>Ga0182012_10000595_pt1 | contig 40082 bp, 45 predicted proteins | sample 612S2SmetaG_FD_120486 | JGI IMG/M metagenome (GOLD analysis project Ga0182012, IMG submission 120486) | Permafrost microbial communities from Stordalen Mire, Sweden - 612S2S metaG | ecosystem: Environmental > Terrestrial > Soil > Wetlands > Permafrost | place: Sweden: Stordalen | collected...
GCTCGGCGAAACAGAGCGGCCAATTCCCGCCCATAACTCCGATGCAAAAACGGCCTTCGATAGCGCTGTGGCTGTTGGACTCGACCTCACCCGGCGCTTTCCTTCCGATGAAACGTTCCGCGAAAAACTTGCCGAAACCTATGATGACCGCGGCATTTTGGAACAATTCATCGGCCTCTATCCGGCTGCCGCTACCGACTTCCGCACAGCCATCGGCATGCTCACCCCGCTTTCCACTCCCACCGCGCAACGCGACCTATCTAACGCCAAGAACAACCTCGCACGGTTCCTCTACAAAACCGCCGGTCCCACCCCAGAAGCTATCTCTTTATTGGATGAGGCTATCGCTATTGGTGAAAAGCTGGTCAAGGCAGACCCAGGCAACGCTGAATTTAAACTGCATTTAGCTGAATTCAACAACAACTCAGCCCAATTACTTGCAGACTCAAACCAAGCGCTCGCTTCCGAGCGCAATCGTAAGGCCATTGATTTGACGCGAGATCTGGCCAAGCCTGCGTTCTATTTAACCGCCCGCCTCGGTCTCTTCATCAGCACCCGTGCCGGCATGTTTAACAAGAGGTCCGATTACGAGCAAGCTATCGCCCTCCTGCGAAACGCCACATCCCAGACAGAGGACCGCAGCTTTCATATCTGGCTTGGCGAGGCCCTCACCAACTTCGCCGAAAGCGGAAGCGCCCCAAATCCCGTCGAACTGTTGCAGGAAGCCATTCAGCAGCAGACGCAAACCGGATCAAAGTACGACCTTGTTTGGGACTACTGCCACCTAGCCTTGGAGTGTCAGAAGAACAAATCCACCGCAGCCATGCAGGCAGCGCTCTTCAATTGCCGCAGTCTGATCGGAGGCTTGCCGCCTTCCGATCAAACCGAACTCCGTCAGCTCATCAAACCGCTTGAATGATCAATTCGATCGCCTAAAACAAGTACTTGTACTCCAATCTCATGATCTCCTTATACCAGCGCGAATTCGTCACCGCTTCACCATATCCCAGATATATCGATTGATGTTTATGAAAGGAGATCCTCGCTCCTATCTTCACGTTCACAATATTCGTTCCGGCTGCTGACACTTCCGGCACCGCTCCCTGAACAGCCGCAGTTGCACTCGTGTAATACCCATCGAACACATGCCAGCCCACAAACTCGAGCAACGGCGTAACGGCTACCTCCGGCTTGGGTTTAAATTGATATCCCATCCCCAAGCCATATTCCAAAACATCACCGGAAAAAGCGTTCGGTGAGGAAGCGGTCGGATAACCTGCCGATCCGCTAAGTGGATGTAAGTCCCCAAATTGACCCAATAAGCTGACATGCTCGTTGAGTCGGTGGTTCAGCAGTACCAGTGGCTGCACGCTGTAATGATTCGTACCCAAGCCCTGCGAAACATCACCGGTAGGAGTGACCGCCGAAAACTGGAAAGTCAGATAAGTACGCTCCGAAGCCACCAGCGCAAACTTCAAACCTGCCACGAAATCTCCAAAGCCGTTACCACTGGCCATCGGCCCACCCACGGTCGCCGTATATTGAATTGAGCGCTCTGGTAGATCCGCGAAGAACGACAACCGCCGTGTGGGCGCGTATTCCAAATTGACGTGCACTTCTTGCGCATTCACTCGCGCAGCTATCCCCGGCCCCGGTCCGGGCGCATTCGGATCGTACGCCGGGTTTGTTGAAGGAAGTCCCCGATAACATCCGCATTTGCCATAGAAGAACTCGGCGCGATCTGGATCCTCTATTGAGAATTCAGCATCGAAGCGCACGCGGATCTGAGTGCGAACAATCGCGTCCTCAATGTACCCGCCGGTAAAGCTGCCCTCCATGCGCGGCTTAGCCACCTTGACTTTCTTTGGATTGCTCTTTGTCGCCTGACCATCCGGCAAGTACGAGCGGAATTCGAAAACGTCCCGGTACGTCGGCATTGTCAGAGTCGACTGCGCGCTTGCCACAGATACAAAAATGGCTAGGCACCACGCAATTTTCCTAGCGCGCTGGAGCCTGATTCCGTTGCCATTCCCGATCAAGCCTCGGTTGTGTATGAGTTCTCCTGATGAAATCCGCATTTGATCCTCTTTGTTTATTAGTAGTCGCGGTCGCCCGACCGTTTCACGAAGAGGCACCAAACTCACACCTTTCGAAGCTCACTTCTTTCCAAACTTCCACAAATGAGTACACCCAAAGTGTGTCCCAAAAGAATGTGGCGGCGTCGTGCGTGGCTGCTAACGGATTCTCAAGTGGCTCCCTAAAAGACATACAGGGCAGAAACCGTTTCAAACCGATGAGTGGAGTACCGGCGAAACTGATTTCTACCCTGAGTGTTGGGCCTATCGCCGAAGCAACCAGCCCAATGCCAACATTGCGAACTATCCGGGCGCGGATTCCTAAACTGCAGCCACCTCCCCCGAGATTACCTGCCGATCAAGCATCCGCGCCGGATCTGTTAAAGTTGTACCGCGAAGCAGCTTCGAAAGCTAGCGCAATTCTCCTCTTCTCGTATGCTTTTCAACACGTTTTATCTCCTGTTATCACCGTTACTTATGAACACTTCGCTGTTTGAAAAGTGTGGAAAAAACAAGGATGGCCATTTATGTTGAGTGTTCTCGGCAAGTCAATCACCGGATCTTCCATTCTCAAAATCGATCACAACGCCGCTTTGCTCGCGGTCGATGACCTCCTGCGCCCCGAACCAATCGACTCCTTTGTCGCCCCCGGCTTCATCGACCTGCAAGTCAACGGCTTCGCTGGCGTCGATTACAACGACCCCGCATCCTCGCACGAAGCCATCTCCCGCTCCATTCAGAAAATGTTCAGCACCGGCGTCACGCGCTTCTACGCCACCATCATCACTGGCTCCGAAGAACGCATCACCGGCGCCATCAAAAATCTAGTCGCGGCCAAAAACAAATTCACCGCCGCCAACATGCCCGAAGGCGAAGCCCTTGCCGGCCTCCACATCGAAGGCCCGCATCTCTCACCCGAAGACGGCCCGCGCGGCGCTCATCCGCTGGAACACATCCGGCCGCCCAGCATCGACGAATTCAATCGCTGGCAGCAAGTCGCCGATGGCAACATTCGCCTCATTACCATCTCGCCCGAATGGCCCGAAGCTCCCGCCTACATCAACGCCATCGTGCGCGAAGGCGTCGTCGCCAGCATCGGCCACACCAAAGCCAACGCCGATCAAATCAAAACCGCCGTCGACGCCGGCGCCACCATGTCCACCCACTTGGGCAACGCCGCGCATGCCACCCTTCACAAAACACAAAACTATATATGGGACCAGCTCGCCGACGAACGCCTCACCGCGAGCTTTATCGTCGACGGCATTCACATTCCCCGCGTCTTCGTTCACTCGGCCATGCGCGCCAAAGGTCTCGACCGCAGCGTCTTAGTCACCGACGCCGTCATGCCCGCTATGTGTGAACCAGGCCCGTATAAGTTGGGGCAAGTGGAAGTAGAATTACGGCCCAACGGCAGCGTGGTGCTCCGTGGCGGCAATCGTCTCGCTGGGTCCGCCGTCCGCATGAATTGGGCCATTGCTAACACGGTCAAACTGGGCGCCGTCAGCCTCTCCCAAGCCATTTCCATGGCTACCACCAACGCCGCTCGCGTCGGTCGCCTCTACGGACGCCAGCGCGGCCTCGTCCCTGGTGAGAAAGCCGACTTAGTCCGTTTCACCTGGGACCCCGAACATTTTCAACTCACCGTACTAGAAACAATCGTGGCTGGTAATTCGGCGTATAAGTCGTAATATGGTAGGTGGATAACAATGGCATTCACTCTTCCGAACCTACCCTACGCACCTGACGCGCTTGAGCCGCATATCGATAAAGCCACCATGGAGATTCACCATGGCAAGCACCACGCAGCCTACGTCAACAATCTCAACAAGGCGCTGGAATCCGCCCCTGAGTTGCAAAACAAAACCATCGAACAATTATTGGCCAACAACTTGGCGGTCGTAACCGACACCATTAAGACAGCCGTTCGCAACAACGGCGGCGGACACTACAACCATTCCTTGTTCTGGACTCTTCTCTCGCCCAACGGCGGCGGCGCACCCACCGGCGACATTGCCAGCGTCATGACCGGCACCTTCGGCAGCTTTGACGCCTTCAAAGAAAAATTCGCCGCGGCCGCCACCACCCGCTTCGGCTCCGGCTGGGCTTGGCTCGTCAAAGATGCCGCTGGCAAATTTGATATCTTGTCAACCCCTAATCAAGACACACCCATCATGGACGGCAAGAAAGCCATTCTTGGCCTCGATGTATGGGAACACGCCTATTACCTGAAGTATCAAAACCGCCGTCCCGAGTACATCGCCGCTTGGTGGAATGTCATCAACTGGGACACCGTCAACAGCCAGTTAAAGTAGCCCCTCCCCGTATTGTGCAAGCGTTTTTCTCGGTTGGTTTAGAATAGAAGAACGCCTTGCACTTCGGGCGCGTAGCTCAGTTGGTTAGAGCGCCTGCTTCACACGCAGTATATCATCGTTGATTACAAAGGACTTAGGCATCTAAAAATGGGAAGATATGGGAAGATTCGATTTCCACAGGCTATCTTTTTGATATTTTCTGGTACTGCTACTAGTCTATCGATGCTGAATCTTCCCACAGCAGCGAATCTTCCCACTCAGTGGTAACTGATCAGAGATCACTTTTTGTTGTTTGTTCCCACTGGGCTTAACACTGTTTTCTGGCCCTTCGTGAACAACTGCTGGACAGCTTTCTTGCGACTGGATTCCTTACCTTGCATGTACACACCACGGGTCACATCAGGGTTGCTATGACCCGCCTGGAGTTGAATGCTTTTATCCGAGGCACCATCGTCGTGTAGTTCAGTGATGACGCCACGCCGGAAAGTCGCAAACGTCACGTTGCCGACTCCAGCGGCGGTAGCTGCCGGTTTTAAGACACGCTTCAGCCAGTTCGCGGCGTTTATTGGTGTGCCCTTTCGTGAAGCGAAAATAAAGTCATCGATGTCCGCGCGTTCATTCCACTCTTTCCACGCCGCAAGTTCTGTAGCAATCTCTTCGGGCAACCACAGCTCTCGGTTCCCCGCTTGAGTCTTCACTTTCCCTTCCTTGTTGTGTCGGTTAACTTTGGAATCTATTCTCATCTTGAGACCAGCGAAATCGTTCCATCTGATCGCAAACAGTTCCCCCCGCCGCGCTCCGCCAAAATATAAGAGATTGGCTATCAGCTTGTCACGGCGAGTTGGAAGTCGTTCGATAGTTCGAAGCGCCTCATCAAGTTCTGTTGCGACTCTTTTAACAGGCCGACAGTCTGGCAGCTTGATGTCTACAGCCGGGTTTGTGGTGATGACTCCGGTGCCATGAGCCAGCCGAAAAATAGAACTTGTGTGAATTCGGCAGTGTTGCACCACGGTTTTTGAATAGCCGCTTGCTAGCTTTTTGTAGAAGCTTTTAATCTCTTTGTCGGTCACGTCGCGGAGCAAACGATCCCCAAACTCTGGGTACAATTTGGTCTCAAAGTAGTAGGTCTCATTGTGGTGCCTCGTGTCCTCGTTCCAGTCAACTCGGTGTTTGGGGAGCCAAATGGTCTCACAGTACTGTTTGAATGTGAGGGTCTTCGCCGGAACCGTTGTTAGCACTGGTGTTGTTGAAGGGCTTGAGTGCATGATGGAATCACAAATTGTGCGCCACAATTCTTTAGCAGCGGTCGGCGACTTGAGCCCTTCACCATGTTTCACCACCGGCCCAAGATCGTGCTGACCTCCGTGAGCCTTGTAGCGGCCACCCGGTTTACTTGGATCGGCCTTGTACTCCTGCCATTTAGCTATCCATCGCAACCCATCCGCAGTTTTTTGTTTGGTGACCCAGCCGTGGCCGATTGGTCCCAGTCCCATTGATTTTCTAGGCATGTATGCAGGGTAGCATACATGATCTACTGCGTGTCGTGGGAACTTTGATATTTCATTTTCAGTGTGGTGTGACGCGCTGCCCTCATGAAATCGTGGAGTTCTGTCTCAACAAACATTGGAGCGGAGTCGGGGCCACCGGGACGATAGTGAGGAATGATTGGTTCAGCGCGGCTGGTGTGGTCGTAGACCCATTGAGGCTTCTTCCCCAGCACCTGCGCAGCCCTTGCGACATCGACATAGTCGCTTTTGAACTCTTCTCGGCCACCCACCCACGGCACCTTTTTGGGTCTCCCCTTTGGCTTCTTCTTTTTTACGGCCCCCGCCAATCCCACATCCCTCTCCCAATCCGCCCGCTCCTCGTCCGTGAGCTTCGGCAATTTTTCAAGCGCCGCGATCACTCCATCAAGTCCGCTCAGCAGCGCGGCGCACTCACCCTGGATACTGATTGGTTGTGTAGCCATACCGATCCAGTGCCCGCCGCCCCAGCAAACTCTTATGCGGATTTTTACGGGGTGTTGGAGCTAGTCGCTTACTACGCGACTAGCTAGTGACCCAATGGGTCACTAGCTCAATCGCATGGAGAGCAACCGGGGTGTTGGGCTAGTTGCACACTGTGCGACTAGCTAGTGCACCAGTGGTGCACTAGCTGGTGCACTAGCTCTCTCGCATGCCGACCCACCGGTTGACGCGCCGGGCGAATGGAGCTAGTCACACAGTGTGTTACTAGCTTTTCGCTCGCGAGCGGGCGTCCAGGCCAGGGGTGGAGGAGTTTTTACGCCTCGGGTGTAAAAACTCCTCCGTCTGCAAATCTACCAGCGCACAAAAATGAAAAGCCCGCACCCCTTGTGGGAGAAGGTGCGGGCCATCTGCAAACAATACCGGGCTTGCTTTCTTATTGTAGCCCCTTAGAATGTCGCCGTCAGATGATACTTCTTCGCGAGAGGCTCAACGAGCGTATTCACGCCGTGGCCGGGGTTCGTCTCACGGCGTGTCCTCAATAGTCCATGTGACTCCAGAAGTTCAACGTCGCGGGCCACGGCCTTACGATCTCGTCCGAGTATCTCAGCGAGACCCGAAACCGAAATGGTCACCTTTTGCTTTCGGAGGGTGTGCAGGAGCCGCCGACGTTCCGCAGCCAGTACAGCGAGCAAATCAGCGGGGTCTGCAAATGTGATGTTGATCTCGGGCTTTATCGCTTCGCCGCGATCAATCTTCCGGGCACGCTCTGTGGAGCGCTTTACATATTCATCGAGCCCCCCAATCGCAACGGTCACTTTCGTCTTTGTCATATTTGCTCCTTCCGTAATTTGGCTACCTCAGCATAGAAACGCTTGGCTACCGCTTCATAACTTTCGAATTGCACCGGTTCTACCGCGCCCATGAAGTGTCGATGGTGGTAATCGTGACTGTTGTCATACCCAAGCACCCTACCGTTGTCCACGCCACAGACTCGGTGATATATGTAGGCAAGACTATAGTGCACGACTTCACCGCCCGCCGTCCAAACTTCTTCTTTCAATATCGCGCCCTTCGTTGGCCGAGGTAGCACGTACACTTCATCAACTGTCTTCGTGGGCTTCAACGACGGCTTTGGTGGTCTCGCCAATAATTCAAGTGTAGCACAGAAGGGACATCGTATGTCATAACTGCGATCTCTCTTAAGAATTCAATAGCTGCTCCCCCGCCGAATAAAGCGCAGGACCATCCATCGGAAAATTAAGTCTCGCGTATTCTCCATGCAGCTTCTTAGCCGCCACGTCATATGCGTGGGCCGCACTCGCCGCGTCAAAGAATTGCCCAAGGCTGATCCGCTGGCTATTGACGCCGATCAGCGCTCGGTACATTCCATTGTCCGACCGCCAATGCACGCCCTTGTACCCCGAACTATTCGATCTGTTCTTTCCACGGTTGTGGCCGTTTTGGCCGTTAGTGGCAGGTCGCATGTTGCCCCGCGTGCAATTCAATCCATTGCCATCTTTATGGTCCGTCTGCCCATAGCCCGTCAGCAGAGTATGTAGTTTCAATTCGATGCGCTTGCCATCTGGTCGATACACCATCGTGCTCGCATAAACCGTCCGCCGCCTCTTCCGGCTGACTTTGGCGACCCACCGATGCTTCCGTACCTCGCCATAATCGGCGCGGTCAATGATCGCGATGTACCGGTCACCATTTTGTCTCTCGATGAGAATGCCGATTCGGCCCTCGGGCATCGTGATCGACTTGTTTTCATCACCTTTTAAAAATCGACCGGTGACCGGGTCGTGTTTGCATGTGTCCATGCAAAAGTGAATGAAAGTCCTGTTATTCGTTTACACCAGAGTTTTCTATGCCACCGCAAAAATCCCGCTCACTGCAAAGTAAGTCACTCCACTCGTGGTAAAGCTTCCGCCATTAGGCACTACAATTGCCACCGTGGTGGCCCCGTTATTGATGACGACATACCCCGGCTGCCAGTGTGACGAATCTGTGTATGAGAAGTCGCCGGACAACGCAGTGCGCCCGCCGATACTGGCCGCCGTGAAGGGTAGTGTCGCGGACACATACTGGTTTAGCGTGCCGCCTAGCGTCGTGCCGAACTCCAACTCGAACCAGACCAGCGGCCCGATACGAATGTAAGTAGCATTTGTAATCGTGGTTGACGCGACCGTCATTGCGCCGGAGCCAGTGATGGTTGGCGTCCAGGCTGTTCGTCCGCCAAGCGTTCCGGCAAGTGCCTGGGACGAACTGAATGTTCCGCCACTCACGGTCAGGCCGCCGCTCGTGCTCAATCCCACGGCTGTTACAGCGCCCCCGCTCGACACCTGAAATTGATTTGTGCTCCCGACACAGAACATGGCGGGCAATACCGGTTGGCCTGAACCAGAGCCGATCCCTACCTTGCCGTTCACACAATTGAGGTAGATGTTACCCCCGCCGTTCTGGGATTGGATCTGGAGGTGATTCGTGCCGCTATAAGTTGAGATATCAGCGATGGCGGTGGTCACTGTGGCTTCGCTCAGCCATAGCACCCAAGGTTGTGCGTCGAGTCCTGTCCGATCTGAATACCGTAGTATGTTGCATTTGTCGCACCGTAAATGGCGAGACCATTTATGGCATTGCCGATATCGGTGCCGCCAATGACCATGCGGCCTGATGTGACGACTGATTGCTTGCCGTTGAACGTGGTGAAGTCAGTCGAGGCAAGATACCCACTCACGGACGCCGTGGCCTTGGTGACCGTGATCGTCGTCGCGGCGAGCAAGGCGGAAGCACCACCTGTGATCGTCAAAACGGATGACGTGCTCTCTGTGAGTGACGCAGGTGTCGTAGTAGCTACGCTGGTCAATCCAAGATTGCTTCGAGCCGTTGAAGCCGAAGCCACATCAGACAAGTTATTTGCCGCGACCAGTACCCCAGAAAGACCGGTGGCACTGATGGTCGGGATATCCGCAGAAACTAACGAACGAAGCGTAGCTGTGCCAGCAGATCCATTCGGCGAAGCGAAGACCAAGTTAGCCGCGCCGGTCGGAGCTGGACCGGTGGGGCCTGTGGGGCCTGTGCTGCCTGTGCTGCCTGTGCTGCCTGTGCTGCCTGTGCCTCCTGTGTTGCCTGTGCTGCCGGTCGGTCCCGTTGGTCCCACAGACCCCGTTGGTCCCACACTGCCAGTGGCTCCCACACTGCCAGTTGGTCCCACACTGCCAGTTGGTCCCACGCTTCCACTGGGGCCGGTCGATCCACTCGGTCCCGTGGGGCCAGCAACCGTGGGAACGCTTCCCGAAATATTAGTGCCGGAAACCTGCCACGTGACGTTCACGTTTCCGGTCGGCGCGGTGGGTGTGGTGTTGGAGAAATTTGGTAGAGCCATCTACTGAGTGATTGAGTAGCTTTTTCTTGGTTCGGGATTTTCTGGGTGGGAGGAAACCCGGAGCGAGCGGACGTAGTTGGTGTGCGCCGACTGACAACCAAAGAATTCATTGGGAGAGCCAGACTCATACACGGCGACGAATATGGTTACACTGCCGCAAAATACATTAACACCCATAGCAAGCTTCGGATCGACTGCAAACTTCATGGACCTTTCTGGCAGATCGCAGGAGCCCATCTAAGCGGCCAAGGCTGTCCTAAATGTGGCCACATCGGACGTGTTGAATCCCAGCGAAGTACAACCGAAGAATTCATCAAAAAGCGAGGCTCATACAAGGCGACGAATATGGTTACACTGCCGCAAAATACATTAACACCCATAGCAAGCTTCAGATCAACTGCAAACTTCACGGACCTTTCTGGCAGATCGCAGGAGCCCATCTAAGCGGCCACCGTTGTCTTAAATGTCGTCGCATCGAACAGGGTGATTCCCGGCGAAGCACAACCGAAGAATTCATCAGGAAAGCGAGACTCATACACGGTAACAAATATAGTTATCCACGGTCAGTCTACCGATGCAACCGCATCAAACTAGAAATCCTGTGCAAACTTCATGGACATTTCTGGCAGACCCCAGGAAGCCATCTAGGCGGCTGCGGCTGTCCTAAATGTCGTCGCATCGAACAGGGTGAATCCCAGCGAAGTACAACCAAAGAATTCATAAGGAAAGCGAGGCTCATACACGGCGACGAATATAGTTACACTGCCGCCAAATATATAAACGCCAATAGCAAGCTTCAGATCAACTGCAAACTTCATGGACATTTCTGGCAGACCCCAGGAAACCATCTAGGCGGCAAAGGCTGTCCTAAATGTGGCCGCATAAGTAGCCTCGAAAAGCTCCACAGCCGCAAGCCAGCAGATAGAGCCAGACTGTACTTAGTATCGATGACTGACAAAGACGGAACGACGTTCCTGAAGGTGGGGTGGACAACGAAAGCGGTTTTGGATGAGCGGTTCAGACATTTGAGCTACAGCAACCTCGACGTACAACTGTTGACGCTCTTTCCGTTGAGCTGCGGCGAGATATGGGCTTTAGAGGCCGAAGTCAAACGACTGTTCGCTTCCGCTCGCTATGCACCGATAGCCGCGTTTGACGGCGACACAGAATGCTTCGACTGGTCCGCTCGTCACGCCATCTGCCAGTTCCTATGCATCGCTTTCGTCGCGCTGTGGCCGCCGCAATTCAAAAAACCCAGTTTGGAGAGCATGCAGCGTCAGCGCTACCGGCTGAACTAGACCGACGTGCCATTCACCTGAAAAGTGCTCGTTGTGATGTTACTGTTGGCGTTCGCAACGGTTATCGAATCTTGTATCCAGACGCTATATGCGCCGGAAGTGTTGTACGAGCGGACCTGGACCGTGTAGTTAACCCCATCGTTCACGTTGCCGAGATAGCACGATGTCACTTGCCCGCCGAACTGCGAATAAGGGAACCAAGTTGTCGTACCTGTTTGCTGGTATTGCAACTCGTAGCCGCCGCCTCTATTTATGAAAGCGTCCGTCACACCCGTCCATGAGCACTTTATCTGCGATCTCTGGATGCCATCAGCGCCTTGCACCATAGTCGTGGAGTCACTCTCCAGCGTCAGTGCGCCCGGAGGCTGACAGTATGCCATATTCGGTAGCTGCGGCGGCAGATTATCCTGTAACGGTAACTCTTCCGTCGCGCTCCACGAGTAGACTGAGGGGTCGGTCTCAACCACATCCATCTCGACATACACTCTTGATGCCTCGGTGCCGCTAGGCTCTGTGATATTCAGCCGCGTCTGTTGCACTTCCAGGAGTTTATCCGCCCAACCGAAGCGAGGATAAGTGAACTGAAACACGTCCAGAGGTTGGAGCGGGTAGCCCGCCAACGAGAAGGCGAGTGTGCCAGCGCCTTGTTGCCGGTTGCGCATCAGCGCTATCTTCATCAGCCGCTGAACCGTAGCTACGCTAATCGTGAAAGGGTAGCGAGTGTCCAGCCACAGCCGCACATTATTGTCCGCGATCAGGTTGGCATCGGCGGCGTAGCCGTGTTGGATATCTTGCATGTAGTTCGGCGCATCCACTTGATGCCACTCACCATCGAAAACGCCGCTGATCTTCTGTCCATAGGGGAGACCGGGTCCCGCAGAAACGTATGGACTCGTCGGGCAAACAAAGCTCGCCTTCACGGCGTTCACCAAGTCTCGGTACTTCCGATTGAATTTCCATTTGATCGGCGCGACCAAAGAAGTTTGATCGAGCGTCATGGCCGCGCCGGAGAAATACCCGGCGTAGATGTTCCATATGCCATTGACGCAAGTCATGCGACCGGCCATCGAGTCAAGTATGCCTCGTAAGATGTCGCCGGGTGCGAGGTTGCTGCTGAACGTTCCGTTGCAGGAGTAAGTCGGCTCGTAGCCGCTGGACGCCAAAGCAATCAATTCATCGCAAACGTTCGCCGAAGCGATGAGCTGCGCTTGATTGATTTCATTGGCATAAACGCATTGCAGGCCGTACGCGGTATGGCAGAGCACATCCGCTGCGATGAGCGCGGGGTTTTCGCTGAACCCATATGTTCCGCTGCGGGGATCATAGATGTCATTCTTGCCGATGATATCCACGCGTATCGAAGGCAAGCCATTCGGAAATGTCGCCGAGTCGTAGTTGAGTTGGATGTAAGAGCAGCAGTGACCCGACGCCGTAGCGGTGCTTGGCCAAATAGGGTCGTCGGCTGTCAAGTCGGTGAAGGTGGTTTGTGTAACTGTCCCATTCCGCGACTCCCAATACACATGGCCGCCGAAGTTGTACGGGTTGCCGCTGGCGTCATAGTGAGTCTGGCCGTCGTCGCGGTAGCTCGTCAGCGGTATCGGCGAGTTATGCGTGACTGAATCCAATGCCACGGGAGTGGTCGTGCCCGGAATGTATACCGGAGCCCCGCCTGGGTTTGAGAACCACAATTGCTTACCGTCCAGGTAGAGTGCAACCACGCCGACGCAGCTATTGCTGGCATGCACTACGACCGCATTGTAATGGGCGTTGCCGCTGGTGATCGATTCATAGATGATCGTCCCGCCGACCCGGCTGCGGCCATACACATATTGCTGGTCGGCTGCACCTTGGCGAGTGGCGATTGATGTCCCGAGTTGGTGCTGCGACGCTTGAGCGATACCCCCGAGGATGAGTGATGCGCCAACGGTGAGACCGGCGATGGCGAGATCCCCGAGCAGGTAGCCGGTGGAGAAAAAGAGCGCGAGTGATCCACCACCCGTAAGCGGGATGGCGATGAGCGCAGCGATCAAAGCTACACCAGCAATTACCTTGGCCATTAGTAGGGGGTTCTCCAAATCCGCTTCACTTCGCTCAGTGGTTTCTTGGCCAGCCCTTCCGTGGTTACATATACGGCGTGAAGACCATCCAGATGAACAATTCCGAAGACACCGTCATCGAGCATCACCAGATCGCCGCGATGATGAAAGTTCGGGGATACCGGCGTCATTCCATGCTTGGCGGCCATGTCGTCCACTAAAGATTCCAAAGAATCAAACCCGGCCTTCTTTATCTGCTTCGTTGCACCAAGTTCGCTGCTGTACTTTCCACGGAAGTCTGCGCCTGGGTCTGTTCCCGTCATCGATTCGATGAGGGTAGCGGCGGCAAGAATACAGTCGTGGTGCCCCGACTCGAAGGACTTGTCTTTCAGTTCGATTAGCTTCTGGTGAAGCCTCAAAGGCCAGTCGTTATGCCGCTGCATTACTTCGCACCCCAGGCACCCGACCAATCCAATAACTGGGCCGTCCACTTGAATGCGTCGTCAGTTGGATACCTCATCCGCTGATCGGAGTCCGTCAATCGATGGTTCTGTGCCCGCTGCAAATCGCTGAGTCGCGACTCCACCGCGATATTGATTACACTCGCCTCCGGCCCCTCGTCTATATCCGACTGATCCATCATGCCTGCGTAACAGCCAATGGCATCGACCGGCACACCGGCTTGGTTCACCAGAACCAACCACACTTGACACTGAAGCCCTTGCTTGATTTCGCTCATCGCTTCAGCCAACAACGCGGATCGGACACCGGCCAGCGATAACGTAATGCCTTGCGCCGTTAGATTGCTATCCTCGGTGATCGCGGAGATCTTGCCGAAGTCACCGAGTCCAGTCCACGTTTGACCATTCCAGGAGATAGCGCCCACGCCCGTCCAGACATGCTCGACACTTGATGCGAACTGCATCTGTACAAAGAGGCCCAGCGACACATAGTTGGAGGTGATGATGCTCTGAGCGAGCGGAGTCATAGGCCGCATCTTATAGCGCCTCCTCCACCTTGAAGTTGATGTTATAGATGTGATCCACGGAAATGTTAAACGAGCGTTCGCTTGTCGATAGCCGGAACAGCCCAACCGCGTTGTGGAAAATAACCGGCGTACCGGGTGCGGGGGACTCGCGAATTCGCGGCCAGATGTTCAACGTTGCACTGCCGGTTGAGTCGCTGTTGACGACTTCGAGATTCTGGTGCAGCCGGGCACCGATCTGGAAGTAGTCACCCGGCAATAGCTGCCGCGCCATGCTGGGTTTAAACCCGGTGACTGCAAGCGTGGAAGATCTGCTGGCATTGGTTCCCGCAGTCACGCAGATGCCGTGAGCCCAGCCGCTTGGAATGGCTCCCACCGCATCACCTAAGTAGAAGGCGGCTCCAGAGCCGCGTAGCTCGGCGAGGAACGCGATCCAGGTTTGCGCATAATGCCTCGGCATGTTAGGCAAGCTCACATGCCCTGACCACCAGTCGGTCTGCCAGTCGATGGTCTGCGCCTGATGGGTGTACGGGCTCGTGTTCGCCGAGATCGAATCGTTCATCGTCAACTCAACCGACGCATAAGTTGGCGCTAGCGGGGTCGAGACGATGTTCCATCCGTTGAAGGTTCCAGTGATCATAGGTTATGTCCCTGAGCAAGCGCTGGCGCTGCTGTGTAGCTGTCCACCCGTATCGATGCACAGGTAGCGCTGGCCGGTGGTGGATTTCTGCACGGGGACGATGAGATTGCCGTTGGAGTCCGAGGTCGGTCCTTGCGACACCGTGCCCGAGTTCACGATTGATGCTTTGGCATAACCGAATGCGCCGACCGGTGTTGCAGACGAGTAATTGTAAACGTATCCGGTAACCATCGTGCCGACGATGATATTGCTTTGCTCCGGCGCGAAATAGTTTCCACCATCAGCCAAGTAAAGAGCCGACATGGAGTTCGTGTCAGAGACAAAGGCATTGCCCTGAGTGACGACCGGGAAGTTCAGGCCGTTGACTTGAACGATGCCATTCAGGTGGATGAAAGAATTCGTGTTGGTGCTTCCGCCCGAATACTCAAAGGTGTTACCCGTCAGATAGCTTGGGGCCGATACCGTCAACAGGTTCGCGGTCGTATTGCTCGATATAAATGTGTTGTTCAGCCAGCGGTTAACCTGACTCAAGTTGGTCAGCGCGATTCCGCCTGCGCTCACGTATGAGGTGTTGGCCGAGCCTTGGTTGAAAGTTGAGTTACTGATGGTGAGCCCGTGGTTAGCTCCTGGGAGCCAGATGAAGGTGCCTTGGTAGTTGTTGATCGTCGATTGATAAAACGGAGTTGCGGACCCTCCATTGATCTCGGTACCTGAGACGTTATCGATGAGCATGTTCGTGCCCGCAACAAAGACGGCTCCTGAGAAAGAAGAGTCTTTGAGCTGCGACTCATAATGGTCGAAGGTGTTACCAATCCACTCGTTAAAGACAACGCAGGTGTTGGCCACACCGTTAACGGTGCGGCGGCAGTTCTGCGAATGAACGTCGGAGAAGGAGTTGTCACCGAAGTGATCCGTACTCCCAAAGACGTTTACGATGATGGCGTGGTCCACATCTCCAATGGGCAAGATCTTTACATTGTGCACCGTATTGTGGTAGTTGGCTTCGGTGTCGGTGTCGTTTTCAAAGTGAATGCAGCGAGACAAGTTGTAACATGTGATGTCGTCCACAGAGTTCCACCAGCCACTGTCTACGGTGACGCCAGCCCGCATCGAAGAAGCATTTGGAATGACCGTTGAACTACCCGACCGTGGGCTCACGCTTTGATCGTGGCCGAAGGTGGCGTGGCGAACGCTGTTGTAGCTGGACCCGCTGGCTCCGCCCATGAAGATACCGTCCGAGTAGTTGTTATTGCCATATGTATCCGTGATGGCGTTCTCTCGCATCGTTCCACATTGCAGACAGCGGACATTGTCGAAGTCGTTGTAGTTGGCGTTCTGAAGGTTTGCGAAGTAGCCGGGGTACTCCGTGGCATAAATGTCATGGATGTGAATCCGCGCCGAACCATTGAGGTAGAAGAGGTCCGCATACGAGACCGTTCCGCTGGGCGTATCCGGCAACGCGGATTGAAACTCCTTCATGCCGTTGATGTTGAAGCCGAGGATGCTCACATCGGTGGAGGCACCAAGGTTGAACAGCTCCAGTTTTGTCGTTGCTAGATTGGAGATGTTACTTGCCAATTTCAAGGTGCAACCGTAACCGAGTATGGTGGTGTTACTCGGCACATTCAAAGCGCCTGAGACAATACAGGTGGAGCCGGACGGATAGATGTGGCCGCCTCCCAATGCAAGGTCGGTATTGATGGCGGCTGTGTCGTCTGTGGAACCGTCGCACTTGACGCCGCTATTGGCGGGTAGATGCCAGGGGAGCCACGGGCCGGTGATCAGCGCTGCGGTGAGCAGGCCGGGGACGGTGAACGCTCCACCGGTTCCCGTGGCCGTAACAGCGCCCATCGGACCGACCGGACCTTGGATACCTTGCGGGCCGGGCGGCCCTGCGGTGATCAGTGCCAGGGGTACGCCGGTCGGAATGTAGGCGTCATAGCTCCACGTGGAGCCTGTTATCTGCGTCGGCTTTGTACTTGAAACCACGTTGCCGGTGGAGTTATCGGTGACGGTCAAGACATAGGTAACGTTCAGTGGGTTGGTGTAGTTTGAGTTCGCCACCTGAAACCCAGTGATGGCTCCGTTGGTCACAGTCGTACAGGTAGGAGTCGTGATGACGATGCCCCCACCGCCTGCCTGGAACACAATCGGCGCGTTACCGGACCATGCTTGGGCACAGAGCTGGCCGGACGGTAGGAGATTGCCCCCCGCGTCCTGGATATGGGAGGCGGTGACGCTGGTAAAGTTTTGCGCCGCCAGTGCGGATGCGAATAAGGCAAATAGTAAAAGTGATTTCATTTTAAAATCTTGGTCTCCTTCTGTTCATTTCCGCCTGTACGGCGACTGACGATCTGACCGCCGAGCCGTGGACCGCCGCCAAGGCACGCTGGAATCTCTGCTCAGTTTCTGCGGGGTTGCTATTGCCACGGGCGTCGATGTAGTAGCTCGCCGCGTGACCCCCAGCGCCCAGCGCCCGCATCGAGTCTGTGCTGTTTGTGATGCGACCGCTCAAGCCCGTGAGAATCTCCGGCCCTTGCTCCCCAACAAGGTAAGCGGAAGATGGATTGACCTCACCGCCGCTGGCGTGTGGAATGAGAGCGCCGAGCAAGCCTTGGAAAAATCCACCAACGCCACCACCACCATAACCAATTGACGCACCAGACGCGTTTGATTTGTCTCCCCCAATGCCAAGCATCGAGCCGACTTGGGAGACGCCGCCTTTGATCCAGACCCAGAAGGGTTTGGAGGTTGATCCATCGGGCTTGCTGGCATTGGCTAAATCGACGCCGAACACCTTGCCGAGTGCGCCAACACTGGTCTGCATGCCCTTCTTCAAGGTTGCGGATAACGCGGATTCGGCCACCGCTTTGAAGCTTTCGCGGAAGGAGGACTTCTGGCCCGAGAGCAGCTTTGCGAAGTTTTCGGCCAGTTTGTTGAACACGTCATTCAGGGAGTTGTAGATAATGCTGGCCGCGCTCTCCGCTTGCATTTGCATCTTCAGGAAGAACGCTTTGACGCCGTCGAGCGCGGAACCCTCGTGAAGCAGAAGGTTGATGGTCTTCTCTGTCGCGGAGTTGAAGTTTGCTTGCTCCAGCCCCGTACGCTGCATGATCTGTAAGTTGGTGGCCTTCACCAGCATCACCTGCCGGTAGAGATCTTCTTGGAACTGTAGCTCGTCGTTCTCATCGCTCATCACCTTTACCGGGTCGGCAAAGTTCGTGACGGCGCTCTTCTCGCGTGTGATGTATTGTTGCTTTCTAACAGCCATCGTCTGTTCAGCTATTAGCTTCTTGTAGGACTCTCGCTCTTTGTCAGTGGTAGCGGCGGCTAGTTTCTGCCGCGCCTCCAAGGTAGCGGCTACGATCTCATAGCGCCGCATCGCCTCCGCGCCACCTATTATGGCGTCGGTCTCCGCGCGAAACAGAACTGTCTTATCCTGGAGCCCTTTGATCTCTTGATTGTTGCCTGCGATGACCTCCAAGCTGGATAGCTTCTTCATCCCTTCATAAGCCGCCGCGATCTCCTTTGACATCGCCGCTACTTCAGCGCTGGTCTTACCGTAAGTAAGACCAAGGATCTGATTGGCGATGGTCGCTTGACGCACGGCTTCCACGCCGTGCAACTGTGCCTCAGCAAGGTTCCGTGCCTGTATGATTTGGAGCTGGGCGTTTTGCAGGTGGGTAACCACTTCCTGCTTGTAGGCTGTTTCGGTTTTGGCGAGATCGCGCAAGACGATGGCGGCCCTGATCTGCGACTGTTCGCTGGTGGTGAGTATCTTCTTGCCTGCGTCACGGAGGCCGTTGTTCTTTTCCAGAATGAGCGCGTCGGCCTCCATCGACGATGTCATCGCCTGAATGATCTCTGGTGACTGACCAATTACATAATTGAGCGCTTTCTGCGCATTCGTGACTTGCACGATCTTGTCGAGCGTGTCGCGGAAGACATCCTTTTCAGGTTTCGCTTTCACAAGGCCGGAGGTATCCGGCGAGGGCCGGTCGTCGGTGTGCGGAGACGTTGCCGCCGCCGCCGCTGGCTTACGGTCGGCGTCTTCTCTCTCTCTCTTCGCTTGATCCAACAAATTCTGGGGTAGCACGAAGGCAATGGTCTTGCCGGTCAACTTGGCGATGAACTCACCTATCGCGTGGAAACCAGCAAAGATCGGCTTCATCCAGGATATGTCGGATAGCCGGAACGTTAACCGGTGCCACCAGTAGACGATGTCGTCAATGACAGAGGTGACTACTTTCTTGGTGCCGAGCCAGACGGCGGCGAAGATGTCGCGGATCTCATACTGTTGTTTGCCGACCGTGATCAGCGACTTACGGAACGCATACAGAAGAGCGCCAAGCGCCACGATAGCCGTTGCAGCAGCAACATAAGGATTCACCTCCACGGCAGCGTTTAGCACGTATTGTGCGGCACTGGCAAGACCTTCTTCTTTGGCCAGTAAACCAACGAATTGGATGAACTCAGACAGACCCTTCCCCGCCGCTAGAGCACCAGCGCCCATGTCTTTGAAGGCGATGATCTGTCTGCCGGTGATACCGAAGAGATCGAGGGTAACTTTCGACAAGCCCGCGAATAAGTTAGCGAGGCCACCACCGGTCAAGTCACGGACGAGCGGGGCGAACATGGTGCCGAACTTGAGAGCGGCGAGGCCGCCAAAGACAACTGTGAGCGTCTTGGCATTGTCGGCCAGGAACGCCATTCCTTCGGCGATCTTGATGATCGCGTCGGCTACATGTTCACCAAAAGCCTTGGAGAGATCGGGCAGGTTGATCTTGGTGGAAACATTCTCCAGGCCGGTCTCTAGCTGCTGTAGCGCGGGTAGCATCGCTGCCGTGACTGAGAGACCAACTCCCTCACCCGCCGCTTCGAGGCGCACTAACGACTCGTGAAAGACACCAACCTTCGCGGCGGTCTCTTCACCAATCACAACACCGAACCGTTTTGCTTCGGCGGTGATCTCCGCTTGGTGCGCCCCGTACTCATTGAGCATGGGGATGAGTGCCGCACCCGCCTTGCCGAAGACCTGCATGGCGAGAGCCGTTTTCCCCGCGCCGTCATGCATCGCGGCAAACTTCGGTGCCAATTCGTTGAAGAGGACGCCGGTGTCTTTGAGATGGCCGTTACCATCGCTTACAGAGACGCCAAGGCGACTGAACACATTGGCGAGAGTGGTGTTGCCGTTCTGTGCACCGAAGGAAGCTTTGGCGAGTTTCTCCATGCCGCCAGCGAGTTGTTCAGTTTCGAGATGGGAGCGTTTCGCGGCATACGCGAGAGTTAAGAAACTACCTACCGTGGTGCCCGCCGCTTGTGCTAGCCGGGACATGGAGCCGATGGCTTCTACGGACTTGGTTACCATCACGCCCAGGCCGGTCGTTAGAGCAGCGCCGAAGGAGAGACCGATGGTAGCAAGGGTTTGGAAGGACCGCTTGATGTCGGCAACGGTGCGGCCCGCAAGGGCGCTAGCCTTCCCTAGGTCATGCTCTAGCGTGGAAGTGGACGCGGACAAAGAAATATTTAAGCTGCCGACCGTTACACTCACTAAGCCTCCCCGTGTCTCATCACAAACTGTTTTGGAAGTCCATGTACCATGGCCAGGATGTCGTCGCCGGTGAGCGGTTTAAGCTTCTCAGGTGGAGGTGGATGGAGCATCCAATACGTGGGCGGCACGGGCTTCTCCGGGTGACAGAAGCTATAGTTGACCGACGCGCTGCAAATGAGGCCGACGAGTAGCTCTTCCCTCTGCATCGCTTCCAGCTTTCGCTTTCTTAGGCTCTGGAGCTGTCTGGGCGTCATAGCGAGCCATTCGTTGTCGGAGAGACCTAGATCGATTCTCGCGATAGCCCAGCAATCAAGCCACGTGAGTGGCTGAGTTAGGCGGTCGCTGACACGTTTGGGTCCGTCACCTCAGGCTCCGGCATGGAGGCAGCCCAGGCGGTGAGGATGGCTTCTTGCAGAGGTACAAGGTTATGCGGGCCGATCAGGTCGCCAACACTTTCGATGGTGCCCTTGTATCCAGCGCGTTGAAGCGAGAGGAACACGATGGCACGGAGTAATGTGGCGGATGGCTTGATCAGATTAACCTCACCACTCAGGACGTTGAGGCCGGTTAATGCCTCAACGTCGATGAGCAGGTTGTGGGTGATCACCACCGGCCACGTCTTACCGTCGAGCGTGATGGTAACGTTCTTGATTAATTTGTTCGCGATGGACGAGACTTTTTTGGGCATAGATTACTGAATTAGGCGATGGTTTCGAGGAACGCACCCGACACTTTTATATCGGCCTTAAATTCCACCGATTTGTCCGCCTCGAAAGGCCCACGGGACAGCTTCGTGACGTACCCATTGCCCTGGAGCGTGTAGGTCTTGCCGCCGTTGAGCGCGGCAGTAACCTCGAATGGAAACACTGTTCGGCTGGTGCCGAGTGTGACCAGCTCTGCCTGTCCGGCGTCATTCGTGAACTGCCCAGTTAGCGAGATGCTGCCCGGCGTCAGAAGTCCTGGGATTGACTCTTTGGTCATGTTCGGGGAGAGCAAGTTCGTTACGTCCACTTCGGGGACCGTGAAGCCTTCGAAGCTGATGCTGGCGATGTTTGCGACCGCTGTGTAGGTGACCGAACCGCTGGCGAGAACGCCGGTGGAAAAGATGGCTCCATATCCAAGTGACGCGTTCGATGGCGTGAGGGTGGGTGCTGTGGGCATTGATACTCCTTAAGGAAACTGAATCTGAAGTGAACGTTCTCTTATGGGTTGGGTAGTCTTATTGCTTGTAGTAGAAGACAAAGTAATCGACGCTTCTCCGATAGTTTCTTGCGTCGTCATCGAAGAAGTCAGTCATATTGTCTTTCGCCACCAAGGCGACAACCGTGGCGGCTGTGTCCTGCAACGTCCCGCTGTACCCGCTCAGCACTTGCTCAATCGCATAAGAGAGGGTGAGGCAGGTGTCGGGGCTCTGAGAGTAAGCGTCAATCTGTACCCGCCGCTTCACTAGCGTGTCGGGGCCGGTGAGTAAATAGTCAACCGGTTCGCTGATTACGCTGTGGGTCCACGAAGGCAAAGTTGCATTGGGTGGCAACTCCGACAGGTAGCCGCCAGTGGTAGTGATCGCTTGAACACCGGCGTCTGCGTTTATGAGTGCAACCAAACCAGCTTCTATCATTTGCTCACCGCCAATTTCTCCACTTCAGTCGTCAGCGTGGCAACGAAGGTATCGAGCGCTGCACCGTTTTTAGCGTCGAATGCTGGCCGCATGTATGGTTGTTTGCGCCAATGCTTACCGCCGAACTCCATTACGAGCCCGTATGTGGCGGGCGTCTGATTACTGTCGCCCTTCACACGTTCCGGCCCGATGCGGGCGCTGATGAAATTCTTCTTGCTCTTCACGGACACGTTGATGCTGTCGCGGAGTTCACCGGGGTAACGTTCTGGCGTTGGCACTTGCAATACCGGTGCCTTGGCTTTGGCATCCTCGATGATCGGTTGCGCCGCCGCGAGAATGGCGTCTTTGATACTCTTCCGCTGAAGCTTGGGCTCCAGGTTAGTGAGCGCCTCTTGTAGCGCTTCGAGGCCAGTGACGTTCGCGACTATCATTGGTTGGCTCCAATCGCCAAGCAAGTAAGAACGATCTTGCGGTTTCGCTCCAGAATGTTCTCGATGGCCTGAATCGCATACGTTCCGGTCGGCGTCTGTAACCGCATAGCCGCTGTGATTCCCGGTTGGTAGCGCATCTCCACCGTGACCTGGAGGGTACTCACGTCGATACCAGCGCGGATCTTATCGATGCCACGAACAGGCATGATCTTCGCGCGGGTGGCCAAGAAGGGTGTCCACACCGTGGTCATTCCTGAGACACCAGAAGCCGCCGTCGCCTGAAGAAGCGTTACTTGATGCCGTAGATCGCCGGGATTGATGGAGAGTTGGTTGATGGCCATCTAACAAAGTGGTGAGAAGTCCAAAAAGAAGGCCGTGGCAGGTAAGACCACGGCCCGGATAAAGGAAGAGCGGTTGGCATGGCGACCAGCCGTCTGATAAAGGTTCTCGTAGTTACTTCACGCTGTAATCGAAACCGCTAACGCGATGCTTGCGGAGGATTCGATCCACACCGCGCGGCATCGTGGTCGCAGCGCCGGAGCCAATGGCATAGTCGGCTGGGTTTTCGTACCAAGCCGCAACGATCATTTTGATGGCGAGCTGAAATACTCGCGGCACCGGTGAATAACCAGCGGTGTAGTTGATGGTGATTGCGTTGGGAATTTGAAGTGCGCCGGGCCAGTAACCGTTGTACGCAGGAAGGACACGGGCTGGCTCGCTCTGCATGTCCACCAAGTAGCCATTCGTCGGCAGTGTCTGTGTGGTGCCGTCCACGGCTAGATAGGTGATCGAGTCAATGGAGACCAGCGGTGGTCTTGGAATGAAGATCCTCTGCGTGTCCCACCAGAGTGAGCCGACCGACCAGAGACCGCCTGGGATCGCCGGTGCTGAGTCATTGGGACGCCAGCTTGGCCAGAAGTCGAGATTGAACACCCAGCTACTTTGCAACAGGCATCGGCCTAGCTGGTCTTCCACTTCCTCACGGGCCGCCGTTATGAGATCGGAGATCAACTCATCATCAACAGTGAACGATGGGTCCACGCGAAGATAGCTCTTCATGTCGCTTAGCGCCACCGGTTCGGCGGGCGTTGATCCCGTTGGCCAGACGCGCTGAAGTGCGAGGAGTTGAGACATTAGTTGGTCTTTTTACGCTGTACGGGGGACTGTGGCGAACTCTGGATCTTTGCTAGCGACCGGACGAACGAGGCCACCTTCGATGAGCGCCCTTGCCTCTTCAGGCGGACATTCGAAGATTTCGTTCTTGCGAAACGGTGCGAGATTGGGTTGAATGAATGGAATTACAACTTGTACTTGCATGAATTGTGCCTCTCTTAGTGAAGGCCGGATGGTTTAGATCCGGCCTTCGTTTCGATTGCCGACTAGGCGTGTTGAATCATGCAAATTACCGGGTGCGTGCCCGCATCGAGCAACTTGCCGCTGTGGCGGTGAAAAGCCACGTAACCGTACTGGTGCGACGGGGCATATCTTTCTGATAATTTGAGTACTTCCAGCCCCCCGACCGTCCTTAATTTATAACGAGTCATGTCTCCGAAGAGCAGTGACTTGCTGCCCGCAGCCGGTCCAACCATGGCTTGGTTGAGCACGAACGGACGGCCCAGAATTGTATCGGGGATGCCGCTCGTGATGCTGGCTACGAACAACGGACGACCGTACAGATCTTCTAAACCGATCAAGCCGCGCAGCACCGCGTTGTGGAACATCCAGGTCGATTTGCTCAGGTAGGATGGATCGAGCGCAGTGTAGGTGGCGACCAAATCAGGGTAGGTGATGGCCGTAGGAGCAAGGCTGGTGACGGCGCTGTAAGACCCGCCGACAAGACCCTGAACAGAGCCGGAGGTGGAGCCGTTGGTCAACGCGAGGTTGAGCCCACGCGCGTAACGAACGCCGAAATTTTCCTCGATGAAGCTGCCGAGATCGAATGCGGCATCGGTGACGAGTGATCTGGACACCTTGATGACGCCCGTCGAAAAAGTTGACGTATTGAAGGTGACCTGACCAAGCGGGATGTCCTGCTCCGTCACGTCAGTACCGTCCGTCATCTCCTGCGAGTAGTTGGCGGTGTCGTTGCTCAACGGCCACTGGATGGGCTGGCCCGACTCTGTACGCCAGTCGGAAACGACTGTCAGAGCAGCGCCGTATGCCAGGGTGGCCTGTTCGATGGCGGCGTTGAAGCCCGTGGGGACAATATATCCACCATCGGCTCCTGTGTCGCCATTCATGTCGCGGAGTTCGCCGGACATCGTGGACATCGTGGTTGGGTTGTAAGTGCGCAGCAACTTGCCCTGGTCACGGGTCACCCGGCCAGTCACAATGTACTGACGGAAGGCTTCTTTCTCAGCGGCGGTACGCGCTTCTGGTGTCTCAAGCTGTCCGGGGTTCGGGCGGCCTGGGGCTTGCCGTTGCTCAACGTCGGTCTGAGCCGCTGCGGCCCGTTCCTCAGTTTCGTACTCAGCCTTGATGACATCAGCATCATCCAACATGGTGTTGGCTTTGGTGACATCTTCGGCGGTACGGCCTTCTTTCTTTAGCAGCGCCTGCGCATCGTTGATGAGCTTGGCGCGGGATTCACGCTTCTCGCGGTTGGTCATGGTTTTACTCCTGTGCTGAATTATTAACTGGCACCGTGACCCGCGTGGGTTGGTTGCTTACTACAGCCGCCTTGCTCATTGAAGAGCTGCCGTAGGCGACGGCAAAGATCTAAAGCGCTTGTGCGACTCTCGCCCTTAACAGGGCGGTCTCAACATCTCGGTTGAGATTCCGTTCTGCACAATCACAGTTCGGATCGTCACACTCAGGGTCTGAACAATCGAGGCAGTTACCTGCCTCGCATTCGTCGCACTCACACATACATTCAGAAGTTCGAAGTTGTGTAGTTATTGAATCGGGTACACCGTTGGGGAAGAGTGAACGGACGGAGCAGGATGACGCTTCGTACGCCGGATAAACGACGCATGACGTATCGTAGAGAGACGCTTGCTTGATTGTACGTGTCCACTTACCACCCGCTAGCTCAGTCCAGTCGCAATTATCTACCGTCATCGCGAATGAGCTTTGCGATACATCCCCCCTGTCGATCAGTACGGAAAGATCGCGTGCAGCCTGCGTATCAGGGAGGTCACACTCAAAGCGGAGGCCAATGTTGTCCTCCTTGAGGCGAAGTGTGCCAGCTTTGGTCCGGCCCAGGACCAAATTCGGGTCGTGATTAATCAATGCCCTCACATCGGGATTGGTCGCGAGGTTTGCTGAGAAGCAGCCGGGGCTCAGTCTCTCTATGAAACCCCCGAGATCACAGCTATCACTGTTGAAGACTGCCGCGTACCCTTCCAACTTGGTCGGTGCGCCGTCGTCACGCTTTACACGTAGTTCCTGCCCCGCGAACCTGCGTTCAAGCTTTGATGCATTCTCCCGACCCAATGTTGGTTTTTTCATTCGTAATGTCTCCTGATGCAATTAACTCGGCTTCTAAGATCGCCCAGGCTTTCTTCATGCGATGGTTCTCCTTTAAACGAAATGAATGCTTGACGTTTAAGGCCAACCCTTCTTCCGAAGTACGAAAGTTCTTACCAGCCGCCTGCGTGACAGCTTTTGCTGCCGGATCTTTATACCGCTCTAATAAGGCTTGGGAAGCTCGAATATGTGATTCCTTTGATGACCAGTAGGCCGACTGGCTAGCCGCGTGTGACTCTCGGAATCCTGGGACCGTCCACATTGCACGGCTTGTTTGCCTAAGCCGGTCACGTTCCGCTTGTTTCTCAAACCGTTTTCTCATCCTCTCGGCCTGCCTGTCCCGCTCAGTTTGATCTTCATAGCGCCTAACACCGGCTTCAGATTGTTTTCGTAAGGCTTCAGGCGTAAAGCAGACCTTTCTCAAAAGTTCAACCCGTCGCTCCCTATTCGCTGGGTCAGCCCAATAAATAGAGCGCACCGACTCATGCTTCAGTCGTTCCGTAGGAGACCACGGTTTACCTTTCCTCGCTGCTGACAACGTTGCTGCCCCTTCCGGTGTGGCCGCATAACTTCGACGTGCTTGGCGAAGTTTCTCCGCTGCCTCAGGTGAAGCTCTTACTCCTTCGCCGCCGTAAGTGAGGTTATACCCGAATTCGGGTTCGGTTGATCGATACTCGGCTATTTCGGCGATCTCAAGCGCCAACAATTCTTCTTTTGAATTGGCTTCATGGATCTCTCGCCTTGTGAATGAATCAGCGCCGTATTTACGAATGGCACAGTGTAAAGAGGTTTTAGCGCCTCGCCTCGCCTCTCCAAGATGCCCGGTCCATCGAGCACTCAGAGTCTGCGTGGTGAGTCCGACGTAAACCTTCCCGTTCACCGTATTCGTAATGAGATAAATGACGCCGTATGGTTTTGCTTCCACTAAAACGGATACCCGAATAATGGCGGCTGAGTCCGTTTACGTTGAGTAAGATTATTCCGGCGAAGGCAAATCTTCCAAGGTCGGCTCTTCGAGAGCCTTATTCGCAAGGGCTTCAGACAAATCCCTATAGGCGGCGTGAAGCAGTGTCTTCAACACCCGTGTCACTTCGGTTGGTGAGTCGAGTGATGCCACTCTCGTGGAAACGCCGCTCAAATACTTCTCCACGGCCCGTTTCGTTTCGGCATCGCCGACCGTCACGCCGTATTGGAGGTCAAGCATGTCCCGCAGTGAGGCAGAGATAGCCTGCATGCACGGCTCTAAACACTGGCTAATAGCGGTGGAATCGCGCTTCGAACGGTTGGAAAGGCGGCTTAATCCATCGGTAATCAACGCGGAATAGTTGGCGCGAAGACGGTTAACTAACGGGACGCTTCGCTGGTCCTCATCTTCTTCAATCTGGGCCGGGATTGGGTCGTGAGCCGCGCCCTCTTCGATGAGTAGCTGGGTGGCGGGGATGGTGTTTAAGGGCACCATCAGCAAATCGCCTTCCGGTCCCACGGGCTCTAGACCCTCATCTATCCGGCACTCGTTGCTCGTGAGGATGCCCGCGTTGCGCCCTTGCACGTAATAAGTCATGCGGGCGGCGGAATCGGCGGCCAGCAGAGCCTTGGTGTGAAAACGTACTTCGTACTTTCCGGCTGTGCGCCCGGCCTTTGGGAATAGGCGAGAGTTGAACGCCTGGGTGTATTTCGTCAGCCACGGATTCAGGGTGAACGTCATGAATTCTTGGCTGATTTGCTCGGTGTTGCTCTTCACGCCCTTCGATTCGTCGCTCGCAATCATGTGTATGGGACAGCGCAGCATACTACATAGCTCACTCCTCACCAGCCGCCGCGCCTCAATCATTTGGGCCTCGTTGTTGGTCGCGGCCATCGTGTTGAACTTCGCGCCACCTTCCAGGAAGAGCAGGCGGAAACGGTTAGCCCCGGTCATTTGCAGATCGGTGGATGTCTTCAACCGTTGGTAGGCCGTGTCGCTGAGTTCGCCGGGGACCTCAACTACGCCTGATGTGCTGCCGCCGTTGCCGAAATAACGGGCGGCGTACCGTTCCAGGCCGATGGCCAGACCTACCGCTTGGCGGCAAGTGCTGATGATGTTCTGGCCGACGTAGCCGTCGAGACTCAGCCCTGGAATGCAAACCATGTCGGCGCTGTCGATGATCACCGGCTTATTGTTGGCGGTATCGTGCGACTCGTAGACGAGCTTCCCCGCCTTGTCACGCTTGGGTTGCACAAGCCATGGCTTACGCGGCCACAAAGCAATGACGTGATTGCCATTGTCCCTTTCCAACTCGATGTAAGCGGTGCCCCAGAGCAAAGCGTGAACGAGCGATACTTGCATACCCACAGTGGCGGTCATCTCGTCGTTCCACTCGGAGCCAAGAAGATCGAAGTAAGGGGGAGAGTGCGCCACTCGTGTGCCACGGTCCAGGCGCTCGATTATCTGCAACGGTAACTGGCCAGCGCCCTCGCTGATCAGCTTCACACAGGAAACGATTGTGGTGGAAGCGAGCGCGGTGAGTGGTGTTACTTGCTCGCCGGAGTCCGTGGGAGCGCCACCGGCCCAATTTAGCAGCCAGCCGGGGGCGTTGGCGAGCGAGGCCAGCGGGACGGTGGGTGATTCGAGTGGGTTGCCGTCGCGGAGATCGAAGAGTTTGGTGAGGAAGGACATTACTTATTCGCCTTTTTATCGGCGGTGATCTTTTCACTCGCTTTCACGGCGGCAGCAGCAAAGGCGAGGCCGATCAGAGCCACACCAGAAAAGATGACCGCCGCCGCGTGGGAGATCAAGGCGATACCAGCGGCGATCAGCAGGATGCCAGGGATGAAAAGTATTTCGATTCTGCTCATAAGGTTCTAACTCCGCGCCTTTCATAGATGTCGTTGGCGGACGGCTTCTTGTTGGGATCGGGAGTGCTTGCCACGCGAGCGAACGCGGTGATTAAAGCCACGGCGGCATCAATTTTCAAATTTGGCTTCTCCTTCCGTGGGAAGTAATTGTCATTCGCATCCGCATGTGCCACCACGTTCGATAAGCACCACGTCAACACCGGATCACCATTGTGATGACACCGGCCATCAGCCACCGCCGCCTCCAGAGCTTTCATGGCTGGAGACAGATACATAACCTTCTGCGGCACCTCCACGGTTGTTACGCCGGTGGCCGCCAATTGCTGCATCATCTGGCCCGCATACGTCTTGTCAAAGCAGATTTCGCGCACTTTATACGTCGAAATATCCGCACGCAGGTCTCTCTCAATAAGCGGATAGTCGATTGATGCGCCATCCGTAGCCATAAGAACGGGCGGCACCGCTAGGTTCCAGCGTTGATAGTGCTGGTTTTCAGGTAGGCCGATCTTCGCTTCAGGCAGATAGTGGCGGCCAAAGATGTAGTAATGAGGCTTGCCGTCGATGGTTCGGGTGAACACTTTGACGGCGGAGGACAGATCAGTGGTGGATGCCAAGTCAACGGCCATAACCAGTGAATCGTTGACGAACTGTTCCGGCTCTAGGGAGTGGTCTTCGCATTCCTTCCAGCGCTGCATGTTCAGCCATGCGGACGAAGCGTTACACCAAATATTCAAATGCTTCGTCTTAAAAACATTCTGTTTAGCTGGGTTCTGGACGGCCTGTTCTTGGTCATGCTGGAGCGCGGTCTCATCCACGGAGATGCCCAGGTTTGGGTTGGCGAGTCTCAGCGCCTCTTCGCCGGTCCAATCGGTATCGGCATCAACCGTGAAGATCATGCTGAAGAGTTGGTCGTCTTCCAAGGTCCCTTCCAAAACCTTCTGCGCTTCGAGCTGTAAGTCATGGCACGGGGACGCCACGTTATAGCCAGCGGTTGTGATCACGAGTAGCAGCGGTTGCTGGCGTCCGACCATACCTGTCTTGAAGGTGTCGTAGAGGATAGCTGTGTCGGCCTCGTGGTACTCATCGCAAATTCCGAGGCTCACACTCGCCCCATCCCCTGGCTTACCGATCACAGGTTCAAAACGTGAACCGTTCGCAGTTACGATTGACTTAGCGTTGATGGAGACGCCCAGCGCTGACTGAAGATCCGGGGTTTTGTCGGCCATGAGTTTGGCAGGTCGGAACACCTCCCATGCCTGCTTCTCGCTGGTGGCACCGCAATATATTTCCGCGCCGACTTCAACCGGGTCGTCGCAGGTGAGCATGTAGAGGCCAATGCCAGCGGCGAGCGGCGATTTGCCATTCTTGCGAGGGATGAGTAAGAATGCCTGCCGGTGCTTGCGGAGTCCGTTGTCTTTGCGCACCCAGCCGAAGATGTTGGCAACGATGAATACTTGCCACGGCTCCAGTCGGAGAAGTTGGCGTTCAGCGGCCCATCTGCCTTTGACGTGTGGGAGTGCCTGGATGAACCGGCACGGACGTGTCGCCTTCGCTTCGTCGAAACGATAAGGGAAGGAAGCGTCGGTGGAACGGTCTAAATCAGCTAAGTGCCGCTGGCATGCAAGCTTCACCCAACGGCAGGCGGGCGCACGACCGGCGACAACATCACTGGCGTACTTGTGACATACCGTTGGGAAGGATTGGGTCATTCAGGAATGAGGCGAAGGTATTCTCCGGTTTCTGCTCCTTGCGTGGGGTGACACTCAGACGGGCGCGGTCAACGGGCGTCATGCCCAGACGACCCAAACCGGAAAGTAGTTGGCTACCTTCCGCCGTCGAGAGAGTGTTGTCGCGCATCTTGGCGATCAGACGGGCCACGCGCTCGACAATCACTCGGTCGGTGCAAGTCAGTACGTCGGGTGGAGCGTTGGTCACGATCTCCTTCCATGCCGCCTTTTGTGCTGCGTCAAAAAACCTTGGTGCCTTGCCGATGACACCAGCGGGTTTGGGCTCACTTGCCATTCGGGCGGCATGACGCGCTGGGTTGTGCTTGATTGAGTCTGGCGAAAGTAGTTGGTTAGGTTTGCGTGGCATATTTCAACTTTTTGGCGGAGGGTAAAAAACTTTCACGTAGCGGTCGGTCGATAAGTCGTTGCTGCTCAATATTTTGCAGCCGCCCCACCCTTCAGAGGCCCCTAGAGCTGAGTTGGTTGTGGTGTGACTCACACAGACCTCGACAGTTACTCTCGACGTACATCAGAGACCGATTACTCCTTACCTTCACCAAATGGTGAACGTGCTCACTTAATGATTCGCAAGTCGTGTCATTGTCTATCGTGTGAATCTCACAGATGGGATGGCGTTCAAGGAACCAAGACCGGAACCGTACCCACCTCGCCGTCCCGTACCCTCGCTCCGTGCTGTTCCCGCGCCGCTGGTCATACTCTTTCTTGCTTGACCGCCGATGCGCCTCACAGTAGTTGCCACCAGCGACCAACGCGCTGCATGATGGACCGTACGCGCAAGGTCTCAGTGCTCTGTCAGGCACGCTACGCAACAACCGGCACGAACAAATCTTGGGTCATGACCAAGCCTGATGCGGTCGTGATAGCGTTTGTCAGCTCATAGTTGTAATTGCCTTGGCCACCCGACAAGCGAACTGTCGCCGACGTGGGCGTGTAAGTTTGACTCACCGCTGTGACCCCAGCGGGTAGCGTCCAGACGCTACCGGCGATGGTGTCAGCACCAATAGCTGTCGTCCAATCAAATGTGAAATCGACAACCTCAACGTCTCTCTTTTCGGTCGCATAAATCAGTGGCATATTATTCCCCGCAACGAAGCTCCTAGTAACGGGAGCAATAGACCAAGTTTGTTTTGCCAGCAAACCAGCGGCGATTGCCCACATTCGCTGGACCGGTTGGACCAAGAAGGATTGAAGCGAGACAACACGAATACCAGCTATCCGGGTCAACGTCTCAATGAGCGTTCCGAGGGTGTCACTTACCGCGATTGCCCATCGAACGGGTGTAAAGCTCGAACAAGAAACCGTCTCTATCAGCGAGTCGATCACATCGGTGAAGGCGAGAGGCCATCGAACCGGTGTGAAGCTGGTTATGGTGCTCATCTCACTGAGAATGTTGCTTTCCGTGAATTGAAGGGCGAACTCCATGGTGAGTTAGCAGACAACGCTGTGAGCAACGTTCACAATATCACCGACTGCGACCGTGAAGGGCGTGAACGTCTGCCGTGCCAGCATGTTACCTCCATACTGAATGCTCTCTTCACCGATGCTTGCTGCCACCGTCATTGAAAAAGCAGCGACTATATTAACGGTATCGTTCGGCGTGTTCGTGGTTGTAATGGCGGCCAATGGGTTATTTGTTGCGTACATCTGTGCTACCAAGGACTCCAAGCCTGTGTCTGCGGCGGTCGGCGATGTGTTTCCAGACCCAATAGCGATCCGAGGTGCAGCATTATTTCCGCCAAGGGCGAGTGCAACGACGTTGTGGCCGGAATCTGTGATGAGGTTGTGACTCCGCTGTGTGAAGCTTCTCCAACCGGTAATGCCGGGAATCGTCAGATTAAAACCACAATGCCGAAGAAATCGACCAAAGATGTTTTCCTGGAAAAGCGGTTTAGGTTTCCCCCCGCTGTCACAGACTGAAATCGTGGTGTTGCAATCACCGATCAAGAGCTTTTCGAGGTTTGATTCCATTTATTTCTCCAAACTTTTGTGAAGGCCGCCGCGCATGTCCGTGATCGGCGGCCTCGTCGTCTGACACCGGAGCGAGGCGAATGCCATTCGCCGCTCCGTGGAGTCGCTACATGGAAAACTGGGGTGATCCGGCAGCGAGCCCGTTACCTAACAATTTGAAAGTCGGATATGGCCGGTAAAGGCGGCGGTGATGAAGACGATCTGGGCGATCAGTTCGATGGTGAGGACGATGATCAGGATAGTGGTGGCGCGGTGGGACACTTAGTTCAGGGCCAACTTATTTTGCTTGTTGATGCTGTGGGCGAGTTCGACAGCGAGACCTAAGTCACTCGCCAGTGCAGATCCACCGGAGATGAAGGACAGCGCGAAGGTAGCGGCATTGCGCAGCAATGTGCCAACGCTTACACCACTATTTGCCTCGATGAACAGCGCCACCCGGTCGGCATCGTTGGTGATCGTAACGAGGTAACCGGCAATTTTCTTCAAAGTGCTGCCGTCCGCGAGTGTGGACGCAGCGCCTTTTTCGATGGTGGACAATTCGGCGACAATCGGTTCGGCTTGGGCGGCGAGGGATTCGACGCGGGCGAAGACCTTGGTGAGGCTGACTTGCTCTTTATCGATCCAGCCGGTGATGGTGGTGAGGTTCAATTTGTTTGCTCCTGCCCAACGGTTGGAAAGTCTAGATCGACGCACTCACAGAACTCATGAACGATGAACGTTCGGCACGGCACCGGCAAACCAAAATACTCTACATCATCGGGATGAGCCTCAAGATGCATCTTCAACCGCTGGTCAATGGGCACCTCACCGTAGTCGCTGGCATGTAGCTCACCGGTAACGCTGGCAGAGACAAACGTGTCCGCGTCGGCCAGTTCATCGAAGAAGGCGTCCATCGCGTCGTGGAGCGTTTGGCGGTCGCAGATGATGATGCAAGGGATCAAGGCGTCATCGTTCTCGCGCCAGCCGTGAGCGCGGAGATGGACGTTGTCGTGATCGTCCGCGCCAATGATCAGGTTGGGCGTGTTCAGCCGAATGTGGGGAATGACGCCGTCTGTGGGTGGTGGTGGGTCGGGCGTGATGGAGAAGGTGGGTTCGGTTCCGCCGAGGGAGAATGTGAGGCGCATGAAGGTAGATACCGGAGTGGGTGGGAGGATGGCCGAGACAAGCGAGTAGAATCTTAGCGCCGTCGCACTAACTTTAAAGAGTTACCCATCCGAGCGTGTCTAACGCTTTACGGCGGCCAGATAGTACTGAAGTGACGTACCGAGCGTCACCGAGCGTCACACGTCGTCACTCAACTAACCTCTTTACAATCAACGCCGTAGCGATCTATACCGGCGTTAAGGTGACGCTCCGTGACACTCACTGCTGTAATTGTCCAGCGCCGCCAGAGAGAGAGATTTAAAAAAGTTTGTATAGTGACTGTCACCGAGCGTCACCTACTGCTTTCGGGTTAGCTTGTCGTGCAACCAAAAAACAGCCCGATCACGCCGCGTGGCAATGATCGGGCTCCGAAAGATATCCCAGGGCTGGGACTTTACTTTCCCGGTTTCAGCCACCGGCGTTGGGTGTTAGTCCGGGTGGGAGTCCAACCCAGTTTGGTCAGGATTTTCGTGACCCGTATCTCTTCCCGCCGTCCGATCTCCTTATCAACGAGACCTACCGCCGTCTTGAGTATTGCGCTCACCGTCGTGAACCCTCCCGCCTTGGCTACGAATTCCACCACTAATTCCTCCCAGGCGTCCGTTACGGTCCGTGCGTCTTGTTCTCGGACGGCGATCACCTTCGCAGCGCCGGTCAATAGGTGGGACTCACCGCCCTGATGCCTTACTAGCGCTTCAGCCCATAGTTGGTCGCGGTCACGGGCGATGCCGTCGCGGTCAAGCTTCAACTCGCCATCGACATCGATGAAGCCAACGACGCCAACCGGGTTAAATCTCCTGTTCCCCGTTTCATCCGGCAGATAATTCTCTCTCTGGTTTGTGCCGCCCCACAGAACCGCCGACCGTTTATGATCGACGTGATCACGACGGTGTGACTTGCGGTAGGTATCAACACGCTGCGTGATAAACGCCTTCAACGCGTTCGTCTCAGCCTTCGTAACTGTTAGCATCTCAGCGAATTCCGCGAGCCACCGGCCTTCGAGTGATACTGTCATGTCTTTGTCGATGTCAGTGGTCTGAATGGTTACTGTCCACTCCGGGACCGGGCAGAGGGCGAGCATGGCCGCATTTTTGCCGACCTCTTGCTTACCCTCAAGGACCAGCATCCAGTCAGAAGGGCATCCGGGCTCCAGACCCCTCGCCACCGCTTGGATTAGGAATTTTGAGCCCACGGCCCGTGTATACACATTGTCGTTAGCGCCCATGTACTTTTGCAGCCATTGATCGATGCGCGGCGTGTTGTCCCACCTCAAAGATTCAAGGTATTGCTTGATCGGGTTGTAGCGATTGTGAAAACCGATGGTTCGTACGGCGTCGTACATCATACCCGTACCGAAATCCTCTTTAACGAATTTGTTGAGCACGATGCGAAGCTGTAGTATTTCGTTCTCCTTGATCTTCTGACCTTTGGAGAATTTCTGTTGACCCTCACCGAAATCTACGTCCCTACTAAACTCCATCTCATCGGTCAACTCATTCAACGCAATCGCACCGTCTTTGAGAGGTGGTGCCTCCTCCAGATACCGTGCCACGTTCAGCAGCGTCTTAGCAACCGCGTCGTGGTTCTTCGGATCTCTATCGGACTCGATCCCTTTCCACCCCGCTTCGTCAGTTTGCTGCTCCTCGCTGGTACCACTTAGTTTAGACAGAGCGGCGTTAACGTCGGCTGCTGTCGGTTGTTGTTTATCAACTTTAGATTTGCTCAAAATAGAGCCTCCTATTTAAAATGCCCGCGAGTGCCTGCTCGCGGGGTACTACAAAGCCCGCTGAAGTTTGTTCCTTCAGCGGGATCTCATCGAATCCGCCCCCAAGATTTCTTGAAGGAAGCAGTGACCGCCGCCGCCTGTTCCAGTTCTTCTTCTGCCCGCAAATTCGGACGGGTTGGATCGAAGTCAAATTTCTTCACTGTGTCTTTCGCTATTCGCCAAAGCTCGGAGTCCATCTAGTCGTCGTAACCCCAGTAATCGGCGTAGAGTTTCAGCGCTTCGTATAACTCGTGTGTGTCTAGTCCGTTGTCTGCCCTCGCGCGAAGAGCGAAGAACAACAGATCTTGGTGTCTTCCACCGGGCCGTGCCGACGCCGGTAACCGCTCAATCGCGATGATCTTTTCGATGAGCCATATCGGCGCTGGTGGGATTAATACCCGGCCAAGACTCCAATCGGGTTCACCGTCTCTGAAGAAGTATGGCGTCCCCGTTAGCGGATGGATTGACGGCGGGACTAAGAGAATACGATTGCCGGTCCAGCCATCGACGCCGAGAGCCAGTAGACTGTCACGCCCCCTGATCACGGTGTCTTCGCCAATACCCGTGTAGAGATGAACGCCGCCTGTCGGCGTGAACACAGTTAGCCCGTTTGGCGCTTCATGTCCTTGTATGAGTTCATTCCAATGCTTCGGCCCGTTGTGTCGCGCGTCTTGGTCGATCACGAGGATGCTGTCGCCGGGAACGACCGCCACGTTGTAGCCTTTGTACGGCCCTTCCCACCACTCGACGATTTGCGCTTCATTCGTGGTGGCGCGTTCATAAGTCCCGGCGATTCCGGCACGGCCTACTGCGGGTATCACTCGTAGACCGAGTCGGGCGAAGTTAATCGCTGAATCCAATAACGTCGTCGTTGACTCAGTACCCGAATCGCCGCGAGTTGAACCATATGCCGTAAGAATTTTTTTCCGTGTGGACGGCGGGGAAAGAAATTAAGTTTGCGTTTCGCGTTTTAGCGCCACAAATCCGGTACTTCCTTATAGGCACTCCTGGAGCGTGCTTATAAATATGAACATCGATTTAACACCGCGAGAACGCTTGATGATTCTCGCCTTGCAGCAATCCGCTGATCCGCTAACGCTCTTGCAACTGATGCAGCGTACCGGCTTCAAGAGCACTCAACCGTTCAGAGTTTCACTGCGCTACTTAGTGGGCACCGGCGATCTTCAAGAAGGTTTGAACGTTGACGGTGAAGCCGTCTACAGTTGTTCACCCGTTCACCCTCCTGTTCACAACGTTCATAAAACTGGGCAAAACGTTCATCAATCTCTTCACGGCGTTCAGAAGACGGTTGTGAACGCCTCCAAGACGAAGGTGAGGCCGGGGCGCAGACAGGCGGTGGCATGCTAGTCCACGCCTCGGTCTACTCTTTACATCGACCTTGAGACTCGTAGTTGTTTGGATCTGCGCGACGTTGATTTTTGTGGGGCAAGGCGCAGACGGCTCAATACATGAGGGTGACTGGGCACAGTTGCGAGTCGCCAAAAAATCCGACTACACTCAAATCTGTCAAGAGTTGGGCTTCAGATCGGATGCCGCCTTCGTCAAGATTGAAAATGGTGAAATCAGTTTCACGGGTGGCAGACCAGAGGACGTGAAGGCGTTGGCGTGCCGGGCGGCTGAGGCTGGGTACCGCATGTCAGAGTCACTCGCGTTCCGCGCCGAGAGGTAGCCGACGCGGCCCACCAAAAAGAAAACGGCCCGCCGCCTTATAGAAGGTAGCGGGCCGTTTTCTATTTGCGGTGAACTTCTCAATCACAAGTAGGGGAGCGCGGCGTCCACCCGCCGATGGTGTTTCCTCTCAAGTGTGCGCCGGTCGTGGGTGGAATGGAGACGCGCTCTCCGGGTTTTCTGGTGGACCTTGCTGGACTCGAACCAGCGGCCTCTTCCGTGTGAAGGAAGCGCTCTAACCAACTGAGCTAAAGGTCCATCTGTGATTTAATATATCAACATGATCGCACCAAACAAATTGAATCTTCCCACAGCGGTTTTCTCCGTGGGAAGATTCATGGGAACTTTCCTCCCAATAGCCCAAAACAAAGGGCTTTTACCCAAGAGATAAATGCCTATAACAAATCTAAGTGCTTGAAAACAAATGGAGAAATCATGCTTCACACGCAGGAGGTCGCAGGTTCGAGTCCTGCCGCGCCCACCATCACTTGCTTCTTGTGTTTCTCTGCGAGCTTTCGCACAAACGCCGCATGCTCCGGCGACTTCACACCCAACGCAAGCGGAGGCATACCAGGCAGATCCAAGTTCCAGACCTCCGAAGGCTCAAGCCATAGTCCGGGAAACACGCGCGAACAAATCACTCCGTCTTCCTGCGGTTGAATTTCCTTGTACCGCCCTCTTGTCAGTTGTCGCCAAATCACTCGCTTCGGTTTCAGAAGAATCGTCAGGTACTCCTTCACGCCCGACCGTTGATAAAGCTCAAGCTTCACACCAAGGTCTCGAGAGGAACTGGAATCGCTGACTTCCACGATGAGTTCTGGAGCACCTCCCGCATACTTGCCGATGCTCCGCGTATTCCCGCCATATTCGGGCAGAATCCTGAGTGCAATATCTGGCTGTGGAACCGCATCAGAATTCATCACCCATGTCGCGTCCGCGCACACCCGGCAACCGGGCGTATGTTTCGCGTAGAACCAAAGCCATCCACTCATGTTGGCGTGCTGGTCACCGTGCATTTCGCTCACAGCCGAGGGCAAAAAACAACTCGATCAATGAGCTCCGCATGCTTCAGGCCAGGCATGGCCTCCCAACGACGCAGAAACTCATTAGCCGTGAGACGATCACCTTCACGGAGCTCAAGCGGTAGCGAAGTGGCAGCCAGAGACATGAATACGCTTCTAGATTACCAATCTATAGAGTATGGTCACACGTCAACTTCAACGGCACCTACCCAACTATTTTTTGTTTTTCTCCGCCAGCTTCCGCACAAACGCCGCATGCTCCGGCGAGTTGATTCCCTGCTCCAGTGCTGTCCGCAAAGACTTCTTCGGATTACTCACCGCTTCAGGATCAAGCCACAACCCGGGAAACACTCGCGAACACAGCAGCCCATCGGCGCGTGGCTCAATTTCCCTGTAGCGACCACGTACCAGTTGCCGCCAAATCAATCGATTCGGCTTCAGCAGAATCGTCAGGTACTCTTTGACACCCGACCGCTGATACAGTTCGAGCTTCACACCAAGATCTCGCGAAGAGCTCGATCCGCTCACTTCCATAATCAACTCCGGTGCACCGGAAGCGTACTCACCTGCATCCTGCGATTGCCCACCGTACTCGGGCATAATTCTCAACGACACATCCGGCTGCGGTACGTTATCAGGCCCCATCACCCATGTGCTCTCAGCCAAAGCCTCGCAGCCGGGTGTCAAATCTGCATACAGCCAAAGCCAAGCACCCAGCGACAAGTGAGACTTGCCGTGAGGCTTGCTTACTGGTGACGACATGAAAACTATTCCACCAATCAACTCTGCCCGCTTCAAATCAGGCATGGCGTCCCACCGGCGCAAGAATTCTTTTGCCGTCAGGCGGTCACCCTCACGAAGTGCAGGGGGTAGTGAAGTAGCAGCCAGAGACATGGAATGCTTCTTCAGGTTAGCATCGCAGAATACAATAGGGTGTTTGCCCCTCCCATCCAATCTCGACTCCATCATCGACACCGCCTGGAGCAAAGCACAAAACGTCGAAGGCTACATCGGCGACCGTGAATTCCGCGCCCTCTGCATGCTCGCCGCTGCCGCCCCCACCGGTGGCGTCAACGTCGAAATCGGCAGCTTCAAAGGTAAATCCACCATCGGCGTCGCCTCCATCGCCTCCGCCTTCAACCTCGGCCAAGTCGTCAGCATCGACCCCCACAACGCCCCCTGCGAAACCGATCCCGACCTCGACGCCTCCGGCACCTCCTTCGACGATTTCGAACGCGCCCTCACGCAAGCCGGCCTGCGCGATAAAGTCGAAGCACACCGCGCCCCTTCGCGCGAGGTCGCCATTGGCTGGAATCGCCCCATCCGTCTCCTCTGGATCGATGGCGATCACACCTACCAAGGCGCCAAATTGGACTTCGATCTCTTCAAACCTTTTTTAATTGACGGCGCCATCGTCGCCATCCATGACACTCTCCACGAATTCGAAGGCCCGATTCGCGTTTTCGTCGAAGACATGCTCCGCTCTGACGAATTCGGCCCCGCCAGTTTATTGCACACCATCGGCTGGGCGCAATACCGTCCGCGCGACGGTGCCCATTTCAGCAAGCAGCGTCAGCAACTCGCCCGCAAAGCCGCTCGGCTCATCCCACTCGTCGCCAACGGCCGCAAAGTCGAAGGCCTCACCCGCATGCGCTTCAAATTACAATGCGCCCGCATCCCTCACGCCGTACTAACGCCCGCTGAGTTCTCCGCCCTGCTCACATCCACCGCCACATAACCCAACCCCACCACCACCAGGAACATCGTCAGCACTTCGCTGTCGCCCAGGTTTACATCCGCCACACCTTCAATCAGAATCGCAATCACCACCGCAATCCCGCCGTGCAGTAGAAACCTTGGGTCACCACGTCCCGACGGCAACGCGCGCAACGTCTTGCCGTAATCCCAAACAATCTTCCCCAACATCACCAGCATCACTAACAACACCGGAATGCCGCGCTCCGCCGCATATTCCAAATAAAGATTGTGCAAGTGCATGTAAGAACCCGATGGCAGCGGCCGCGGCACATCCGCCGGCAGATATTGGAAGAAATCTTTGCGCGGCATCTCCGGCCCAAGTCCGAACCACGGATGCGCCTCAATCATCCGCATCCCCGTTCTATCTAAAATCACTCGGAACTGA
>Ga0182012_10000596_pt1 | contig 40065 bp, 35 predicted proteins | sample 612S2SmetaG_FD_120486 | JGI IMG/M metagenome (GOLD analysis project Ga0182012, IMG submission 120486) | Permafrost microbial communities from Stordalen Mire, Sweden - 612S2S metaG | ecosystem: Environmental > Terrestrial > Soil > Wetlands > Permafrost | place: Sweden: Stordalen | collected...
GAACTCGAGGGCTCGATCACGATGTTGCGCGCTTTCGCAAACTTGCGCCAAGAGCCAATTTCTTTGGAGCTCGCGAAAAATCACTTGACTAATCTCGGCCAAGAACAGATCATCTTGAAGCCTGAGACAATCTTGGCCGTCGTATCAGACTTCTATGGTCTTTCGGTAGAGGATGTTCGTGGATCAAAACGTCTACGACCGCTCGTCCACGCGCGACACGTTGCGATGTACCTCATCCGTGATCTTCTTGACAACTATTCCTACCCAATGATCGCCAGAATCTTTGATGGTCGTAACCACACGACCGTGATCAGTGGTGTTGAGAAGATAAAGGATCAGCTCGCGGTGAACAGTGAGTTGCTCGCTCAAATCAATCAATTGAAACGTCGGCTACAAGGAGACGGTAGAGAATAATTTGTGCGCAACCATGGGGGGTTGTTGTTGATTTCGAGATGGAAATTAACTACTAGCCCACATAACTTCAGGGTTGAATTTGAAGGGTTGAAACAGTTAGTCACAGGGGTGTGCGGAGAGTGTGGGAGTAAATAGCCTGTTGATCAGGAATCTTGTGAAGTAATCCACAAATCCACAGACCTACTACTACTAACAGTTCTCCATATACAAAAGACACCATAACCTCAGCAGTAGAGAAAGGTAGAGGGATGAAGTTCAAGTCAGAGCGGGATATCTTGGCAGAAGCGCTTAGCGCCGCAAGTCGTGTCGTGGCAACACGGTTGATTGGCGCATCCTCTGGGGTCCTTCTGTCATTAGTCGGAAACCAACTCATCGTTACCGGGACAGATCTTGATATCACCGTGCGCACCACGGTCGACGTAATTGGTCACGAAGATGGTTCAACTGTCGTACCAGCACGACTTATCGTCGACGCAGTTCGTTCACTTGAGGCGGGTGCAGTAACCGTCTCGAGTAACGACGAAACCGTTGAGATATCACTTGGACGAGCGAAGTTCTCCTTACGTACTTTTTTAGTGATGGATTATCCGAATCTTCCCCCAGTGACCGGAGCACCTCACGCTGTCGCTGCATTAGATCTTGTCCAAGGTCTCAACCAAGTGGTGCGAGCGGCCGCAAATGACGACGCGCGACCACTCCTCACCGGTGTCCTGTTTACCGCTGATGAAGGCTCACTTCGGTTAATCGCCACCGACTCTTATCGATTAGCGGTTCGCGACGTGCCTGGAGTAAAGGGTCTCACTGATGCCCAAGATCTACTAGTCCCTGCCCGCGCCCTTCAAGAACTACAACGAGCCGCCGCTTCCTTAGACGCCGACGCCGAGATTGGGGTCACTCTTACCGACGCCGAAATCTGTTTCATAGTTGGCACCACCACCATTGCGTCACGTCTCATTGATGGGAACTATCCTTCTGTTTTGCAGTTGATCCCAGCGAGTTACCCGAATCAATTACGCATCGCCAAGGACACGCTCCTCACCTCACTTCGACGTGCAAAACTTCTTGCTAAGGACTCCACCTCTTCAGTTCGTCTTACGATGAAAGACAAGAGTGTGGAGATTCGGACCCAGAGTCACGACGCGGGCGACGTCGAGGACAACGTGGACGCGGATTACAACGGAGATGAGATAACGATTGCCTTCAATCCAAGTTTCCTCATTGACGGCATCGAAGCCGTTCCCGGTGACGAGGTTGTGTTGGAGGTATCGGATTCGGTTCGACCAGCCATGGTCCATGGAGTGGACGACACGAGGTTCCGCTACCTCTTGATGCCCGTTCGCGTCCAGTAGTCAAGTGGTCGTCGTGGGTCTCCACGAACTCACACTTCGTAATTTCCGTCCTTTCTTCGAATTCGTGTTCAAACCTGACCCAGAAGCAATCACGGTGCTCCTCAGCCCGAACGGGACCGGTAAGACGTCGGTGCTCGAAGCAGTCTACGCCCTCGCGACCGCCTCGTCATTTCGCACGAGTGCCGCGAGCGACATGATCCGCAGTGGGGAGCACCTCGCTGAAGTACATGGAGTCCTCTTTCAACAGGACCGTCGAGTTCAAATCGATCTCACTCTTACTCGGGGTGTACGTAATACGACAAAGAAGATGTTGGTGAATGGTCAGCGTCCCCAATCACGTGCCACGGTGTCCGAGGTACTTCCACTTACGGTATTCACACCCGAAGGCGTGGACATTGTGCGACAAGGCCCCGAACAACGCAGGACCTTTCTTACGAACCTCCTCACCGACGTTGATCTTTCGACTGGTGAAGTCATCGAGCGCTTCAATAAAGTTCTGAGCCAACGAAACGCGGTACTGCGCTCGTTTCAGGGCGAGTCGCCAACCAGCCTTCAGCGAGACGAACTTGGGGTGTGGGATAGGGAATTCTGTGAAGCGAGTGAGCGACTCGTTGAAATTCGCCTTCAACTCCTAACGCAGATTGAGCCACTCGTCTCGCATTACTACCAAGCCCTCGCCCAAAACGTTCGCACGGTCATGGTCCGATACGAGCGCTCGTGGACCGGGGAACTGAGTTCGGCCTTACGCGATGCTCTAAAGGACGACCAGTTTAGAGGACACTCGACCGTTGGACCCCAGCGAGACGACATCGCGCTGCACCTGGACCGACGCGATGCACGCCGCCAGGCTTCCCAGGGGGAGCAACGGTCCTTAGCGCTGGCGCTTCGACTCGCCGGCCACGAACTGGTCCACCAACAGCGCGGGCTCGACCCCCTTCTGCTACTCGATGATGTATTTAGTGAACTCGACCCTTCGCGAAGCGACCGTTTGTTACGTCTGTTGCCGGAGGGCCAGACCTTGGTGACCACCGCTTCGCCGCTGCCCAGCGGCATGAGTCCCGCCGCGATTGTCGACCTTTCTGAGTTGGTCGCGTGAACGCCAAGAATGACTTCCCGCGACCCCTGGGGGAGATTCTGCACACGATGGCCGGGCGTCTTCGAAAGGTGGATCTGCGAATCATCGACGAAGTTCGGCGACTTTGGCCTGAGGTTGTGGACCCAGTTTTGGCCGAGCACTGTCATCCGGAGTTTGTCAAGAACGGCGTCTTGCTGATCAGCGTTCCGTCGGGTGCATTCGCGCAGCGAATCAACGCCGAACGCGAGTCTATTTTGCGTGGATTTTCTTCCCTCGGTGAACAAGCACCGACGTCACTTCGAACGGTGTTATCAGAGGTGTGATTTGCACCTCTGAACACCTCGTCGGGGACCGTTGGGGTTTTGAAGTTAGGCCAAAGCGGGTAGGATGATGCAGCCGAAATGTTGTAATCGACCGCGCGAATCGCGCCGAAACTTGTTACCGAAAGGACTTCTTCGTGGCCCAAAAGACCAAGGGATCGGCTAGCTACGGAGCAAGCGATATCACCGTTCTCGAGGGTCTCGAACCGGTTCGGGTTCGTCCGGGTATGTACATTGGCTCAACCGGGCCGGCGGGACTGCACCACCTGGTCTGGGAAGTTGTCGATAATGCGGTGGACGAAGCCATGGCTGGCTTCTGCACACGAATCGATGTCACGATTCTGGCGAATGGGAGCTGTCGGGTCGTCGATGACGGACGTGGCATCCCCGTCGAAGATCATCCTCATTATCCGGGTAAGTCCGCAGCCGAAGTCGTGCTCACGATGTTGCACGCTGGAGGGAAATTTGGCGGAAGCGCCTACAAGGTCTCTGGCGGTCTCCATGGTGTTGGCGTGTCGGTAGTGAACGCGTTGTCGGCCGAGTTGATCCTCGAGATCGATCAGAACGGTAATCACCACATGCTGACGTTCAAGAACGGCGGTAAGCCGGTGGGGAAGCTGAAGGTGACTGGTACCGCGCCTCGGGGCCGCACCGGAACGACTGTGACCTTCACGCCGGACCCTACGATCTTCGAAGACGTGGAGTTTCGCGCGCAAACCATCCTCGAGCGATTGCAGATCATGGCGTTCTTGAATCGTGGGCTCGAGATTCGCTTTGAGGACCAACGCAAGGGTCGCGAAACGAAAGAGACGTATAAGTACAACGGCGGAATCGTTGATTACGTTCGCCACCTCAATAACGCGAAGGAGTCGCTGTTTCGCAAGGTTGGCTTCTACGACCAGTCGGAGGAAAGTCAAGAAGTTGAGGTCGCTTTCCAGTGGAACACTGGCTACTACGAGAGCATCCACTCCTTCGCGAACGGGATCGCGACAATTGAGGGTGGCATGCACGAAGAGGGGTTCCGAAAGGCAATCACCAACGTCGTCAACCGATACGCGCGTAAGCGCAATCTGTTGAAGGAGAAGGATGACAACCTCCTCGGAGAGGACATCCGCGAAGGCCTCACGGCAATCGTCTCTGTTCGACTCGCGGAGCCACAGTTCGAAGGACAGACGAAGGGGAAACTCGGTAACGTGTCGATCCGCTCGTTGGTCGAACGGGCGACAAACGAGAGGCTCGCCGACTGGCTAGAAGAGAACCCGCGCGAAGGTGGTCAGATCGTTTCAAAGGCCGTGCAGGCTTCACGCGCTCGCATGGCTGCGCGACAGGCGCGTGACTTGACCAGACGCAAGAGCGCACTCGACGGTGCTGGTCTGCCTGGAAAACTCGTTGACTGTTCTTCGAATAATCCACGTGAGTGTGAACTCTTCATCGTCGAGGGTAATTCTGCAGGCGGTTCGGCCAAGGACGCACGTAACCCGCGTAACCAGGCGATTCTGCCAATTCGCGGCAAGATCCTCAACGTCGAAAAGGCTCGATCGGACAAAATCCTTCGCAACACCGAGATCCAGGCACTCATCTCCGCGATTGGCGCGGGGGTGGAGGCGGATTTCGATGTAACAAAAGTTCGCTACGACAAGATCATCCTGCTCGCAGACGCTGACGTGGATGGCAGTCACATCCGGACACTGCTGCTCACCTTCTTCTTTCGCCAGATGACAGAGATGGTGAACAATGGTCACGTCTACGTCGCCCAGCCGCCGCTGTACTCAACCCTGGTGGGCAAGGACAAGGTGTACTTACGCGACGACCTCGCTAAAGCAAAGTTTCTTGAGGAGAACCCGAATCACAAGAACGATTTCCAACGCCTGAAGGGATTGGGCGAAATGGACTTCGACGAGTTGCGCGACACGACCATGGACCCGACGAAGCGCGCGTTACTCCAGATAACAGTGGAGCAAGCCGCACTCGCTGACGAAGTCTGTTCAATTCTGATGGGCGACGATGTTCCCCAGCGTCGTCATTTCATTCAGACCAACGCGAAAGACGTTCGATTCCTAGACATCTAGGAAGAAGGAATCATGGCAAAGAAGACATCGAATTCTGGTGCAGAGACTCCGGGCGAGGAAGTTGCACTTGGTTACATCGAGCCAATCGAGATCAACCTCGAAATGGAGCGTTCCTTTCTCGAGTATTCGATGTCGGTCATCGTCTCGCGGGCACTGCCTGATGTTCGCGATGGTCTAAAACCCGTACACCGGCGCATCCTGTATTCGATGTTTGACCAAGGACTGCGCCCCGACCGACCGTACGCCAAGTGCGCGAAGGTCGTCGGCGAGGTGATGGGCACCTATCACCCCCACGGCGACAGTGCGATCTACGACGCGCTCGTGCGAATGGTCCAAGACTTCTCGATGCGACACCCTCTCATCAGTGGCCACGGCAACTTTGGCGGCACGGGCCCCGATGAGGGAGCGGCGGCCATGCGCTACACCGAGTGTCGGCTGGCTCCCATCGCGCTCGAGATGCTCGATTCGATTGACGAAGAAACGGTCGACTTCGAACCCAATTACGACAACTCCACTCAGCAACCCACCGTATTGCCCTCGAGGTTCCCCAATCTGCTCGTGAATGGATCACAGGGAATTGCCGTCGGCATGGCCACCAAGATTCCCCCCCACAACTTGGGTGAGGTCATCGACGCCACACTGCATCTTCTGGCAAATCCCGAGGCGACCCCCGACGACCTCATGGCGTTCGTCAAGGGTCCCGATTTTCCGACCGGGGCCCAGATCCTCGGACGTCAGGGCATCCTGGACGCGTATCGCACGGGTCGCGGATCGATCAAGATGCGTGCCGTCGCTGAGGTTGAAGAGAGTGGTCGGGACACTCGAATCGTGGTCACCGAGTTCCCCTACGAAGTGTCGGTCGAGTCCATTGAGGAGAAGATTTACGAGCTCGTCAAGAGTGGCGAGATCGACGGCATCGCGGCGATGCAGAATGACTCCGCCGGGCGCCGATCGCGTCTGGTTATCAAATTGAAGCGTGACGCCAACGCCAACGTGGTGCTCAACAAACTCTTTAAGAACACGTCGCTCCAGACCACGTTCGCGGTGAACATGCTGGCATTGGTAGACGGTGTCCCTAGGACGTTGAATCTCGCCCAGGCACTGATCCATTACATCCTGCACCAGGTGGAGGTCGTTACACGACGAACCCAGTTCCGCCTGCGCAAGGCCGAATCTCGAGCACACATCGTCGAAGGCTTGCTAAAGGCGATCGACATGCTCGACCAGGTCATCGCCACGATTCGTGGTTCCGAGGACCGTGGCGACGCGCGCACCAAGTTGATGGCCGCCCCCTTCGCGTTCTCAGAAGAGCAGGCGAACCATATTCTGGACATGACCCTGGGCCGTCTCACGAAGTTGGGACGCACCGAGCTCGAAGAAGAGATGGCCAAGTTGCGCGAAACAATCGCGGAACTGAAGTCGATTCTCGAGAGTGACGTGAAACTACGAGGCGTCATCGCCGATGAATTGACCGCGATCCGTGACAAGTACGCCGATGGCCGAGTGACTCGGATTGTCAATGACCCGGGCGAGATGGGCCTAGAGGATCTGATCGAGGACGAGGAAATCGTCATCACGATGACCCAAGCCGGATACGTGAAGTCCGTCGCCGCAGGTTCGTTTAAGGTCCAAGGACGCGGCGGACGCGGCGTGCAGGGCGCCAAGTTGCGCGACGAGGACTTCGTCGAGCAGATCGTTCACACCAGCACGCACGCGTTCCTGCTGCTGTTTTCAAACAAGGGCCGGGTGTTTCGTCTTCGTGGTCACGAGATCCCCATCAAGGAGCGCACCGCTAAGGGTACGGCAATCGTCAATCTCTTGAACCTGCACCCAGGTGAGAAGATCCAGGCCATCGTCTCGACGCTTGATTTCCCCAAGGACAAGTTCCTGGTGTTCGCCACCGCGGACGGCACCGTGAAGAAGACGGCCTTCAGCGAATATGACAAGTCGCGCCGCGAGGGCTGGATTGCCATCAAGCTTCGTGACGGCGACGAAGTCGTTCGAGTCGTGCCCACGAGTGGTGACGATGATCTCATGGTCGTCACGTATCGAGGCATGTCGATTCGATTCAACGAGAGTGAAGTCCGCGAGGTCGGACGCGACTCGACGGGTGTTCGCGGTATCAAGTTGAAGGACGACGACAAGGCGATCTCCCTTGACGTCGTACGAGGTGACGCGGACCTGTTTCTCGTCACCGACACGGGTTTCGGCAAGCGGGTAAAGACCGACCGATTCAATCAGCAGGGACGCGGCGGTCAGGGCGTGCGGGCCATCAGGCTGACCGCGGCCCGAGGTTTCGTGGTGGCGGCTTTCATGGCGGCGCTCGACGACGAGGTACTTCTCGCGTCAAGCGGCGGCGTCCTCATTCGCACGCCCGTGCGTGAGGTCTCCTCCCAGGGTCGTGACGCCACTGGCGTACGGGTTATGAACCTCGACGAGGGACATTCTGTGGCGACGGCCGCAGTGGTGCCCGCCGAAGACGACTAGACCGTCACCCGGCGCGTCCAGGCTCGCGTGAGAGCGTTGAGTATGTGTTCCGCTCCCTGAGCGCCGACCACCATGAATTTCCCATCGATCAGCAGCGAGGGCACCCCGGTGATACCCAACTCCATGGCCTCGGCCTCGTCACTTCGAACTTCGCCGGTGTAGAGATCGCTCGACCAGAGTGATGCCACATCCTCGACTCCAATTTCGGTCGCCAGGCTGGCCAGTATCTGATGATCACTGACCAGTAAGCCATCGCTGAAGTAAGCCCGGAAGAGTCGCTCGCTCATGGCCGCACTCTTGCCCTGACTGGAGGCGAGCGCGATCAAACGGTGTGCGTCAAAGGTGTTGGTCGGTCGAGCGTCCTTCATCGACCACGTCAGGCCTAGTGCGCTGGCTTCGCCCTCGAGTCGGTCGTTGAGCGCCCGAGCACGTTCTACGGGCATTGAGTACTTCGTGGCTAACAGCTCGGGGAGCGACAGGTGGTAATCGCGTGGCGCCGAAGGATCGAGTTCGAAAGCTCGGTGGCGAACGACGACGTGCTCGCGGTGTTCAAAACGCTCGAGAGCGTTCGCGAGTTGACGCGTTCCTAGGTAACAGAAGGGGCAGACGACGTCACTCCAGGCGTCAATAAATAAGTAGTCGCTCATGTGTCAATCTTTCCATACGAACGACGGTAAGGCAGAATGTTGCGATGTCCGCGCGCGAATTGAGTGTCAAAGATGCCATGGCGTTGGTGCGAGCCGTCGACACCCTTGGACTCGGTCTGGTGACGTCGACTCCGGTTGGCCTGTTGAAGGAACTTTCAAAGCGAAGCGACTGGGAGGATCTCACCATAAGTGGAGGACTGATCCTTGGGGTCTTTGACGTCTTCATGCATCCCAACGTTCACTATCGTTCGAGTTTCTACGGTGGAGGTGAGCGCCACTATCAGTCCAAGGGAGCGGACATACAATTCGTTCCGTCTTTCTTCCGCCACTACGGTCTGTTGATTCAGCATCTGGCACCACGGGTCATGATGATGCAAGGCGCGATGCCCGACGCGAACGCAAACGTCAGTCTTTCGCTCTATAACGGTGCGCACCTCGCTGAATTCCTCGCCGCCGGACGCGACCCGGACCGTGTGCTGATTGTGGAGTGTTCGCCGCATTTTCCAAGGACGCTCGCCGTCGAGGGATTCGTCAACGAGATCTCGCTCGAGGACATCGACGTGATCGTCTACAGCGATGAGCACCCTACGGTGCTCGGCAAGGATGTGAGCTCCCCCGAGGACTTGGCGATTGCGGAGTATGCCGCGTCGTTTGTCGAGGACGGTTGCACACTGCAAACGGGGATCGGAGCGGTGCCGAATCTCGTCGCCCAAGCACTGGTCAAGCGTGATGGTGGCGACTACGGCGTGCACTCTGAAATGTTCACCGATGGGCTTTACCAATTGTGCGCATCGGGAAAGGTCACTAACGCCCGCAAGTCAATTCATCGAGGCGTCTCAGTGATCACCTTCGGGCTCGGTTCCCAGGAGATGTATGACTTTCTCGATGAGAACGAGAAAGTGCGGTTCGCACCGGTCAGTTACGTAAATGATCCATCCGTCATTGCGAAGAACCATCGAATGGTGTCGATCAACTCCGCGCTCGAGGTGGACCTACAGGGCCAGATCATTGCCGACACCATCGGGGCTCGTCAGTACTCGGGTGTCGGCGGTCATATGGACTTCGTCGAAGGGACGAGTCTGTCGCTGGAGCACACGTCGCTGATCTGCCTCCAATCGACCGCCGTGGTCAACGGTGTTCTCAAGAGCCGTATCATTAGTGACATGTCTTCCCATTCCGTTGTCACGACGCCACGCCACTTGACTGGGGTTATCGTGACCGAACACGGATTCGCCGACCTGCGGGGTCTCAGCGTGAAGGAGAGGGCTCACGCCATGGTTTCCATTGCTCATCCTCAGTTCCGAGACGAGTTAACTGACGCCGCTGAACTACTGGGTCGATAAATGCTCATAGTTCGAGATTTGGGGATTGAGATCGGCGCGCGCCGTATTCTCGAGCCGGTCTCCTTCACGGTAGGTAACGGCGAGAAGGTTGGATTGGTTGGTCGAAACGGCGCGGGGAAATCAACGTTGCTCGCGGTGCTCTTAGGCGGGACGCCCGAGCACTTACGCATCACGGGCACGGTACAGCACCAGGGCACCTTGAGCCACCTACCCCAAGAGCCGGTGTCGGGCGGGCTAGGGGTCGAGCCTATTGGCTTGTCCCACGTCCTCTCGGCGCGCGGACTCGACGTCCTGGATGCCGACATGCAGCACGCGCGTCACGAGCTCGCCGCCCAACCCACCGAAGAGACCATCGAGCGTTTCACGCGACTCGAGGAGACCTTCCGAGAGCGCGGCGGCTACGAGGCCGAGTCCGAGGTTGCTCGTCTGGCCGCGGGCCTTGGTCTCGCCGAGGACTTGCTGCTCGAAGACCTCGATTCGCTTTCGGGGGGCCAGCGGCGTCGCATTGATCTGATGCGCGTTCTTTATGAGCAACCCGAGACCATGGTCTTGGACGAACCTACAAACCACCTGGACCGTGCCGCGAAACGCTGGCTGTTCGACGAACTCGAGAAGTTCCGCGGGACGGTTCTTGTTATCAGCCACGACTTACCGCTTTTGGACAAATCCATTGACCGCGTCCTCGCGTTGCGTGAAGGACAACTGCGCGAGTACAAAGGCAACTACACCAAATACCTCGAGCAGGAGGAGACGCGACGTCTGAGCGAGGAGAAACTGGCCGCTCACCAAGACGAGCAGATCGGTCGCATGAAGACTTTGGCGGATTCCATGCGTGGCCAGACCGAGTCGCGTGCGCGCCTCGCCAAAGTGCTCGACCGTAAGGTCGAGAAGTTGGTGGACAGTCGCGTCGTGGTGACCAAGAAGGAAAAGAAGGTCACCTTCAAGCTGCCGGTACCCCCTCGAAGTGGCGATGTGCCCATGACCGTAGAACACGTGGCGGTTCGCTACGGGACTCAGGTCGTACTGAAGGACGTCAACTTCATCACTCGAAGAGGCGACCGGATCGTCATCGTGGGAAAGAACGGCGCTGGCAAGTCGTCCCTGCTTCGCTGCCTCGCGGGAACCCAGACTGCTCAGACGGGTGATGTCAGATTCGGCGCCAACGTGAAGGTCGGCTACTTCGCCCAGGAACATGAGCAGCTCGACTTCTCTCGAACCGTCCTCGATCACCTGGAGAACGCGACGGTCCAGACTGAAGTGCAGCGCAGATCGTTGCTGGGAGCCTTCGGACTGAAGGGCTCGGCGGCCCATCAATTACCGGGTACGTTGTCGGGTGGCGAGCGGGCGAAACTCGCTATTGCGATCCTCGCCGCGTCAGACGCCAACCTCCTCCTGCTCGACGAGCCAACCAACAACCTCGATCCCGCGAGCGTGGTAGCCCTGGGCGTGATGATGCACCAGTGGAAGGGCACGATCGTGGCGGTGAGTCACGAGCGCCAGTTTGTCGAGATGCTCAAACCAACCCATGCGGTCTTACTGCCCGAGGAGTACTTCGACTTGTGGCGAGACGACTACATGGATTTGATCGAGCGGCGCTAGGGCGTTTTCTGAGTTGAAGTGCCTCGTGCCTCTTCGTGCTCACTGCTTCGGGTTTCAGTGAACAGGTGACGCAACACTCGTAACACTCGAGCGGCGCTTTCTAGGTCACGTTCGCTCACGTCGTCGTGTAATTCGGCGTTCATAGCGGCGATGACATTCTGAATTGCGCGGGCGTAGTTGCCGCCCCGTTTCGTCAGCACGACATTTGACTTTCGTGCGTCGGCGGGGTCAGGAGCAATGCGGGCGTAGCCTCGCTCGACCAGTGTGTCGATGATCTTTCGCGCCCCTTGGCGGGTCATGGCAAGTTCGCCGCCAAGCGTCCCAAGGGATGAGGGCGATCGATGCAGTCGACGAAGTACGAACGCGTCGCTCCGTCGATACTCAGCGAATCCCTTCTGCTCGAGACGCGCGGCCGTCTCGCGGATCCACGCGAGCCGAGCGAGGGCGAGCGAGTCTCCAAAACCTAGGACTTCGTCGCTCACTTCACTCACGAACGAATCCTAACATATATGCAACTAGGTTGCCTAAGTGCTAGCCTGATGTGGTTACGACGTCAAGGGGGACACCATGGGGGCGATCGCACTTAGCAAGAACCGATTCTTGGTCAGTTGGATCGCGGGGGTCGTCCTCGCCTCGCTGATCGGCTTCGCAGCTCTGACGACGAGCGTGCCGGCCTCAGGGGCCGTTTCGACGAGCACTTCGAGTGCCGGGTGTGGTTTGTCTAGTGCGCGCAACGCCACTCTGTCACTCAAGGTGGACGGGTTCTTGCGAACGGTTGTCGTCCATAGACCCAAGAGCTCGGACTCGACGTCGCTACCGTTGGTTCTCAATTTGCACGGCAGTGGCAGTACCGCTGTCGAACAAGAGGGGTTCACCGACATGGATGCCACCGCCAACTCTGACGAGTTCATCGTCGCCTATCCTCAAGCGCTCATCCCCGACGGTACCGGCTTCGATTGGAATGTTCCTAACGAGCCGCTCATTGGTGGGGGCGCGGTCCCCGCCAAATCGGCCAACGATGTGAAGTTCCTCACTGAGTTGGTGAAGATCCTCGAGAGTCGTTACTGCGTGAATCCCGAGCGCGTTTACGCGACGGGTTTCTCGGGTGGCTCTCGCATGGTGAGCCAACTCGCGTGCGCGGATTCGACGACGTTCGCTGCCGTAGCACCCGTGAGTGGCCTTCGTCGACCTTTGCCGTGCGCGACGAAGCGGGCCGTGCCAGTGATCTCGTTTCATGGTTCGGCGGATCCGGTGGATCCATTCGCCGGCCACGGTCAGAAGTACTGGTCCTATTCGGTGCCCGTTGCGGCGAAGGACTGGTCGTCACAAGACGGATGTCAGAGCGTAAAGACTTCATCACCGCTCAAGAATGTCAAACTCACCGTGTACAGCGCTTGCGCGAATGGGGCGAAGGTCGAACTGTACGAAATCACTGGTGAGGGGCACGAGTGGCCCGGAGGCCCGACGCTTCCTGGAGCGTTCACCTCGGTGCTCGGTCCCCAATCGACGGCGATGAACGCGGACGCCACAATGTGGTCTTTCTTCATTAACTACGAGCTTTAGCGCCTCGGAGGTTCCTTGGACGTCCGTCTCGCCTCGTGGTCGTCCGTTGTCAACTTGGCGATGACCCGGGACGTTTCCTTCCCCTCGAGGGGGGCTTTTTGACGTCATTGAGGTCGCGTCGATTCTGCTGATGGGTGAGTTCGGCGCTGACGAGCTTCCAATTCTCGTAGCGTTCGGACGAGAGGTCGCCGCCGACCACCGCAGCCTCGACTGCGCAACCCAAGTCGCCGTCGTGGCGGCAGTCACGGAATCGGCATTGCTCGGCGAGTGCGCTGATGTCCGCGAACGTCTCATCGATACCTTCTTGTCCAACGAGTAGATCGACGAGGCGTATGCCGGGTATGTCGAGCAGCACCCCGCCGCTCGAAAGTCGGTAGAGGCGTCGCGTGGTGGTGGCGTGGCGGCCCTCGCCACTGCGCGAAACCGTTCTGGTCAATTCATCACTGCCTTCAAGCGCGTTGAGCAGAGACGTCTTTCCAGCCCCGGAGGGTCCCAGCATGACCGCGGTGACACCTTCGTGCAATTGACCTCGAAGACGCTCGATGCCCTCACCGCTGAGCGAGCTGGTGGTGAGTATCTCGACGCCCGGGACCACCAATGTAGTTTCGAGGACTACTTCGTCGGCGTTTTGCGACTGGTCTGACTTGGTGAGAATGACGAACGGGCGTGCGCCACTGTCGTAGGCCATCACTGCGAATCGCTCAAGCATTCTAACATTGAGACCCCGATCTATCGCGACCACCAGCAGCACGAGATCCAGATTCGAGGCGAGCACCTGGACATCACGGCCATTGGGATCAGGACGTCGAAGGGCGCTCCTTCGGGGTAACACTCTCACGATGTGAGTGCCGGTTAGCGCGACCCAGTCACCCGCGACGGGTCGTTCATTGAGTGTGGCACCGAATGTGCAGAGTGACGCCGTTTCGACGCCGTCCCCAGAGCACCAAATGACTTCGGCGTTAGCTCCGTGGACGATACTCACCCGCCCGAGGTTCTGTCCGCCCTCTACCAAAAGAAACTCGTTCTTTGTTCGGCCCAGGGACTGGTAGACCTGGTCGCACGCCGAAGGCTCCACTCCGTGGTCGCCCTGGCCTGATGAGCTCTGCACTGTTTGACAGTATCGCTTGAAGGTCTGCGCCTCGTCAAAGGCTGGGATTTGAGTTCGACGAAGTCGTGTGCATTCTTTGGTAGACGGGTTCTAAGACGAAGGTAGTTGACGAATTTGCGAAAGGACAACGGGGCTTGCATGAGTCTTTGGTCGATATCGGTCCCTTTCAGGTGTTCACTTGGGTGGTTCAAAATGCAGTTTTAGACGCGAGGGTCACGTAAATCTGTTCCGCTTCGGTCAGTGAGAAAACTGAGAAGACAGCGCTCATCGAACCTCATCCGCCTAACTCCGTAGGATTGGTCAGAAATTCGGTAGGAGATGTCAGTGGTGGATGAACTAAGGATGACACGTGGCTATAGGCGTGCGCTCAGTGACGACCGCGCCATTGAACGGGCGTCGGATTTTGCCACGACGTCAGACGGTTTGTCAGTCCTCCCTATCGGCACTTTGATTATTGGCGAAACAAGTACGTGAGTACGCTGGCGTCAGCATCTCATGAGTCGTTGGGTGACGACTTGGTCGAGACGCCGCAGTTTCACCGTCGAAGGCAACTTCTACTCGAAGTACTTGGCGTCTTCGTTTCGGTAGCCACCTTTCTTGCTTCACAATTCTCAATGCTGGTTCGCCACGGATGGAGCCTTGGAAGTTTTCGGGCGTACGCTTCCTTCGATCAGTTGGCGAACTTTGCCATGGTCGTTAACGGAGCGCACGGGGATTCTGCGTCGGTGGAACCATTCACCGAGACCGGTTCGATGGTTGATCCACATCTGTACTTCAACTTGCTCGGACGATTCGCTCACCTATTCGATGTTTCATCGGCAGTCGTCTACAACATCGCGGGCGTCGGCTTACAGGTCGTGCTTGTGGTTGGGCTGTCCATAGGCTTTGTGCTGATCACTCGCAAGTGGTGGACGGCGTATCTAGGCGCGCTTCCCTTCCTTCTGGGCACGCTCTCTTCGGTTTTCAGCGGTAGCTGGGCAACCTCGATGCAAAGTCACGCTGTCCTCTGGGGGGCATTTGGCGTTATGTTCGCCATTAACAGCCAGTCCGCCGCGCTGGCACTCGGCGGGCTTCTGCTGATGCTGTTACTAGTGTTGGCCTTCAAGCGTTTCAGTCCTCAAACCACCACGCTTCTCGCAGTTGCTGCAGGCGCCGGAATTGGAATGTTAGCCAATGTTGACACGTACGGGTTTTTCTCAGTGCTCTTCTTTGCTCTGTATTGGCTATCAATCTACGGCCTGCTAGTAGAACGCAAGTGGTGGCCCGTCGCCCTCAGCGTTTTCGGCGCCATAGTCCTGTTTGCGTTCGGTGACAGATTCGCCACGGAGTTCGGCCGTGTAGACGTCTTCGCTTTGGCGCTGGTCCTCGCGCTTCCCGGTATCCTGCTCATGGTCGTCCGTTGGCGCTGGCGCATCGTCGCACCACTCCTTGCCCTAGTGGCAGCAGCATCGCCCCAACTCCTAACGTATATTGAGGCGATTCACGCCAATAGTCCGTTCCTGGTGTTCCGTGGTTCGTCAAGCGAAGGATTAGGGGTCACATCGAGAAGTGGACTGATCGCCGCCGCGCCCCTGCTCATTCCGCTCCTTGTGATTTTATTGGCCGGCATCAATCGAAAGAAGATCTTGTGGATTGCCTATTCGGCCGGTTCGATCGTTGCGTGGTTCCTGCTCGCTAAGAACGACCTATGGGGAGCCAACCAGGAACCATACCAATTCTGGATCGACAGTTTCGCTCTGACCGCCTTCACCATCGTTCCATTCTTTGTAGATGTGGCGCGATCGTACTGGCCAATCAGTCAGGATAAGTCTGAGAATCTCCTGACGAAATTGTGTCGCGTCGCCGTACCAGCGGTCCTTTCGATCTCCATCGTCGTGGCGGCGACGTCCAGTTTTGATTGGTTTGAGTTCTATCGAGCCTCTGAAGGGCAGTCGTTGTCGCTTACGACCCCAATGGACCGCGCGTTGTCGGAAGTGAGTTCGCACTTGACGAACCACGGGCTGGTGATGACCGATACCTGTATCAATCCCGAATATTACAAAGTCGTGTCGGGTGCACCAGTTGATTTTTACAGTGCAGGCTTAGCGTGGCCTGCACGAAAAATCTCAATTGACAAAGCAAACGCCGCGATGGCTTCGGGAAAAGTTACTTCCACGGATTTAAGAAACGCGGGAATCGGATGGTTGGTGACCATAAGTCATTGCAGCGATCAATGGCCAATAAAGTATTCAACTTTGCTTGTGCCGGTTGCCCGAACCCGCTTTGGTTCTGGACCCGAGGACGTCGTTGTTTTGTGGAGATTCAGGACGTAATCTCTGGAGTATCGCGAAATAACCGTGCACTTTCTTTTCGTCGAGCAACTTACAGCCCAGCCCGTGATTTGCTCAATTCCTCGGCCGAGAGCCGATTCATTCCGATTAGTTTCTTTCAGGATCCAACGAAGGGACGCTTCGTCGTCGTGCCGGTTGACTCTCCCTGAGGACGAATGCGGTGCTTGAAGGTGCTCGCCTGGGTCTGTCCAGAACCCCCCACTTTTTCTCACTTAGGGTTTCACGGTGATGTGGCATCGGTGGCTCGTTGCCATAGTCATATCGAAAACCGTTACTAGGAATTTTCAATTGAACTAGCATCCCGGCTATGCCGAACCCTTTGATGGCGCCAAGACGACTTCATCGCGTCTCGGTCGTTATCCCAGTTTTTCAGGGAGAGATGACACTCGGTTCCCTCATTGACGAAATCTTGCCCTTGACGAATCCGAGCACAACGACTGACGGTAACGAATTTCAGATCGTCGAGGTTTTGCTCGTGAATGATCGTGGCCCTGACCGGTCCGACGAGGTGATTCGTCAGCTCGCCAGTGCGCATGACTTCATTCGGCCTCTTTGGCTTAGCCGCAACTTTGGTCAGCATCCTGCGACCCTTGCGGGCATGGCGTCTTCGAGCGGCGACTGGATCGTGACGATGGACGAAGACGGTCAGCACGAGCCGTCGGCGATCGGGGACTTGCTGGACACTGCTCTAAACCGAGGATCGCAGCTTGTCTATGCCAAGCCCGTCAATCCACCGCCTCACGGTGTTGTGCGTAACGTAAGTTCTCGGCTGGCGAAGTGGGTTTTTGCGAAGTTTCTATCCCGAGAGCATCAGGCTAACTTTCAAAGTTACCGATTGATTCTTGGTGAGATTGGTCGCAGTGTTGCTGCCTATTCAGGCACTGGCGTGTTTCTCGATGTTGCTCTTGGATGGGTCGCGGGACCAGCCGCAACGTGTCCGGTACGCTTGCGGCTTGAAAGTGATCGACCATCGGGTTATTCCAGCCAAAGGCTCTTAGGGCACTTCTGGCGACTGGTGGTTTCCAATGGCACTCGCCCCCTGCGTTTGGTGAGCGCCCTTGGAGCATTGTTTTCATTTTGCGGCCTGGGCTTCGCTATCTACTTGGTAGCGATTCACTTCGGGAACGGTTCAACACCTCAGGGCTGGGTTTCAACGATGATCGTCATACTCGTTAGCACTGGTGCAATTCTGTTTTGCCTTGGCGTCATAGCTGAGTATCTCGGCGTTGCCGTGAGTATGGCAATGGGCAAGCCACTGTACCTAATTGTGAGCGATCCGAAAGACGGACCGTTAGGTGAGTCGGCGCCAGACCAACCTTGACCCCTCAGTCTCAGCTCTCGTGGGTCATAGGTAGGCGAGGCCTCCTCGGTCAAAGCGTCGAGAGTGCACTCGCATTGAATTCAAACCTCTGGCACCCGCTTGATCCCATACGATGGTTGCGCCGCGATGGAGGTGCGAGCGATCTACGCGATGCAGTTGGTCAGTTTCTTGTCGCTGCCGGTAACGACCCTTGGGTCATCGCATGGTGTGCCGGAGCTGGCACGAGCAGCGCCACGCCGGAGTCGCTACAGCTCGAATTGGTTGCTTTACGCGAAACTCTCAATTCACTTGACGGCGCGACCAGGCCATCGGGAGGTTTATTCTTTTTTGCTTCTTCTGCGGGTGGAGTGTACTCAGGAGTCGACGCGCCGCCATACGATGAGCGTTCGCCTTTGCTACCACTATCTCACTATGGTCGGGCAAAGCTCGAGGCTGAGAGCTTGGTCACGGAGTGGAGCCAGCGTAATGAGGCGTCAGCACTGATTGGTCGCATTGCAAACCTGTACGGACCTGGTCAAAACATAAGCAAGCCACAGGGAATTATTTCGCAGATCTGTCGCAGCTATCTTCTGGGTTATCCTCTCTCGATTTATGTTTCACTTGACACTTTGCGGGACTATATCTTTGCACCGGACTGCGCCGCGTTGGTCGCCGATGCCCTTACTCGACTCCGAAGTGAGAGCTCAAAGTCTGGACCGTTGGTTGTTACGAAAATCCTTGCATCTCAACATGCCATAACGATCGGTGCCGTACTTGGCGAAATGCGGCGCATCTTCAAGAGTCCACCGCACATCGTGATTGCCGCCTCAGAGGCGTCATCGACGCAAGCGCGGGATCTGAGCCTTCGATCAATCGTATGGCCCGAACTTGATAGGCGCGAGCTCACTCCATTCCCGGTCGGCGTCGCTATTACGGCGGCGGACCTCCGACGCAAACTGCAAGATGCCAGCCTTTAGCGATGTCGGATATGCCAATCGGACCCGACTCTGACTTCCTTCGGCCCCGTTTGGTCTTGGCGAGAGTGCCATAAACGATTATTGAAACATCGACGAAGTTATGTTGTTGACTAATCTTTGCACTAAGAAGGCCACTTCTGGGAAACTAGGTTCGTGGCGTGGTGTTTTTGATTTCGTGCAATCGGCCCTAGGAGATCGTGGCGGGATGATGTTCGCGCAGCCAGTGATTGGGCATTTGTTCAATCTGACTCTTCGCCTTGGAGGGACTATTTCATGAAGGTTGTTATTCTCGCCGGCGGACAAGGAACGCGTCTATCCGAAGAAACTACGCTACGACCCAAACCAATGGTAGAAGTCGGAGACCGGCCTCTTCTTTGGCACATCATGAAGATATATGCGGCACATGGACTCACGGATTTCGTCATCTGCTGCGGCTACCGGGGCTACATGATCAAGGAGTACTTCTCGAACTATTCACTTCACGACGCGGACGTCACGATTGACCTTCGTGACGGTCAGGCGGTGGTCCACCATCGTGTCGCTGAACCGTGGAAAGTGACCCTTGTCGACACGGGTGAACTAACACAAACCGGCGGTCGCTTGGCGAGAATTGCTTCCTACATCGACGATGAGGACTTCGCGATGACTTACGGGGATGCTGTCAGTACTGTTGATATCGCGCAAGAAATCGCCTTTCATCGAGAGCAACGCACGCTAGCTACGGTCGCTGCGGTCAGGCCACCCGCGAGATTCGGTGCGCTGGAAGTTGAGAAGGGGCTAGTGACTCGGTTTAGAGAAAAGCCTGAAGGTGAAGATGCCTGGATTAACGGGGGATTCTTCGTGTTGTCGCCGAAGGTACTTGACTACATCAGTGGTGACGAGTCTCGCTGGGAACACGAGCCATTAGAACGACTCGCTTCGGAAGGTCAGTTATCGGCCTATCAACACGACGGATTTTGGCAGCCAATGGATACAGCGCGGGACCGCAACGTTCTCCAGGATCTTTGGCGTTCTGGCGAGGCACCGTGGATGGTGTGGTGAATCCTTCGAAGTCCTCGCTCACTTCCATCCTCGAACGTAACTATCAGGGACGTCGGGTTCTCGTCACGGGGCACAATGGGTTCGTTGGCTCGTGGCTGTCGTATGTATTGGCCAATGCTGGCGCCGAGGTTACGGGCTTGTCGTTGGCACTTCAACCGTATGGATCCGCCGAGCGTGATGGGCTTCTTGAGTTGGTACGAACCATCGAGGGTGACATCACGGTACCCGCAACAGTTCAAAGAGTCGTGGACGAGTGCGCACCCGAACATGTGTTTCATCTCGCGGCCCAAGCTTTGGTTCTCAATTCCTACAGTGATCCAGTGCGTACTTTCTCGACCAACGTAATGGGTACGGTCAATGTTCTTGAGTCACTTCGCCATCAGTCGAGCATTCGGACTTGCGTTGTGGTGACCAGCGACAAGTGTTACGCCACCACCGACCGTCCTCAGATTGAGACTGATCCACTTGGGGGCGATGATCCCTACAGCGCGAGCAAGGCGGCGGAGGAACTTGTGACGAACGCCTATAGGAGCTCCTTCTTTGAGCGAGTGTCATTTGGGATTGCAACGGCTCGTGCTGGAAATATCGTTGGCGGTGGTGATTGGGCTGAGAACAGAATTGTCCCTGACTGCGTACGGGCTCTCCGCGATGGTGTACCCGTGACTTTGCGGCAACCCTCAGCAATTCGCCCCTGGCAGCACGTGCTTGATGCGGTCGCGGGCTACATCAGATTGGGCGACGCACTGAACCGGGCAGGAGGCGAATACTCCCAGGCTTGGAATTTCGGGCCCGCACCAGGGACTGCGGTTAGCGTTGGTGACTTTGTAAACACCTTCTTTAATCGATGGCGATCGAAGGGCGGTTCGGCTTTGGAGCCATTGTTCGGGGATTCCGTGGTTAATGAACGAGCTACGTTGATCCTTGAAAGTACCAAGGCACAATCAGAGTTGGGCTGGCGCCCCCTCCTCGATACCGACACAACGATCGGTTGGACCGTTGATTGGTACTACGAAGCCCTTCATGCTTTGGATTTTGACGCACGTGCCGTAACCGAAAGTCAGGTAGCACAGTTCCTTCGGCTCGATTCACGACTCTCGGCTTAGGGACCAGAAGTCACTGCGTTCGTGCCGGCTGGCCCGACGGCGAGTATCCAGCTTCCCAGCAGCACAAGTGCGAAACCCAGGATGCGAAAGAATGTCAATATAGGACTTCGTGGGAGTCCTTCACCAAAGATGGCCATTCCCGCCGCGACGACGTAAATGCTTGCCACGATGTTCGTGACTGGTCCTACGACGGCGATTCGACATCGCTTCAGGCCGGTCTGGAATGTGATGAGTCCCAAAGTTGACGCAATGATAAAGACGTATGGATACGGTGATGAGAGAATTACGGGTATTGCCCCCGAATCTCCGTGTCGTTCAATGAGCACAGAAGCAGCCTTAGTTTGAAGAGTTGCGACCCCGTACAGAAGTCCCGAAGTGATACCAAAGGTCACTGAAGGGTCTTTCAGGGCGGACCGCAGAGTCTTGAACATAAGGCCGGCGGCTCCGAGTGCTACTGCGCTCACGATCAACACCGCCGCCGGCGAACCCGCATTCGATCGGGGAGACGCGGCGCCGATGGTGGAAGAGACACAGATGAGCGCCAACACAATGACGAAGAGCCCTTGGTGTTCTCGTCGGGTCAGATGTTCTCCCAAGTATCGACGCGACGCGAGTACCAATAGGATGACGCCCGCGCCAAAGATTGATTGGACAATCACCGTTGGTGCCAGCGAGTACGAAATGACGAGAAGACCGATTGCAACAATACCGATGGAGAAGCCGGCTAACCACAATCTTGACGTGAGAAGCGAACGGACCATGTGTCCTGGCCGCCGGACCGTAATTTCTGACATCATGTCAACGGCCCGTTTTTCCATCAGGTTGTTTATGTTGAAGCATGCAGAAGATAGAAGGCTGAAGACGATGCCGAGGATCATCTCGCGCCACCAAGAGTTTGTGGAGTGGGTCGCAACACTCGTAGAAGAATAAGTGCGTTCAACTTTGATCCGGGTGTGGTTGGCGCCGTGCGGTCATGGCGTCGCGAAACCTTAGATGCAGATAGAGCAGCCTTCGCGCTTGAACGAGCAATTTTGACTTCATCTTGCCGATTTGTAGGTCAGTTCGGGAAATGTCACCTGGGTAGCGCAGCGCCATTTCGGTGAAGAAGACCTTCATCTCCTCTGCTTGTCTTGAAGCGAGCGAAGCACTCAATTGTCGAGGGCTCACTCGAAAGCAACTGAGGACGCGACCATCAACCACGGCGTCTTTTTGTCCGATACAACGCATGTAGAACTCGATGTCTAGGGCGAAGGTCCAGCGGTAATCGAAAGGCACTTCGGGAAGGGCCGTACGACGTATCAGCACACTTGCTGGCTCTCCCAAGAGATTCGACCCTGCTCGGGTGCACTCGTGCGCGATGGTTCGTCCATTAAGCAACGCCACATCGTCGTGGCGGACCAAGTGCCCTAAACCACGCGCTCTGATGAGGAGTTTTCCCCTGTCATCGATGATTCTGCGACGAGAACAAGTAAGGACCGCTTCTTCGTAGCGTTGGAGCAGGTCCACTTGTGCAGAGATGCATCCGTCCAGAAGGAGATCGTCGTGACAAACGATCTTGACGAACTCACCATTCGCTTCTATCATCGCTCGCGTCCAGTTATCGTGCAGACGAAGTTGATGTTTTGGATCAGGAAGTACTCGAATGCGCGGATCCCCGTAACTATTGACAATGTCTAGCGTGTGATCGGTCGACAAGTTATTTGCTACGAGAATTTCGAGGTTTGAGTAACTTTGTTGGATCACCGAATCCAAGCACGTAGCGATATAGCGCTCACCGTTGAGTACTGGGATGATTACTGAAACAAATGGCGCGGCACCCGACGTGCTGTCGAAAGACGAACTTGTCTCAACCATCATTCAAGACTAGATGGGAGAGACTTCGCCGAAGAGCGTGGTGAAAAGACAACCTTGTTATAGACGGAGGGAATCTCGTGGTCCAATGTTAAAGTCGAGTGGCTCGATGATTCGGGAGGCCCAATGGAAATTGAAACAATACGTACGGGGCCCCTGTCGAATCGAGGAATCACCGTGTGCCGAGGATGCCACGGCGGTGAACTTGTTTCAATCCTCGATCTTGACGTTCAACCTCTTGCCAATGAGCTCCTCTCGTCTGCAACGTCGCCTGAGTCTCTCTATCCTCTGCATTTGCGCATGTGCGCCAGATGCGGTCTTGGTCAAGTCGGCGAGTTCGTGCCTCCAGATCGGATTTTCAGCAATTATCCGTATTTATCGTCGGTGAGTAGTTCTTGGGTGGCTCACGCGCGATCTTTTGCAGCGACAATGACGAAGCAACTCAAACTCGGTGCTTCTGATCTCGTGGTGGACGTCGCGAGCAACGATGGTTACTTGTTGAGAGGTTTCTTGGATCTGGGGGTTCCGGTCTTGGGCGTCGAGCCGGCGCAGAATATTGCGTCCATCGCACAAGAAACTGGAATCGAAACACTTCCCGTGTTTCTTGGCGTTGAAACAGCGCGTCAGATCGTCGAATCCAGAACTCAACCGCGGCTCGTTACTGCAAATAACGTACTTGCACACGTGCCCGACTTGAATGATTTCGTCGGGGGTTTAAGCGTTCTGTGCGGCTCTCACACTGTCATCACAGTGGAGAACCCCTCGTTTCTGAACCTTTTACTCGGGACCCAATTCGATACGATTTATCACGAACATTTTTCATACCTATCGGTGATCGCAGTAAGCGCCCTCGTCGCTCGCCATGATCTTGAATTGGTAAGGGTTGAGGAGTTACCCACGCACGGAGGATCGTATCGATACTGGATTGTCCGGCGGGGTAACGGTAGTGATGACGGCACGGTTGAAGCAGCTATCGCACGCGAAGTAGCCGGTGGCCTTCTATCTAACCAACTTTGGGTTGACTTCGAGATGCGAAGTCGAGCCACAATCAGCAGTTTTCGAGAGAGACTGAGTGAAATGACGACTAACGGATCTCGCATTGCGGCTTACGGTGCTGCGGCCAAAGGTAACACCCTTTTGAACGCGGCCGGAGTCACTAACCAAGAGATTGAACTTGTCGCGGATGGAAGTATTGAGAAGCAAGGAAAATTCTTGCCCGGGAGCCGAATTGCTGTTGTAGCGCCGAATGAACTTGCACGCTACGGACCAAGTGACGTGCTCGTACTTCCGTGGAATCTAGCTTCTGAGATAAGTGTGATTATGTCCGAGTTAGTACCTGATGCACGGTGTTGGAAAGCAGTCCCGGCGATGACTCTTCTAGGGGCCTTGTGAGTTTTGAACTTCTCGCATTTCGTGGAGTCGTGGTTCTGCGTGGCGAGTCACGCATTGACGAGAGAGGGACGTTTCGTCGGATGGTCGACACCGAGGATCTGGTAGCGCTCGGTTTGGAATCACATATTGCACAAGTATCGAACGTCACCAATGTGAGACGGGGCACTATTCGAGGACTTCATTATCAGGCCGACCCGTTTGGTGAGGCCAAGACCCTTTGGTGCGTCGCCGGCTCTGTCTTTGATGTCATTGTCGACCTTCGAATTGAAGAGCCGACGTACGGCAAATGGCTCTCGATGGAATTGTCAGCCGATGAACCCGTGGCCTTACACGTACCTCGTGGCGTCGCGCATGGTTACCAAACCTTTGAGGACAATACAGAATTGATGTATTTGATAAGCGCCCCATACGAAGCCGACAGTGCGCGCTCGCTGCTATGGCGAGATCCGACGATCGGTATTGATTGGCCACTTCCAGTTTCCGCAATATCACAACGTGATCAGGATGCACCACTATGGCCACCAAGGCCTTAATCACCGGTGCAACGGGCCTTCTGGGCACTCAAGTCGTTGAGAACTGGAATCTGCCCGATATCGAACTGGTAATCGCCGAACACGGGTCGTACGACCTTTTGCAACCGGGTGTCCCAATGGAGCTTTTCCAGCGTTTCAGGCCGCAGGTCGTCATTCATCTGGCGTGGGTGGCGAGTGGCACCCCTAACTACAGGACATCTCCGGACAATGAAAAGTGGTTCGACGCGACACGCGAACTCGAGCGTGCTTGTTCGAGTGAAGGGTCCTGGCTTATAGCCACGGGCACACCTTTAGATGAGGCGACGCCCGCGAAAGATGGGTATTCCGAGGCGAAGACAAGACTTCGAAGGAGCTTCAAAGCTGCGATTTCGTCAGGAGCCGTTACCTGGTTACGGCCTTACTATGTGATCGATCTCGAGCGCCAACGGCCGGCGCTCGTAGCTGAAGCACTTCGCGCCCGAAGTTTGATGTTGCCGATTTCTTTGCGGTCTCCAGAAAGCAAACACGACTTCATCATCGCCTCTGACGTTGGACGCGCCATCGTAGAAGTGGTCCATCACGGGATGCGCGGTGTCGTTCCGATTGGCTCAGGCGAATTGCGGAAGGTGAGTGACCTCGTTTCTAGTCTTGACGCGTCTTGGATACTTGGTTCAGACATAGGCACGTTGGCCGAACAAAGCGAAGAGGCCGCTGATGTTGAGAGGCTGCGCGAGGTTGGTTGGTCACCTATGAAAACCGATGCTCTTTTTAGGCATTGACATTCGGTTCCAGCATTTGCTATCTATGCGGAACAGGTACTTCTGCGAGAAGTTGAAAGAGCATTCCACCGTTTTGGGTCCTAGGTACTATACCGTTCACGGGCGACGAGTTGGAATGGAGAGCCTATAGGAACGTCAAAGAGAACTTCCGACTCGACTGCAAATTGCGAACGCTAAGCCGCGCAACAGAGAGATCTTGCTCGTCGTTTCAAGTCACACGAGTTTGAAATCTGAAGTTGTCATTTCAAGTGCGTGAGACCAACTGAATTGATTACTGCCCTCGTTGTTCCAGGAATTGATAGGAGAATCTCCAAAGCGTCATGCGACTTGGGCTCTACGGGCTGCTCAGTAAAGAGTCCAGAGCCGGCGTAGGCCCTTTGAGTGACGTAATTGGTTAGGACCCCATTTATCGTTCTCGTTTCGTTCAATCCGCCGGTCGAAGAAATGGTCGTCTTGGCGACTAGGGCATTGGCCGAGGCATCGTAAATTCGAACCTGGACCGGACCGTTAGAAGTGAGTCGAACAGAGGCCGAATACTTACCATTTACGAGACTCCAGTAATCTCCCCAGATCAACAGTTGCGAGGGGCCAGCCCACTTGATGCCCCACTGTTTCTCAGGGCCTTTCGTCACTGCGCTGGCCGACGAAGTTTCTAGAAGCCATGCCGGGATGGAATCTTCGTTGGTGAAATTGACCGACGTGCGATGTAACCCTGGGCGCCATTTGAAAACATAGACGCCATTTGAGTTGATGACGAGGCGGGCATGCAGCCTATTGACGATCTGACCGATTTGGGATTCCGACGATATTGCCGTCTCAGTCTCGATTCCGTCGAATGGAGTTATGACAAACCAGACCGTTTTGCTGTGAATCGCAAAGCCGTCAGCGGGACCCACGTCAAGGGCGTAGATCCATTTACGGAATGAGAATGGCCCCATGACTCCTTGAGAAGCGATTACTTCATCGTTGGGGTGAATCATGGAAAGCGTCTGACTGAGGGTTGCGGCAGTTGCGGCAGACGTATTTACCCATTGCTGCTCAGTTCGTGGGAACCACACCCGCGACCAGCCGAGCACGTTGAGTACGGCAAGGACCGCCAGGAGACCTGCGCCAATCTTCTTCCATCGCTGGCGCGCAGCAGCGAGTGCCACGCACACTGTCACGGTACCGAAGGGGATCAGAAGAAGCAGCGGAAGATTGTTCTGTACCGAGGGCTGAATGAAAGTTGGGGTCCCGGAAAGGGAACCTTCGAAGAGCACGAGGAAGGATATTCCAAAGGCCCACGGACTGAACAAGCCAATGAGTCCTCCGCTCGACACGTCAGCGAAGATGTCGTGACGAACAGACCAAATGGTCGAAATTGGACGGCTCGGGTGTTCGACGATCGTCTTCAGAAAATCAAACGTCGTCACCGTCTTAAAATGCAATCCTTTAGTCAAATTCGAGTACACCCCGGAGGCCTGGTCTCCTCCGATAAGGGATACGAGGAAGAGCCACCCAACACCGAGCACGAGGAGTAGAAGACCCGTGCGTCGCCATTTTCGTCCTGCGAACATCGCCGTGAGACCGATTCCGGCGACGTAGGTGGCTGCTATCGCCCCGCCAGTGAGAGTGATCAGTGCCCATATCCATCCGCGCCGGGCGTGTCCTCTCCAAAAAGCATGCGACGAAAGTAGGGCGGGGAGCAGGACAACCGCTTCGGGATGGAAATCAAACGTGTCAATCCAAAGTGTCCACGGATTGGCTATGAGAAGTATGAGTCCGGCTATGGGAAAGAGTACGGACCAGGCTCCAAGGTTTTTGTCATTTATCGCTTTCGCGGTAATTTCACACATCCAGATGAAGAGCAAGGCTGCGCATCCGGCGGTCGCTGCGTCTTGGAGCCAAAGAAGGGTAACTGCGTGAGGCCAGAGGTACCACAAGGCGGCCAGTGGCCACATCATCACTTGCACTGTGCTGTGAAAGAAAGATGGAGGAAACGTCGTCGAATATGGATCAAAGTTTCCGTGCGCGATCAGATACCAGGGTTGTGCGTAATAGGAGTAGTCCATGGTGAGCGAAAATCTTCGAACGAGAAACGAACTCCAGTCCGCGAGTGCAAGGAATGCACCGAAGATGACGACCAAGCCGTATGCCTGAACTCGCTGTAAGGATTCCGGCCACGAACTGCGGGTGGGCACGACTTCGCCTCCGCATTTAAGCCATCGAATTAGGACATGCCGAACATTGCTACTAGACAATTCGATATCGGGGTCGTCCCGCAAATCGTTGCTCACAGAGCAATCTCGGCACTATTGACAAAGGTCAATTTGATGCCCAAATACGTTGCAAAGTGAAATACAAGCCGAGGTAGAGCGCTCTGCAAGTTTTGAGAATCCGGTTTAGTGGTCCCTGTGAAGTGCACGATGGAATTGGGCCAGCAAGTGGGTGCACCGAAGAGTGACTCGGGGTGCTCAGAGTTTGAATTCATCGGTTCTTACGATCAACAATACGGGAAGAGCAGATCGCTGCGGTTAGCGTGCCCATCATTACTCTTCGCATTTTTGCAACAGTAGTAGATGGCTTTGGTGTAATCGCCCAAGAACCACACGTTCTCTGTTTTCCTCACCTCTCATGTCGTACTTGGCGTTTCGTTAAATCCGTTGCCTTTGAGCTGTTCTCATGGTTAACAACGTGGGTGGCTTCTGATGTCTAAGTGGAACTTTCGAGTATTTCCCGACGATGTCAACGAGGCGCTCGCGCTTTAAGGCGCGCCGGGAATCTTCAACACCGATCAAGGATCGCAATTCACTGGCGAAGCCTTCACCACGGTGTTGCTCGACGCCGGCGTCAAGATCTCCAAGGACAGCGTGGGCCAAGCGATCGACAACGTGTTCATTGAGCGCCTCTGGCGAACGCTCAAATCTACCTGAACCCCGCCGAGAACGAATCAGCGTGTCGCGCGGGCATCAGCGAATTCCTCAAATACTCCAACGAAGAACGACCGCACTTGTCACTTGATGACGCCACGCCCAACGAGGTCTACTATTCGTTACGTGACAACCTGCTCACCTTTTAAGAACAAGGTCAGGTTGTCCAAGTGGAGGGGTCCACTTGAGTCCTCCCTATTGCCGAGCGACTGCATCCTGGCACACGGACCCGCGTGACGCGTGTTTTGAGTGGGGACGCGAGAATTTGCCGGCCGGCAAAATCCTCCAAGAAAACTTGCACTTGCACTTGCACTTGCACTCGTGGGCGAGGGGGGACTTGAACCCCCACATCCTTTCGAATACAGGCACCTGAAGCCTGCGCGTCTGCCAATTTCGCCACTCGCCCTGGGACCTCGCAAGATTAGTTCATGTCCGGAACCCTTAATTTTGCAACTTAATTGTCATACTTTTCGCCGGTACAGTTAGTGGAATCATGGTTCTAAAAAGTGTGGAAAATCGCCTCGAGCGGATCTTTGTGAGGACGTTCTCGCGTCCCTTCAAGAATGCGCTGCAGCCCATTGAAATTGGTACTCGCATTGTCCGTGAGGTTGATCTAACGCGTCGGCTTTCGTCGTTAGGTCCTATTTCGCCTAACCAGGTACGAGTGTGGCTGGGTCCGTCAGACGCGGAGCGCTTTGATGGTTTCCAAAAGGCGCTGGTGGCTGAGCTTGAAGAAACCGTTCGTCAGCACGCAGTGAGCGAAGGCTACAGCTTCGTCGGTCCAGTGGTCGTCGAGATCTTCATTGACGATGGTCTAAAGGCTGGCGATCTCGCGGTAAAGACCGAGTTCGTCGCTGGTGACAGTCAACCGCGCCTGCTCGCGAGTGACGGTAGGACCTTTGCCGTCGGCGATCAACCACTCATCATCGGACGTAGTCCCGATGTCGCTGTAGTGATCAATGACTCCAATGTTTCACGGCGCCATGCCGAAGTGTGGCGTACCAGTGAAGGCGTGGCCATTCGCGACCTGCAGTCGACGAATGGCACGTACGTAAATGGTCATCGCATCACCGCGGTGTCACTCTCGCCCCGCGACGACGTCACCGTGGGGCCGCTTCACTTTCGAATTGAGCTCGCTTGATTCATCTGGAGGCGTCGACGAATTACGCCGCGATCGTGCGTCCAATCCAGATTCTGGTCATGGCGGTAGCCCTTATATTCTTCGCACGCATCATTCGCGTAGCGTCACTGGAAGCTCGACCCGCAGACCTTGTACGAGGGTCGCGGCGTCGTCGCGGCGGCAACCTCGCCTTGGAGTTCATCGAACCCGCCGAGAGGGTCAGGGAGCGAGTTGAGATCAGCAACCCCATCACCGTGGGGCGCAGTCCAGCGTGTGACCTTAGCGTTCAAGACACGTACATCTCCTCTCGTCACGCTCGGCTCGTTAATGACGCGGGCGAGCTTTCGATCGAGGATCTCGGATCGACCAACGGTACGTACGTGAATCAAGAGATGGTGAAGGGGCGAGTGCAGCTAGAGCGCGGCGACATCGTACAAGTCGGCGGAGTCATCTTTGAGGTGGTTCGTTGACGCGTTGGCGTTATGCCGCTGCGACCGACATCGGACTCGTACGAGAGACGAATCAGGACGCGATTTTCATTGATGATTCGCTGGCCGTTGTCGCGGACGGCATGGGTGGTCACGCGGCTGGTGAAGTCGCATCCGCGATGACCATCGAAAACGTGCACGAGGGATTTCTTACCGATCAAACCGTGGAGGGATTACTCCACGCCATTGAATCAGCCAATGCAGCAGTGCTTCGCGAAGCGCGTGACAATCCAAACCGGTTCGGGATGGGGACCACGATCGTCGCGGTGGGCTTGACTCGCGACAAGCTTGGCGTCGTGTCGCCGACCCTGTTTCACGTAGGTGATTCGCGGGTCTACCAGTTGCGCGACGGAGCCCTTCGCCAACTCACCGAGGACCATAGCGTCGCCGAGGAGTGGGTTCGCATGGGTCGACTCACACCAGAGGAGGCTCTTAATCATCCGCGGCGCCATCAACTCACCAGGGGTGTCGGTGTCGAGGACACCATAGATATCGACGTCATGTCCATCAACGCGCAAGCGGGCGATCGACTCCTGCTGTGCAGCGACGGTCTCTCCAACGAGTTGTCTCCCGAAGGGATTGCGCGTCTCGCAAGTGCCCCGGTTCCCCTGGACCAGGCCGTGAACAATTTGGTTGAGGCCGCCAAGCAATCAGGGGGACACGACAACATCTCCGCGGTCCTGGTGGAATTCGATGAGGCTGAGGTGTCGAGCAAGCAAATCAAGAGGACACTCGGTACCGCGCCACCTCCGGTGGCTCAGATCTCTCGCCCCGGATCTCATCGTGCGAAACGCAAGGGGGGCTGGTTCAGTTGGCGCGTTGGTGTCGGCTCCTTGTTGGGAATCGGCATCGTGATCGGTTTCTTTGTGGTGCTGCACTGGTACGCGTACTCGACGTATTACCTGGCGCCCGATCACGGCGTCATTGGTGTCTACCAGGGCCAACCATCGGGAGTCCTTTGGTTCAAACCAGTGTTGGTGGCTCCAACGAACTATTCCTACGCACAGTTGCGTCCCGCCGACCAGATCTCTTTGAACGCCACCATTAGCGAACCTTCCCTCGACGCCGCCCTGTCGTACGCCGCCTCGATCCATTCCGAATGGCAAGCGAGTCAGACATCCTCGGTCACGACGACGACCGTTGGTACAACGACGACTACGGTTGCAACGACGACCACCACGGCCAAGAAGGGGTAGCTCGTGTCACGACGTTTGAGCATCCTGGCGACAATTATCCTTCTGCTGTTCGTGATCGTGGCGGTGCAGTCGGTGAATATACAGTTCTTTCGTGCGGCGGCGCTCGATAAATCCCCGCTCAACCCGAGAGTGAACTCGACGTCGACGCAGTACCCGCGTGGCGAGATCGTCGCGAGTGACGGTACCATCCTCGCCCAGTCGATACCCAGTGGCGATAGCACGTATCCCTACAAACGGATTTATCCGCTGGGCTCGCTGACCGCGGGAATCGTAGGATTCACGTCCCCTTATACCGAACCGTGGGGCATCGAGAACGAGTACGACAGTTACCTCACTGCTCACGCGCAACCGGCGACTAGTCTCGCCCAACTCTTGGCGCCCACCAGTGCCGCGGACAGTGTCAATCTGACAATCCAAACCGCGGAACAAAAGGTGGCCCGCAACGCAATGGGGGGCCAGGACGGCGCCGCCGTGGTGCTCGATCCGCACACGGGCGCGGTGCTCGCGATGTACTCGAATCCGACGTACAACCCCACACCGCTGACCTCATTGGACCCGACCGCGGTTGCTGCGGCTTACAAGAAGATCACGACACCCGACTCGCACGGGTTCCCGCCGCTTGGTCTGGTTGCTACCCAGCAGACGTTCCCACCGGGTTCAACATTCAAGGTCATCACGACCGCGGCGGCGGTCGTGGGTAATCCGGCGCTTCTCACCAAGTCCTATCCGGACAAGGCCTTTGCCAAGCTTCCGCACTCGAACAAGCTTCTTTACAACGACGGTGGTTCGAAGTGCGGGGGAACGGTGGCGGTCATGCTGCCCGAGTCGTGCGACCCGGGCTACGCGCTGCTCGGACTGGACTTGGGTGCGGACCTGATGTCGGCGACGGCGGACTCCTTTGGGTACAACCAGGTGCCACCGCTGGACCTTCCTAACGTCGTGCCGAGCTATTTTCCTACTGCCGCGTCCTTCTCCAGCAACCTTCCCGGCCTCGCGTATTCGGCGATTGGCCAGGAGAACGTGCGCGCGACCGCCCTCCAAAATGCTCTGGTGGCGGCGGCGGTGGCGAACGGCGGCGTGATGATGACGCCGCACCTGATGTCGAGCATCACGTCACCCGATGGATCGACTGTGAAGCGCTATGGCGACACCGTTTGGCAGACGCCGCTGACGGCGTCCCAGGCCGCCCAGATTGTTCCCCTGATGGAGAACGTCGTCAAAGATGGAACCGCCTATGGAATCTTTCCAGCGGACCTCGACGTCGCGGCCAAGACCGGGACCGCCCAGACCGGTAACAGCAAGAAGAATACTGACGACTGGATGATCGCCTTCGCTCCCGCGACCGATCCCACGGTCGCCGTGGCGGTCGTCATGCCTTTCCAGTCTGTGTCGGCCTACGGCGCGACAGTGGCTGGACCAATTGTCAAGTGCCTCATCGAAGGCGAACTCGCTCTTCAGGCGGGTCTCCCCGCCTCGGGAACGTCTACGACGTGCCCGAGCTGACCACCGGTACCAGGAAGAGCCAGAGCGTAGGCTAGAGAAAGTTATGGAACCGGTCAGCGACCCCCGAATCTACTCAAACCGGTATCAAGTTACCCATTTGATTGCCCGTGGCGGCATGGCCATGGTGTATCGCGCGCAAGATCTTCTCTTGAACCGACCAGTGGCGTTGAAGATTCTCTATCCAGAACTGAGCGCGGACCCGCTGTTCGTTGAGCGATTTCGCCGCGAAGCACAAGCCGCGGCGAACCTTTCGCATCCCAACATCGTGCCGGTTTTCGACTGGGGCGAGGATGAAGGAACTTATTTCATCGTGATGGAGTTGGTCGACGGTACGTCGCTCGCCGACATGTTGCGGGGCTCGCGACGCCTCACCCCGTCACACTCGGCACAGATAGTCGCTCAGGTCGCGGCGGCGCTCGGCTACGCCCATCGAAATGGCGTCGTCCACCGCGACGTGAAGCCCGGAAACATCCTGATCACCAGCGACGGTCAGGTGAAGGTAACCGACTTTGGCATTGCCCAAGCGGTTTCGAGCGAAGACCACCTCGCTGAAGAGGGATCGGTGATGGGCACGGCGACGTACTTCTCACCCGAACAAGCTGAGGGCGCCTCCGTGGATGGACGAAGTGACGTCTATTCGCTCGGCGTGGTGTTGTTTGAGATGCTGGCGGGGCGACCTCCATTCATCGGTGACTCGCCCGTCGCGGTATCGAGCCAACACGTGCACGGTCGTGTGCCGCCTCCCACGGAGTTCAACAACGCCATTCCTCGTGACCTCGAGGCGATCGTGATGGAGTCACTCGCCAAGGCGCCGTCACAGCGCTACCAGTCGGCTGACGAATTTCGCGCCGACCTGATTCGATTCAACGAGGGCCAGCCGGTGCAAGCGGCGGGATACGACGGGGCGTTTTTCGGCGCCGACGCCACGCGAGCGGTCTCCGCGGTTTCGATGGGCGATCGAACCATGTCGGTGCCGGTCATGTCGGGTCCCAGAACCGATATTCGGCGTCGACGTAACAACAACACTCCTGGCATCATCATCGCGGTCGTCATCGTGCTTCTCGCCATTGGTGGTCTTGGTTACTTCTTGTCCCAGCGCACCACCGCGGTGACGTCGATGCCCTACCTGCTCGGACAGGATGTCTCCTCGGCGACGGCGACAATCCGCTCGGACGGTTTGTCGCTAGGTCCAGTGCGTCAGGTCGCTTCGAACAAGCGCAAGGGTACGGTCGTCGCGACTGACCCAGGAGCTGGCAAGAAGGTCACCAAGGGTGAGGCAGTCTCGCTCAAGGTTTCGATAGGTGTTTCCTCGAGTCCAGTCACCGTGCCCAACGTCACGGGCATGACGCTCTCGAGTGCCGAGAGCATCCTCGCGAGCGCTGGCCTTAACTACGTCACTCTCCCCACCACATCCCCGCCACCGGGTGCCGCCCCGAACAAGGTTCTTTTGCAATCGCCCGCCGCCCTCTCCAAGGCGAAAACAGGTAACAAGGTGACTCTCACGATTCTTGCGTCCACGGCGACGTTCTCGCTACCGTCGGTCGCGGGTCAGACCCAGGTAGAAGCGACGACAGTACTCGTCCAGGACCAACTGAAGGTGAGCGCCACCCAGAGCACGGCGTGCTCGAACAAGGTGGCTTCGGGTCTGGTCGTCAGCACCCTGCCCGCGGCGGCGAGTCAGGTACAAGCGGGTGCCGTGATCCAACTCGTGACTTCTTCGGGTGTGTGCCAGGTCGTCGTACCCAACGTCGTCAACCTCACCCAAGGCGCCGCGACGACGTCCTTGACCAGTCAAGGGCTCACCGCGGCCGTGATTGCGGCGGATCCCACCTCGTGCCTGCTCGCGCAGGTCGGTACCGTTGTCTCGCAGAACCCGATTGGCGGGACTTCGGTTCCCGCGGCTTCAGCGGTGCAGATCTCGGTTTGTCAATCAAGCACTGAGTCCACGACCACTACCACCACGCCCGTTAGTTAAGCCCTTACCAGCGTTCGATAACATCGACACCTATGGCTAAGTCGCAATCACGTCAGAGCAGGGCAAAGACCGTCGGTCGTTACGTGCCCGCCGAGACTCGAGGACGCGTGACGAGGAAGCGCCCCACCGGAGCCGATCACAGTCCGCGTTGGTTCGGATGGATGCTTCTGGGTCTGCTCGTCGCGGGCATGCTGTTCGTCGTGCTCAACTACCTCGCGGTGCTTCCCGGATCGACGTCCGTGTGGTATCTCGTGGTCGGTCTCGTCGCGATGTTCAGCGCCTTCTACCTCGCTACTCGATACCGCTAGCGGCACTGCGTCGAGTATCAGGTCTCGTTCAGCTCAAGCGCTCGATGATGGTCGCGTTGGCGAGTCCGCCACCTTCGCACATGGTGAGCAGTCCGTAGCGCCCACCCGTTCGCTCGAGTTCGTTGAGTAAGGTCGCGCACAATTTGGCGCCCGAGGCACCAAGGGGATGGCCCAGGGCGATTGCTCCACCGTTCACGTTCACCTTGGCGAGGTCGGCCTTGTGCTCTTTCTGCCAGGCGAGCACCACCGAGGCGAAGGCCTCATTGATCTCCACCAGGTCGATGTCCTCTAGGGTAAGTCCCGCCCGGTCGAGCACCTTGGTCGTAGCGGGGATCGGACCGGTCAGCATCGTGACGGGGTCGACGCCCGCGAGGGCGAACGCGTGGAACTTCGCGCGGGCCCGGTAGCCGAGCTCGTGGGCCTTCTCCTCGCTCATGATCAAGACCGCCGAGGCACCGTCGGTGATCTGCGAGGAGTTGCCGGCGGTGACTTTGCCGTTCTCCTTAAAGGCTGGTTTCAGATTGGCGAGGGCCGCGACCGAAGTGTCAGGGCGTATGCCTTCGTCGCGCGTCATCAATTCGTCGGTCGCTTCGCCGTTCTCGTCGCGCACGTAAATCGGCACGATCTCTCGCTCGAATCGACCTTCGGCGGTTGCTTGGGCGGCGCGACGATGGCTCTCGGCGGAGAAGGCGTCGAGCTCCTCGCGAGAGATGCCCCACTGGTCGGCGATCATCTCGGCGCCGATACCTTGGTTCTTGAGGCCCCCGACGGGTTCGTAGCGTGCCGCGACGCGCGGACCGAACGGGAACCCGGAGTCCTTGCCAATCGAAGAGCCCATGGTGACTCGACTCATGACTTCCACGCCGGCGGCGACCACGATGTCGTACGCGCCTGACATCACGCCCTGGGCGGCGAAATGCAGCGCCTGTTGGGACGAGCCGCACTGACGGTCAATGGTGGTCGACGGCACCGACTCGGGCCAGCCAGCCGCCAGTACCGCGCTGCGACCAACGTTGAACGCTTGCTCGCCGACCTGGGACACGCAGCCCATGATGACGTCGTCAACGAGGGCTGGATCGAGGGAGTTGCGACTGGCGATGGCGCGAAGTGCTTCTGATGCGAGGTCCACCGCGTGCCAGTTACTGAGCTTCCCGTTGCGCTTGCCCCCCGGGGTGCGAACGGCATCCACAATGACCGCTGTTGGCATTGCTTACCCTTTCGTAGTGCGTGGGAAATCCCCACCGCGCGAATACTAGACGCGAGTTGAGAGTATCGTCACGGGCGTGGTCGATCAGACGAAGGACATGGACCGTTGGCTGGGTGACGGAGGCATGGCGATCATCGGCGCGATTGGCGGGAACTTCGATGCCTACGGCGTCGACGGCGAGGACCTGGGTTGGGTGAGTGGGACGTTCATTCCACTTGACGTCGCGTGCAATCCCCACGGTTCGGTTCAAGCGGGAGTGCACTCGGTGCTGCTCGACGCGGCGATGAACTTCGCGATCAACGCCGCGCTGCGGGGTAAGGACCGGACGAACGCAACTATCGAGATGACCACGGAGTTGATGCGTCCCGCCATGCGAGGTCAGTCCTACCGCGTGCGTGGTGACGTGGTGCGACTCACCCGCCAGATCGCGTACGCCGAGGCGACCGTGAGTAACGCCGAGCACAAATTGGTGAGCCGGGCGACGGGCACGTTTCTCGTGCACCGCGAGCCTGGCTAGATGTGGTCCGCGGGTATCTGACCGAGGCGACCGGCTTCGTAGTCTTCGAAGGCCTTTTGTAACTCGGCTCGGGTGTTCATCACGAAAGGACCGTACGCCGCGACCGGTTCTCGTATTGGTTCGCCACCGAGGATGAGCACCTCCATCGCCGCGGTGCGCGAGTCCTGGGTCTCGTTGGCCGTCAGCAGGATGGTGTCGCCGTCGACGTGGACGCCCATCTGGCCCTCGCTGATCTCGTGCCGATCGACGCCCACGGTTCCCGCGCCCGCGAGCACGTAGGTGAGCGCGTTGTAGTGGGGATTCCAAGGCAGTTCTAAGCGCCCGCCGGCGAGCAGCGTCACGTGCAGGACCGTGATGGGAGTGTGCGTCGATCCAGGACCGTGCACCTCACCCAAGGATCCGGCGATGACGCGGATAATCGCGTCACCGTTCTCGTTGGTGAGCAGGGTCACCGCATTCGCGCCGATGTCCTGGTAGCGAGGTGTCGTCATCTTGAGCTTCGAGGGGAGGTTGACCCAGAGTTGTATACCGTGAAAGAGACCCCCGGAGTCGATCAGGGCGTCCGGCGGGCGTTCGATGTGCAAGATGCCCGCACCGGCGGTCATCCACTGCGTGGCACCGTTTTCGATCATGCCCCCGCCACCGATCGAGTCCTGGTGTAAGAAGGTGCCCTCCATCATGTACGTGACAGTCTCAAAACCACGGTGGGGGTGCCAGGGCGTCCCCTTGGGTTCACCGGGCCCGTAGTCAACCTCGCCCATCTGATCCATGTGGATGAAGGGGTCGAGGTCCACGAGATCGATGCCGGCGAAGGCTCGACGAACGGGAAAACCCTCGCCTTCGAGTCCCCGGGGGGCACTGGTGACTGATTTGACGCGGCGCGGACGTTCGTTGTCCTTGGGCGTAACGACCTTGGGCAGTTCGAGCGGGTTATCAACGGTGATGGCGGGCATGTCCCCAGCCTAATGATGAGCTCGCGTTTCGGCGCCGTCGATCGCCCATCAACAAGATCGCCACCACCACTACGATCGCTGCGCTGAAGAGCAGCGAGACGTTGCCGTTACCCCAGTTGAGCCCACCACGTGCGTGGCTCACCCCCATCCAGTCCGCGAAGGAGGCGCCGAGTGGACGCGTGAGGATGTAACTCGCCCAGAAGGCGCCAATGGCGTTGAAGTGAACAAACCGGTAGCCCAGAGCAGGGACGAGGAACAGTCCGGCGAACAAGAGCCCGGAACTGAAGTAGCCCAAACGCAGCGTCGTCGCGGTCATGTCACCGACGGCCGTGCCCAGGGCGAAGGTCGCGGTGACCGTCGCCCAGTAGAACAACTCGCGTCGGGTCGAGGTGATGCTGTGAATCGAGAGCGTCCCTTCGACCCGGTGCCACGCGAGAAAGACCACGGTGAGCACAGCGGCGAACCCGGCGGCGGAAACGACGTAGGCAACGCCGAACCCTACGTGGACGACGTCGGCGCACATGGTGCCAAAGACACTCACCATCACTACGGCGAGCCAGTACCAAAGAGTGCTGAATCGGGGGAAACGCAGTTGCCAGACGAGCACTACCACGAAGATGACCCCAGCGCCCAGCACCGCTGCGGCGGGGGCGAAGTGGTGAACGAAGTAATCCGACGTCGCCTCACCCATCGCCGTGGTCAGTATCTTGACGAACCAGAAGACACCATTTATCTCAGGGACCTTGCTCGATTGGAACTGTCGTCGCAGGTTGATCATCATCGCACTGGGAGTTAGTCGCTCACCGCAAGGTGCTCGAGGAACTTCTGCGGGTCGACCGCGATGAACAGGCCCGAAGCCGAGGCGAGTTCGATCGCGCCCACTTGGACCTTCGCCGCGATGAAGAGCTTTCTGCCGTCGCGCTTCTCGAGCCAAGCTCTGGCAACTACGGGTTCGTTGATGGGCGTTGGCGCGAGGTAGGAAATGTCGAGTTGGACGGTATAGGCGAGGACGTCGCTGATGGCGAGCACGAGCCCCATGGTCTCGTCAATCAGGGCCGCGACGATCCCTCCGTGCGCGCGTCCCGGTGCGCCCTCGAAAGCCTTGCCGAGCGACACCTGCATGACCGAGACGTCGCCCTCGCGCCAGAGAAATGCCCCGAGTCCCATAGGATTCGCGCCGCCCGAAACGACCGAGTCGGAGAAGAGCTGGTGTTTTTCAGTGGAGTCCTCGCTCGGTACGGCCATCTTGAAACCTTCCAGCGCGCCGCTGGGTACAATCCGCGTGCGCAGTTCTCCTCGGGCGACGATGCGGTGAAGTTCCTCGAGATGTGCGGTGAATTCGTCGAGTTGTTCGTCGTCGAGGTCGCGCGCGACAAAGTCATGACCCAGGGCGCGCATGAGCGTGGCGGCTTGCATCCGGTGTTCTTCGATGGTCATTACTAGGTCGCGTTCGTAAGGTTTCCACCAAGACGGTAATGCACCGGCGGGGTCGCCCCATCGCAGTGAATGACACCCGCTGAGGCGACGGCTCATGCCCCGTTGAGAAATGCGTCGACGATCGATGTGAACGTCGAGGCCTTGGAACAGAAAGGCGTGTCCGGCGTCGGGGTAGAGCGCGAGCTAAGCGTTAGGAATCAGCTTCGCGAGCGCGTGACGCGTTGTGCCACTCCTGCCTACGGGTGGAACTGGCCGAGCAACTTCGTCGCTGCATCAAGCGGACCGACCACGTGAAACAGGTTTCCGTCGGTGTCCTGGCTCAGGTAGTGGGCGAGATCGTTCAACGGAAGTGGCGTGGAGCTTCCCGACAGGTTCACTCCGGTGATGGTGGCGCCCGCGACGAGGTGCACGGATTCGGGCTCCTCGCCAGTCACCAGGTCGTCGAACTGGAAGTCGTCGGGGGTCCCGGGCGCGCACTGCACTCCGAGGGCCAAGCCCTTCACGGTTGCGGTTCCGTCCGGGCTAATCGCGACCGACTGGACCTGGATGAACGATTCAGCCATGAGAGTGACGCACCAGGGTGCGAGCGTCGTGGTGGTGGTGGCGCTCGTGACGCAATCGCCCCAGGCCGTTCGCAACTTGGATGGCAGCTCTTTGAACGTGGTGCAGTTCCTCGCGCCCGGGGGTCCGGGTGCCGTGCCCACGACCCGCCAGTGCCTTGAGCCAGTTCGCAGAAAGAACTCGGGATAAGCACCGTGGTCCTGGAAGGCGACGCTCTGGGCGACCGTGGCGCTCGGCGACGCCTCAAAGGTCGCCACCGCGTACTGCGCGTTACCGCAAGAACCGTAGAACACGGCGCCAGGTGCGGCCCTCGCACCTGGGCGGCCGTCGGCGCTCACGAGCGACTCTAAGAGAGAAGGCGTCGCCACCCGGTTGGTGCAAGCCACTTTGATCGCGGCTGATGTCGTGGTGGAAGGGTGATGGATCGTGACGGCCGAGGCGCAGCTCGCGGTCGTCAATGCCGTCGTGGCGAGTAGCACTACCAGGCGCAGCATGCGGGCGATCACGGACCCACCTTACGTGGCTCGCCTAGAGCATGCCAGGACAACGAAAGGGTCGGGGACCATGTGCGAACAAGGAGCTCCGCTCGCCCATCTCGCTTGGCACCAGCTCAATGGTGGGGCTAGTAAGAA
>Ga0182012_10000598_pt1 | contig 39942 bp, 29 predicted proteins | sample 612S2SmetaG_FD_120486 | JGI IMG/M metagenome (GOLD analysis project Ga0182012, IMG submission 120486) | Permafrost microbial communities from Stordalen Mire, Sweden - 612S2S metaG | ecosystem: Environmental > Terrestrial > Soil > Wetlands > Permafrost | place: Sweden: Stordalen | collected...
AAGACGCGTATTTCGACTACGATAAGCATAATATTCGCCCTGATGCAGAGACCACTTTGCAGGGTGACGCAGTTGCTTTGCGCGAGATTCTGAAGCAGTACCCTGGCGTGAAGTTGACGATTGAGGGTTATTGTGACGAACGTGGATCTGACGAATACAACTTGGCCCTGGGCGACCAGCGCGCCAAGAGTGAGGTTGAATTTTTGGCAAGACTCGGTTTACCGGCTGAGCAATTTCAGACGGTGAGTTTTGGCAAGGAACACCCGGTTTGCAGCGAACACACCGAAGATTGCTGGCAGAAGAACCGGCGCGGCCATGCCGCCAAGAGCACGACGTAGGTTGAAGTCAAGAAACACCTCGTCGCGTTTGGAGCGTGGCGGGGTGTTTCCGTTTTATTTGCTCGGGACCATTTGATAACTCACGAAGGTGATTCTTTTGCCGTCTGGGGAAAACGAGGGCGTACCGTTCGGCTGAGGACCTTCGAAGAGTTTTGCCAAAATCTTCACCTTGCCATCGCTGGTAGTTTTCACGCTCAAGGTTGTTGTGCCATCTTGTTCGTGAGTCCAATAAGAGACCTTCCCTGGTACGTCTTCCAGCCCAGAATCACGCATCTTCCGATTCCCCGGTACGTCTTCGACAGTTCCGCCGGCCGCTGGAATTTTCTTGAGGTGGCCGCCTTCTTTGAATGTTAGGAAGTTTCCGTCGGGTGTCCAGGTTGGATCTTCAATTTTCTGGTCGAAGACCGCCACTACTCTGCGGTCGGTGGATGAAACTGAAATCGTTTCTAGCGTGCTGTGTAGTTTTGCTTTCCCCTTGGCGGGAGGCTCGATGCTTACGTTGGAAAAAACTGCCGTTTCCACAGCGTCTTTATCGTGAGCGCTGACACCGAGGCCGATGTAGAACGGTTCGGTGAAAACGAGCTTGGTAGATCCGCCTCCTAAGTGCAACGGTTCGCCAGGCTTTGCTAAATACATGTAAAAGTATGGCCCGCGCTTTTCGAGCCGGAGTCGCGAGGGCGATGCCGAGGCAATGCCCACTTCGTGAGTGGCGCCGCCTTTCTCGCTGCGGAATTGCAATGAAGTGAGCCCTTCCACATGTAGAGCCGCGTCGACATAGGCTGAATCGGCATCTAGCGATTGGCGGATCATCAGCATGGCTTTCTTGTGAGGATTGCCGGTTTTGGTGGGGAATGTGATGTCGGCGGTAAGGTCGGCGTCGCCTGAGAATTTTTTCCAAGTGAAGTGGAACGCGTCGGCTGTGCCCCAGACGTTTTCACCGCTGGCGGTTATCGTGTAGGTGCCTTGCGAGGCGTCAAAAGCAATGGCGCCCGTATGAAGCACGGTTCCAATATCAGCGTGATCTTCAAATAAGCTTTGACCGTGTGCGGCGGTCAAAAGTGTGAATAAGAGAAAGGCCGAACGTCTCATCGTTCGGATATCATGTCACAGCGGGTTGCGCCAAGATTAGGAATCGCGTTCGGTAACCAGATCGACAATCTCTCGTAACGCACGTTGCGCGGGACTCTCTGGGAAACCGCTAATCAGGGCGTGGGCTTTGTCGGTGAAGCCGCGAGCGCGCTCATACGCCCGTTGAATCGATTGATGCTGTTCCAGGATCTTCACCACCTGCATGAACGGCACATTTTCATAGGTGCCATCTGCCAAAATGGTGTCTACGGCTTGCCGCTCAGCGGGCGAAGCCTTTTCCAAAGCGTAGATCAAAGGCAGTGTGACTTTGCCTTCGCGCAAATCGTTGCCAGACGGTTTTCCCAGTACTTTCTCGGTGGAAGTGAAGTCGAGAATATCGTCCACCAATTGGAAAGCCATGCCGAGGTTCCAGGCAAAGTCGGACAGTTGATTTTCGTGTGCGTCGTCGGCGCCAGCGGCGATGGCTCCTAGCCGGGCACAGGCAGAAAAGAGGCTGGCCGTTTTCCGATCAACCAGTTCCATGTAGTCGGCTTCGCTGATATCAATTTTGTGCAGGCGTTCGAGCTGCAAAAGTTCGCCTTCCACCATCAACTGAGTGAGGGAGATGAGCACATCGAGCAGATGAAAGTTACGTTCGCGCAAGGCAACCTGAAAGGCTTGCATGTAAAGCCAATCACCCGCCAACACTGCCATATGGTTGCCCCAAATGACGTTGGTCGCAGGACGCCCGCGGCGTTTGTTTGCCAGATCGATTACATCGTCGTGAACGAGAGTTGCGGTGTGAATCATCTCCACCACGGCGGCCAAGCGGCGCGCGCAAGGGTTGGGCTGGCCAAACAAGCGGTTGCAAAGAAGCAGCAATGCCGGGCGCAATCGCTTGCCGCCACCCGCTTGCAGATATTGGTTGATGGTGGTGATGGCTTCGACGGAGGCCACTGATTCGACACTGATCTCCTGCTCGACTTCTTTCAAATCCGCTTGCACTAATTCGAAAGCGTCGCGGGCTGTTAAGTTTTGCCGAATCTTAGAGAACATAGGGCGTTAATGGGTGAAACCTAAAGTGTAGCTGGTTAAACGAAAAAGCCGTTCAAAATTAGCGGTTGTAGCCGCCGCAAGCTCTTCGACATCTTGACTGCGCTCCTTTGCCACAAGGCGAGCCGTGTGCGCCACATATGCTGGTTCATTGCGTTTGCCACGGAAGGGAATGGGCGCAAGGTAGGGGGCATCGGTCTCAAGAAGCAGGCGATCAAGAGGAACAACCCGAGCGGCTTCGCGAACCTCATGGGCCTTCGGAAACGTTGTAACGCCACCGAAGGCCAAATAGAACCCCATCTCAACACATTTGCGGGCTTGGTCTGCGGTGCCGCTGAAGCAATGCATAATTCCATTGGACCCACCTGAAGCCCAGTGGTTGCGAAGCACATCGAGCGTGTCAGCCCAAGCATCGCGGGTATGAATGATAATCGGCATCTTGACTGCCGCAGCGATCTCAAGCTGCCGGACAAACACTGGGATCTGCACGTCTTTCGGGACAGCCCAGTGGTAATCCAAACCAATCTCGCCCACCGCTTTAACTTTTGGATGCGCTAACAACCGTTCAAGATCTTTGAAAGTATTGGCGGTGATTTTCTGCGCGTCGTTCGGGTGGACGCCAACTGTGGCATAGACAAAATCATACTCATCGGCTAATCGAACTGCGACGCTGAGGTCTGGCGGACCATCGCCTGTTCCGATGGACAAACAATATTTAAGTCCTGCTTCACGCGCCCGTTGAATGACGCCTGGGCGGTCATCGTTGAATTGCGCGTCATCTAGGTGGCAATGCGAATCGACCAGTTCCACCTATTTGAGCCGAGCGCCCACCGGCACGCTTTCTAAGAATGAAGCCAGCGCAGGAGTCCCGCCTTCGAGACTGGCGGCGACAATCATGCCCTGTGACGTAATCCCGCGTAGTTTGCGTGGTTCCAGGTTTGCAACGATGACGACCTTACGTCCGATCAGTGGCTCGGGTTGATAAGCCAAGGCGATACCCGCGACGATAGTGCGCGGTTCGGGTTCGCCGATATCCACTTTCAGGTGAAGTAGTTTGTCGGAACCCTTTACCTTCTCAGCGGATTTCACTTCGCCGACGCGCAGGTCAATTTTGCCGAAGTCGTCAATCGTAATGGTGGGAGCAATTGGCGCGATGGGGGAGGCGGTGGGTGGCGCCTCTGGGACTTTGCCAAGAAGTGCCGCTTGGCGCTGCTTCTCAACCTCTTCCAATTCTTGCATCTTCTGTACGGTGGGCTGGACATCAAGGCGCGGGAAGACGCCGGCAATTTCGCCGATCTTTTGAGGTAGTTTCGCGCCATTCCATACGAACTCTTCGATGGAATGTGTTGCCACTTGATCAGTAAAACCGAGTTGTTCCCAAATCTTTTGTGCGGAATGCGGGAGTACCGGGGAAACGAGGCCGCAGATGATCCGCAAGCTTTCGAGCGAGGTGAATAGGATGCGGTCGAGATTCTGTTGGGCTTCAGGACTTTCGTCTTTGGCGAGTTTCCATGGCGCGACTTGCACGATGAGCTTGTCGATCTTGGTAATGAGCGTCCAAATACGTTCTAAAGCTTTCGAGAAATCGAAGGCTTCATAGTGGGCTTGGACGTCTTCATAAATGCCGGCGATCTCAATAGCCAATTCTTTGTCTTCGATGCTTGCGGGAATCGCGCCCGCGCGGTATTGCTGAATCATGTTTAGCGAGCGGCTGGCAAGGTTACCCAGGCCATTCGCTAAATCCGAGTTGTAGCGGCCAACCAGCGCGTCGAAGCTAAAACTGCCGTCCTGCCCGAAAACGATTTCGCGTAGCAGAAAATAGCGCAGCGCATCAACGCCCATGGTGTCGGCAATTGGCGTTGGCCGCACAATGTTGCCGCGCGATTTGCTCATCTTGTCGTTCTCAAACAGCAGCCAGCCATGAGCGAACACGCGTTTCGGTAATTCCCAACCGGCGGCCATTAAAAATGCGGGCCAGAATACCGTGTGGAAACGCAAGATCTCTTTGCCGATCAAATGCAGATCTGCGGGCCAGCGATTTTCGCCGTCCACCGCGCTTACATAGGTGTTTAGTGCGTCGAACCAAACGTAGAAGACATGGGCGGGATCGGACTCAACTGGAATGCCCCATTTGATGCTGGTGCGCGTGATGGAGAGATCGACCAACCCTTGTTTTACGAAGGCGAGGATCTCGTTGCGGCGAATTTCGGGAAGCATGAAATCCAGATTCTTCTCGTAGAACTCGAGCAATTTGTCTGTAAAGGCGGAGAGTTTAAAGAAGTAGTTTTCTTCGGTCAACTCCTCGTAGGGCTTGCCAGTTTCTGGATCAATGTCGCCGGGCTTGGCGTCGTTTACAAAGGCTTCGCTCACTACCGCGTACAGGCCTGTGTATTGGCCCTTATAGATGTAGCCGTTCTTTTTGCAGGCCTCAAACATCGCATTGACGATCTTTGCGTGATTCTTGTTTGTGGTGCGCTGGAAACGATCCATCTGCAGATCGAGTTTCTTCCAGGTGTCGCGGAACTCTGCCGAAATCAGGTCGACGAATTCTTCAGGCGATTTTCCCTGCGCGCGTGCCGCACGTTCCACCTTGGTGCCGTGCTCGTCTGTGCCGGTAGTCAAAACAACGTCATAACCCTGCATCCGTTTCACGCGCGCAATTACTTCCGCGGCAATCGTGGTGTACGCATGCCCAATGTGCGGCGCGGCGTTGACGTAATAAATGGGAGTTGTGAGGTAGTACTTGCCTTTACTCATTTCGAATGATTTAATTTCCAATCGCGGGCGAAGATCTGGTTTGCTTCGCCAATGACGGTGCGCAGGGGCACGCCCTTGGTGGCGGCGGCTTGTCGGCAATCCTCGTACTCGGGTGCGAAACTTCCCTGTTCGTTATACTTCACGCGAATCTTGCCGAAAGACGTTTCCACTTCGACAATCTGACGTGCGGATACGCGCCGCTCCGCCTGTAAGATTCGCATGCCTAAAGTGCTCGTCTCTGCAAAGAGCACGGCAGATAATTGCTCGGTCAGTTCCGGCGGAGCGATCACGGAGATCATTGTGGCGGGCCGATTCTTCTTCATGTAGATCGGGGTCAGGGTCACGTCGAGCGCGCCGGCGCCGAGTAAGCGCTCCATCGCGTAGCCCAACACTTGCGGCGTTGAATCATCAATGTTCGCTTCGATCACGGATACCGAGGTGGCTTCAACGGCGGTGCTGCGCTCGCCAATCAGTACGCGTAGAACATTCGCTTGTCCCGGAAAATCTTTGTCGCCCGCGCCGAATCCTTGTGACTTGAGACGAATGGACGGAAGCCCACCGAATTTTGTCGCGAGTGTTGTGACGAGTGCTGCGCCGGTTGGCGTGGTTAACTCCATTTGCGGACCCGCGCTGTAAACCGGACAATCTTGTAAGAGTAGGGAAGTGGCAGGTGCGGGAACGGGCAGCGTGCCGTGCTCTGTTTCCACCGTGCCGCTACCGACGTTGATGCGCGAACAATGTACTTCAGAAACATGTAGCGTATCGAGCGCCACGCACGCGCCGACAATATCGCAGATGGAATCAACCGCGCCTACTTCGTGGAAGTGAACTTTTTCGATAGGCACGTCGTGAGTCTTGGCTTCGGCTTCACCCAGGCGTTTGAATACGGCTAGCGCGTTGTGTTTCGCCTTTGCGGAAAGGTCGCCGCCTTGAATGATTTTTTCGATGTGCGGCAGATGACGGTGCTTCTTCTGCTCGGCGAAATCTACGCAGAACTTCGATGCACCAATGCCGCGACGCTTGGTTTTGTAAAGCCGGAAAGTAGCTTCTAAGTTGAGGCTGTGCAAGGCTGATTCCACTATGTTCCAGTCTGCGCCGGCGTCTAGGAGAGCGCCGACAGTCATGTCGCCGCTGATGCCGGAAAAGACGTCGAAGTAACACAGTGTCATGGAATTACTAGTGTAGCGAGGCAGTTAGAGAGTGCCGAAAGCCTGGTTAGCATCTAGCAGCGCTTGTTCCACAGTTGGCGCCAGCGCGGTTAAATGTCCCATCTTTCGGCCAGGCCTGGGAGCAAGCTTACCGTAAAGATGTAATTTGACATTTGAAACCGCTGTTGCCGCGGCCCAGTTCGGCTCGCCTTTGTTCCAGCTATCGCCGAGTAAATTAACCATCGCTGCGGGCGACAATTGCGTCGGAGATCCCAACGGCAAGGCGCAGACTGCTCGTAACTGCTGTTCGAACTGGCTGGTTACGCTCGCATCAAAAGTGAAATGGCCCGAGTTGTGTGGCCGTGGCGCAAGCTCATTAATCAAAAGCTTGCCATTCTTCGTTACGAAGAATTCAACGCACAAAACACCGACCACGTCGAGCTTATCTAGCACCGTGCGCGTGATCTCAACGGCATCGCGTGCGACTGTGTCCGCCACTCTGGCTGGGGCGAGCGACACATGAAGAATTCCGTTGCGATGCTGGTTCTCAATAGCTCCGTAGTGGATGAACTCACCGTTGCTTCCCCTTGCTGCCACTACTGAAATCTCACGCTCGAAATCGACAAAGGCTTCGAGCACCGATTCGCGTTCCGCGACCGTTTTCCAGGCCGCGCCGAAATCTGCGGCAGTGATAATTCGATGCTGGCCCTTGCCGTCGTAGCCGAAATCGGCAGTCTTCAGAATCGCCGGTAAGCCGAGTTCCGATGCCGCTTGAGCCAAGTCTTCCAAACTAGTCACCCGCCGAAACGGAGTTAACGGTAAACCGGCTTGCGAAAGAAACGTTTTCTCGCGTAGGCGATGTTGCGTGGTGTGTAGAATGTGCCCAGCTGGTCGCACGGGAGCACACTTCTCAGCCGCTGCCGCGGTGTCGGCGGGAACATTTTCGAATTCAAATGTAACTACGGAAACACCCGATGCAAATTTCGAGATTGCGTCCAAGTCTTCGTAAGGAGCATTAATTTCGAGGTCGGCTACTTGTCCGGTCGGCGTATCTTCATCGGGTGACAACGTATGGACGCGGTAGCCCATACGCCGCGCCGCAATCGCGAACATTCGACCCAGCTGCCCACTGCCAAGGACACCAATGGCGCTGCCTGGCAGAATCGGCTTCAAAGGTTGCGGTCTCCCAGAATTGCGTCGGTTTGCTGCTTGCGATAAGCTTCCAGCCGCGTGCGAATTGCTGGATACTTCAGGCCGAGAATCGCCGCAGCTAGTAGGGCGGCATTAGCTGCGCCCGGAGGTCCGATCGCTAGCGTGCCCACCGGCACTCCGGCGGGCATCTGGACAATCGACAGCAACGAATCAATACCGTTCAACATGCTGCTGCGGATCGGCACACCGAGCACTGGCAAAGGAGTGTGAGCCGCCACCATTCCTGGCAAGTGAGCCGCTCCACCCGCAGCCGCAATAATCACTTCAAGTCCGCGAGAAACTGCCGTCTTAGCGTAATCCGCCATCCAGTCTGGTGTGCGGTGAGCCGAAACAACGCAACATTCATGTGCGATCACCAGCGCCTCTAAAGTGTCGCTTGTGCGGGCAATCGTCTCCCAGTCAGACTTGCTGCCCATGATGACGCCAACCAACGGTTTGTCGGAAGACGGCAGAGCTTGACTACTCATGCAATCAGCCTATTCGCCTTCGGATACGAACCCTTTTTGCCCGTCGAAAGTATAGAGATTTTCGATTTTGATGAAATCGAGATTTGCCTTGCCGGTGCGATCCAAGAGGCTCACGATCTGCGCATGCGAAATGGCCCCGCCCTGCGTTTCGCTCATGAAACGCGCGCGCCAATGATCTGTGCAGAACGTCTCTTCGAAACCGTTTGGATAAACTTTGGTGCCGCGATTCGACAGCGCGAACAGCTTCAAACCGCCACCGTTGAATGCTTCCAATTTCTTGCCGAAATCTACCGGGTTGCGATCTTTCGAATCGAAGAAGACGTCTACTCCGATCAACTCTTTTTTCTGCGCAACCACAGCTCTCAGCTCTTGATGGAGAGCCTTGTTAGGTTCTCTCGAGTAAGTCACTGCCTTCAAGAATTCCGGCTTCTTTCCCATATTGGCAACAACTGCGTCGGCGAATTCCTTCGTGCCAACTTTCTTCTTACTCGTGCCTTCCTTGAAGATGTCATATGTGTGGGTGCCCTCTTCTAGGGTGCGCAGCCATGCGTTATGGACAAGTTCGGCAACGTCCGGCTGGCCGATATGCACAAGCATCAAGACGCCGCCTAGCAACAGCCCGGATGGATTCGCCAAATTTTGGCCCGCGCGCCGCGGTGCCGAGCCGTGTATCGCTTCGAACATGGCGCAACGGTCGCCAATATTGGCTGAGCCCGCTAATCCCACCGATCCGGCAATCTGCGCCGCGACGTCAGACAGAATATCGCCGTAAAGGTTCGGCATCACAATGACGTCGAAGGCTTCGGGCGTATCGGCCATCTTCGCCGCGCCGATATCGACGATCCAAAACTCCTTTTCAAATTCGGGATACTCCGCACCGATTTCATCGAAGACCTTGTGGAACAGGCCGTCGGTGAACTTCATGATGTTGTCCTTCGCGAAGCACGTCACTTTCTTACGATTGTTCTGGCGCGCGTACTCGAAGGCGTAGCGAATGATTTTCTCAGAACCTGGTCGCGAGATCAGCTTCAGACATTGATAAACTTCATCGGTTTGGCGATGCTCTATGCCCGCGTATAAGTCCTCTTCGTTTTCGCGAACGATAACCACATCCATGCCCGGGTGCTTGGTTTGCACATAAGGGGAATAGGAAACGCACGGGCGAATATTCGCGTAGAGGCCCAACGTTTTTCGCGTAGTCACGTTCAGAGACTTAAAGCCGCCGCCTTGGGGCGTAGTGATGGGAGCCTTAAAAAACACCTTGGTGCGCCGCAGAGATTCCCAAGAACTGGGCTCAATGCCGGCGTTGATGCCACGAAGGTAGACCTTCTCGCCAATCTCGATTGTTTCTTCTTGAATGCGCGCGCCGGCGGCTTTCATGATGTGAAGGGAAGCGGCCATAATTTCGGGGCCGATGCCGTCGCCGTGCGCGACGGTAATAGGAACTAAATTCGCTGACATGGGTACAGACATATTAGATCAGATGGCCGGAAATGAGTAGTTAGTAGCGGAGGCTCACTTTGCTTCAAGCCGTCACGATGATCAACTCCATTACGGGGTTGGGGAAATCCGCAGGCACCCACGTCGCGAAATTGCGCGACCGCTTAATGGCCTCCCATTCCGGCCCGTCCTGATTCAAACTGAAATACTGATAATTCAGCTTCACTGGGATGGCGCTTGGGGGCACTGGCTGATGCCGCAACGCCACGCCAGGCAAGGCATTGCGCACCAAGTAATCCATGTGATTCGCCGAACACGCCTTAATCAATCGCAGCGCGCGGCCAATCAATTCGCCCTCGCCCATTTCCGCGTTTAAAGCAAGATAAAACTTGTTCCCACCTTGCAGATAGCTGTCTTCCGTTAAAGCTACCGTATAAATCGAAGGGCTTGCATATTTCAATGGCAAAGCGACGAAGTTACTTGGTATTACCGCTTCCAACAGGTAGCGAATTTTACTGTCAAGGTCGGTAAACCTTGCGCCTAAGTCGCGGTGATCATAAACGGGCAAGTCTGCTGGAAAGATCTTGGTAGAAAATGTTGTCAACGCGCCAGCGAGTTGATTCATCAGATTAAACAAGACCTCCGGGTGTCCTCGGCGCACTTCGAATACATGCCTCAGTAACGGTAGATAGGTGTTAGCGGTATACAAAAGCCAGAAATTGGCTACGTCAGATGCCGTAAATTCTGCTAATCCCGAACTTTTTTGACGCCGCATTCCGGAAAGGTGCGCGCTTTTGGCGGTCAAGTTTTCAAGCAAGCGGCGCGCCATCGATACCAGGTAATCGCTCGCCGAGATATTGAGCAGGGGCGGCACAAACGTTGGGTCGAGCTGCATCAATCCGGCGTCGGTGCGGGTTACGCGGGCAACTTTGATGGCTGGCGTACCCTCGCGTGCTTCCGAGTCTACTAGGAACCGAAAATTCTTCCGGGCGATTTCTACTGGCCGCTCGATTAACGATGCGTTCTCATCACGCATCTGCGCCACCTCTTTTAAGTAGCGGGTATCCGCATCGGAGTTGGCCGAACTGGCAATATTCACGTTGCCGTAGCGCCATGCCGGCACTGCCAGATGCACATCAATGGTGTCGCGTGTCGGATCGAAGTACGCGGCTAAAGGCTTGGGCGGCGGCGCTGGGTCGGAATTTGGAATGTCAAACACCAAGCCGTCCGGGAAAATGCCCGACGCCGCATCGACCGCGAAATTCCCCGCTGCTAAAGCATCGCGGTCAAGGGTCAGCGAACTGAAGCCCCAAGGAAAGAAGCTCAGCGCATCGTTGCGGAATTGCAACAGATCTTCGTGGAAGATGTCTTGCGCCTGCAAGTGTTGCGGCGATAAGAAAGTGCCTTTGGCCCAGATAACTGGTTGCAGTCTTCGCATGCTAACTCCAAATTCTAAGCCGGTGGCTTGGTGTATTGGTTCAACCAGTCAATCACAGTCTTGTACCAGAACTGGCTGTTTTGCGGCTTGAGAATCCAGTGCCCTTCGTCGGGAAATTGCACCAGTTTCGATGGCACGTTCATCTGCTGCAGCGCGGTGAAGAGTTCTTGGCCTTGGCCAATCGGCACACGGTAGTCAAGTTCGCCATGAGTAATCAGCGTTGGCGTTTTGAAATTCTTCACAAACGTACTGGGCGACCAGCGCTCGTACATGGTGTTGTTTTCCCAAGGGAATCCTTGAAACTCCCACTTGGGGAACCAGAGTTCTTCTGTCGTGCCAGCTTCACTCGTAAGATCGTAAACTCCGGCATGCGTCACCAAAGCTTTGAAGGCTGTCGTATGACCCAACATCCAATCAATCATGTAGCCGCCGTAAGAACCGCCCGCCGCCGCCATGCGATTAGAATCTACATAAGGCAGAGCCGTTACCGCATTTATCGTAGCCACTATCGATTGGTACGCGCGGCCTCCCCAATCGCCATTCACCGCGTCTGTAAACGCTTGCCCATAGCCGACGGAGCCTTGTGGATTCGGCATCACTACCACGTAACCAGCGCCCGCGAACACTTGCGCATTCCAACGGTAGCTCCACGCTTCGCCCCATTCACCTTGTGGTCCACCGTGAATCAGGAAGAGTACTGGATATTTTTTCGAAGCATCAAAATCCGGTGGCTTAACGATGAAGCTCTCCACTTTGGAACTCTCTGGGCCATCAACGGTCATGCGGTCGAGCGCGGTTGATTGATACGTATTGAAAATGTCGTCGTTCAGGTGAGTGAGCGGAATGCCACTACCGCCTTTCGACGTCGCTTTATAAATCTCTACTGGATGGGAGCCGCTTTGCTCTGCATAAACCAGCACCTTGTCGCCAGGCGTGAATTGCATTGAAGTGATCGAAGTCGGACCTTGCGCAATTGTGCGTACGCCGCCGCCAGTTGCGGCAATCATCATCAAAGGTTGCGAACCATGATCATCGATCGTAAAAAAGAGGCGCTTCGAATCGGCCGACCAAGTGTAGGATTCAACCCAACGATCAAGCGCGTCGCTGAGGGTGGTAATCACGTTGGTCTGGAGATCCATTACCGCGAGCCGCCACATATCGCTCTCATACCCAGGGCGAGCTTGCGTGCGGAAAGCGAGCATCTTGCCATCCGGCGAAAAGAGCGGGCCCTCGTCGCCGCCCTTGTTAGCGGTTATTTGGCGGGCTGGTCCACCAGCGGCCGGCACCATATAAATGTCTGAGTTAGTGCTTGTCGAAAGGTCAGGATCAGTGTTCGACACATAAGCAATCTGCACGCTATCGGGCGAAAAAGCGTACTGTTCAGGTCCGCCCAAAGAGAAAGGCGGCGTGGCCAAAGGCCCAGGAGTTAGGTCGCGCACTTTGCCCGCGCTCAGCGTTTGAATGAGTAAGTGTTGACGCCGATTGCCCTGGTATTGCGTCCAGTGCCGGTAGAGCAAATTAGTAAAAACGCGCGCGTGCATCTTCAGCTCTGCGTCCTTATCAACATTGGCTTTGTTGCAAGCTACGTCAAAGTCTGTGCCGGGCGTAGCATTCGACGGTGTGCAACCGGGGTAAACGTCACTGGTGAAGATGATCAGATTTCCATCGGGAGAGATTGTCTCGCCGTCCGCTCCGGTAGGGAGATTGGTGATGGGGCGGGAATCGCTGCCATCCATGTTCATCGACCAAATTTGCGATGTTCCGGGCACGCCCGACGAGTTAGCTCGATCTGAAACAAAGAAAATGCGCTTTGAATCGGGCGTCCACCGCGGCCTGGTATTCGAGAGTCCATCGTTGGTAAGCCTTACCGGCGCACCTCCGTCCAGTGAGACAACATAAATCTGAGTTGGCTTGGTGTTCGCTGCAAGATCAACAGTTTGTACAGTGAAAGCCACGAACTTGCCGTCCGGTGAGAGCTGTGGATCGTCTATACGGGCGATCTTTGCCAGGGCGTCGAAGGTAAACGGCGCTTTGGCCGGCAGGCGAGTAAAGCAACCGAGACCCAGCAAAAGCCCGCATACGAAAGCTATGCGCATGATCATTATTGTATAGAGCCGCATGGCGAACGACAGAGTAGAGAAACAGCTCGACAACTTAAAAGCCTTGCGATCACAGGGCTTGACGCCAGAAACTACTGCTGCGCTCAAGAAGGCGTTGGGCGATCGCATCAACCTGATTGTGGCCAAAGCCGCGCAAATTTCTGGCGAGCTACAGGCTTCTGTGCTGCTGCCCGAACTCAAGGCCGCTTACGAACGGCTATTCGAGAAAGACAAAGACCCGCAATGCTGGGGCAAGAACGCGCTGTCGAAGGCATTGAAAGATTTGGGCGTACAGGAATCAGCGTTCTTCCTGCGCGGAATTAGACACATACAGAACGAGCCGGTGTGGGGCGGGAAAGAAGATGCTGCCGCTGTATTGCGCGGGACGTGCGCTTTGGCACTGGTCCAATGCAACGACGTTCCGCGCGACGAGACACTGCGCTATTTGGTTGATGCTTTGACGGAAAAGGCGGCGACTGTGCGCCTGGATGCAGCTACCGCATTGCAACAAATGGGCGGTCGGGAAGTAATGCTGCTACTGCGGCTAAAGGCACGTGCCGGCGATCTAGATCCCCGGGTAACAGGAGAAGTTCTGGAAGCGCTGCTGCATTTGGAAGGACCCGCCGCGGTGGAATTCGTCGGCCAGTTTCTAAAATCGACGGACGATGAGGAGTCCGATGAAGCTGCTCTGGCACTGGGCGCGTCGCGGCTGCCCGAGGCTTTCATTCTGCTCAAAGATGCCTGGAGCGAGCGTAAAGGCTGGCGGCCGACGGGTACGCTGGTGAGGGCTATTGGCGTCTCCAGGTTAGATGAAGCTATAGAGTTCTTGCTTGAGTTAGTGAAGCAAGGCCGACCGCACGATGCCGATGACGCCCTGCAAGCGTTAGAACTGCTGAAGGGGACAGAAGAACTGGTGAAGCGATTAGAACTTGTGGTGGCGGAGCGGGGCGATGTCAGAGTGAGCCAGGTTTTTCAGGAACGTTTCGTGCGCAAAGAATAGTCATTCAGCCGAAACACTGCGCCACAAATCGATTCCTGCTTCAATTGCAAAACGGTCAATCTGCTTTAGCTCATCTTCGGAAAATGCGGTCTTGTTGAGCGTGTCGAGCGAGTTGTCGAGCTGCGCCACGTTGCGAGCTCCAATCAGCGCTGAGGTGACTCGTTTGTCTCGCAGAACCCACGCAATCGCCATTTGCGCTAGACTCTGTCCACGCGCGGCTGCAATCTTATTTAGAGCCTTAACCTGAGCTAGATTTTCCGGCGTCAGAAATTTTTGGTCGAAGCTGCCATTTAGCTTCGCGCGCGAGTTGTCTGGAACGCCATTCAAATATTTGTCGGACAGCAAGCCCTGAGCAAGCGGCGAGAAGGCTATGCAACCAACGCCGAGAGAATCAAGCGTATTAAGAAGTTCTTTCTCAACCCAGCGATTCAGCAGCGAGTAAGACGGTTGATGTATGAGCAACGGTACACCTTCGCTCTGCAAGATTTTCGCAGCTTTCCGCGTACGTTCCGGACCGTAAGAAGAAATTCCCACATAGAGCGCCTTGCCCTGCCTTACCAAGTGAGCCAACGCTCCCATCGTCTCTTCTAAAGGAACGTCGTCGCTTGGACGGTGCGAATAGAAGATATCGACATATTCAAGGCCCATACGTTTGAGGCTCTGATCTAACGAGGCAATCAGATATTTGCGCGATCCGCCGATGCCGTAGGGCCCTGGCCACATGTCCCACCCGGCTTTCGACGAAATGATTAACTCATCGCGGTGATCGCGGAAATCCTTCCGTAGTATCTCGCCAAAGTTCTCTTCGGCAGATCCGTAAGGCGGACCGTAATTGTTTGCCAAATCGAAGTGGGTAACGCCTCGGTCAAATGCGCGGCGGATGATTGCTCGGCCAGTTTCAAATACGTCGTCGCCGCCAAAGTTTTGCCACAGGCCGAGTGAAATGGCTGGCAATACGATTCCAGATTTGCCGCAACGGCGAAAAGTCGCTTTTTCGTAACGCTTTGGATCGGGCAGATAACTCATGGCTTTTTCCAGTCTAAGCGAGGGCTGTTGATGGCTGGAGTAAATCCCATTTGTTTCCGTATAGATCTTCAAATACCGCCACTGTGCCGTAGGGTTCGTGTCGGGGCATTTCGCAAAACTGCACTCCCCGCGCCTTAAAATCTTCGTAATCGCGCGCGAAATTATCGGTTTTCAGAATGAGCCAAACCCTGCCACCGCCTTGATTTCCGACTTGGGCGATCTGTTCGGAGTTGGCGGCCTTAGCAAGAAGTAAGCGGGTCTCCTCTGAACCGGGCGGCGCAACCAGAAGCCAGCGCTTCCCATCTTCCATCGGCGTATCTTCAATCAATTCAAAGCCAAGTTTGCCCGTGTAGTAGGCGAGCGCTTCATCGTAGTCACGCACAAGGATAGAGATTGAGCCCAGGTGCATACGCGCTCCCTTGGTAGTATGACAGGGAAGGTCGAAGTTTCGCGGCCTTTTCCCCGCGACTTTTTTCCAATGATCCGAACATACCGGGGTGTTACACCCAAAATCGCCGAGTCCGCGTACGTCGACGCCAGCGCCCAAGTGATTGGCGACGTCGTCGTTGGCGAACGATCAAGCGTATGGCCGCTTGTCACGATCCGTGGCGATGTCAATCATATTCGCATTGGCGACGAGACGAGTATTCAAGACAATACTGTCTTGCATGTCGACCACCGGGTCTATCCGTGCATTGTCGGTAATCGCGTTACGGTGGGCCACAGCGTGGTGCTGCATGGTTGTGTGGTGGAAGACGACGCGCTGATTGGTATTGGAGCAATTGTGCTGAACGGCGCAAAAATTGAGTCTGGTGCGATTGTGGCAGCTGGGGCGTTAGTGCCGGAAGGCATGGTTGTTCCCGCAAACACTCTAGTTATGGGTACACCAGCAAAGCCGAAGCGCGCAGTCACGCCCGAAGAGAAGGAACGCTTCAAAGCCAATTGCCAAAACTACGTAAAAATTACCGCCATTTATAAGGAAGAGCAGTCTTGATTCAAGCCGTTAAGGGCATGCGCGATATTCTTCCGCCTTCAAGCGGAGTCTGGAATGAAGTGGAAGCCGCTGCTCGCCAAGTATTTCACCGCTTCAACTATCGTGAGATACGCACGCCTCTTTTAGAAGAGACGGCTCTATTCGCGCGTGGTGTGGGCGAAGAGACTGACATTGTCAGTAAAGAGATGTACACGTTTGACGACCGCGATGGCAGTTCGCTGACGCTGCGTCCAGAGAATACGGCTTCGGTTTTGCGCGCCTATGTCGAGCACCGGCTCGATCAGCAGCCAGGATTGCAAAAGCTCTACTACATAGGCCCGATGTTTCGCCGTGAGCGTCCGCAAAAAGGCCGGTACCGGCAGTTCTTTCAGATTGGCGCAGAGGCGATTGGCGCCGATTCACCCGCAGTGGATGCAGAAGCGATTGAATTAGCAGTAGCGATTTTAGAAGCTGCCGGCATTAGCGGGTTTGAATTACTCATCAACTCGGTGGGGTCGAAGGAATCGCGCGCCAAATACAACGAAGCATTGCGAGCGGAATTGAAAGAAGTAGCTCCACAGATGTGTGAGGATTGCCGGCGACGAGCTGAAACGAATCCTCTCCGTGTGCTTGATTGCAAGGTTCCGGGCGATCAGCCGATCATTGAAAAGCTGCCGTCAATACTGGACTTCCTTGATCACGACGACAAAGAACACTTCCGTCGGGTGCGCGAATTTTTGGACGACCGGCATATCGTCTATACGATCAAGCCCAGACTGGTTCGCGGGCTTGATTATTACATGCGCACAACTTTTGAAATCACGCACGGAGCGCTGGGCGCTCAAAACGCTATCTTGGGTGGCGGCCGGTATGACGGGCTGGCGGAGACGATCGGTTCGAAAGTCCCTGCGCCGGGAATTGGCTTTTCGATTGGTGAAGACCGCTTGGTGATGGCTGTTGAAGAGACTGGCAAAAGCAAAGTTGCGCCGCTAGATCTTTATATAGCGCCAATGGGCGATACTGCGTTACGGCATTGCGCCGTGCTGGCGGGGGAAATTCGAAAACTAAATTTGTCTGTGGAAGTAGGAACAGATCGAAAACTGAAACGAATGTTAGAGCTGGCAAACAAACTTGAAGCCCGATTCACTTTGATTTTGGGCGATAACGACATTGTTTCCCAAGCATACAGCTTAAAGAACATGGCTACCGGTGAACAGGAAACGCTGTCGCGGGCTGCCCTAATCGATCGATTGAAAAACAATGGCTGAAGTACAACTGGATTTCTTGGGTGATTTGCGCCGGACGCATAGCTGCGGAGCTCTGCGTACCAGCGACACCGGAAGCAAAGCGCTGCTGATGGGCTGGGTGCACAGGCGGCGGGATTTGGGTGGCGTGATATTCATCCACCTACGCGACCGCGATGGGATTACGCAACTCGTCTTCGACGAAAGCAAGAACGCGGCGGCGCATAAGCGGGCGCAGGAACTGAGTTCGGAATTTGTCATCGCCGTCGAAGGCACAGTGGAAAAACGTTCGGCCGATACCGTGAACCCCGCGATTACCACCGGTGAAGTGGAGATCGCAGTAGGCAAAATATGGATTCTGAATGAATCGCGCACGCCTCCATTCCCAGTGGAAGACAACGTAGACGTAAAAGAAGAAGTGCGTTTGAAGTACCGTTATGTGGATTTGCGCCGGCCCCGCGTTCAACGCAACATAATCATGCGCTCAAAGGTCTCGCTGGCAATCCGCCAAGCTTTGTACGCGCAAGGGTTTCTCGAAATTGAAACACCGTTCATGACAAGGTCGACACCGGAAGGCGCCCGCGATTATTTGGTGCCGAGCCGCGTTGCGCCCGGAAATTTTTATGCGCTGCCACAATCGCCGCAAATCTTCAAACAACTGTTAATGGTGAGCGGCTATGAGCGCTATTTCCAGATTGTGCGCTGCTTTCGGGACGAAGATTTGCGGGCCGATAGACAACCGGAATTTACGCAAATCGATCTGGAAATGTCGTTTCCTCAGGAAGAACAGATCTACGAAGTCATCGAACCGCTGATCCAAGGTGTAGTTATTGCTGCGGGAAAAAAGATGGCCGCGAAAATTCCGCGGATTACTTTTGCCGATGCGATTCGTTCATATGGCAGCGACAAACCGGATTTGCGATTGCCGCCCTTTCACAGTGTGGAAGACCTGTTCGCGGGGACGGATTTCAAGACTGAAGGTTTGCCCGTTGTGGCGATACACATCCCTAAAACGGGACAACTCACCCGGCGCGAACGAGACGAAATTAAGGCAATTGGACAAGAGCGCGGCCTGCGCATTTTCGACGACCTGAAACGCTTAGAACGGGACTACCCCGCGCAGATGGAAAAAGTTCGGGAGCGAGTGAAAGCCAGTGACGACGATTTGGTGATTCTAGCTGGGTCTGCAGGGCCGATAGAAGGTGCGTTGCCAGATCGTAGAGTGTTTGAATTGTGCGGCCAATTGCGCGTGCAGTTGGCCCAAAAGTACAACGACAGACATAAATTGCTCGACCCTGAAGATCTGCGTTTTTTATGGGTGATCGAGTTTCCGATGTTCGAGTGGGACGAGGAAGACAAGCGCTGGAACGCGGCGCATCATCCATTCACCTCGGTCCATGACGAAGACTTCGACAAGCTTACGAGCGATCCCGCGCACTGCCGCGCTAAATCCTATGATCTCGTGTTAAACGGGGTGGAGCTCGGCTCTGGAAGCATTAGAATTCATCGTCGCGATATTCAAACAAAAGTCTTTGGCGCGCTAGGATTCAGCGAAGAGGAAGCAAAGAAGCGATTCGGCTTCCTCCTGGAAGCTTTGGAGTACGGAGCACCGCCTCACGGGGGAATCGCCCTCGGGTTAGACCGGTTGGTGATGCTCCTGGCAGGCGAGACTTCAATCCGCGAAGTCATTGCTTTCCCGAAAACGGCGAAGGGAACTGACTTGATGTGCGAAGCGCCATCGACAGTTCCCGAACGACAGTTGCGCGAGTTAGGAATTCGGCTTAACGTTCCGCAGCAGGCAACTTAGGATGATAGTCGGGAAAAGCGGGCCGCTTGTAAGTTGCTGGTGGATTTTTCTCCAGTAACTCAAGCGCCGCTTTTACCGCGCGTTCTAGTTGCGGATCGTGGCCTTCGCGCACGAGTTTAGGATCTTGGTCGACTTCGATGTCGGGTGCGATGCCGTGATTCTCGACTTCCCAGTCTCCAGTTAGACCGTAGAACGCCCAGCGGGGAGCGGTGACATAACCACCGTCGAGTAGCGGAGGATAGTTGCCTATACCAACGAGTCCTCCCCAAGTCTTCATGCCGACGAGCGGGCCGAGACCAGCTTTCCGGAAATACCACGGCATGGCGTCGCCGCCCGAGCCAGCAAACTGATTGATGATCATCACTTTGGGTCCGTAGATAGCTTGAACCGGGTCGGAAATGTCTTCACCTTCGCGAGTCATGATGCGGGCCATGGGATGCCGGTCGAGATATTGAATGATGTAGTCGGCAATGTCTCCCCCGTGGTTGTAGCGTTCGTCGAGAACCACGCCTTGTTTGCCGATTTGCGCAAAGAAATAACGATTGAAGCTGGTGTAGCCGCCATTGGCGGTGTCGGGTAGATGGACGTAGGCGAGTTTACCGCCACTCAGTTGATCAACCTTGCGGCGGTTCCCTTCGATCCAAGCGAGGTGGCGGAGTGGCTCCTCGTTTTCTACAGGGATAACGGTGACATCACGGGCGCCGGAACCGTCGGCATTGGGGCCAACATGGAGGACTGTCTGTTTGCCGGCAGTCTCCTGGAAGAAGCTATACAGGTTGTCGGTGGACCGGAGGTCTCGACCTCCCACCGCCAGCAAATACTCACCGGCGCCGACGTTCACACCAGGCTGAGTGAGAGGCGCTTGGAGTTCTGGATTCCAGTTTTCGCCATTGTAGATCTTGCTGAAGCGCCAGCGGCCATTTTCAAGCTTGTAGTCGGCTCCGAGTAGACCCACTTTAACTTTGGGAACGTCGGGAAAAGAACCACCGCCAACGAACATATGGCCGATGTTGATGTTGCCCAGCATCTCTTGAAACAAGTAGTTGAGATCGTCGCGGCTGCTAACGGCGTCTAGCCATGGTTTGTAAAATCCTTCCGCTTGTTCCAGATTGAGGCCATGGGCATGAGGATCGTACAGAAAGTCACGCTGGATTCGCCAAACTTCGTGATAGATTTGTTTCCATTCGGCGCGGGGATCAACATAGACTTGTATGTCGGCCATCTTGAGTGCACCATCGCCGGGCTTAGGAGGAGCGTCGGCAGGGGTGATGAACCATTGCTCACCCTGACGAAACAACATCTTTTCGCCGTTGTCGGAGAGAGTGTAGGCGAGAATGCCGCTGACAATCGGATCGGCCTTGCGCGTCTTGAAATCGAATTTTGTTACGGAGAGGGGCGAGGGTCCGAAGTCTGTTTGGACGATGGGACGATCGACTACAAATAGGATATTCTCTTTGCCCGGAACTGCTGCGTAGTAATTTCTTTCGGGCAACGGAACTGCCAGGATGCGCTGCTGGATATTATCGAAATCGATGGTTGTTTTGGTGGCATCTTTGTCTTTTTTATCTTTGTCGTCTTTCTTCTCGGCATCTTTCGGTTTGTCTTCAACCTTCTCATCGTCGCTTAGTGGAACTAGCGGCGAGGGGAGATCCTTGCGAAGTACAGTGATGTAGACGGCGCTGGTTACGGGATGGCCAATGCTTGTCATGTCAATCCAGCCGCCGCTCAGAGCGACGTTAGTAGAGGCGAGAAAATAGAGATATTTGCCCGTTTTGTCGAAGGCGGGCGCGAAAGCGTCACTCAGGCCATCGGTGACTTGTGTGGACTTGGCAGTGTCGAGCGAATAGACAAAAACTCCGTGGAGATGGTTGTGAAGTTGGCGGGCGTACGTAACCCACTTGCTATCGGGAGCCCACTGGGGGCGGAAGTCATAGCCAGGGCTATCGTAAAGATCCGTATCGATCCGAATGGGAGTTTTCCTTTCGATATCGATATACCAGAGATTCAGACGTTTGTCGAAGTAGGCAATGTGCTTGTTGTCCGGAGCCCACGTCGGTGAGTAGAAGAATGAGGGTGGGAATCCGAGGTTGATCTTGGTCACTGCACCGAGGCCATTTTGATCGCGGATGTGGAGTGCGTATTCGCCAGACTGGTCGGAAAAATAAGCAATGGACTTACCGTCTGGAGACCAAGCAGGGTCGCGATCGGCGACCGCAGTGCTGTTGGTTAAATTGCGCGCGTCACCTTTATCGGCTGGGACTGTCAGAATTTCACCGTGGGCTTCGAAGACTGCACGCTGACCAGTGGGAGACAGACTCGCGTTGTTCAAATCTTGACTCTTGAGCTTTAGAAAGTGAGGGCGTACTTCGGAAAGATCTGCGGAGACTGAGATAGCGACAGGATGGGATTTACCACTGGCTAGGTCGAAGAGATGGATGGAACCGAACTGTTCGTAAACGATGGCGTCGGATATGGCTGAGGCAGATTTGATATCCAGGCCGTCATTCTTGAGAACCTCTGAGACGGTCTTGGACGATGTATCGTAAGACCAGAGAGTGATCGGGCCTTTCCGGTCGGAGAGGAAGTAGACTTTCTTACCGATCCACATTGGGTTGAAGTCGTTCGAGTTTTCACGAGGGATTTCGTTGACACTCGAATCGGAGAGATCGGCCAACCAGATCTTGAGAGTTTGACCACCGTTATAACGCTTCCAGGCGGATTGCCAGTGGAAGATGGGTTCGTAGGCGATGTGGGATCCATCAGGAGAGAAGACGCCGTCCTCGGCCATCGGTAAGGGAAGTGCGGTAGGCAATGAAGCATCGAGCGGAAGCGTGTAAAGCTGGCTACTATCGGCGAAGCTATTCCGGTGTGACGCAAAGACAACAGATTTGCCATCGGGAGTCCAACCGGCCAGAATATCGGCACTTGGATGATAGGTAAGCCTACGCGGCGTTCCACCGGTGGCCGGGACGACATAAACGTCAATATTTCCCTCGTATTCCCCGCTGAAAGCTATCTGCGAGCCGTCGGGAGAGAAGCGCGGATTGAATTCGTTTCCGATGCCTGAGGTGAGACGGCGAGCTTCACCGCCTTCGCGAGGTACAAGCCAGAGATCGTTAGCGTACTCGAAGACGATCTGGGTTTTGCTGATAGACGGATTACGAAGGAGAAGTTTGCCCTGTGAATACAGACTTGAGGCGAATAGAAGAAAAAGAGTGAAAGCGGCAACCTGTAAGCGCATATTTGTCTTTAGGTAGAGCATAGCGCTTGTGAAAATGGGAACTGTTGCCGCTGATGAGCGAAAGGCTCTCTTGCCGAGAGCCTTTTGCTAGCGAATTTATTTGCCAACCACAATAATGTGGAAACTATCTGGCAGGATTGGAGGGCGCGCTCTCTTGCCAGGTTCTGCTTCCGGTGCCGGACCATAGGCGGCAGCCAGCAAATAAACTCGATGATTTTTCGAATCGACCGTCATCGTCCGGGCGCCTCGTTCAGTAGTGACGGTATCCACGGTCTGATACTTGCCGCCCACCTCTTTCACTACACTGAGCGTTCCGTCTCCGCCGTTTGAACTGAATGCGAGACCGAGGCCCGGGTCGAAGCCCGCGCCGTCTGCTCCCGTTCCTATTGGCGTTGTTGTGACCACTTTCAATGTGGGAATGTCAGTCACAGCCATCACCTTGTTGCTGCAGGCCGAAAAGAGTTTTTTGTTTTTGATATCGATTGCAAGTCCGGATGGCGATTCACAAGGAGCGAGCGAAGCGTGACGGAGCACCGCGGGCTTCGCCGCATCGATCTCGATAATTTCGTTCGAGTCTTCCAGATTGACGTAGATCTTGCCGGTGCCATCTGCGGCGCATTCCTCCGGTTTTCCGCTCAAAGGGAGGCTCTTAATCACCTCGTTTGTCTGCGGATCAATCGCGGTTGAATCATTCGATCGGCCGTTGAACGTGAAGATCCGCTTGGTCTTCGGCTCGAAGCAGACGGAGTCGGGGTTCTGGCCGGTTTGGGGCTCGCCTACTTTCGCAAGAGTTTTTAGATCGAAAATGGTAACACTGTTCGATTGTCCATTGGTGATGAAGCCTTTGCCGAACTCGGGAGCGACGGCAATACCGTGCACGCCATGTAGTTGAGCGATTTGGCCAACGACCTTGCCGGCCTTGGTGTCTACCACTTCCACGAGCGTGCCGTGAGAGGCGTATACGCGGTTGGCAGAGGGATCGACAGCGACGTAGTCCCAACCACCGGTGCCGCCGATTTTGATTGACGAGAGGACCTTGAGGCCCTCGGAAGCGAGAGCCAAGGCACTAATTGTCAAGCCAGCGGCCAAAAGTCTTTTTTTCATACCTGATTAATCCTTCCAATTGAGTTCCGGCCGCCGATATAAAAACGGACGGCTGGAGTTACTACGAGAGACAAAACCATTGAGGCGAGAATGCCGCCAATTACAGCAATAGCCAAAGGTTGCAGCATTTGTGATCCCGCGCCAATGGCGAAGGCCAGGGGAAACATACCGGCCACAGTTGCAAGCGCGGTCATCATAATGGGGCGCAAGCGGCGCTCACCGGCGCGGATCATGCTTTCTTGAGGGCTCATGCCACCCGAGCGGAATTTCTGGTCGGCATCGAGTAGAAGGATGCCGTTCTTTGCCACGATTCCCACCACCATAATCAGGCCCATAAACGACGCGAGATTAAACGTTGTATGGGTGATCAAGAGAGCCAGGAACACCCCACACGTTGATAAAAGTGCAGACGACAGCACAGCGATGGGCGCGCTGAACTCCCCGAATTCAAAAAGTAGAACTAAGAAGACCAGAACAATAGCCAGCGCCAGCACGAACACCAGATCGCGGAATGACTTCTGCTGCTCGGCAAATTGACCGCCGTACTGGACGCGAATACTGGGAGGTAGGTTTGATTCGGCCACAGCCTTCTGAATAGCAGCCATCCCATCGCCTAAATTGATGCCTTCGAAACGCGCGGTAACGTTGACCGAACGCTGTAAATTCTCGCGAATAATTTCGGTTTGCCCAGGAGTCTCAGTCATGGTGGCAAGTGAGCCAATCGTGGAGGTTTTCCCGGTCCCGCTAACGATGATAGTTTTCTGCATACTTTCGAGAGTGCTGCGAGCGGAGGGAGGAAATTGGACGCGGATCGTGTAAGAGCGAGCATTCAACACGACTGGGTTGGCTGCCGGTTCCCCCTGCAACATAGCACTCGCATCTAATTCCACCTCTTGAGATGTGAAACCCGCGCGGGCGGCAATGACTGGATCAATATTGAATGTGAAGGCAGTTCCGCTGGTAGTGGCTTCGATGCCATCTTCGACGTCCACCACACCCGGGAGTTTCTTAATGGTGCTCGCTTCAACGGGCGCCCAGTGACGGAGGAGATCTCCGTCGTCGGAGAAGAGCTTGATCACAACAGGCTGTGGGGCGCTGGTTAGATCGCCAATCATGTCTTGCAGGAGTTGAGGGAATTCAACATCGAGTAGCGGCTCGGCCTCTTTCACTTTTTCGCGGACCTCAGCAATCACTTGGTCGCCCGAGCGGGTTCGCTCGTCCGCTGAAGCTGACCCAAACAAGCGAGACCAGAAGGGAGCCATGGGTTTCAGTTTGACACTGATGTCGCCTTGATTCGCCTCCGTGACCGTAGCTAAACCAAGTTGCAGGCCGGTGCGGCGCGCGGTAGTAGCCACGTCTCTAGTGTCGTGCAGAATCCTTTCTACTTCGTTGATGACGCGATTTGTTTCCCTCAACGACGATCCTGGTGGCATGGTGTAGTCGACTATGAAACCACCTTCATCCATCGCTGGCAGGAGATCGGAGCCGGTCTGCCGGTAACAAAAGTATGATCCAGCGATCAAGATAGCTGTGAATAGGGCGACAACGACGCGATGCTCCAATGTGAAGAGCAGAGTGCGCTCATAGGCTCGGATTAGCCACGATGGGACGGCGTCTCGGTGTTTGCTGCCGGCATCTCTGCTGCCAATAAGGTAGTGACTCAGTGTCGGAGTCCACGTCAAGGCTAGTGCTAACGATGTTAGCAGCGCAACACCAACCGTGATTGCCAAAGCACGGAAGAATACGCCAGTCACGCCTGTTATCGAAATGAGCGGCAAGAACACGACAATGGGTGTAATGGTTGAGCCCACCAGAGGGACGCGAATCTCCCGTATGGCACTGCGAATCGCCTCCGCGCGCGACTGACCCGTATCTCGATGAAGAACAATGTTCTCTACCACTACGATCGCGTCGTCGATCACCAAGCCAACCGCCGCAGCTAGGCCTCCCAGCGTCATGAGATTGAAGCTTTGACCCAGCACCCGCATGGCGATGAAAGTGATGCCGATGGTAGCAGGAATGACTAGACCGGCCACGAGAGAAGTGCCCCAATCGCGCAGAAACAGCACCATAATGAGAGATGCCAAAATTAATCCGATTAGGATGGCGTCGCGCACGCTATCGATCGACTCGGTGACCAACTCCGATTGATCGTAGAAAGGGCGAATCTCTACCCCGGGTGGGAGATCTTTCATAAGGTTGGCGATCTCGCTACGAACTGCGTTGGAGACGTCGACGGTATTGCTGGCGGGCTGACGGAAGACGTTTAGCAGGATCGACGGTTTTCCGTTAGAGGTAACCACCGTGTAAACCGGCATCACAGAATTACTGACGGTAGCCACATCTTTTATCAGCACCGCAGAGCCAGATGAAGTCGTTTTGATAACGATATTCGCTACATCATCAAGGCTGTGGGCTTGGCCACTCATCAGTGTCAGGGCCAGTTGATGGTTGGTCTCAATCAGGCCAGGCGAATCAATCATATTGCTGCGGCTGATTGCATCGAGGATATTCGGTATAGTGACTGCTGCTTGAACAAGCTTTGCGGGGTCGGGCTGCACGAGAAATTCAGGTACTTGTCCACCTTGGACGACCACCGAAGAGACTCCCGCGGCACGATTCAGCCGAGGCTTGATGGTGTAATTGGCGAGTTCCCAAAGAGCAGTCTGCGGAATTCGTTTTGAGGTTAGACTGTAGCCGAGTATCGGAAAGGCCGCGAAAGTAAGCCGATTGGCCGTTAGTTTCGCGTTTGGAGGGAGCGTTGGTTGTACTCGCGCCATCGCGGCGTTGACCAACTCCAGAGTCCGGTACATATCAACATTCCAATCGAAAAACAGGTCGATCTCCGCGCTTCCACGGCTGGTAATCGAGCTAACGTGATCCAAGCCAGGCACTGTGTTGAGTGCTTCTTCCAATGGCTGTGTAACCGTCACCAACATTTGGTCGATGGGATAGACGCCGACGTCTGCGCCAACAACGACTCGAGGAAAATCTGTGTTCGGAAACACAGAAACAGGAATGGATGTAGCCAGGTAGATGCCTATTGCGACTAAGGTAAGGATTGCGAAGATGATTGGCTTGCCGTAGCGCGCAGTCCAATGAAGAACTTCCTGGTCAACTCCTCTTTGCGCTGTTGAAAGATTGCTCATTTCTGCTTCGACTGATCTTTCTGTGCGCCCGCTTTTTGACCGGAAGATGATGGAGCGTTGTCCTGGTCATCGTCATCCGTCGACTCTTCCACCGCGGTAGTTACTACTTTGACCTTGGTATTGTCGTCCAAACCCATGCCGCCCACTATGACTACCTCTTCGCCGGGATTCGCGCCTGTGAGGATTTGAACTAGATTGCCCTCGCGGATACCTAGCGTGACTGTGCGCTTGTGAGCGATAGAGTCAGCGGAAATTGTAATAACAGAAGTGCCACCTTCTTCACCCGGGAGGATTGCCGTGGCCGGTACAACTGTTGCGGCTTTAAAGATCTCAGTCGCGATTGCCGCATGCACCGGCATGCCTGGCCTAAGTCTCTGATCTGGGTTGGCAATCTCGATCCAAATTTGAACGGTTGTGGTGTTGGGATCGGTACTAGGGCTGACAACTGTGACCTTACCTTCCACTCCCTCCTTGCTATCGGGCTGAGTCAGAGTCGCCGTCTGGCCCACCTGAACTGCCGATGCTTCCGACTCAGAAACGTTGACACGCGCGACAATGCGCGAGATATCAACCACCGTTATCAGAGGTGAACCAGCATTGGCCATCTCTCCGGCGTTAAGCGGCCGATCGGCAACAATCCCTGATATCGGGCTGACGATCCGCGAATAAGTGACTTGCGCCTGTTGTGAATCAAAGTGAGCTTGCGCCGTACGAACCTGTGCGTTGGCGCTACTGATCTGATCCTGTCTAGCAGATTCGAGCGCCTTCAGATGTTCTTCTGCCGCCAGGTATTGACCCTCTGCTTGCCCGTATGCAACTTGCGCATCATCTACCAGGCGACCCGCTAGGGCTCCTTGCTTGAATAACTGCTGCCGCGATTCTAGAATTCTCTTCGCACTGTCGCGGGAATCTCGAGCGGTTCGTAGATCGGTCTGCGCCTTCACAACTGACTCGGGAATAGTGGAGACTTCTGTCGTCCGCAGGTTTGCTTGGGCCTGCTCGACTGCTCCCTTGCTTTCCGCGGCAGAATATATAAGATCCCGGTTTTCGAGCACTGCCAGAAGCTGCCCTCGCTTGACTTGATCGCCACGGCGTACATAGAATTGCTGCACCGGTGCCGAGACTTTCGGAGTAATGCTGGCTTGATCGATTGGGTACAGCACTCCCTCGCCTTGCACAATGTGGCGAATAGTGGCTTGCGTCACAGAGGTCACTTGCACTGGAACGGGAGGCTTTTCTCTTTCTTCCACATGCTTACTGCATGCCGCTAGGAAAAGCGCGAGGTAAGCGAAACGAACGAGTTTCAGATGCATCGGCTCAGAACACCCCCGTGATTGTTTGAAGATTCGCCATGGCCAAGCGGTAGCGCACCATGCCTTCGTCATAAGCGTTACGGGTATGGATCGCACTCGTTTGCGCATCCACCAGATCGACAATGGCAGTCTCGCCAGCCTGGTACCGGAGAGTGTTCAAGCGAAGATTCTCAGATGCCAGATCTACCGCACGCCGCAGAAGATCGAGTTGATCGTGGGCTACCTGCGCTTCATCATAGAATACCTGAAGATTTCTTACGAGTGTGCGTTGAGAGGCACTTAAATCTGCCTCCGCCTCCTCGCGCCTAAGTTCGCTCTGCTTCAACTTGCTGCGGCGCACTCCCCAATCCCACACGGGAACGTTGAGACTGGCAGTTATGAAATATCCGAGATTCGGCAATGGACCATCTTGTTTGGCGGAGGCCACAGTGCTGTGTAACGCGAAGGCGTTCGCTTCAATCCCGTAAACGGCGTCAACCGTAAGCGTTGGGAGGAAGGCTTGGCGGGCTAGCTTCACATCGAGACGTGAACTACGTAAGTTCTCGATGGCAGCAGCCAACGTGGGGTTGTTACGCGAAGCCATATCTTCCGACTCGTTCAAGGAAGGCAGCGCGGGTGCGACGTCCAAATCATCTACTAATGCGAAACCTTCATTGAAATCGCGGAACAGGAGAACCGCTAGATCCAGGCGAGCGTTTTCCATGGCGAGTTTGGCCTCTTGGAGAGTCTGCTGTTGGCCAATCTCAAGGAGTTGGGACCTGATCACATCACTATGCGCAACCTCTCGACCGCGTTCCAGGTCTTGACTGATGGTAAGAGACTTGTGAGCTTGGTCGAGCGCGGTCTGAGCATTTGCATACTTGCGCTGGGCCACAATGAGAGCGTAGTAGTTCTTAGTCACAGCAGCTGCGAGACCGCGCCGCGCAACTTCAAGCTTGGCGTGTGCCAAGGCCTGTGCTGCAGTAGCGCGTTGGATACCAGTGCCGCTCAATACGCCCGGCGAGAGATCCTGATGAACAACGGCCCAATCGCGATAGACGTGTACACCGTCGTTTGTGACGAATCGGCTTTCCGGCAATTTGCCGTTTCCCTGGGTTCCAAGATACTCTGAGCGGCCTGAAAGTGACGGGTACAAAGCGGCGCGGGCTTGTTTGCGATCTTCGTTGGCCGACGCCGCATCGCCGGCGGCAGCGAGCACTGAAGGATCATTTTTCTCCGCCATAGCGAGAGCGTCTTTTAATGTGAGCGTTTCTGGCGCCGTTTTCGAAGCGTGAGGCTGATTAAACAGGGATGTGGTGGCGTTTTGGGCGCAACCCGCGAAAGCACTAGCGATGAGAATTGCCGTTACAGTGGCCACTCTCGGACCTTTGGTTTGGAAAGCGAAACCAAACCGTAGACCTTCAATAAGTTCCATTCGGGAGACTACCTGTAGAGTAAGTAAAGCTGAGAATATCAATCGTTTCTTAAGATTTGCTGAAGGCCTTCCGCAAGCGTAGTAGAGTTTGCTTAGGCCATGTGGATTCTGGTAGCGGAAGACGAGACGTCAATGGGCAGCCTGCTCAAGCAAGGTCTAGAAGAGCACAATCAAACCGTAACGCTGGCGCGCGACGGAGAGGAAGCGCTCGCTGCTGTAGCATCCACAAGCTTTGACGCCGTTGTGCTAGACGTAATGATGCCTCGGGTGGATGGGTTTGAAGTTGCGCGAAGGATGCGAGCTGCGAAAAATCACACGCCCATTTTGATGTTGACCGCAAGGGACGCAGCCGACGACATTGTGAAAGGCCTGGATGCTGGCGCGGACGACTACCTTGTCAAACCATTTTTGCTGAATGTGCTGCTAGCTCGGCTCCGAGCTATATCAAGAAGGGCGGCGCACGCTCCTGTGAAAGAATTACGTGCAGATGACCTGTGTCTAAACCCAGCATCGCGCGAGGTTAGGAAGGGCGGCGTCAAGATCGCCCTCACTCCGACTGAATTCAGATTGTTGGAAGTGCTAATGAGACGCGCCAATCGAGCCGTTTCGCGGACTGCAATTATCGAAGCCGTTTGGGGATTCGACGAAGATGTCGAGTCAAACACCGTCGATGTTTACATTAAGCTGCTACGTGACAAAGTAGATAGAAAGGGTCGATTGATCCAGACGGTGCGAGGTTTCGGATACATCTTGCGTGACTAAGCCGAAAATTAAATCCATTCGTTTTCAGCTAACTGCAGCCTATACCGCAGTGCTCGCCGCCAGTTTTGCCTTGATTGGAGTTGGCGTATGGATCGCTCTCGAACGCAGCATTGAGGAAACAGCCGACCGCGAACTCCACTCGCGATTGATTGAAGTGAGACGTTACATAGATGGCTTCTCCCCAGATGATTTGATGCATCAGGAAGAGGAGTTTAAGGAAGAGTCGCTCTTGAGTCAATCTGTGGCCAATCTTCGAATTTACGATCTACAAGGGAAGTGGCTTTTCCGCACACACAGCACAGACAATTGGCCGCCCCAGAAGTTGGACGTTGCAACGCTGAGCCTTGGCGGCAACATTACTACGATCCGAGTAGGCAGCGATTTGATTCGAATTTTAACAGCGCCGGTGAGGGTCGGTGTCCTGCAGATTGGCCTTTCCATCGATCAGTTTGAACAGGTTAAGCATGGGTTTTTGCTGCTCCTCGTGTTCGGTAGCCCGCTGCTGTTGGTGCTCGCCTGGCTAGGTGGCTATTGGCTCAGCGGTCGCGCCTTGACGCCTGTAGACGAAATTTCCAAAGCGGCTTCCCAAATCAGTGTTCAAGAACTCTCCGTTAGACTCCCAGCCAGTGGTGTTGGCGATGAGTTGGATAGATTGTCGGGTGTGCTAAACGATATGCTCGCCCGTTTAGAGTCCGCATTCAACCGCATTGCTGAGTTCACGGCGGATGCGTCTCATGAACTGCGAACGCCAGTGGCGATAATTCAGACCACCTCCGAACTGATGCAGACACGACCACGAACCGAGGACGAACACTTGCGCGCCTGGGCAAAAGTTACTCAAGAAACGCAGAGGATGTCTCAGTTGATTTCGGACCTTCTGACGCTCGCCCGCATGGATTCCGGATCGGTTGATTTAGAGCTTCATGCGACAGACTTGGCGGAAATCGCCCGGAGCGCAATCGAGGAGATGCGAGTGATGGCCGATACCGTGGGCATCCAATTGGCCCTTGAGGTAGCCCTGCCGCCGTGTATGATTCGCGGAGACACGGAGGCTCTCCGGCGCGTTGTGTGTATTCTGCTTGATAATGCCATTAAGTTTTCAACAAGCCCTTCAGTAGTGCGCATCGTTGTTGAGAACAAAGGCGCGGCGCTGCTTACCGTATCAGACAGTGGACCGGGCATCGCATCCGATGATTTACCACTGATCTTCGAACGCTTCTACCGCGTTTCCAAGGACCGATCAAGAAAAACGGGCGGCTCGGGACTCGGACTTTCCATCGCTAGCCGGATTGTGGAGGCACACGGAGGAAAAATCAATGTTGAGAGTACGCCCGGTCAGGGATCGACATTTACCGTACGATTGCCGATTCGCTGAAGACATTTCAGAGATTCCTTCCACCACTCCTGGGGAATCGCTTCGTAGCGGGAGCGAAAGAGATACGCTGATGTGATGGTTGAGAAGGTAATCAAGAATGGCCGGATTCGGCAATCGCTCACTTACTGGTGTTTGAATAGCACGGAGTGGGCTTGGAGTATTGAGCGAATCTGTGAGGCGGCAAAGGCATTAGGTTGCCTAAGTGTAGAACTGGTTCCGCCGGAATTGTGGCCGACGCTCAAAAAATATGGACTGCAATGTGCCCTGGCATTCAATGGAATGCCGGACCCTCCTTTCCAAAAAGGCTTGAACAACACCAGATATCACGAGGAAGTAATTGCATGCACTAAACGGGCAATAGACCAAGCCGCCGATTTTGGAGGGCCGAACGTCATCGCGTTTACAGGTTACAAGTGGCGCTATGCGGAAGATCCAACGAGTGGAGAGATCCCACTTGCCGAGGGCGCTGCCAATTGCGTGAAGGCGCTAACTGAGTTAGGTGCTTATTCCGCAAAGAAAAACGTCACTCTGTGCCTGGAACATCTGAATACTCGCGATGGTTCACATCCCATGAAAGGGCACCCAGGCTACCAGGGTGACGATCTAGATTACTGCGCCAGCATCGTAAGGCAGGTCAATTCGCCGGCCGTCAAGTTACTGTTTGATGTTTATCACGTGGATGTGATGAACGGTGATGTGATCAGGCGATTGCGACAGCATCGCGACATCATCGGTCATGTGCACACAGCGGGGAACCCGGGGCGCGGCGAGTTGGATGAAAATCAGGAAATCAATTACCCTGCCGTCATGCGAGCTTTGCTGGAGACGGGTTATCGGGGCTACGTTGGGCAGGAGTTTATACCCGTGCGAGATCCTGAGGTGGGGTTGGCGCAAGCGGTAGCATTGTGCGATGTGTAGATGCCTGCTATTGGGTGAAAATAGTTTCGAAGAGCCTGCGCATCCGAGTTTGAAGCGCGAGCAAATCTGAATCGAGGTTAGCGGCGGAGGCGGGCATACCGGTCCAGCGCTGCAGGAGTTCTGCGATCATCTCGCGCTCTTCCGGTGAGGAGGGGATCCGCTCTTCGGTACGGCCAGTGACAACACGCAGTGTGTGGTCGAGGGCGCGGAAGTAGGTGGTGGCGTCGAGGAGGAATTCCGCGTCAACGCGGTTGAGATGACCGGTTTTTTCGACAACGTCGATGCGCTCAGGCGTGTTCAAGCTCTTGAAGAACATGCCGGCAGCTTTGAGACGCAGATACATCAAAATAAAGTCAGCGTCGTAGTAGCCTCCTTCAGCTGCTTTAAGCGGAGCTATCGGTCCTTGCTCTCGTTGCAAGCGGAGCCGCATTGGGCGCAGGTCTTGCCGCGAGCGGCCACTCTGTCCCCACCGCCGCCAGTCAACTTGTTGAAGGTTGTTCAAAAAGAGCGTGGCGCGGTCTGTATCGCCGGCAACCGCACGCGCCTTCATGTAGGCGATGCCTTCCCACGCCTCGGCTTTACTGGAGAAATATTCAACGTAAGTGGATTCGGTCTGCACTAGCATGCCGGCGTTGCCGTTGGGCCTTAGGCGAGTATCAATGGAGAGGATGGTTCCATCGCCGGTGTAACTGGTCAGTATCTCTATTAGGTGCTCAGCTACGCGAGTCCAAAAGCGCTGGTGGTGAGCCTCGGAATCGGGAATGATGAAAAGCAGATCTGCATCGGAGGCCAAATCGAATTCCCTCATGCCAAGCCGGCCCAGGGCGACCACCATCATTTCACTTTGAGGGTCGAAGAATGGTTTGTCGTGAGTGGCGCGCGCGCGGGCGTGGGCCAGAGCTCTCTCGAGAGCGATTCGATAAGCCCGTGCAATCACGAATTCCGCCAGGGCAGAAGTGCTGTCAAGCGTTGCGAAGATGCGTTCGCGAAAACACATGCTGGCGGCTTGAATGCGAAACATTTCGCGCCGATAGAAGCGGCGCAAGCCAGCTAAATCACTGAGCGGAGCCGCCAAGCCTTCGAAGGCCCAGCGACGGGTTGGATGATCGATGGCGCGGCCTATTTCTTCCAATAGTTCGGGAAAGCGCGCGAGTTGATCTCCCAGGTAAGGGCTGAGTTCGAAAATTTGCAGCATCCAGTCAGCAAGAGTGGGATGAGTGTTCAGGAGCTCTAGCTGCTCTGGCTGATTAATGAGCGAAGACAGAAATGCATTCAGGGCACGTTCGGAACGGTAGATGCCGCGTTGGCTTAGCCTCTCCGCAAAATGCGGTGCAGGTGCGGCAAGGGCGGCAAGCACCTCGCGAGACACATCAACTTCGCCACGCTCTTCGCTGGTGAGTTGAGTAGCAGCCGATTGATAAGGAAAATACTGCAACGGGCGCTGCGCGTGGACAATGCGCTCGTAAATGCTTTGGACGATTTCCAATCGCAGATGCAGGTCTTGGAGTAACTGACTCGCCGAAGCTGTTGTATCGACGCGACGAGCCAGTCGTTCAAGATCTAGCGGGTTGGAAGGGAGCGTGTGCGTTTGGCGATCGTCCTCCAGTTGTAAAAAGTGCTCAAGACGGCGCAGGTATTCATACGCGTCCACCAATCGTGAATATTCGGTCGTTGAAAGAAGATCACGATCGTGTAAACGGGCCAGCGCCAGGAGAGTGCCGCCGTGGCGCACCCACGTTTCACGCGCACCGTGTAGACGCTGTAAACACTGGACAAGGAATTCAATATCGCGTATGCCGCCGCGCGCGAGTTTGACGTCAAGGCCTTCCCTGTTTAACCGTTTCCCGGCAAGCTTCTCATTAATGCGTTCGCGCGTTACCGACATCGCTTCGATCGTCGAGAAATCAAGAGTGGTGGAGTAGATGGACGGCTCAACGAAATCTAAAAGCGCTTGGCCCAGTTGTACGTCGCCAGCGGCAACACGCGCTTTGATCAGCATTTGTAATTCCCAGTCGCGTGCGCGCTTGGCATAGTAATCTTTGGTGGCAGGTAGCGGCAAACATATTTCGCCGAGCGTACCTTCCGGGCGCAGGCGTAGGTCGACCCGGTAACATATCCCGGCTGCGGTGTAAGTCGAAAGCAGAATTGTAAATTTGTTCGCGACCTTCTTAAAGAACTCTTTGTTACTAATAACTTGCGGGCCGGACGTTTCGCCATTCTCGCTGTAGAGAAATGACAGATCAATATCGGAACTGTAGTTAAGTTCGCGGCCGCCCAGTTTGCCGAGCGCAATAACAGTAAAAACTGCGGGACACCGCTGACTTTCCTGCAGCGGTTTCCCGTAACGAGCTTCGACGTCTGCCGTCACTGTGTCTAAAGCGCACGCCAGAATCGCATCGGCGAGGCTGGAAATTTCTTCAGTAATCTCAGCAAGCGAAGCGTAACCAAGGCGGTCGCGAAGCACAATGCGAACAAGCTCCCGGCGGCGAAACATCGCCAGATGAAGGGCATCTGGCAAAGAAACATTACTGCTAATCAGAAGCGCATTGAGTCGCTCCTTATATGCGCCAGCGGTCAGTTGCTGAAATAGGTCAGCATGGGAGGGGAGCCATTCGGGATGACGGAGAAGTCCATCGGATAAAAAACTGCTACACGAAAAGATGGCAGGAAGCCACGCGGCTCGATCGGGATCTGCGCTTAGCTCTCGATAAGCTGCGGAATGGCGAAGCGAAAACTCCTCAAGGTAGCGCGAGACGCGCGAAGGATCGGGCGCACGCTCGACATAGGGCTGGATTGCATCAAGGGTGGAAAGCATAACTCCGACAGGGGAGGACGCGAACAGGGCGACTTAAGAAACTTGCTCCACTAACTGAATTATAGCGTCTGGCAGAAGGATCCCGCCAGACAGAACTTTGGCGTAAAAGCCACTTTCGCCCGGCTTTTGACGCAAGCGCTTTTGAATTCCACGGCCATAAGGGTTTAAGGTCCGGCAGGGCTCGCGCGGTGTCGTTAGTTCAATGAGAATATCACCGGAACGGTAGCGCTGGCCTACGTGCCAAGTGGTGTGGTCCAGGCCTATAGTCGTAAGGTTTTCACCCAGCGCGCCATAAAAAAGCGGCCATCCTTCAGCGCATAACGCGTCGACAACCTCAGACGCGATGAGCAGCAGCGCCTTATTCGGTCCACCATGGAAACGAAGCGCCCGATGCTTATCACCCACCACCCCGAGCGGCCCGATCTCAGCACTCGGAACCGGCGTTTTAGGGACACCGCCTGGCGAAATGTTGATCTGCAGAATTCTGCCGGTGGACATCAGTGGGCCAGCGCGATGGCGCGTCCTTCACGGCATGATTGATAAACAGCGACCACGAATTGCAGAGCCCGGTAACCGTCTTCCCCATTCGATAATGGCTCACGGTCCGTCCGGATAGCTTCGGCGAAATCGGTAAATTGGCGCTCGAAAGTCGTAACGGAGATTGCCATGGGGTCGGACGATCCGGAAGCCGCAGCTTCCGAAAGCGGTGCGGGATCGGCACTGTTCGCTTGTTCATCGTCGAGAACATCCCAAGACGTTAGGCGATCGCCCGCAAGGATAGCGCTGCCTTTAGTGCCATGAATTTCGATGCGCTCAGTGTAGCCGGGCCAAAAAGCCGTCGCCGCTTGAATCACACCCGTCGCACCCGATTGATATTCAAAGAGAGCGTTCACCACGTCTTCCGATTCAATCTTATGCCTTGCCCCTAGTTGCCAGCGGCCACTCACTTCCGCCACCGCGCCCATCAGGTGAAGCAGCACGTCCACCTGATGGATGGCTTGATTGATCAGTGCGCCGCCGCCTTCGGTTTGCCAACTACCCTTGATAGGGCGCGAATAGTATTCGTCGCTGCGAAACCATTTTACGTAAGCGTCGGCTTCCAGAATTTTACCTAGGCGGCCGGCCGGGATGGCACGCTTCAGGAATAGCGTGGAATCGTCGAAGCGGTGTTGGCTCATTACGCCAAGTTTGATCCCGGCGGCACGCGCCAGATCAATCATCTGGCGCGCTGCATCAAGATTCGTAGCAATCGGCTTTTGCAGCATGACGGGCCGCTTGATTTCGGCGCAGAATTTCACGGGATCGAGATGAGAATCGGGGAAGCTGCAAACATCAATGTAATCAAGGCCAGGGTAGTGGCAAAGCCCACGCGCAGATTGGACGAATTCAGCGTTCCACTTCTGAGCGAAATCGCGGCCGCGCGCTTCCGTCTTGTTGTAGCACGCAACCAAGTGAAAGCCAATATTCTTGTAAGCGCGCGCATGCATGTTGGCAATGGCGCCCGTTCCAATTAGACCGACTCTCATTTACAAGCCTGTTTCCGTGCCGCAGATGGCCACTTCAAGACCAGCTTCCCGAAAGAACGCGGCCTTGGCGGCAAGGGCTTTGCGTGCACCAGCGGTGTCGGGCGCATAGGCCACTTGAATGTGATTCGCTTTATGACGGGCCATCATTTGATCGCGCGAAATCCCATTGAGAACCGCGTGCATTATGGGCCATTGCGGAGTTGTGATGCTCCAGCGGCGCTCGGTTTCTTCCTTCGGAAGACCGATCGCACGTGCCAAACCAAGATCAGCTTTGAGTTTGCCATCTTCAATAAAGACGCGGCTCCAAACCACCTCGCCCGGTTTCGCGACGCCTTTCAAAGAACCACCGCCCAAACGGAAATACATGGCAGGCTGCCGTTCACTAACTGACCCGGCATAACCACCAACGTTGTGAGCGGCAGGCACAGCTCCTGAAATTTCAAACACCCAGACAAACTCGCCTTGGTAGGTTTCGCCGTAGCGAAGGTCATGCAATGTGTTCTCCGGAGGGAATCCCAAAGCCTTCCACACGCGGTAGGTGACAAGGCCATCAAGACCGGCACATTCGTCCACTTCGTTGAAATGCGGAAGAGGTTCGCCATCATAGAGCACGCGCCCATCGGCCGTTTTCACAGGCGGTCGGTCGGAGTTATTGAGCATGCCTTCCACCAGATCCGATGCGGGTGCAAGATCCTTCAAACCCTGCTGATACTGAATGCCAATGGTGTCGCAGCCGAAATCATTGGCGATGCGCAGCGCGGCGATATACATGCGGCATTGATCAAGAATTTGGTCGTCGGTAAGGTCGGTTTCCGGATTGGGCCCCGTCTTAAATTGCAGCCCTTTCGCATCTAGCCATTGGCGAACGGCGCTGGCTTCACTTGCGGGAACGTCGCGCATGGCTGCATAGAGTGCCGATTGGCTGAGCCGCTCCTTGTAGACGCCCGTAGGATTGAGCAGATGATCAGGCACTATGGCGTTAAACATGCCCATGCAGCCTTCGTCAAAAACACCCATGATCGCCTTTTCGCGTTTAAGCTGGCGGGCAAGTGTGATGCCGATTTGCTCAGCGTCCGCAGGCAGTTTGGCAGTGGCTAGTGGCCTGACGTGGCTGGTGTCGTGAGTCACTGGTTGGCCGTTGAGCCATGCCTGCAGCTTGTTGAGGAAGTTGGCGTCTGTAAAATCGTCTGACCAAAGCGTTGTGTAAGGTACGCCCGCCTTCGTAAGTGAGCCGTTCAGGTTTAGCATTCCGACCAAACCAGGCCATTGTCCGCTCCAATTCGCAACCGTAAGAATCGGGCCCTTGTGCGTAGCCAGGCCATGTAGGACGTGATGGCTGTATTGCCAAACCGCTTCCACAACAATAAGCGGAGCGTCTTCCGGGATGTCTTTGAAGACCGCCATGCCATATTTTTGCGAATCGATAAAGCCATGTTGCTTCGCGCCATCGAAAGGGTGGCCGCGCTTGACTTCGAAGCCGAATGAAGTAATGGCTTTAGTGACGGCAGCTTCAACCGAAGCTTGCGCAGGCCAACAGACGCGATTGGCCGAAAGACGAAGATCGCCGCTCGCGATCAGGATGATGCTTTTGGGCATGGACACTATTTTGACAAAAGGGTGATTGTTGGATTCAGCGCTCGTCCTGCTTGTAATCCGCCAGCCATCAATCCAGATCGGCAAACTTCGCGTCAAGGGAATCCGCACCTTGACCGAACGTTTCTCTGGCCACATCTTCTTGCGGGCGCTATCCTAAAGCCATGGCGGTTAAGAATGCCCTTCTCACCGTAGCTGAGTTCGCATCCCTTCCTCAGCCTGCCGCAGGTGTCCGCCAGGAATTGCACCACGGCGAGTTGGTCGTTTTGCCACCAGTTAAGAAGCTCCACACTAAGCTCCAAAAGCGGCTCGTCAGCGCGATCGAGGCGATCTTGAACCCTACCGAGCACGGCGTCGACAAAGAGTTCCCGTTTCGTCCAACCCCTGAGCATGAAGTCTGGGTCGCCGATGTAGCTGTCTTTAACCTTGAGCTTTGGGACCAGACGCCCGATGACGATTACTTCTGTGGTGTGCCCCCTATTGTCATTGAGGTTCTTTCCCCATCGAACTCCGCCTCCGAGATCCTTGACCGCGAGGACATTTGCCTGCGTAACGGTGGCCAGGAATTCTGGGTGGTCGATCCGAAGAGCGAGATCGTCAAAGTTATTTCAGCAAACGGCCATTCGATGATTTATGACACTCCGTCCATTATCCAGTCAACCGTCCTTCGCAAGGCGATCGCCGTTCGCGATATCTTTGCCAGCTAGGCCCTTCGCACAGACCTAAAGACATATTCTTAAGGCGCAACTCCGGGACGGCACACTCAAACACCAAATTCAACCTACGGGCAACTCCGGGGGCAACTCCGAGCAACTCCGGGCAACTCCGGGACGGCAACTCCGGGACAGCACGCAACTCCGGGACAGCACACTCAAACACCAAATTCAACGTGGGTCACCGCACCTCGGCAAAGCGCGAAACACAGCAGCGCTCCAAGCCCGTTATCCCTTTTATCCAGGTCAAATTGCCGTTTTGTTCCGCTGTATTAGCTATGTCTCACGAAAGCTGCTACTACCAGAATAATCTGGTGCAACCCATTCCACTCGGTTGCGCCTTAACTCGCTTTTCTGAAAATACGAACCCATTCGAAGTTCGTTTCGCCAACTTGATTCCAAGAAAAACAGGGGACACTCCGGGCACCGCCGAAATCATGCCTTGCATGATCTCTGCAGGCGTGTCCCCTGTTTTTCGCTCCCCCAATGGGCCAACCCGCCTCCTTAACTCCTAACTCCCAACTCCTTAACTCTCCTTTCCCCCCATCACAGAACTTCACTATTTTTTATCTCCCATCTCCTCCGTCACTTACCTCATTTTTCTCCGCTCGCCCCGCACGCCCATCTTCCACACTGAGCTCAGAAATATGAACTCGCACGACAACATCTTCGATGATCCGGCCGCCGAGCCGCCCATCGATGAAACCGAAAATTCCGATTCCCTGAATCCCGAGCGCAAAAAACGCAACTCCGGCCGCACCGGTCCAACCTCCGCCGAAGGCAAAGCGAGATCCGCCCAAAACGCTCTCAAGCACGGCGCCTGCGCCACCACTCTCATCCTTCCCCAGGAATCCCCATACGGTTGGGAGATCCTCAAAGCCCGTTGGGAAGATACCTACAAACCGCGCCCCGACTCCCTCGAAGCCGACTTCGTCCTTCGCACCGCCCA
>Ga0182012_10000601_pt1 | contig 39904 bp, 36 predicted proteins | sample 612S2SmetaG_FD_120486 | JGI IMG/M metagenome (GOLD analysis project Ga0182012, IMG submission 120486) | Permafrost microbial communities from Stordalen Mire, Sweden - 612S2S metaG | ecosystem: Environmental > Terrestrial > Soil > Wetlands > Permafrost | place: Sweden: Stordalen | collected...
ACAGACAAACCAGCAAACGAGAAGCCCAAAACTTGACGAACGACTGACCCGCAAGCCATCTTCAACCCGGGTCAGTTCTCAATGGAAATCCCGGGTCAAATCTCGGCGGAAATCGACAGGCAGTGGCACTTGAGTCTCTTGAAGGTTTCTCGCGCCGGGGTGATTTCGCTGTTATGGTGGCGGGCAAGCAAGGATTGGAACGCAATGGCATTCTCACACCCTCTCGCCAGAGGGGCCAAGGTCTGGCCCGCTGTTCTCCTCGACGGTAAAACGCAGCACTTCCTCGTTATCGTGACGACAATCGAGCTGGACCCCAACAGCAAGCGATACCACGAAGAGATGGTTGAACGCCTTTCCCAGGCCGCGCAAGATTATCTGGACGACTCAAGCGAAGCCGATGGATTCATCCTTATGAACAGATTGCGGGATTGGGACCGTAACCCGGACCCGATGGCGTGAAGCGCCCAGCCATTGTTGCGCGATGCTCTGGGGCGGAACCCCCAATGCAAAGCGCTTTATGAGCCGCCGAAAAAGGCCATGGGGGACATTTGCTGCCAGCCGCCGCGTGGGTGCGTCTCGCATGGGAGACCCCTCGCCTTGCATCGGCCCCCTTAGGGTTGCGCGGTGCTGCGGAAGGATTGCTCGTCAACGCAGTCCGCAGAAGCGCGAGTGCCTAGTGAGTCCTCGGACGAACGTCCTGCGGGGCGCTGCTCATTTGAGGAATTTCCGCATCTCGTCCTTGTCGTAACCCCCAACGAGGCGCAGGTAGCCCATCGTTGTCCTTATGGACTCATGGCGGAGGTATTGGCGGAGCATGTCCAGAGGCATACCGCCCACGGTTAGCTGTCTCGCCGCGCCTCGCCGGAAAGCCTTCAAGGTTGCGCCAGGGTTCTCAATCCCCATCTGCTTCCGCACCGTCGCCCACTTACGCCTGAGCTGGCAGTAATTCACGGTATGGAACATGAGGCCCCTACTGCGGCCCCTAAAGATGTAGACCGCCACCACCGTTGCGGCGGATGACAGCGGAAGGGTAGCTTGCGCCGCCATGGTCTTTAGGCCCGGGACGTGCATCTCCGTGAAGTCGTCATTGAAGCACTCACGGGTAAGGCGGAGGGTTTCCTCTACGCGCAACCCGGTGAGGAGCGTCCAGTCCGCGAATTGCATCAGGGGTTCGTCAGGCCCCAGCATCGACCGCATGGCCTCTTGCTGTCTTGGGGTGAGCCACCACTTGAGCTGATTGGGCAGCCGTGGCCGCGCCCCCGCCACCTTGACGCCCATCACGTTAAGGCGACCCAACCGAGCGTGACAAGTTGCTGGTGAGATTCCTTGCGAGACCCACAAGCTCACGACGGTTCGGAGCATAGTGAGGGTGACATCGCAGACTCGCAAAGGGGAGAGGTTTGAGTCCGCCATCTCAAAGACAAAGCGGCCATGAGTGAATGACGCGGTGGGCGGGCTCAGTGTGACTGTGGCATTTGTTTTAGCATGGTATGCCGTCAAATCGTCTATGGCGGTCTCCGCTAGGCTGATAGCTACTGTCTCGTTTCGTTGGCCCCTCCACCTAGCGGCTGTCTCGTGCAGCGCTAGCCAGAGGGTGCGCGTGTCGCCAACATCAGCGTCATCATGATTTTCGCTGAGCGGGGCGGCGGTGGCAGCGGGGCGGCGGGACTGCGGGGCGGCGGCGGAGCGGAAGCTATTCGCCATGGTGGTCTAGACCCCTCTTGTCTTTGCTGCTGTCGCTGATTCTTGTGACTACTTCACAGGCGCTTCGCCGGGGAGCGCGGGGAGCCCAAATAGCTTGTCGAACTTGGCCTCATACTTGGCGTCGAGTGCGTCTTGTTCCGCTCGTTGCTCTACAATCAACGTGTTGAGCTCTGCGGTAAATGCGTCCTGTTTCGCCGTCTCCTCCGCCGTCAAAGCCTTTCGTGGCGGCTGCGGGGGCGGATCGGTGAAGGCCCAAAACGGCAGAGACAGAAACAGCGCATAGGCGGCGGCGACAACGATGGATGCGCGGGATATCTTGCGGGTCATATCGGCTCCTTAAGATTCTAGTCGTTCGCGATCTTCAAAGGACGATTCGCGGTAGCCTCGCGATGGCCGCCGCCATGGTCCGTATGGTCACATCGCCGTAATTATCGGCGGCCGTCCTGGCGGCTTGGCCTTGGATGGCGTCAAGGATTCGGGGCGCTATCCCCGCTTCCATCCCGACCGTCTTGAAGCGATGACGCCAGCCGTGATTCGGCGCAACGTTGGGGTCCGTCACGATGGCCCGCGCAAATGCCGCTAGGCGGTTCTTCAAGCCTCGCAGAGGGCCTCGCACTTCGCCGCCCTTTCCGGGCTTTAGGAAAAGGTGGCCTGCCGGCGCTGCGGAGACGAAGGCGCAAAAACCGAGTTCAACGAGATGCTCATGCAGCACGACGGTTCGCGCCTCATTGGTCTTTACCGTGCCAGCATCGGGCGTGATGGTGACGGCCCAGTGAGACCCCTCTTGCGTGAGGTCTTGCTTTCGGAGTTGCGCAATCTCGCCTAGCCGAGCGCCGGTATAAGCTAGCAGCCACGGCACCCACCGCTTTGCCGCACGGGTCTGCGGCTGCTCGCGCCCGACATCATGCGCAGCGGCGACCGTAAGGATTGCGATTGCCTCAGCGTCGGTGAGCCCCTTCGACCGTAGCTTCTGCCGCTTCCCGACTTTGATGGTCACGCCTTTAGCGGGGTTCGCCGCCATCTTCCGATTGCGGACGGCCCACTCAAAGACCGTCTTTAGGCCTGAGAGGTCGCTGTCGTTTACGGTCCGCGCGGAGATTGGCTTGCCGTTGCGCGGGTTGATGGTGGCGAGGCGGTGGTCTTTAAAGCGAAGCACATCTTCCGGCGTGACCCTGCCGGCGTCATCATGTTTCAGGAAGGCGGCGAACGCGGCCATCGTGTTCCGATAGCTATCGTATGTGCTGGGCTTTCGGCCGGTCGCCTGAGCTTCGCGCCACCATTCCTCAAGCATGCCCTTGAGAGACGCTTTTGGCGACTGCGGGGAGGCCGCTGCATTTGGCCGAGCCCATTCAGGGAATCGTTCGGCCTTCGGATCGGGGGAATAGTCGCCGCCCGCGTTTCGCTCGCGTAGCTCCAGAGCGTCGCGCAAGGCAAGGTGGAAAGCTTGAAGGAGAATCAGGCGCGAATTGTCGTCAACGCCTGCAATCCCTTTGGCGAGCAAAAGGCTGTCAACGATAGCGCCTAAGGCTGGCTCAAGGCCCTGCGAATCGGCTCTCTCGCGTATGGTGGCGAGGTGCTTTGCCGCCGATTTGAAGTAGACCCCTTCCTCTTCGGGCGTGACGGTGGCCGGAACCCAGTTACCTTGCGGCGTTAGCTCAATCGCGATGGTCTTCTCACAGCCCTCGCCACCTGCCCAAGCCCGATACAATTCGCCAGCGAGGGCGGTAGCCTCCCGGTTCGTTAGGGAGACTGCCTCAGGTTGGCGCAACGCTCGCCAAACGGTCTCAAGGTAGCTCGCGATGGTCGCTTGCCGAATCTTTGCCTCAGCCGGCTCGCGCGTTTGAAGCGAGAGGCGGACGCTTTCGGTCGTGGCGCTAATGGTGCGTTGGACGGTGGCTGAGCCGACCGGAATCGCAAGCGTGACTCCCACGGCCCGGGAGCGCACGTCGGCCGGAATGCGCTGCACAAATTGCGGGATGGAGGAGCCCGGTCGCTTCAACGGACGGACCAATCTGAAAAGCATTGTTGCACACCCTTGTAACACAGTCGGGCTTGCACAACACTCTGAAAGGACTCAAGTTCTTGAAGGATAACGATTCCAAGAAGATATGGTGCCCAAGAGAGGACTCGAACCTCCACGGCTTTCACCACTGGTACCTGAAACCAGCGCGTCTACCAATTCCGCCACCTGGGCCTTGCGTGTGTCTTAAGGGTTGGCGTCGTCTCCTGTCAATGCGCTCGCCGAGGATTTCCAAAATCCCTTTGCGCTCGCGCGTCGCGGGCGCGGTCTCAGCCGCGGCCGCCGACATTAAGCAGGCGCAGGATGAACCAGGCGGGCACGACAATCACGGCTCCCGCGATCACGTAATTGAACAGCTCCCGCACCGCGCCGAAACCGAGCGCGTAGATGCGGTTCAGGAAATCCTGAACGCCGCGGAGAATATCGCCGGGGCGAATGTCGAGCCACATGAGCAGCGCGCCGACGACCAGCGAGATGAACAGCAGCTTTACGAACACCGACGCCGGCGTTCCCCCGAGAAAGCTTTCGAGCGCGTTCTGGTTTGGCGTCGGCGCGGGTCCTTGCGTCGTCGAGCCGGGCAGTTCTCTTCGTGGAGCCGCGGAGTCGGCTTCGGACTGCTTGGACGCGTCGATATGCGGCCATTTGGCGAAGGGATTTTCGTTGCTCATGATCGTCTCGGGTTCCGGGAAAAAAACCTTTAGGACTTCTCGCCGTTCGCTTCTTCCTTGAAGATGCGCATGATGCGCCTCATGAAGCGTTCGGTAAAGCTCAATGCCCGCTCCATGTCCTCGTCCTTGGGCAAGCCGGAGGATGCCCCGGGGGCGTTGGGGCTGCGGGCGGTTTTGAGCTCCGCGTTGTCGCGGCGCAGGCGGGCGATTTCGTTCTCCAGCGCCGCGCGCTCGTCGGCGCTGACGCGGCACACTGACAGGCCGGCGTCCACGGTGCAGAACGATACCGCGCCGGTTTCCTTGTCGAGGCGCAGGAAGCCCCCTTGAGTCGGCGTCATCGAAAATCGCCCCTCCTGAACCGAGGGCGCCGGGGCGCTCGGCGCCGGCGGATTTGTCGACGGCGCCTGCGCCAAGGCGGGACCGCACCACGCTGTCGCGGCAAGCACTGCCCAAGGGATACGCATCGCCCATCTCCGTTCGCGCCGAAGATTGGCGCAGCTCAGCAAATGGGGGGCGCGGCCGGCGGCGTCAATGATCGAGGCTCGCGAGCCGGCGACGCGCGCCTTTTTCGCGATTGCGCGCGGTTGGCGGCGCGGGACCAACTGTTTCGCGCCCTATTCCACCGTCACGCTCTTCGCCAGATTTCGCGGCTGATCCACGTCCTTGCCCATGAAAACCGCGACATGATAGGCGAGAAGCTGCGCCGGCACGGCATAGACCAGCGCGGCGAAGGCGCCCGCCGCGACTTCCGGCATTTCGATGAAGCCGGCCAGTTCCGCGCTGGCGGCGACGCGGGCGCTTTCCGGGCCGATCAGGATCAGATGGCCGCCGCGCGCCGCGACTTCCTGCAAATTGGAGACGGTTTTCTCCAAGCTTGCGTCATGCGGCGCCAGCACGATCACCGGCATGGCGAAATCGATCAGCGCGATCGGGCCGTGCTTCAATTCGCCGGCGGCGTAGCCCTCGGCGTGGATATAGGACAATTCCTTGAGCTTTAGCGCGCCCTCCAGCGCGAGCGGATAGGAGGGGCCGCGCCCGAGATACAATACACTCGAAGCTCGCGCGACATCGCGCGCGACGGGCTCGATCCGCGCCTCGTCCTTTAAGACCTGCGCCATCAGACCCGGCGTCGCGATAAGTTCGGCGACCAGCTCCTTTTCCCGCTCTTCGGTCAACACGCCGCGCGCGCGGCCGAGCGCCAGCGCGAGACAGGCGAAGACGGCGAGCTGACAGGTGAAGGCCTTGGTGGAGGCGACGCCGATCTCCGGCCCCGCCAGCGTTTGCGCAACGGTGTCGCTCTCGCGCGCGATGGTCGAGGTCTCGACATTGACGATGGAGAGAACATGCTGGCCATGGGCCTTGGCGTAGCGCAGCGCCGCCAAAGTGTCCGCGGTTTCGCCCGATTGCGACACGACAATCATCAGCCCGCCCTCGGGCAGCGGCGCCTCGCGGTAGCGAAACTCCGAGGCGATGTCGATTTCCACCGAAAGCCGCGCGAAGCGCTCCAGCCAATAGCGCGCGACGAGCCCGGCGTAAAAGGCGGTCCCGCAGGCCGAAATGGTGACGCGCGACAGCGCCTTTGCGTCGAAAGCGAGGTCGAACGGCAGCCGCGCGGTGCCGCTGGCGAGATCGAGATAATGCGCCAGCGTGCGCCCGACCACCTCGGGCTGTTCGTGGATTTCCTTGGCCATGTAGTGGCGGTAATTGCCCTTGTCGACCATCAGCGAGCCGGCCTGCAACGGTCGCCGGGCGCGTTCGACGATCCGCCCGGCGGCGTCGAAGAAGGTGGTCTTTTCGCGCGTCAGCGTCACCCAATCGTCTTCTTCGAGATAAGCGATTTCTTTGGCGAAAGGCGCCAGCGCCAGCGCGTCGGAGCCAAGATAAACGCCGTCGTCGCCCCAACCCACCGCGAGAGGCGAGCCGCGCCTCGCGCCGATCAGCAGATCGAGTTCGCCGTCGAACAGAAAAACCAGCGCGAATGCGCCCTTGAGCCGCCCCAGCGCCGCCGCCACCGCCTCGCGCGGCTTGGAGCCCTGGCGCATTTCCTCGGCGACGAGATGCGCGACGGCCTCGGAGTCCGTCTCGGTGGCGAAGACATGGCCCTTGGCGGTCAGCTCCTCGCGCAGCTCGCGGAAATTCTCGATAATGCCGTTATGGACCACCGCGACCCTGTCGTTGGCGTGCGGGTGGGCATTGTTTTCGTTGGGGCGGCCATGCGTCGCCCAGCGGGTGTGGCCGAGGCCGATGTGGCCGGACAGCGGCGTTTCCTTCAGTTTATCTTGCAAATTGCGCAGCTTGCCGCTGGCCCGCAGTCGCGTCAGCCGACCGTTTTCCAGCGTGGCGACGCCCGCCGAATCATAGCCGCGATATTCGAGACGCTTCAGCGCGTCGATAAGAGCCGGCGCCACGGGCTCGCGCCCCAGGATTCCTACAATGCCGCACATAGCTGATCTCCGACGCGATCTTTCGACGAAATAACAAAAGCCTTGCCATTAAGGCGGGCGCAAGGCCCCGATCGCCGGACTTGGAAGCGATCGCGATTTAGGCCTTTTCAGTTTTCTTCGCCCGCCGCGCCTCGCGAAACGCCCGCGCCCAGCCGGCCTTCACGACCTGCCGGCCGCGCGCGACCGCGAGCGCGTCTTCGGCGACGTCCCCCGTCACGACCGAACCCGAACCGACATAGGCCCCGGCGCCGATGGTCACCGGCGCGACCAGCGAAGAGTTGGATCCGATGAACGCTCCGTCGCCTATGCGGGTTTTGTATTTGAAGAAGCCGTCGTAATTGCAGGTGATGGTCCCGGCGCCGATGTTGGCGTCGGCGCCAATTTCGGCGTCGCCGAGATAGGTGAGGTGGCTCACTTTGGCGCCGGCGCCCAACGTGGTGGATTTGATCTCGACGAAATTGCCGACCTTGGCGCCGGGTCCAAGGTTCGTTCCGGGCCGTAGACGCGCGAACGGGCCGACATGCGCGCCGGCGCCAATCCGGGCGCCTTCGATGCGCGAAAATGCGTAAATATGCGCGCCGTCGGCGACCTCCACTCGGGGGCCGAAAACGACATGCGGCTCGATCAGGACGTCGCGGCCCAACTTCGTGTCGGCGTTGAGAAAAACCGTCTCCGGCGCGATCAGCGTGGCTCCATTGAGCATCGCGGCGCGGCGCAGCCGGTCCTGCGCGATGCGTTCCGCCTGCGCAAGCTGCGCGCGGTCGTTGACGCCCAGCACCTCGCTCTCCGCGCCGACGACGACGCGCGCGTCCAATCCCTTCGCGCGCGCAAACTCAACGATATCAGTGAGGTAATATTCGCCCTTGGCGTTGTCGGCGCCAACGTCCCGCAACAGTTCCAGAGCTCGCCGCCCGTCGATCGCCATTAGTCCGGCGTTGCACAGCGTGATCGCGCGCTCCGCGTCGCTGGCGTCTTTTTCTTCTCTTATGGCGGCCAGCCGTCCCGCTTCGTCGCGGATCAAACGCCCGTAACCAAAGGGATTCACGGCTTCGAAACCGAGCGCCGCGACCGCCGCGCCGTCCTCCAGCGCCGCGCGAAGGGCCAGAATCGTCGCGGTCGTCACGAGCGGCGTGTCGGCGAAGAGGACCAGAATGTCGTCATGCCCCCGCGCGATGGCGTCGCGGGCGGCGAGAACCGCATGGGCGGTGCCAAGCCGTTGTTCCTGCACGAAAACTTCCGCGCTAGCGCACAGTGAGGAAACCACCGCGCGCACATCCTCGCGGCCGGGTCCGACGACGACCGCGATGCTGTCGGCCTTCGCTCCGGCGACGCTCGTCAGCACATGCGCCAGCATGGAGCGCCCGGCGATCTCATGCAAAACCTTCGGGCGGCCGGATTTCATGCGCGTGCCCTCGCCGGCGGCGAGGACAATGGCGAGGGCGCTTCGGCTGTTTGCTGAGGACATAGGCGCGCAATAACCTTTTCGACTCAATTTTGGGTGGCGGGCGACGCCCTTTTACCAGCTATTCGCGGATTTCGAAGCCCTGGGACGCCCACGCTTGTCGGAAATTCGCGTCCCCCGTGAAACGGCCGGCGAAATGTCGCGGCTCGTTAAAGAAAGGCGTTTCGAATCCCGATCATTCTTGTATAGATGGCGCCACGCCGCAATCTTCTCGATACGCCGCTTCCAGGTTCCTAAAGCTCATGGTCGAACGCAGAGACGTTTTAAAAGCGGCGCTGGGCGCGTTGGCCGCCTCGATTACCCCCGCCAACGCCGCGCAGGAGACATCATCGGCTCCGGCCGCGAATCCGGCCTTCTCTCGCGAGAAAGACGTGGTGGAACGCGCTCGCGCGCTCGCCAAAAAGCCGTTTTCGCCACCAGCCAACGATCTTCGCGAACCTTTCTCCGCCCTCACTTACGAACAATATGTTCTAGATATCAAGATGAAGCCGGGCGCGGCCGTTTGGGCCAGCGAAAATAAGGGCTTCTCCATCGAGCCGCTGCATCGCGGGTGGATTTTCACGGCCCCCGTGGAATTGAATGTCGTCGAGGGCGGAGAGTCGAAGCGGATCGCCTACGACCAGGCCCAATTCGACTATGGCGCGCTCAAGATCACCGAGAAATTGCCCGACATGGGATTTTCCGGATTTCGCGTGCTCCGCGCCCAAAACGGCGGCGAGGGGGAGATGATCGCGCAGTTTCAGGGCGCGAGCTTTTTCCGCGCCCGCGTCTCCAGGGATCAGCCGCTCGGCGTGACCGCGCGCGGGCTGTCCCTGCGCACGGCCGATTCGCGCGGCGAGGAATTCCCGGTCTTTCGCGCCTTCTGGATCGAAAAGCCGGCGCTTGGCGACAACACCTTGGTTATCCATGCCTTGCTCGATTCGTCGAGCGTCACGGGCGCCTATCGCTTCACGCTTCGCCCCGGCGAAGCGACCATCATCGACACCGAGATGACGCTTTTTCCGCGCGTGGATCTCGATCATGTCGGCATCGCCGGACTCGCCGGCGCCTCATTGTTCACGCCGCTCGATCGCCGCCGCTCCGACGACATCCGCCCCGCGGCGGCGGAAATGAACGGCCTGCAGATATTGACCGGCAAGAACGAATGGGTGTGGCGGCCGTTGTCCAACCGGAACAACCTCCAGCTGTCGTCCTTTGTCGACGCCAATCCCAAGGGCTTCGGTTTTCTGACGCGCGACCGGGACATTAGCGCCTATCAGGATGACGTAGCGCATTGGGAGCAACGTCCCTCGCTGTGGGTCGAACCGCTCGGCGAGTGGGGCGAAGGAGCGGTCCAACTCGTCGAGATTCCCTCCGAATCCGACTTCAACCAAAACATCATCGCCTATTGGCGCCCGAAACAACTGCTGGCCAACGGCGCGGAGGCGAATTTCGCCTACCGTCAGTTCTGGTGTTGGGAGCCGCCGGCGCGCCCGCCCCTGGCCTCTGTCGCGGACGCGCGCGGCGGTCGCGCGGGGTCGCCCAAACTTCGCCGTTTTCTCGTCGTTTTCACCGGCGATATTCTTGGCGACCCCGCCCGGGTCGCGACGTTGAAGCCCGCGCTGACCACCTCGCCGGGATCGGCGAAAATCATTGGCCTCTACGCCAACCCGCCCGCGAAGACCTGCCGCGTGCTGTTCGATGTCGACCCCGGCGGGGAGAATTTTTGCGAGCTGCGGCTCGTCCTCCAATCGGGCGACGACCCGATCAGCGAAACCTGGCTTTATAGATGGACCCCGTAAATCAAGCGCTTGCCGAAATCGACCCGCCGCTCGCCGCGGAGCAATCCGCCCCGAGCGTCGTGAGCGCTCCGCCGACCCCGATCGAAAGCCGGTTGGCGATGCCGGCGCAGAACCTGTTCAAATTCGACTCTCGGCAGCGTCGCCGTCTCGCGGCGCCGCAACTCGCGATCACGCCTTGGCTGTCGCGGCTCGTCGCCTTTGGCGGCGGGGCGGCGCTGACCGTCCATGGCGGCCTCGAGATGTATAAGGTCATCGACGTCGGCGGCGTCACGACCTTGAAATGGGCGCTGCTGGGCCTGTTCGTGCTGAACTTCTCGTGGATCGCGCTGTCTTTTTCGAGCAGCATCGTCGGCACGGCGATGCTTTTGCGTCGACGCCCGCCGTCTGTCGCGCCAAGCCAGCTTTCGGCCAGGACCGCCGTGGTCATGCCGATCTACAACGAAACGCCGAGCAGAGTCTTCGCCGCCTTGCAAGTGATTTTCGAGGATGTCGAGACGACGGGGCTTGGAGAGAATTTCGACTGGTTCTTTCTCTCGGACACCACCAATCCCGACATATGGATCGCCGAGGAGCGGGCTTTCATCGGGGTCCGGCGGCGGCTTGGCGCGCTTGGCGCGCGCGTGTTCTATCGGCGGCGCGAAAAGAACACGAGCCGCAAGGCCGGCAATATCGCGGATTTCGTTTCGCGCTGGGGCGGCGCCTACGCGCATATGGTGGTGCTCGACGCGGACAGCCTGATGACCGGCGCGACCATCGTTCAACTGGCCGCCGCGATGGAGTCGGACCCCGATTCCGGCATCATCCAGACGCTGCCGCTGATCATCAACCGCAACACCCTGTTCGCGCGGGTGCAGCAGTTCGCGGCCCGGATCTATGGTCCCGTGATCGCCGCCGGTCTTTCCGCGTGGATGGGCCGCGACGGCAATTACTGGGGACACAACGCGATCATCCGCACGGAGGCCTTTGCGCGCTATTGCGGTCTGCCGGATCTGCGGGGGCGCCCGCCGTGGGGCGGCCATATATTGAGCCATGATTTCGTCGAGGCGGCGTTGATGCGTCGCGCCGGCTACGCGGTCTACATGCTGCCGACGCTCGGCGGTTCCTACGAGGAGAGCCCGCCGTCGCTGATCGACCTTTCCATCCGCGACCGGCGCTGGTGCCAGGGCAATCTGCAACATATTCGCGTGCTGTTCGGGCGTGGATTTCACTGGGCGACGCGCCAGCATTTTCTCACCGGCATCTTCGGCTATCTGACCTCGCCCTTGTGGCTGCTGCAACTGCTGGTCGGCATCGCGCTGGTGTTTCAGGCCAGCTACTTCCGACCCGAGTATTTCACGTCCGAATTCACGCTGTTTCCCGTGTGGCCGCGTTTCGACGCGGAACGCTCGCTGGAGCTGTTTGAACTCACGATGGGCATTCTGCTCGCGCCGAAGCTGTTCGGGCTCATCGTCGCGATCCGCGATCCGGACACGCGTCGCGGGTCCGGCGGCGTCGCGGGCTTGCTAGTCTCGACATTGTTCGAAGTGGTGCTCTCGGCCCTGCTCGCGCCGATCATGATGCTGATTCAGACCGGTCATGTCGTGCATATCGTATTCGGTTTCGATACGGGCTGGGACCCGCAACGACGCGACGACGGTTCGGTGCCCTTCGCGGCGATCGTGCGGCGTCACCGCTCGCATGTGGCCCTGGGCGTTCTCTCGCTGGTCGCGGGCCTGCTGATTTCCCCGTCGCTGGTGGCGTGGATGTCGCCCACCATCGCCGGCCTCATTCTGGCGATCCCCATCTCTTGGTTGACCAGTCAGCGTTGGCTGGGACTGGTTTTTCGCCGCGCTGGCCTGCTGGCGACTCCGGAGGAGACGACGCCGCCGCCCGTCGCCAAGCGCGCCAGGGCGTTATCGAAAGTGCTCGCGCGCGCTGGGGAGGACGAGACGAACGGGCTTCTCGCCATTCACGGCGACCCGGAGTTGCGCGAACTGCACGAAGAGTGGTTGCCCGCGCGCAGACCGCGTCAACGCGGCCAGATCACCGCCGACCGCGCCGTCGCCGAGGCGAAGCTCGCGGACGCCGAGACGATCGAGGACGCCGTGCAATGGCTCAATCGCGGCGAAAGGCTTGTCACGCTCGGCGACCGCGCGCTGATCTCGATGGCGGCGCGCCTGCCGCGTCGCGCCAAAGGCGAGGCCAGCGCCAAGGGCGATGCCGGCGCCGAGGCATAACCGAAGCGGGCAGGGGTTCGCCGCCAATGACGCTGATCTATAAAATCGTCGCGGAGCCGGTCTGGCGCGCCGCCGGGCCAGTCTTTCGCGGGGCCGGGGTCGATCTTTCCGACGGATTCATCCATTTTTCGACATTGAGCCAGGCGCCGGCGACAGCCGCGCGGCATTATGCCGGTCAGCGCGACCTGCTGCTCGTCGCCGTCGACGCGGCGCGGCTTGGCGACGCGCTGAAATGGGAGGTTTCGCGCGGCGGCGAACTCTTCCCCCATCTTTACGCTGAATTGCCGCTCTCCGCGGTCGCCTGGGTCAGGCCGCTGCCGTTGGGCGCCGACGGAAACCACGATTTTTCGGGCCTCTCGCCATGATCGGACATCTCGGCGCCGCCGCGACCGCCCTGCTGCGCGGGTTCGAGGCCGAAAACGCGCATCGTCTGACGATCGCGGCGCTGCGACTTTTGCCGAGGCGCGAGCCCGCGCCGGACGATCCCCGTCTCGCGACGAAGGTTTTCGGGCTCGATTTTCCCAATCCGGTCGGTCTCGCCGCCGGCTTCGACAAGAACGCCGAGGCGTTCGACGCGACGCTGGCCTTGGGATTTGGTTTTGTCGAGGTCGGGACGCTCACTCCGCTTCCCCAGCCCGGCAACGCGCGACCGCGCGTCTTTCGCCTCCTAGAGGATCATGCCGTCATCAACCGCTATGGCTTCAACAACGACGGCCACGCGCCGGCGTTGAAGCGCCTCGCGGCGCGCGCGCGACGCGGAATTGTCGGCGTCAATATCGGCGCGAACAAGGACGCCAGCGACCGCGTCCAGGATTATGTGGAGGGCGTGCGCGCCTTCGCCGGGGCGGCCGACTATTTCACGATCAATATTTCCTCGCCCAATACGCCGGGACTGCGCGATTTGCAGGAGCCGAAGGCGCTCGCCGATCTCCTCGCGCGCGTCATCGACGCCCGCGCGGGCGCGCCGACGCGCCGTCCGCTGTTGCTCAAAATCGCGCCCGATCTGACTCTGTCGCAGCTCGACGACATCGTGCGCGTCGCCCGCGAGGCCCAGATCGACGGCATGATCGTCTCCAATACGACACTCGCGCGTCCTGGATCGCTGCGCTCGAGACTGGCGGCGGAAACGGGCGGACTTTCCGGCGAGCCGCTGTTCGCGCTATCGACCCGGCGGCTGGCGCAGGTTTTCCTGCGAGTCGAGGGACAGTTTCCGCTGATCGGCGTCGGCGGAATCGACGGCCCGGAGACCGCTTTCGCGAAGATCGAAGCGGGAGCCGCTCTGTCGCAGCTCTATTCGGCGCTTGTCTACGAGGGGCCGGGGCTTGTGACTCGCATCAAGCAGGGACTGGCTTCTCGCCTCGCCAGCGAAAACGCGCCGCTCGGCGCGGTGATCGGGCGCAAGGCCAAGGATTTCGCTCGGGAATGAAAAGTCGGCCGCCAGCTATAGTCAAGCGCGGCCTCTCGTCCTTCGGTCTCGACAATTCTAAACGCCTTCCCGGACTCCGATTTTCCTCAAACTCGTCACGGAATCATGGCCGCTCCCAATGGCTCCGCACGGCGCCGTCGGCCTCCATCAGTTCGAGCAGCATCCCCTCCCGCAGGCCGCGGTCGGCTATCCGCGTGCGTTCGGCCGGGAAAACTTCGCGAATCGCCTCGAAGATAGCGCAGCCCGCGAGCACCAGATCGGCGCGCTGAGGGCCAATGCAGCCATTCGCCACCCTCGCTTCGAAATCCATGGCGCGCAGCCTGGCGATTGCCCGAGAAGCGTCTTCGTTGGACATCCAGAGGCCATCGACCCGCCAGCGGTCGTAACGCTCCAGGCCAAGATGCACGCCGGCCAGGGTCGTCACCGTGCCCGAGGTGCCGAGCAGATGAAAGCGCGCGCAACGGCGCCGGCCGGCCATCGCCCGCGCGAAGGGCGCAAGGGCGTCGCGGGCGAAACTTGTCATGGCCTTGAAAGTCTCGGCGCTGACGCTTTTGCCGCCGAAATGTTCGGCGAGGGAGACGACCCCAAGCTCCAGCGACGTCCAGTCGCGAAGCTCCAGCGGCGCTCCCGGCTCGGCTGGAGGGCGCGCGAGCCATACGAGTTCGGTCGAACCGCCGCCGATATCGAACAGCAGCACGCTTTCGGAATCACGGTCGACCAGAGCGCCGCAGCCGCGCGCGGCAAAGCGCGCTTCTGTCTCGCGGTCGATGATTTCCAGCTCGAGGCCGGTCTCGTGCAGCACCCGGGAGATGAATTCGTCGCCATTTTCGGCGCCGCGGCAGGCTTGCGTCGCGACGAGGCGCGCGCGCGTGACCCCGCGCGCCTGCATTTTGTCGCGACAGACTTCCAGCGCCTTGAGCGTGCGTTCGATCGCCTCCTCGCTGATGCGGCCATGGCGGCCGAGGCCTTCGCCCAATCGCACGATGCGGGAAAAAGCGTCCACGACGCGCAGCATTTCGCCGTCGCGTCGGCGAGGCCGGCGCTCGGGCCTGGCGATCAGCAAACGGCAATTATTGGTGCCAAGATCGAGCGCGGCATAGACGTGGCCCTCGTCGCGATCGCAATGCGTGGGCGGGGACAGGGCGAATTTGGGAACCGGCGGGGAGGGGACGCAAGGCGCGACCGCCGCGCCCAAGATCGCGCGCTGGGCGGCTTCGACCATGCCTTCGCCTTCGGCGGGCTGATCCCTCCCGATCAATTCCTGCTCCCGCACCGTGACAATTTCCATTCCGGCTCGACCGCCGCGCTCCGCGGCAATCGGCTCAATCTCCTTTCATGAAGCAACATCGGCGTAACCGCAAGCCGTTTCCCGCGGCGCCGTCAATCCTGCGATAGCCGTGTGCGGCCCGGACCCTTGGGCGGCTCCGCGATTCGCTCGAGTTCGTGCGGCTCGCGCCGCGCCCGCCGGAGCGTCGCCTCCAGCAACGCCACGAAGGTGTCGATGTCCGCCTCATGGGTGCGGTGGTTGATGATCGCGGCGCGAATCGCCGGCGTTCCGTCGAGGATCGTCAGCGAGGGCGCGGCCTCGCCGCTCTCGTGCAACTCCATTACGACCTCGCGCGCCAGATCGCCATCGGGGTCGTCCGCGACGCCAAAGCAAACAATGTTGAGCGTGACCGGCGCGCGGAGGACGAAGCTCGTCGAGGCCTCCAGGGCCTTTTCGAGCCGTCGCGCCATGCGGCAGGTCTGCTCGATGCAGGCGCCGAGCAACTCCGTTCCGAAGGTCTCGATCGTGAACCAGGTTTTGAGCGCCCTGAACCCCCGCGAAAGATCCGGGCCGAGATCGCAGGGCCAGGTTTCGCCGGCGGCGAGCCCACGCGGCGCGCGCGAAAGATAGGCGGCGTCGGCCTTGAACGCGCGGCGATGCATTTCCGGGTCGCGGATGAGAAAAAACCCGGCGTCGTAGGGCACATGCAGCCATTTGTGAAAATCGAAGGCGATGCTGTCGGCCCGCTCGAGCCCCTTCACCAGAGGCTTGAGCGCGGGCGACAAGGCCGCCAGGGCGCCAAAGGCGCCGTCGACGTGGAACCAGATGTCTTCCTCGCGCGCCACATCGGCCAGCGCGTCGAGATCGTCGACGGCTCCGGTGTCCACCGTGCCGGCCGTGCCGACGATCATGAAAGGCGTAAATCCGGCCGCGCGGTCGGCGGCTATGGCGTGAGCCAGGTCGCCAACCCGCATGGCGCGGCGCTCGTCGGAAGGAATTAGCCGCAAATGGCGCGCGCCGAGCCCGGAAAGCTCCATCGCCTGGCGCACGCAATTGTGCACTTCGCGCGAAGCGTAGGCGACCAGCATCGAATCGAGCGCATTGAGGCCGTTGAGCCGGACATTCCTGGCCCCTGCGGCGCGCTCGCGCGCGACCAGCAATGAGAGAAAATTGGCCATCGACGCGCCCGTGACGAAAATCCCCGAGGCGTCGAGCGGAAATCCGAAGGCTTGCGCCATCCACAGTGCGATTTGCCGCTCCACGTCCAGCGCGATGTGATTGCGGCCGCCGCAATTGGAATCGAGACCGGCCGCCAGCATTTCGGCGATCATCCCGACTGGCGTGCCCGCGCCCTGCACCCAGCCCATGAACAGCGGATGCGTATTGCCGATCGCGAAGGGCTTGATGTAGCGATCGAACTCCGTCAGCGCGGTCCCGAAGTCGCGGCCTTCGAGCGGCAAAGGGCGGTGAAAGAAGGCTTTCGCCTCATCGCTGGCCGGGCGCCAGACGGGGCGCTCGCGCACATCGCGAATATGGTCGATCATCGCGTCGAGCGCATCATGGGCCTGCGCCCGAAACGCCTCCCAGTCGGAAGGGTCGAGGTCTTCGGGGGCGCGGTCCTTCAGAACGGGTTTTTTGGGATCGGTCATAGCTTTTCACCCGCCCTGGCGAGGGCGGGCGCCGTCAAGGCGTGTGATCTGTCCATGCGCCGCGCGTCTCCGGGCCGGTCGTTCGCGGTGGAATAGCGGGCTTTGCTTGAAAAAGGCAACCATCCCCCGTTTTTTTAGCGGGCGAAGCAGCCTGGGCGGCGCATTTTGCGTTCGCCTGGGGTAATAGAAATGTTTTCGCCTGCTCGAGCCCTTCATCTCAAACCTCGCGATCGCCATGACTCTCACGCTTCTTGCTTTCGCCGGCCTTCTCATCTGGCTCTACCTTATTGTTTTTCACGGCGGCTTCTGGCGGCTGACCGAACGGGACGGTCGTTTCGCGCCGCCCGGCGCGCCGGCGCCGGAGGGCGTAACGGTGACCGCCATCATCCCGGCGCGCGACGAGGCGGATGTGATTGGCCAATGCCTTTCCTCGCTGTTGGCGCAGGAATTTTCCGGGAGACTCGACATTGTTCTGGTCGACGACGAAAGCGGGGATGGCACCGCCGAGATCGCTAGAACCCGCGCCGCCGCCGAAGGGGGCGCGGAGCGATTGACGGTGCTGACCTCGAACGGTCCCGCTTCCGGCTGGACCGGCAAACTCGCGGCGATGCAACGCGGCTTCGATCATGTGCTGGGCCTGCCGAAGCTCCCGGACTTTGTCCTGTTTTGCGACGCCGACATCGCCTTTGGTCCGATGGCGCTCGAGCATCTCGCGACCGGCGCCCTGGCGCGGAAGACTGTACTCGCCTCGCTGATGGTTAAATTGCGCTGCGAAAGTCGTGCCGAACGCTGGTTCGTGCCGGCCTTCGTGTTTTTCTTTCAGAAGCTCTATCCCTTTGCCAGGGTGAACGATCCCAAGAGCTCCGCCGCCGCCGCCGCCGGGGGCGTGATGCTGGTCCGGCCCGCGGCGTTGGCGCGGGCGGGGGGGCTTGGCGCCATTCGCGGCGCGCTGATCGACGACTGCGCGCTGGGCGCGCTGATGAAACGCCAGGGGCCGATAAGACTGGGACTCACCGACGCCGTCCACAGCCTGCGTCCCTATCCCGGCTTCAAGGACATAGAACGCATGGTGACGCGCTCGGCCTATGCTCAGCTGAGTTATTCGCCGCCGCGGCTTTTTGGCACGATCCTGGGGATGGTTCTCGTCTATCTCGCGCCGCCGCTGATCGCCCTCCTTGGCGAACCGCCGGCGCGCGACGCGGCGCTGGTCGCCTATCTGCTGATGGTCCAGGCCTATATTCCGTCGCTGCGCTTCTACAATCTCCCGCGGGCTCACGCGCTCGCCTTGCCCCTGGTCGCCGCCTGTTATACGTGGTTCACCCTGGAGTCGGCGCGGCAGCACATGCTGGGGCGCGGCGGCGCCTGGAAGGGCCGCTACCAGGCGTCCTAGCGCGTTTTCCGCCGAAGCGAACGCCGGTTCGGCGATGAAAATGGGTAAAAACGATAACTTTGGGCGGGATTTCGAGCGATGAGCGGCGCCAGCACGATCGACATAGCCGAAACGTCTTCGGGCAAGACCCATCGGCACGAGAATTTCCCCGTGGCGTCCTTCCTGATCGCCCCGCGCCACCGCGGGCCGATTCTCGCCTTTTATAATTTCGTGCGCGCGGCGGACGATATTTCCGACCACCCGACGCTCGCGCCCGGCGACAAGCTCGCATTGCTCGACCGGCTGGAGGCGGCGCTGCTGCAAAAAGGCCCCGACGAGCCCGTCGCCCGCGCCTTACGGGAAATATCGCGGGAGCGTGGGCTTTCCCTCGGGCACGCCCGCGATCTCGTGACCGCCTTCCGCCGCGACGTGACGCAGCTTCGCTATAAGGACTGGGACGATCTCATCGATTACTGCCGCTATTCGGCGATGCCGGTCGGGCGCTTCGTGCTGGACGTTCACGGCGAAAACGCCGGCGCAACCTGGGGTCTCAATGACGCGCTTTGCGCGGCCCTGCAAATCATCAATCATTTGCAAGATTGCGGCAAGGATTACCGCGGTCTCGACCGGGTCTATCTCCCGCTGGACACGCTCCAGGAGTTTGGCGCGAGCGTCGAAATGTTGGCCTTGCCCGCGGCGCCCGCGCCGCTCCGCGCCGCGCTCACGAAACTGGCCGGGCGAACCGGCGACCTTCTGGCGCAAGCACGCCCCTTCGCCGACCGGATCGCCGACGCGCGCCTGGCCATGGAGGTTGGCGCCATCCAAAGTCTCGCCGAATTGCTGACCCGCGGGCTCGGCGTCGCCGATCCGCTGAGCGAGAAGGTTCACGCCAGCAACGCGCAATTCGCGTTTGTCGGCGCGCTTGGCGCGACGGCCGCGTTGCTGCGCCGATTCGGCCCCCGCAGGGCGGCGGGAGGAGTATCGTGAGCGTGACCGAGAGCGCGGCGCAGGCGCAAAAGCCAAAACTGACCGCGAAGAAAAGCTCGTTCTATCTCGCGATGCGCGTGCTGGAGCCTCCGCGCCGCGACGCCATGTTCGCGATCTACGCCTTTTGCCGCGCCGTGGACGACATCGCCGACGAAGAGGGCGACCGCGACGAGCGCCGGCGCCGATTGACCGAATGGCGGCGCGACCTCGACGAGCTTTACGCCGGGCGCACGCGCTTGCGCTGCGCCCAACTCGCCGAGCCGGTTCGCCGCTTCGGTCTGGAGCGCGCCGATTTCGAGGCGGTGATCGACGGCATGGAGATGGATGTCGATCAGGACATTCGCGCGCCCGATTGGGCGACGCTCGACCGCTATTGCGACAATGTCGCGAGCGCGGTGGGGCGGCTGTCGATCCGCGCCTTCGGTCTCGTCGACGAGTCCACGCCGTCGGGGAAGTTGCCGGAAGACGCGCGTTTGCTCGCGCATCATTTGGGCCGCGCCCTGCAGCTCACCAATATTTTGCGCGATCTTGACGAGGACGCCGAGCGCGGCCGGCTCTATCTGCCGCGCGAGGCGCTTCTGACGGCCGGAATTTCCGATTTCACGCCCGAGGCCGCTCTAGCGCATGAGGGTCTCGGCAAGGCTTGCGAGGAGGTCGCGCGGGTTGCGCGCGGACATTACGAGGCGTCGGAGCGGATTTTGGCCGCGAGCCCGGCGCGCGCCGTCAAGGCGCCGGCGTTGATGGCCGCCGCCTATCACTCGATTCTCGACCGGCTTTGCGAGAGGGGTTTCACGGCGCCGCGAGAAAAGGTGCAGGCCTCGAAACTGAAAGTCGTGCTGGCGCTGCTGCGTTACGCTTTCGCATGAAAGACCCGGGCGCGAATGGCGTCGCGCATATCGTCGGCGCCGGGCTCGCGGGACTTTCCTGCGCGATAAAGCTCGCGCAGGGGGGAAGGCGGGTCGCGCTTTACGAGGCCGCGCGCATGGCGGGCGGGCGCTGTCGCTCCTACTATGACTCGACGCTCGATCTGACCATCGACAACGGCAATCACCTGTTGCTCTCCGGCAACGCGGCCGCGCGCGATTACACGGCGCGCATCGACGCGGCGGACGAGCTGGTCGGGCCGGAGCAATGTGTGTTCGAGTTTATCGATATGCGCGACCGCGAGCGCTGGCGCCTTAGACCCAACGCCTCGCGGCTGCCCTGGTGGATTTTCGCATCCTCGCGCCGCGTCCCGGGAACGAGGCCAGCGGATTATCTCGGCGCGGCGCGGCTGCTCCGCGCGAAAGAAGGGGCGACCATCGGCGAAACGATGGACTGCTCGGGACCGCTTTACGAGCGGCTGTGGGGGCCGGTGTTGCTCTCGGCGCTCAACACGGAGCCGCGCGAGGCCAGCGCCACGCTCGCCGGCGCCGTGCTGCGCGAGACCCTCGCCGCCGGCGGCGCCGCTTGCCGGCCGATGGTCGCCAAGGACGGGTTAGGGCCGGCCTTTATCGGCCCCGCCTTGAAAAAGCTGCGAGAACTCGGCGCGGATGTGCGTTTCGGCGCGCGGCTGCGCGGGATTGACTTCGCCGGGGATCGCGCGGTTCGCCTCAACTTCGGCGAGGAAGCCGTCGAGCTTGGCGAAGCCGACAGCCTCGTTTTGGCGGTTCCGCCCTGGTCGGCGGCGGAGCTTGTCCCCGGCCTTGTGGCGCCGGACGAATTTCGCGCCATTCTCAACGCGCATTTCAAAATCCCGCCGCCCGAGGGCCAGCCGGCGCTGCTCGGCATGGTGGGCTCGCTCAGCGAATGGCTGTTCGCCTTCCACGATCGCCTTTCGGTGACGATCAGCGGCGCGGACAGGCTGATGGAGGAACCGGCGGAAGATCTCGCGCGGCGCATTTGGAGCGAGGTCGCCGTCGTCGCCGGCCTTGGGCCGGAATTGCCGCGATGGCGGATCGTCAAGGAGAAACGCGCGACCTTCGCCGCGACGCCCAGCCAACAGGCGCGCCGTCCGGGCGCGAAGACGCAATGGCGCAATCTTCTGCTCGCCGGCGACTGGACGGCGACGGGCCTGCCCGCGACGATCGAGGGATCGATCCGCTCCGGCTATAGAGCGGCGGATTTGCTGCCGTAGATGCGCAGGCCTAGATTTAAAGCGCGTCCGGCGGCGCCGTGTCGCCAAGCCCGAGCGAGCGCTGCATCATCAGCGAATCCGTCCATTGGCCGAATCTGAAGCCAATCGACGGCAAATAGCCCACCTGTCGGAAACCGAAGCTTTCGTGCAGCTGGATCGACGGCCTGTTGCCCGCGTCTATGTAGCCGATCATCTGTCGATAGCCTGACGCGGCGCAGGCGTCGATCAGCGCAGGCAGCAGCAGCCGTCCTATGCCGGAGTGCAGATGCTCGTGATGCACATAGACCGAATGTTTCACCACATGACGATAGGCCGGCCGCTTGCGGAAGGGCACGGCGTAAGCATAGCCGACCACGAGGCCGGCGAGATCGGCGACGATATGCGGCAATTTATTCTTCTGCATGTTTTTGCGCCGACGCTTGATGTCGTCGACGTCGGGCGGCTCGATGTCGTGATGTTGCGAAGGGTCGACGCCATGGCGGATATGGTGAAGATAGATCGCGAGCATGGCGCCGACGTCGGAGTCGCGGGAGGCCCGCACGACAACGCCGCGCGCCGAGACGCCGTTGTTTTCCGAGCCTCCGTTGTTTTCCAAGTCTTGCAGGGTCATGGCGGCGCTCGTCCTATTCCCTTGCGACATAGGTATAGAAGCGAATGGCGCCCGTGGCGTCCACCTCGCGATAAAGACCCTGAATCTCGGCCTCGAATCCGGGGAAAGTATTGGCGCCGCGCTCGAAGGTTTTGAGATATTCGATCATCGGGCGCGCTCTTTGGCAAAGCCTTTCGCCCGGAACAATCGTCGCTATGCCCGGCGGATAGATGACGAACAGCGTGGTCGCGACGCGTCCCTCGATCTCGTCGATGGGCAAATAGTCGACATTGTTGCGCACGAGTTGCCGCGAAGCCGCGCGCGGCGTCATCACCATTTCGGGCAGATGTTCGGCGCGAAACTGCGCCTTTTGCAAGGCGCTGACATTGGCGTCGCGGAAAAAAGCGTGCATATCGGCGCAAAGGTCTCGCAGGCGCGCGCCCTTATAGCGTTTGGGCCGCTTGGCCACGAATTCCGGCATGACCTCGTCGAGCAGCGCGTTGTCGTCGTGGAGTCGCTTGAACGCGACGAGCGCGCTGACAAGCGTCCCCGCCTTGCTCGACTCGACGCCCGGCGTGAGCAGGAAAAGCAGTGAATTCAAATCGTTCTTTTCCGGCACGACGCGGTTCTCGCGCAAATATTGCGCGACGATGGGCGCCGGAATCCCATGCGCTTCATAGGCGCCGGTCTTGCGATCGAACCCGGGCGTGAGCAAGGTGAGCTTGCACGGGTCGGTGATGGCGAAGCCTTCTTCGACCTGGGTGAAGCCATGCCAGGCGGCTCCAGGGGCGAGCGCCCAGTATTTCGCATGGCGCGCCAACTGATCGGTCGCCACGCTCTCCCAGGCGACTTCGTGAAAAGCGCCGGGTCGGGCGACGTCGGGGATGGAGACGCGATCCGGCACGAAGGGATCGAAAAACCAGCGCCGCGCCGGGTCTTTCTCCTTTTCGTCGAATTCGCGGCGCACCGCGCGCAGCTTTTTGCGCAATTCGATGCCGAGCCGCACGGTGTCGTCCCAAAGAACTTCGCCGGATCTCCCTTTCATCATCTGCGCGCCGACATCGAGCGAGGCGAACAAGGGATAAAAGGGCGAGGTGGAGGCGTGCAGCATGAAGCCTTCGTTGAAACGCTTATGTTCAACGCGGCGCCTCTGGCCGATGATGTGGCGGTCGCGAACGTGAATTTGCGACGCCTGGGAGAAACTCGCGAGCTGCTTGTGCGTGGATTGCGTCGCGACGATGCCGGGAGACTCGGGGCCCAGATTTTTGAGCCCCATCGCGAAGCGGCGCTCATAGAGCGGATGGAACTTCATGAAGCCCGCCCAGGCTTCGTCGAACAGAACATAATCGCACAGATGTCCGATCCGCTCGACAATGGTCTGCGCGTCATAGATGGTGCCGTCGTAGGTGCATTGCTCGATGACGGCGGCGCGGAACGGCCGCTCCTTGCGCCAGGCGTCCTTGTCAGCGACCAACGGATTGTCGCGTATTCGGGCCCTGATCGCCGCCTCGTCGAAGGCGTCGAAGCGGATCGGTCCGATCAGCCCAAAGGCGTTGCGGTCGGTGGGTAGGAAGATCGGCACGCCGCCGCCTAGCAGCAAGGCGCCGTGATGCGCCGCCTTATGGTTGTTGCGGTCGAACAGGACGAGATCGTCCTCGGTGATGAGATTGGACAGGACGATCTTGTTCGAGGAAGAGGTGCCGTTGAGCACAAAGTAGGTTTTCTCGGCGCCGAAGATCGCCGCCGCTTCTTTTTGGGCCGCCAGCGCCGGACCTTCATGCGTCAAAAGGTCGCCCAGCTCCAGAATCGAATTGTCGAGGTCGTCACGAAAGATCGCTTCGCCCAGATGCTCCATGAAAATGCGGCCGATCGGACTGCGGCTATAGAAAATGCCGCCATTATGGCCTGGACACGTCCAGAGCTGATTGCCCTCCTCGGCGTAATCGACGAGCGCGCCGAAAAACGGAGTCTTGAGGGTTTCGGCATATTGCTTGAGGCGACTGACCAAATTCTTAGCGATGAACTCCGGCGTCTCCTCCGCGAGGAACACATAACCGTCGATGAAGTCGAGAACCTCCACCGGAATATCCTCGAAACGCTTGCGGCGCACGAGAATGACGATCGGCATTTCGAGGCCGCGAGAACGCATCAGATTGACGAGCGAAGCCGCCTTGCCTTCGAGCCCTTTCTTGCCCCAGTCGACCACCATGCAGCCGATCGCCGCGTCGGTTTGCACGGCGAGTTCAGCGTCCTCCAGGCGGCGCGCCTTCACCACCTGGAAACCCATGCGCTCGATCGAAGCGATGATCTGGGCGACGCGCATGCCCTCCAAGTCGTCCGAATCGAACACCGGAGCCGAGAACAGGAAAGTGAATCGCTGGAAAAAGTTCATTGGTCGGGCTGATCCTTTGGGATTTCGGCGATTGGCTTCGCCGATCGAGGGGCGGGGCGGACGAATCCTTAATGGGGCAGGGGAACGACGGGGACTACTGGCTCCGTTGTCATAATATCTTGATGACGCATTTGTGACGCATGCTCGGCGATTTCCACGATTTCCCGCGCGAAGGCTGCGGCCGTCTCCGATTCGCGGGGAGCGCCAATTCGTCGCGGGGCGCTGCTTGTTGCATCCTTGTCATAATTCTCCGCGACATAACACATGGAAAGAGCGGGAAACGTGGCTGAAATCGAAGAGCGGCTAATCGGTATGCACGGCGGCTTGATGCAGGGCGAGGGGGCGACCGACGACACCCAGCGCGATTTGCGCGATCTACTCGATCGGGTGACGGCGCTGCGCGACGATGTCGCGAGGAAAGCGCCTTTGCTGCTGTCGGACTGGGGCGCGAGGAATTCCCTGGGCGAATCCGACGCGATCCGATTCGAAAACCGCGCCCTCAATCTCGCGGATTACTTGGCCTTGCGCCGCCATGATTTGAGCGAGTTGCAACTGCTCCTCGCGAGTTACGGTCTGTCCTCGCTCGGTCGCAGCGAGGCGAAGGTGAGAACCGCGCTCGACGCGCTGATCGCCAGCCTGCGGCGCTTGTGCGGCGAGTCCGAGGCGCCTTATCCTCCGGCGACGGAAAGACGCGCCGGCGAGGACGCCCTGCGCGGCGAATGCGAACGGATTTTCGGCGCGACGCGGCTGGGTCCGCACACGCGAGTCATGGCGACCCTGCCGTCCGAGGCGGCGACGGACGCGGCCTTGGTCCAGCGCCTGCTCGAAGCCGGGATGGATTGCGCGCGCATCAACTGCGCGCATGACGACGCCGAAGCCTGGGCGCGGATGATCGCCAACATCGGCGCTGCGCGGGAGCGGCTTGGGCGACCCTGCCGCGTTCTGATGGATATCGCCGGCCCCAAATGCCGCGTCGAGAAACTTCGCGCTCCGCAAAAATATCGCGCCCATAAGGGCGATCACCTCCTGCTGCTGGCCGATCTCGACACTCAGCTGAAGGGCCGCGTCGCGATCGAGCCCAGCTTTCCCGAGATTATCGATCAACTCGAAATCGGCGCGCAACTTTGGATCAACGACGGCAAGATCGGCGCGCGCGTCGTCGCGAAAGCGAAAGGCGAGGCAGAGATCGAGGTTTTCGCCGCGCGCGCCAAGGGCGAGCGGCTGAAGGTGGAAAAGGGGCTGAACTTCCCTACCACCGAGCTGAAGCTCCCGCCCTTGACGGCGAAGGATTTCGCCGATCTCGATTTCGTCGCGGAGCACGCCGATCTCATTGGCTTTTCCTTTGTGCAAAATCCCTCGGACATCGAACTCTTGCAGGATCATCTCGCGGCGAGGCGAGGCGAAAAGCGGCCGCCGCCGCTCGTGCTGAAGATCGAGACGCCGCTCGCGGTGCGCAATTTGCCGCGTCTCATCCTCCAATCGATGAAGCACAACCCGACCGCCGTGATGATCGCGCGCGGCGATCTCGCGGTGGAACTCGGCTTCGCGCGGCTTTCCGAGATGCAGGAGGAAATGCTCTGGCTTTGCGAAGCCGCGCATGTTCCGGTCGTTTGGGCGACGCAAGTGCTCGACCAGTTCGTCAAGGACGGGGTGTTCAGCCGCTCCGAGACGACCGACGCGGCCATGGCGCAGCGGGCGGATTGCGTCATGCTCAACAAGGGGCCCCACCTCGTCGAAGGCATCGCCTATCTGCGGGACATTCTCGCGCGGATGGATCGTCACCACCTCAAGAAATTTCCGCGGTTTACGCCCTTAACCGCCTGGAGTTGAGCCCGCGAACCGCGCTAAATCTCGCGGGGCGAGCCGTCCGTCGTGCAGCGCCGAGGCCGTGAGCGCGCCGGCGACGCCCCTTCCCGCCAACGCCGCCAGATCCTCCGCCCCGCGCACGCCGCCCGCCGCGAAAAGCTCGCGCCCGCCGGCTCGCGCCTTGATCGCGGCCAATGTCGCGAAGTCCAGCCCATTGCCGAGGCCCACGCGCTCCAGCGTCATGACGATGACTCGGGCAGGCCACAGCCGCGGCGAGGCGGCCAAGGCCGGAGGCCCCAAAAAGTTCCCATTTTGAAAATCCAGCGAAAGAATGGCGCGGGGCTCGGCGGAAAGATCGGGCGGCGGCGCCTCGCGGCGCATCGTTTCGCTGCCGACAATTGTTTCGACTGGAGATTCGGGCGCGACGCTCCGCGCGCCGGAGTCGAGCCAGAAGGCGATTTCCGGGAATTTATCGACGAGGCTTCTCACGGCGCTCATATTGCCTCCGCGCCCAAGGATCGCGTCGAGATCGGCGATATAAACGACCGTGAAGCGATGCAATCGCAAAAATCCCGCGACGATATCGCAAGGCGCGCTCGACGCCGCCAGCGGCGAGATGATCGGGCGATAGGAGTCCCGCCGCCCGCCTGTCGCGCGGACCACGACGCCGCCCATGAGATCGATGACGGGAATAATCAACATTGCGCGATGTTATACGCTAGAAGAGAGCGGTTGAAGCAGCCCGCGTTTTGGGGCCTAATCCGCCGCGCGAAATGGCTCGAAAATACGGATCACGATGACGCGCGCAACATCCCTCGCGGCTTTAACCATCTTCCTCTTCGGTTTTGGCGCCGCCGCCGCGCAGCAGGGCGCGCGCGAACAAGGCGATTGGCCCTGCCGCCAGGTCAAGGTGGTCGATCTGTCGCTGGCGGCGATCTGGAGCGGCCCGCCGATCGACGACGCCCTGAAAGTCTGGCGCGAGGACAGCGTACTCGTCGACCTCGTAACGAGGATTTCGGCGCGCCGCACGCCAATCGAGGCCGCGACGAAGCTTATCGAGCAATTCGCGCGGGACGCCGGAGCGCAACGCAAGGAGCGGCTGACGCTGCTTTTCGCCGGAGTTTACGACAAACTCGACGGCGAGCGGCGAGAGGTCGTCGCCGGCCTCGATCGCTATGGACGCGCGCAAAAGGACATCGCCGAGCGGCTGCGCGGGGAGACGCAGAAGCTGCGGGACGCCCAGGACGCCCACGCAGAGGCAGAAAAGCTCAAGGAACTGAGCGACGCGCTGCAATGGGACATGCGCCTGTTCGACGAGCGGCGCAAGGCGGTCGCCTTCGTTTGCGAGACTCCGGCGCTGATAGAACAACGCCTGGGGGCGTTGACGCAGGCCATTCTCGCGGCGATCGGATAAGCGGGACGCGCCGACGCGTCCCGCCTTCTCGACAAATTACCATCAGACGTCGAAACCGCCGTCGCCACCGCTGTCGTAGCCGTCGTCGGGTTCGTAGTCGGCGTCCTGCGCGCCAGCGGAGTCGTCGTCATCCGCCGCGTCGTAGCCTGCGTCTTGCGTGCCGGCGTCGGAAGGATCGCCATAATAATTATTGACGATGGTCTCACCGCCGAGCCCCGTGTGCTGGAACCCCGAATCGATGCCAAGCCCGCTGCCGATGCCGCCGCCGCCATGAAATAGGCCGCGGATGCCGTCGGCGAGCAACACGCCGCCGGCGACGCCCGCCGCCGCGCCCAGCGCGCCCTTCAAAAAGCCGCCCGGAGCCGCTGGCGCGACGCCAGGCGCGCCTTGCGGCGCGAAGCCGGGCTGGGCGTAGCCGCCTTGCTGCGGCGCATAGCCGGGAGGGGGCGGCGGGGCCGCGCCCCACGGGCCGCCTTGCGGCTGACCATAGGCAGGCGGAGGAGCAGGACGCGGAGGCGGAGCCGGCGGCGCGCCGCCGCCGAGGAGGCTGCCCAAGAAGCTGGTCGAAGGCTTTGGCGCGGACTCGAGTTCGTGAACCCGCGCCTCCAGTTGTTGCAGCTTTTGGTTCGCGGCTTGCAGGGCGAAATCCTGCACAATCACGGTTTGCGCGAGAAGATAGGGAGCGCTTGGCTGCGTCTTGATCTGGTCGTTGATAAAGGCCTCCGCCTCCTGGTCGCGCGGCCCGGCGGAATTTGCCTTGATTCGCTCGAACATGCCGGCGAGGAGTTGGCGTTCTTCGGGTGACATGGGTCTCTCCGAGTTGGAGCCGGCCTGCTCGGGCGCGGCGCCGTGAATATGGGGGCGGCGCGGCGCGGCGCCAAGAGGGGCCGTTCGGGGTTGGCATTAAACGCGGCGTCAAGACGCCGCGCGGGCGCCTTTCGCGGCTACCGCCGCCTGTGGTATCGCAACGCTTGGAGGACTGTAACATGATCGATAGCGCCGCGCCCCGCCGCGACAAACCCTGGATGTTTCGCACCTACGCCGGCCATTCGACGGCGCGGGAGTCCAATCTGCTCTACCGCTCCAACCTCGCTCAGGGCCAGACGGGCTTATCCATCGCGTTCGATCTTCCGACGCAAACGGGCTACGACAGCGATCATCCCCTGTCGCGCGGCGAGGTCGGCAAGGTCGGCGTTCCGATCTCGCATCTGGGCGATATGAGCGCGCTGTTCGAGGGCATTCCGCTTGGGCAGATGAATACGTCGATGACGATTAACGCCACCGCCGTCTGGCTGATGGCGCTCTATATCGCGGCAGCGGAGAAACAGAGCGTTCCTCGCGCGAAGCTGCAAGGCACGACGCAAAACGACATCATCAAGGAATATCTTTCGCGCGGCTCCTATGTGTTTCCGCCGACGGCCTCGCTGCGGCTGACGCAGGATCTGATCCTGTTCACGACCAAGGAAGCGCCCAAATTCAATCCGATAAATGTCTGCTCCTATCATTTGCAGGAAGCCGGCGCGACGCCGGTGCAGGAACTCGCCTACGCGTTGGCGACGGCCGTCGCGGTGCTCGACAACGTTAAGAAGTCGGGCGAACTTTCGGCGGAGGATTTCGCTCAGGTCGTTGGACGCATTTCCTTTTTCGTGAACGCCGGAATGCGTTTCGTCACGGAACTGTGCAAAATGCGCGCCTTCACCGAACTTTGGGACGAAATCGTCCTCAAGCGCTACGGCGTCGCGGACGAGAAGCTGCGCCGGTTCCGCTATGGCGTGCAGGTCAATTCGCTCGGCCTCACCGAACAGCAGCCGGAAAACAACGTCACGCGCATTCTCATCGAGATGCTCGCGGTGGTGCTCTCGAAGGGCGCGAGAGCCCGCGCGGTGCAATTGCCGGCCTGGAACGAGGCGCTCGGCCTGCCGCGTCCGTTCGATCAGCAGTGGTCGCTGCGCATGCAGCAGATCATGGCCTATGAGACCGACCTATTGGAATATGGCGACATTTTCGACGGCTCCAGCGAAATCTCGCGCAAGGTCGCGGCGCTGAAGGAAGAGGCGCTGGCCGAACTGGCCAAGATCGACGCGCTCGGCGGCGCGGCCGCCGCCGTCGAAAGCGGCTATATGAAATCGAAGCTGGTCGAGTCCAACACCGCGCGCCTGGAGGCGATCGAGGCTGGCGAGCAGGTGGTCGTCGGCGTCAATAGGTTCACGGGCGGCGAGCCCTCGCCGCTGACCGCCGGCGACAATCAGATCATGGTGGTGCCGCCCCATATCGAAGCGGAACAAATCGCCCGGCTGAACGCTTGGCGCGAGCAGCGCGACGCCAAAGCGGCCAAGGCCGCGCTGGAGGAGCTTTCGCAAGCCGCCAAGGAAGGACGCAACATGGTCGAACCCTCGATCGCGGCGGCCAAGGCAGGCGTCACGACAGGCGAATGGGGGAATGTCTTGCGCGGCGTATTTGGCGAATATCGCGCGCCGACAGGCGTCTCGTCGACGGCGCGGCAGGTCGGCGGCGCGCTCGACGACGTGCGCGGCGAGGTGCAGCGCGTCTCCACCAAGATCGGCAAACGCGCCAAGTTCCTGGTCGGCAAGCCGGGGCTCGACGGCCATTCGAATGGCGCCGAACAGATCGCCGTGCGCGCCCGCGACGCCGGTTTCGACGTGATCTACGCCGGCATCCGCTCGACGCCCAAGGAACTCGTCGAGACCGCGAAAAAAGAGGGCGTGCATTGCGTCGGACTCTCCATTTTGTCGGGCTCGCACGTGACGCTGGCCCATGAGGTCATGCAGCGGATGAAGGACGAGGGTCTCGCGGGGGTGCCGCTGGTCGTCGGCGGCATTATCCCGCCGGCCGACGAAAAGCTGTTGCGCGAAGAGGGCGTGGCGGCGGTTTATACCCCCAAGAATTTCGATCTCAACGCGATCATGACGGATCTGGCGCATATCATCGAACGCAGCGTCAGCTAGCTCCGGTCCGCCGCCAACCAGTCGAGAGAGGCGAAATGCTGAAGGCGACGCCCCCTAGCCCGAGCTTCCTTAGCCGCGAACGCACCATTGCCGCGCCAGGATTTAACCGCTGGCTGGTTCCGCCAGCGGCCCTGGCGATCCACCTATGCATCGGCATGATCTATGGGTTCAGCGTGTTCTGGCTTCCGTTGCAACGCGCCGTCGGCGTCGTCGCGCCCAAAGCCTGTTCCGATGAGTTGAGCTTTCTCCAGTCGCTCTTCGCGACTGATTGCGATTGGGAGAACAAGGCGCTGGGCTGGACTTTCAGTCTTGCGATCGTGTTCTTGGGCTCCTCGGCCGCCATATTCGGCCATTGGCTGGAGACCGCCGGCCCGCGCAAGGCCGGGCTGGCCTCGGCCTGCTGCTGGTGCGGAGGCCTTTTGATATCCGCCCTTGGCGTCTATTCGCACCAGATCTACTTGCTGTGGCTCGGTTCGGGCGTAATCGGCGGAATCGGCCTTGGTCTCGGTTATATCTCGCCGGTCTCGACGCTGATGAAATGGTTTCCCGACCGGCGCGGGGTGATCAGCGTTCCCCGGCGCGATGGACGCCTTGATCGGACGAAGCGGTGTTTAGACAAGGTTTTGTTAAGCATCGTAGGCGATTCATTGAGCAAAAGGACCTCAAATCTTGGTGGGAAATAAATGACGACCGCTTGCACAGAGGGTCTCGACACCGGCTTCGTCGATCTCGGCTATATGAAAGTGGCCTTTCTCGGCGTCGTACAGGGCATCACCGAATTGCTGCCGATCTCTTCGACCGCGCACATGCGCATCGTGCCGGCGCTGTTTGGCTGGAAAGACCCAGGCTCGGCCTTTTCCGCCGCGATGCAGCTCGCCGCGCTCGCCGCCGTCGTCTCTTATTTCTGGCCCGACGTGCGCGGGCTGGTTTTAGGCGCGATCGGCGCGGCCAAAAGGCGCGATTATCAAGATTGGACGTTCCGCTTCACGGTCTGGATCGTGCTCGCGTCGTTACCTGTGATGCTGGCTGGCCTCGCGCTTTCGCATACGCTCAACGCTTGCGGTTCGCCGCTGCGCTCGCTGACCGTGATCGGCATTTCCTGTCTCGTCATGGCGGCTCTGCTCGCACTCGCGGAACTCTATTGCAATCACACGCGCACGCTAGAGCATATGACGCTGAAAGACGCGATGATCGTCGGGCTGGCCCAGGTCGGCGCGCTAATTCCAGGCGTCTCTCGTTCGGGCTCGACACTGACCGCCGCGCTGTTTCTGGATCTCAAGCGTGAGGAAGCGGCGCGCTTTTCCTTTCTTCTCGGCCTTCCGGCCATCGCCGGCGCCGGCGTTCACGAACTGTATAAATTGGTTAAGGCGCACCTTGACGTCCACGGCTGGTCGATTCTGGCGCTAGGCCTGGTTGTCGCCTCGATCTCCGCCTTCGCGGCGATTTGGAGCCTAATGCGTATCCTCGAACGATTTTCCGCATGGCCCTTTGTCGCATATCGCGCGATCCTTGGCGTTTTGCTGCTCCTTGGCGTCGGGGCTCGATAAACTTGCCAAATCGCGATCGAATCTCGCGCGCGCCGCGCCGTGGCGCGCGGGTCGGTTTTGGGGGGGTGACAATTTTTATCGTCTTTGACCGATTCGAGCACTTGCGGAATTGGCGTCCGGCGACCTAACATCTCCCCATGGTCACGACAGCCTTCTCCATTCGACATGCGCGACCCGACGACGCGGAAGCGATCGCCAGGGTGCATGATTTATCATGGCGCGACGCCTATCGCGGCGTGATTCCAGGCCGCGAGCTCGAGCGAATGATAGCGCGCCGCGGCCCGCGGTGGTGGCGTTCGGCGGTTTTAAAGGGGACGGGCCTTCTCGTGGCCGCTTTCGATGGCGGTGTCGTGGGCTATGCAACCTATGGACGAAATCGCGTTCCATCGATGCCCTATTCCGGGGAGATTTTCGAAATATATCTTTTGCCAGAATATCAAGGTCTTGGATTCGGGCGCAGGCTGTTCAACGCGGCGCGCCGCGAGTTAATGGAGCATAGCTGTTTATCCACGATCGTTTGGGCCCTCGCGGACAACGACAAGGCGATCGCATTTTATCGCCGGCTCGGCGGCTTGACCGTTCGACGCGCCGAGGAGCGGTTTGGCGACAATATGCTCAGCCGCGTCGCCTTTGGTTTCGCGTCCGCTCCGGTCCGCTGACCTTCTCTGACATCCTTGGAGCTTTTAGAATGCGTCTCGACGCTATCCCGATCGGCGCGAATCCGCCGCACGAAGTCAATGTCGTCGTTGAAGTGCCGCTTGGCGGCGAACCGATCAAATACGAACTCGACAAAGCCTCGGGCGCGATGTTCGTCGATCGCTTCCTCTATACCGCGATGCGCTATCCCGGAAACTATGGCTTCATTCCACACACATTGTCGGAAGATGGCGATCCTTGCGACGTGCTCGTCGCCAACACGCGACCCATCGCGCCGGGCGCGGTGATCGCCGTGCGACCCATTGGCGTCTTGCGCATGAAAGACGAGCATGGCGGCGACGAGAAAATCGTGGCGGTGCCCGTGTCGCGTTTGACGCATCGCTATGAAAACGTGAAGAATTACACCGACTTGCAGGAGATGACCTGGCGTCGGATCGAACATTTCTTCGTGCATTACAAGGATTTGGAGCCCGGCAAATGGTCCGAGGTGGCCGGTTGGGGCGATTCGGAGGAAGCGCGCGGCATGATTTCGGAAGCGATCGAGCGCGCCAAACAAAAGAAATAGGCGGGGAGCCTCAGCCTTTGCTCGCGCACAAGCTCAGCGGCGGCGTGCGCGAGACGACTCCCTTCCTGAAACAGGCGGGTCGCTCCTTCCAGGCGACGATGCCGTTCGTGGTCGCGGCGTAGCCTTTGGCCGCGGCGACAATCTCGTCGAGATGATCGGCGACATCGAGGTCGCCGATCACATAGGTCCATTTCCCTGCGCCCGCGAAAGCCACGGTGCAAGGACGCTTGCATACAGCGAGGCATTCCACGGGTTCGACGGCGATCGAAATAGCCCCGTCGTTCGCAAGCCGCTCCCGCAGCGCCTCGAAGAACCGCTGACCGGGACGGCTGTCGGCGTCATCGCCCTGACGGCACACAGTGCAAACAAAAATCGTCGTCGGTTGCTGTGACACGCAAGTCCTTCCCGGAGGTTGCCCCTTGGCCGCTGAAACGTTCTCGCCCGAGACGTCAAACCGCGTCGCGGCCGTCTTCGCTCCGCCGTCCGCCCGATGGATACGGAAGCCCTTGGCGCGCCAATTCGTCATATTGCAGGCAGAGACGCGTCACGCTCTCGACCGAGACGTCGCGCGTTTCGGTGCGCACGCCAAATTCACGCAGCCGCGCGAAGGAGCGGGACAGGGTCTCTTGCGTCACTCCAAGCTGCGCCGCGACCAGACGTTTATCGTACGGCAGCCGAAAACGACAAGAGTCCGTGTTGGCTGGACAAAGCGAAAGAATGAATCGCGCCAGGCGCCGATCCGCGCTCTGAGCCTTCAATGATTCGATTTCGCCGATCAGTTCGGCGATCTTTCGCTTGGCGTCGTCAAGCGCCGCCGCGGCGAGCGCGGGCGACTCGGACATGAGCCGCGCAAATCGTCCTGCGGGCAGCTTCAAAATCGAGGTTGGCCCCACCGCTTCAGCTGAAACATGGAAAGCTTCGCCCGTGACTGTCGGCGCATCGTTGACGCTGGCTCCATCGGAGCGGATGCTCACGAGCGTTTCGTCGCCGCAGGGAGCGGTGCGCAAAAGCTTAACGAAGCCCCGCACGATGAGCATGATCGCCGCGACGGCGTCGCCTTGGCGAAAGATCACGTCTCCATCGGCATAGGTCTCTACCTTGGCGTCGAGCGTCAGGCGGTGCAGCGTCGCCTCGTCGAGCGAAGCGAATAGCGGGAAATCCCGCAACGGCGGTAATTCGGACATGGCGTTTACCTTCCTCACGCCCGCCCGTCTTTCGAACGAACAAAGCGACCCCGCCGAACTCATTTTTTCCATCACGCCGCTCGCGCATTTGCAATGCGAAGCCTTCCCGCCGCGAAGGCTTCATAAGGACATGGAGGAAGTCCCCTCGATTTGGGTTCGACCGACTTCGAACGTTAACGCGGAAGTGGTCGAAGCGAAAGGCGACATCCCCGCGCAGGGGCCGCTCGGTCGGGGTTTTATACGTTGCGGTGCAATACGAATGGCTATTGGGGCGGCCAGACAATCGACGCGGCGCTCGCTACGGCCTCGCGTCGCGCCTCGTTTCGCGACCGCGTTCAAGCAGGAATATGGCCTGCGCGCCAAAGAGGTTCATCACGGGCCACGGTGCCTTCCATCTGATGGGCGCGCCCGCGCGGTCGAGCGCGACGCCGCGTTCGATGTGCGCGCCGATCTCGTCGGCCAGTTCGACAAAGTCTCGGATCGTGCACAAATGGATATTGGGCGTGTCATACCAGGCGAAGTCGAGATTGGGGGTTTTCGGCATTCGGCCGCGCAGCAGCAATTCCGCGCGCACGCGCCAGTGACCGAAATTGGGGAAGGAGACGATAGCCCTTCGACCGATGCGCAGCATATTGTCGAGCACGACGCGCGGACGCTGCGTCGCCTGCAGCGTCTGCGATAAAATCACATAATCGAAACCGTCTTCGGGATAATCGCTGAGGTCGGTGTCGGCGTCGCCCTGAATCACGGAGAGGCCTTTCGCGACGCAGTCATTCACGCCGCGTTGCGACAGTTCGACGCCGCGCCCATCAACCTGTTTTTGTCTTTCAAGCATTTGCAGCAAGAGACCATCGCCGCAGCCCACGTCCAGCACGCGGCTGCCCGGTTCGACAATGTCGGCCACCACCGCGAGGTCGAAACGCCCGGGCGCGATTTTCAGACTCGTCGTCATGACCGCCTTGCCGTGACCGGAGCTATGCCGCGCGCGCGCGCCGCGGATTCGAGAAAGCCGCGCGTGGTCGCGAAGAAGTCGGGCTCATACAGCAAAAAGGCGTCGTGTCCCTTGTCGCTGGCGATTTCGACGAAGGACACGGAGGCGCCGCCGGCGTTCAGAGCGTGAACGATGGCGCGGGAGGCGGAGGTTGGATAAAGCCAGTCGGAGGTGAAGGAGATCACGCAAAAGCGCGTCTTGGCGCCTGTGAAGGCGCGCGCCAGGGAGCCGCCGTAATCCGCAGCGAGGTCGAAATAATCGCAGGCTCTCGTGACGAAAAGATAGGAATTCGCGTCGAAACGCTCGACGAAAGCCAGACCTTGGTGGCGCAGATAGCTCTCGATCTGGAAGTCCGCGTCGAAGGAGAAGGTCGGCGCTGCGCGCGCCTGCAACTTGCGCCCGAATTTGCGCTGCAGCGCTTGTTCCGACAGATAAGTGATATGCGCCGACATGCGCGCCACCGCGAGCCCCTTCTCCGGACGCACGCCTTCATCGAGATAGCGCCCGCCCCGCCAATCCGGGTCCGCCATCACCGCTTGTCGGCCAACCTCGTGGAACGCGATGTTTTGCGAGGAGTGCCGCGCGGCGGTGGCGATTGGCATGGCCGCGAAGACCCGCTCGGGATAGCTCGCCGCCCATTGCAGCACCTGCATCCCGCCCATCGAACCACCCGCCACGCAAAATAGCATGTCGATGCCAAGGCGATCGATCAGCATGGCCTGCGCGCGCACCATGTCGCGTATCGTGACGACTGGAAAATCGAGACCGTAAGCGCGGCCGGTCGCCGAATTGATCGAGGCCGGGCCGGTCGTGCCCATGCAACCGCCGACCACGTTCGAGCAGATGACGAAAAAACGGTCGGTGTCGAAGGGCAACCCCGGGCCGACCAGCACATCCCACCAGCCCGGCTTTCCCGTCACGGGATGCACGCTCGCGGCATATTGGTCGCCCGTCAGCGCGTGACACAAGAGAATGGCGTTGCTGCGCGCGGAGTTGAGCGCGCCATAAGTTTCAAAGCCAATGGTCAACGGCGCTATGCTCCCCCCGCCGTCGGTGACGAGCGGTTGGTCGAGCCCAAAAACCACGGAAGGCCGCTCCGAGACCGTTGGAGCGCTGTCGAACGACTGTGGGCTAGGGGTCAAATCTTCTCCTCTCGTTCGATATGCCGAACGATTTGTTCGCCAGCATCATGGCCGAGCAGCGGAGTGTCAAGCAAGATCGGGACAACGACGGCTGTCGCGCCGCCGTGGTCGCCAGTGTCCGCTTGTCGATGGTCCCACCCGCCTATCCAAGGGCGTCGAGCGTCGTTGCAAGGCGCTGTAGATCTTGTGGCCGCGAAAGGCGATGATCCCCGTCGGAGACAAGGGAAATCGTCACCGGGTCGTCCACCAAGCGATCCGCGAGGGCCAGCGCGTGACGCCAAGGCACGTCCTTGTCCAAGACTCCCTGAATGATGTGCGTCGGCGCATGGGCGCGCACCGGACCGCCAAGCAAAAGGTGGGCGCGACCCTCCTCCACCAAGCGGCGGGTGATGGGCGTCGGGGTCGGCCCATAGGGGGATGGCCGCGCATATACGCCCTTTTCCGCGATCAGCCGCCGAGCCGCCGCGGGAAGCATCTTCCACAGCAATTCCTCGGTGAAATCGACCGCGGGAGCCAGCAGCAGCAGCGCGCGCAGTCGGTCTCGAAGCCTGATTTCGTTCAGACGACGGGCCAGCAACAGGGCGATCCACGCGCCCATGGAAGTTCCGATTAGAATCTGCGGGCCTCGTGTTGAGACTTCGAATAACGAAAGACTCTGCTCCAACCAGTCGCCAATCGCTCCATCCTCGAAGCGCCCACCGGGCGTATCGAAGACCGACTCTCCGTGCCCGGAATAATCGAAGCGCAACAAAGCGCGGCCTTGCGACGCGGCGTAGGCGTCGACGAAACTTGCTTTCGCGCCGCGCATGTCCGACGCGAAACCCCCAAGCCACACCAACCCCGGCCGGTCGCGGCCGGCGCCCCGCGCCTCGCGCAACCTTCGCGCTATTCGCCAGCCCGGAGCCCCGTCCGCGCGCGGTATCTCCAGATAATCGGGGAGGTTTTCGCCATTCATGTGATTGTTTTCTCATGAGTCAAAGCCGCCGCCTGGCTTCGCTTAAGTCTCTCTCGCGACAACTCCGGCGTCCGTCAACTTGATCGAATGACAATTGATCATAATTGATTAAGCAAGGCGTAAGAGAATGACCGCGTGAGGCGCGGGCGCGCAAGGGGCGGGGGGGTTCGTCGCCCTCGGGCTTCGCGGACGCGTGAATGCGATTGTGTCCGGCGCGAAAGATTCTCGCAAATACAAATAATGGCCACGCGTAATGTTGAAGTTTCGAGACAGTCCGACCTATTCACCGCTCGATCGTCCCGTCGCCGGGCGCACGGTCATGCAGATCGTCCCCGATCTCCAATCTGGCGGCGCCGAACGTAGCGCCGTGGACATAGCGCAAGCGCTGGCGCAAGCCGGCGCGCGGAGCCTGGTCGCTTCGCGCGGCGGACGCATGGTGAGTGAACTGCAGGCCAAGGGGGGCGTCTGGCTGCCGTTTCCGGCGGCCACCAAAAACCCCTTCGCGATGGCGCTCAACTCGGTGCGGCTCGCGCGCATCATTTGCGACGAGGGCGTCGACATTGTGCACGCGCGCTCCCGGGCGCCCGCCTGGGTGGCCTATTACGCGGCGCGTCAAGCCAGGGCGCGTTTCATCACCACCTATCACAGCGCCTATTCGGGAACGTCGCCGATCAAGCTGCGCTATAACGCGATCATGGCCGCCGGCGACATGGTGATCGCCAATTCGCAATACACGGCGCGACGCATCGCGCGGCTTCATCCGGAAGCCGCGGGACGCATCGCCGTGATTCCGCGCGGTGTCGATCTGCGGCAGTTTTCGCCGTTCGCGGTCGAACCCCAACGGGTGGAGCGGCTTCGCGCCGATTGGGGCGTCGAACCGCATCAGCGCGTCGTGTTGCTGCCCGCGCGATTGACCGCTCGCAAGGGACATTCCGTCCTGATCGAAGCGGCAAAGCGCCTGGTCGCACAGGGTTTCGACGACGTGCGTTTTATCTTCGTCGGCGACGCGAGGAGTGACGATTTCAGGCGCGGCCTCGATCATCAGATCGAGAGAGCCGGTCTTTCCGGCGTCGTGCGCGCGCCAGGCTTTTGCGTCGACATGCCCGCCGCCTATCTCGCCGCGGCGGTCGCTGTGGCCCCGTCGACGGATCCCGAAGCCTTCGGGCGCGTCGCCGTGGAAGCGCAGGCGGTGGGCGCGCCGGTGATCGTCTCGGACATCGGCGCGGCCGCGGAAGTCGTGCTTGCTCCGCCGCAAGCCAGCGCGCATCAGGCCACCGGATGGCGTGTTCCGCCGGCCGACGCGAGGGCGCTCGCGGAGGCTATCACGGAGGCCCTTACGCTCACGGCCTCGGCGCGAGAGACCCTGATCATCAGGGCGCGAGAATTCGTGTGCGACCGCTTCTCGATCGAAAGTATGTGCGCGGCGACGCTAGACGTTTATGAGAGCCTCCTACGGGACCGCTAATTCCGTGGCGCGCGTCCTTCCCTTGGACGTCGAAATCCGCGAGCGTCCCTCCGAGGCCTTTGTCGCCCACCTCGCCCCTGCGCTTGCTCAGAGCGCCTCGATCACAAACTAACCAACCGCGAGATTTTAATAACGACACGGCGATTAAAGAGAAACGCCTCGATTAAATCCCGCGGCGACGTCAGTGGGAGAAATTTCCTTGCCAAGCGCGCTTCATTCGCGCGATTGTGCGCCGTCGCTCAAAAAGCCCCGAGGCGAAGTTGGTCGGAGTCAGCTCACGATCGGACGAGAGGGAGAGAGCGATGAATATAGCAAAGGTTAACACAATGAAGACATTTGGAAAAGTGATGGCATTCGGATTCGCCGCGGCGATGTTGACGGGCGTCGCTTTCGCGCAGGCGCCCACTCCCGCGTCGCCTGCTCCCTCGGCCGCCGCGCCTTCGGGTTCCGCCCCAGCCGCGGGCGCCGGGAAACACCCGCAATCCGCCCACTCGTTGGAATGTTCCAAGGAAGCCGACGCGAAAGGACTGCACGGCAAGGCGCGCAAGAAATTCCGCGAAGAATGCAAGAAGGGACAAGCGGGCGAAGCGCAATAAGCCCGTTTCCTGAAGCGTCATGGCCGACTGGCCTCGACCCGAGCCTTTATCCATTTCGCGGGCGAGGCCTTGTGGGGCGCTGTTTGTTGACAGCGGGGGCGATCCCCCGTGACGAATTGCGCTCGCTTGGGCGAAGGCCTATATAATCCGCGAGCGGGCGGTGCGAGACTGCGAGCATTCGGCGTAAAAAGTCCGAGCCGGGCGTTGCGTCCTAAGCTTTGGACGACAGCTAAAAAGAGATGAAATGCCCTGGAGCGATCAAGGCGGACCGCGCAATCAGAACAATGATCCGTGGGGACAAAAGGGCGGGCCATGGGGCTCCGGCCCAAACAGCGGGGCGACGCCTCCGGACCTTGAGGAACTGCTGCGGCGTAGCCAGGAAGGTCTGAGGCAAATCTTGCCATCCGGCTTTGGCGGGCGCGGGGCCGCGATCCTCGTGCTGCTGACCGTGCTGGCCTGGCTGCTGTCGGGATTTTACACCGTCGGACCCAACGAGATCGGCCTCAACCTGATTTTCGGCAAATAT
>Ga0182012_10000604_pt1 | contig 39825 bp, 38 predicted proteins | sample 612S2SmetaG_FD_120486 | JGI IMG/M metagenome (GOLD analysis project Ga0182012, IMG submission 120486) | Permafrost microbial communities from Stordalen Mire, Sweden - 612S2S metaG | ecosystem: Environmental > Terrestrial > Soil > Wetlands > Permafrost | place: Sweden: Stordalen | collected...
CACCGGTCAACGCCAACGAGCACGGCAAGATCACCCGCGGCGCCGGCAACTTTCACCTGGAGAAAACCCTGCTCAACGACGGCTGGCTGCATGTTTCCTTCTATGTCAGTGGTAATTCCCAAGGGGGAATATATTTCGGCGAGAAAGGAATCGAAAACACCGTCCTGCGGAAAAAAAGCTGGTCGGATTTTTCACGAAGCGCGCCGGGCCACCAGCCGGACGTGAACGCGGCGGCGGCCCGGACGGGAGCGGTCCCGATTTCCGACCCGGCCAACCGCGCGATCATGACCTACCTCGGCGAGGCCGTCCCTCCGCCCGCCGGCCTGGACACCAGATATTCCCCCACCAATCTCCTGGCCGCCTTCACCGCCTTGAGCCAGCAGCAGGGTTTGCGGATAGAGCGGCTGGCCGTGGATGACTCGGAATTCCCTTTTCTCGTCCATGGTGTGCTGGCGGGCCAGCACGACTTCCGGGAGCTGGAAGCGGGTCTTCGCCAGATGAAAGATTATGATTACGGCGGTTCGGAGGTCGGCAACACAGCCAAGGGAGGAACTTATTTCTCCTTGAACATGATCCCGTACAGCCAGTATCCCAGCGGCCAGGCTGCGGCCTGCAACCGCCGTCTCATGGTCCGGCTGCAGATGCTCGCCGACTCCGTCCGCCCGGCGGAAGAATGAAAATGCGAGACAAAATTGAACTGCGGGACATCGCGGTCATTGGCGCCACAGCGCTGGGCGGGTTCCTCCTCATGTTGATCACCGGCCTCCTCGCCGGCAAGGACGTGGCGACCTCGCTGCTTGCAGGGCTGCTCATGGGTGCTCCAAGTGCTGCGGTGGGCGGAATTGTGTTCTGCCTATTGCGGGAACGCATTCTTGACCTCTTACGACGGAAATCCCTTCGTGAATACACGAATGCGGAACTCCGCGCTTATCTCATCGCGGGCACAATTATCTGGGTGGGGGTTGGCTTAGGGACATTTGGTGGCAAACAGTCTGGGTGGTTGCCATGGCCGCCACGGCTCTTAAGTGTGTACTTGGTGGCTTGCGTTTGGTATCAGGCGCTGCGCGAGTTTCGCCGAAGGAGGCGGGGCGAAGCGCCGCAGAATCCCCATGACCCAGAGGCTTAAGAACAGGTGTAACATTCCGCCGTGGTTCGCTAAAGTAAGGGTAAAAAGCAACCCTATGGACACAGAACACAGATGTTCGACTTGTGGCAAGGCGTTGGACGCCAACGCGCCGGGGGGCTTGTGCCCCGAATGCCTTATCAAAGCGGGCCTGGGATCGGGCGTGGACATCGGCCCGGAAACGGAGACCGGGGCCGCCCGCCCGGGCTTTGTTCCGCCGTCAATTGGGGAACTGGCCGGCAAATTTCCCCAACTGGAAATTCTGGAACTCATCGGCCAGGGCGGCATGGGGGCGGTTTACAAAGGCCGCCAGCGGGAGCTGGACCGCATCGTGGCCCTCAAGCTCCTGCCGCCGGATATCGGGCGGGACGCGGCGTTTGCCGGGCGATTTACGCGCGAAGCCCGGGCGCTGGCCAAACTCAATCATCCCGGCATCGTCACCCTGTACGAGTTTGGCCGGGCGGACGGCTTGTATTTCCTTTTGATGGAATATGTGGACGGCGTAAACCTGCGGCGGTTGCTCGCGGGCGGCCGGATCGCCGCGCGCGAAGCCCTGGCCATCGTGCCCCAGATCTGCGATGCGCTGCAATACGCCCACGACCAGGGAATCGTCCATCGGGACATCAAGCCGGAAAACATCCTGCTCGACCGCCGCGGCCGGGTGAAGGTGGCGGATTTTGGTTTGGCCAAAATCATGGAGCCCGGCGGGGCTGAGCCGCCGGTCAGCCCGGAGATTGAGGCTGCGCCGCCGACCGGCCCCACCGGCGTGATGGGCACGCCGCACTACATGTCGCCGGAGCAGATTTCCGCGCCCGGCGAGGTGGATCATCGCGCGGGCATCTACGCGTTGGGGGTGGTGTTTTACCAGATGCTCACCGGCGAATTGCCGGGCCGGAAGATCGAGCCGCCGTCCAGCAAAGTGCGGATTGACGTGCGCCTGGATGAGATCGTGCTCCGCGCCTTGGAACGGGAACCGGAACGCCGCTACCAACAGGCCGGCGACGTGAAGACCTGCGTGGAAACCCTCATCGCCCATCCTGATCCCCGTAGCAGCCGACGTGAGGAGGCTCAAACTGAAAGCGGGATTCCGCCTTCGTGCAGCGGGGCGGAACTACGGCGGACAGGAGCGGAAACGGAAGGCCAAAGTCAGAGCCTCCTTACGTCGGCTGCCACCAATGCAACGCCGCACTGCTCGCGCATGGCCATCGTCGGTACGTGCTGGGTATTGCTGGCATTCCTCGTCGTGCTGTTCTGGTTTCAGAAGCCCGATCAAGCTCCGGCGGCCGTTGGCAGTTCGCAGCTTGTTCCAAGCGTGTTGCTGGGCCTCCTGATGCGCGCGCTGCTGGCTCTCGGCGTCACCGCGCCGTTCGGCATGACGGTGCTCGGTTGGGTGGCGGTCACGCAAATCCGGCGCTCGGCCGGGAAGCTTGGCGGCCTTTGGCTGGCGGTGCTCGATGGCCTGCTGTTTCCGCTGCTGGTGCTGGATGCCCTCGTTTTCTTTGGCTATGTGGTGGTCGTAGGCTTGCTGAGGATGACGCCGTATTCACCTTCCATGGATGTTGCGGCCGCCGTCCTGGCCGTTGGCCTCGGGCTGCTCTCCGTTGCGCTGATGGTTTGGCTGGATTTCCTCATCGTTCGCGGGGTCTGGCGCGCGATGAGCCGACCGTCGGCCGCCCCGGCGCCGCCCGTCCGGAAGTCCGGCCCTTTCTGGCGCAGGCTGGTCTTGTCGCTGATTCTTGTGCCGCTGGTTTTGTTGCTCGTGGCGCTGGCGTTGCTGCTCGCTTGGAGGCCGGCCAAGGATCAGGCTTCGCAAACGGACCGGCCGGAAATTAAGAGCGTGGTGATCAGCAGGGAGGAGGCCGTCGTCACGCAGCGCCATTATAATGGTGAAGGAAGGATCATTACGTTCGGCGCGATGACCAATCGTTGGGAGCCCGGAGGGCTGTATCTCGACACCCTGTTTGATATTACTCAGGAGCGGGGTTGGCTGCCGCATGGCATCAATACGGTCGATTGGGTCATTAAAAGCCGGCGCGGCCTCTATTCCAACCACCGGCTGGACGGCCCGCCCGGTCCGATGCCGGGCAAGATTGTATTCCACCCGGGCACGCCGGTGCCGGAGGCGGATGGCTCGTATGTCATCGGCGAGTTTCAACCGGAGGGCGGCCGGCCGCTGCTCATCATGGTGAAACTGGAAAAGGCGGAAACCGCTCCGCCGCCGGTCCCCGGGCGCGCACCTTGAGGACAACCCCCGGGCGCGTACGCGACTTATTTTTTCCGGGCGCGGAGGGCGAGGATGGGGATGGTGGTTTTGTGCCGCACCTGGGTGATGGTGCTGCCGTGGAAGAGGTCGCCAAAGAAGCGGTGGCCGTGGCTGGTCATGGCGATGAGGTCGCAGTTTTGCGCCGCCGCCACCTTGATGATTTCGGCGGGGGGATCGCCGAGGGCCAGTTGGGTGGTCACGGCCAGATTCTGGGCGCGCAATTGCGTGGCGACGAGTTCGAGGTAGGCGCGGTCGTCCTTCATCTCCTCGGATTCGGCCAGCTTGAGCTGGTTGAAATTGCGGGCGGCCCAGCCGTCGGCGACGTGCAGGAGCAGGAGGTGGGAACCGAAGTATCGCGCCAGTTCCGCGACGTGGGGCAGGATGGTGTCGTCCGCCGGGCCGTTTTCAAGGGTGACGAGGATTTTTTTGTACATGGCGTCAGGCTCCCAAGGTTGATCTCAGCCACCGGCAATGATGTGCCAGGCATCCTTCAAGGCGTCCGGCAGGCTGTAGATGTCCATTCCGGTTATCGCAATGACGCTGCCCCAGCCGAGCGCCAGCAGGAACCAGCCGTTGCGCCATTGCCCCATGATTTTGCGCGAGGAGGTGAACTGAAGCAAGGGGAACATGGCGAAGGGCAGGATGAGGCAGAGCACCACCTGGCTGAGGTTCACGAGGTCGGTGATGCCGCCGCCGCCCCGGACGCAGACGATGAGGATGGCGGGAATGACGGCCAACAGGCGCGAAATCATCCGGCGCAACCACGGGCGGAGGCGCCAGTGCATGAAGCCTTCCATGACCACCTGGCCGGCCAGGGTGCCGGTGATGGTGCTGCTTTGGCCGCTGGCGAGCAACGCGACGGCGAACAGGGTGCTGGCGGCCACGGTGCCCAGCAACGGCGCCAGGGTCAGATACGCGATGCGAATCCAGTCGCTGTCCGGGCTGAAGGTGACCACCTGGCCGCCGGCCACGGTCACGCTTTGTTGACCGTAAAAGACCATTGCTGCGAGCACGAGGATGGCGGCATTGACGAAGAAGGCGAGGGTCAGCGCGACGACGGAGTCAACGGTGTTGAAGCGGATGGCGGTGCGCAGGGAGGCGTCGTCCCGGCCGACATGGCGCGACTGGACGAGGGCCGAATGCAGGTAGAGATTGTGCGGCATGACGGTGGCGCCAATCATGCCGATGGCGACCATCAACATGCCAGCCTGATGCAGGTCCGGCCGGACGAGGGCCCCGGCCATTTCAGCGAAGGAGGGCTGGGTGGCGGGCAGCACAAAGATTTCAATGCCGTAGCACACGCCGATGGTGAGCACGAACACGGCGACGACCGCCTCGATCATCCTCATGCCCAGGCCCTGGAAGGCCAGGAGCAGGAGGACGTCAAAGGCGGTGATGACAATCGCCCAGGCGATGGGGATATGGAAAAGCAGATTCAGGGCGACGGCGCTGCCGAGGGCCTCGGCCAGGTCGGTGGCGGCGATGGCGATTTCCATGGTGATCCAGTTGGGCCAGCGGGTCCAGCGGGGGTAAAAATCCCGGCTGCACTGGGCCAGATCCCGGCCGGTGGCCAGGCCGAGCCGGGCGGAGATGATCTGGAGGATCACGGCCATGAAACTGGCCAGGGCCACGACCCAAAGCAGGCCGTATTTGAACTGCGCGCCGCCGGCGAGGTCGGTGCCCCAGTTGCCGGGATCCATATAGCCGACGCTGATGAGGATCGCCGGGCCCGAGAAGGCCAGCCATTGCCGCCAGAAGCCGGCGCCGGCCGGGGGCACGGGCACGGAGCCGTGGACCTCCGACAGGGAGACCTCGCCCGCCGGCCGGGGCGGGGCGGGGTCAGCGGGGCTGGCTGGTTCCGGTTCCATATGGGGTGTGGTTCCGCACGGAGGAAAGTTTGCCCCAGCCGTTGATTTAAGTCAAATAAAATGTTTTATCTATAAAACAAAAAGTGACGCTTAAAAATCCGCCGCGATTTTTTGGCATCGCCATCGGCGCGCCCCCGGGCTATCCTCCGCCCATGCAAGCCAGACCCAAGCCGGCCTCCCGGTTGCACCGCTCGGCCTCCGAATCCACGGAGGACCACCTGGAGCGCATCGCCGGCTTGATCGAGGACAAGGGTTACGCCCGGGTGACGGACGTGGCCGAAGCGCTGGGGGTCAAGCCGTCCACGGTGTCCAACATGGTGCGGCGGCTGGCGGCCCGGGGCTTTGTCAATTATGAGAAGTACCGCGGCTTCAGCCTGACGGCGGAGGGCCGCACGGTCGCCGCCCGGATCAAGGCGCGGCACAAAATCTTGACGGAGTTGTTCAGCCTGCTCGAACTGGCGCCGGAGACGGTGAACCAGGAGGTGGAGGACATTGAGCACCATCTGCGGCCGCAAACCCTGGAGGTGTTCCGGCAACTGGTGGGATACTGGAAAGCCCGGCCGGAGGCATTGCGCGACTTGCTGCGGTATGCCCGGAGAAAAACGCCGGCGGGCGGCAAGAAGACCGAAGTCCTGGCCGGCGAGAACGGCTGACGCCGGCACAACCGGCGGCCGGGCAAATTTCATCCGCCTTCATCTGCGGTTGAAAGGCATCGTTTCGGCCAAGATCCCAATATTACAATTCGCATCAGTTCAGACCGCCGCGGCCGTTTCATCAGCGGCATCGGTGTCGGTGACCGCCTTTCAGAGTCAGCCTTATCAGTTGTCCACCTCGTCCGCCTTCAGTGCCTCGTATCCTACGGCTAATGCGAATGCCGGTGTTTTCACGGTAACGACATTACCCGGCCAAACCTCAACCCTGAGTGCTTCAACCAGTCTGAGTTCAGGGAGTTTTTCTGCTTTTGAAGGAACCGGCCAGTTTGCCGTGGCGGTGGCGGGCGGTTCAATTACGTCGAGCGCTTCTTTTGCGCCCGACACGGTCGCCGTCGGGGGCACCTATGCTTCGTCTGGAGGCCCTGGCTTGAGGCCGGCCTGATCTTTTGAGGTTTGCCTCTCTCCGCCCCGCAGTTTGCGCTTTATACCGCGGCCGGGGCCGCTTATAAATGGCGCGTGTCACAATCCGTGCAACCGGCGATCAATGCCGCCACCCGCTGTTGCGGCGTGTATGGCTCGCCCATCCGCCATTCCGCCTCGCCGGCCATGCATAATGCCGCGTTCGCCGCGCTGGGGCTGGACTGGTGTTATCTCGCCTTTGAAGTCGCCCCGGAACATCTGGGCACCGCCATTCAAGGGGCCCAGGCAATGGACTTTGCCGGACTCAATCTCACCGTTCCCCATAAAATCATGGCCCTCGACCTGGTGGACGCGCTGGATGAATCGGCGCTTACGTGGGGCGCGGTCAACACCATCCGCTTTGAAGGCCGGGGGACGGATGGCGCCTGGCGCCGGTTGTCCGAGTTTGCGGCGGCAGATGCGGAGGGTCCCGTGGCCCGGCGCACCCAGGGGTTCAACACGGATGCGGACGGCATCAGCCGTTCGCTGCGGGAGGATTTGGGCATTGAGTTGCGGGGCCAACGGGTGTTGCTGCTGGGCGCCGGGGGGGCCGGGCGCACCATCGCCTTGAAACTGGCGGCGGAAGAGGTGGCCGAACTGTTCCTGGTCAACCGCACCCGGAGCAAGGCGGAGGAGCTGGCGGCCGAAATCAAATTGCGGTTCCCCGCCGTGGCGGTGACGGTGGGCCATCCCCCGGCGGCGGTGGATTTGCTGATCAATGCCACCTCGCTGGGCCTGAAACCGGCGGACGCGCTGCCGCTGGATTTGGACCGGTTTCCCCTGGCGCGCGCGCGCGCGGTGTATGATACGATTTACCGCCCCGCCACCACCCCGCTGCTGGCCGCGGCGCAGGCCGCCGGCGGCCGGACCGCCAACGGTCTGGGCATGTTGCTCCACCAGGGGGCCGCGGCCTTTGAAATCTGGACCGGCCGGTCCGCGCCGGTGGCGGTGATGCGCCAGGCGCTCGAACAAAGCATTTATGGTCGCTGAAACCATTTTCAACCTCAACACCTGGGCCGGCGTGCCGTTTCATTTTTGGTCGGCGGTGTTCTTCATCTTCGGCTGCGTCATCGGCAGTTTTTTGAACGTGTGCATCCACCGGCTGCCTTTGGAGATGAGCCTCGCCACCCCGCCGTCCCATTGCCCGCATTGCCGCTACGCCATCCCGTTCTACCTGAACATTCCCTTGGTGACGTGGGTGGCCCTGCGCGGCCGCTGCAAAAACTGCGGGGCGCCGATTTCCTTCCGCTATTTCCTGGTGGAGCTGCTGACGGGGCTGGCGTTTCTGGGTTGCTGGTTGAAATTTGGCGTCCGGGACCAGCCGTTGCCCGCCCTGCCGCTGGCCTTTGCCTATGCCGTTTTGCTCGCGGGCTTGATCGTCGCCACCTTCATTGATTTTGAGCATTTCATCATCCCGGATGAAATCACGCTGGGGGGCGTGCTGGCGGGGTTTGCGCTGTCATTCTTCCTGCCCGGATTGCACGGGGCCGCCTCCGCCGGCGTGGCGCTGGGGCGGAGCGTGCTGGGCATTGTGGTGGGCGCGGGGGTGGTGTATGCCATTCTGCGTCTGGGCAAGCTGATGTTTGGCCGCCAGTTGCTGAAATTGGAGCCGGGCGCCAAGGTCATTTTCACCGAAACCACCCTGTGCCTGGGGGAGAAGGAAATCGCCTACGAAGAGATCTTTTACCGCCGGTCCGACACCATTGTGCTGGCCGCCCGCCGGGTGGAACTGGTGGACCGTTGCTATCAGGACGTGACCGTCCGGCTGTCGCCGGCGACGCTCCTCATCGGGGAGGAACAGCTTGACCCCGCCGCCGTGGCGTATCTGGAGGCGTCGTGCGAGAGCGTGGTGTTGCCGCGCGAAGCCATGGGGTTGGGGGACGTGAAGTTCATGGCGGCCATCGGCGCTTTCATCGGCTGGCAGGGCGCGTTGTTTTCCTTGATGGTCAGCTCGCTGATCGGCGCGTCCGTGGGCGTGACGCTCATCCTGCTGCACCGCCGCGAATGGTCCTCGCGCATGCCGTACGGACCGTACATCGCCCTGGCGGCGGTGGTCTGGGTGTTTGCCGGGCCGCAGATCCTGAAGCTGGTGTTTCCCTGAGCGGGGGGTCAGATCGCAAAATCCGCGTACTCCGGCTTGGCCTCCTCGGTGGGCGGATACAGCATCCCGGCGGCCACGGTGGCGTTTGAGCCCTGTTCGATCAGGATGAACGAGCCGGTCAGGCGGTTGGTGGTATAACCATCAAATACCAAAGGCTTGGCGGTGCGCAGGCGGAGGACGCCGATGTCGTTCATGGCCAGGGCCGGCGGCGCGGGTTCCGCCTCGAACGTGTTCATGTTGATGCGGCTGTCCAGGACGGTGACGACGGCCTGCACGGTCTGGGTGGTGTGTTTGAGAAAGTATTTCTTGCCCGCCTGCAGGGGGCGCGGGTTCATCCAGCATACCCGCGCCTGCAATTCCGAGCTGCGGCCCGGCAGGCCGGTCAACCCCACGATCATGTCGCCCCGGCTGATGTCAATGTCATGCTCCAGGCACAACGTGACGGACTGGGGGCAGAACGCTTCGGGCAGGGCCGCCTCGTAATTCCATATTTCCTTGATGGTCGTTTTCAGGCCGATGGGCAGCACCACCACCGGATCGCCCCGGCGGATGATGCCGCTGGCGATCTGGCCGCTCAACCCGCGAAAATCATGCAGGGACGGGTCCGTGGGATTGTTGGGGCGGTTCACCCACTGCACGGGAAAACGGAAGTTGCCCAGGTTCCAGTCGCTGGCAATGTGGACGTTCTCCAAGTGGCCCAGCAGCGTGGGGCCTTCGTACCACGGGGTCAGCTTGGAAAAGTCCACCACATTGTCGCCATTGAGGGCGCTGATGGGGATGAACTTCACGTCCCGAAAGACGCCCAGGCGCGGCAGGAAGCTTTCAATCTCATCGCGGATTTCCTGGTACCGCGCCGGGCTCCAGTCCACGAGGTCCATTTTGTTGATGGCCACCACCAAATGGGGGATGCCCAGCAGCGACGAAATGTAGGTGTGGCGGCGGGTCTGCTCGATCACGCCCTGCCGCGCATCCACCAGCACGATCGACAGGTTGGCCGTGGAGGCGCCGGTGACCATGTTGCGGGTGTATTGCACATGCCCGGGCGTGTCCGCCACGATGAACTTCCGCTTGGGCGTCGCAAAGAAACGGTACGCCACGTCAATGGTGATGCCCTGTTCGCGCTCGGCGCGCAGGCCGTCGGTGAGGTTGGCCAGGTTGATCTGGCCGCCGCCGGTGAGGTCGGCGGATTTCTCCAGCGCCTCGAGCTGATCCTCCATCAGGTTCTTGGAATCGTAGAGCAGGCGGCCGATCAGCGTGGATTTGCCGTCGTCCACGCTGCCGCAGGTGTTGAAGCGCAGGAGTTCGATGGGATGCGGGGTGTTGGGCATGGCTATAATATCAAAAATACCCCGCCTTTTTGCGGTCTTCCATGGCGGCTTCGCTGGCCTTGTCATCGGCGCGGGAGCCGCGCTCGGTCACCCGGGCGGCCGCCACCTCGGCGATGATGTCGTCCACGCTGTCCGCGCGCGATTCGATCATGCCCGTGCTGATCATGTCCGCGATGGTGCGCACGCGCACCACCAGCCGTTTCACCGGCTCATTGGGCTTGGGCCGCGCCCCGGCGTAGGGGTCGGGGGTGTGGATGTCGGGGTGCGGCGGGGGCAGGGGCAGCCATTGCCCGCCGTGCCGGAAACAGTCGCGTTCATGGCTGAAATAAATCGTCGGCACCGCCAGTTGCTCCCGCTTGATGTATTCCCACACATCCATCTCCGTCCAGTTGTTGATGGGATAAACCCGCATGTTTTCGCCGGGATTGAGCCGGGCGTTGTAGAGGTTCCAGATTTCCGGGCGCTGGTTCTTGGGATCCCACTGGCCGAAAGTGTCGCGGAAACTGAAGAACCGCTCCTTGGCCCGCGCTTTTTCCTCATCCCGGCGGGCGCCGCCGATGGCGCAGTCAAATTGGAATTCCTCAATCGCCCCCAGCAGGGCCGGGGTCTGCAGGCGGTTGCGGCTGATTTCCCCGGGGGCCTGGCTGGCCAGCCCTCGTTTCAGCGCGTCCGCCACCGTGCGCACAATCAACTTCGCGCCCAGTTCCTTCGCCCGGCGGTCCCGGAACTGGATCAGCTCGGGGAATTCGTGGCCGGTTTCAATGTTCAGAAAGGGCAGGGGAATGTCCGAGGGGCGGAACGCCTTTTCCGCCAGCCGCAGCAGGCAGATGGAATCCTTGCCGCCGGAAAAGAGCATCACGGGGCGTTCAAATTCCGCCGCAACTTCGCGCAGGACGTGAATCGCCTCGGTTTCCAAATATTGCAAATGGTCAAGATGGTAGGAGGACATTCGGGGGTGGGGGCTGGAGTTTCGGGTCTCGGGTTTCGGGTCAGGGATCGGGGGGGCTTATTTGTTGGCGAGCGAGCGGATGTGGCCGCTGATGAGTTTGCCCGATTTGATGGATCGCGTTTGTAAATTCACTTGCTCGTTCACGGTGATAAAATCATTATTTTAGTTCCCAGACGCCAGACCTTGGACGCCAGGCCCGGCTCCCTCCGCCGCCTGGCCGCCCCAGCTTGCGTGCAGGCCGCACTCGCGTTTTTCATCCGCCTTGGCCGGGTCAAAGTAATCCCATTCATTGGGCAGGTCGTATTCCTTCAGATACTTTTCAAGACCCGCATCGGTTTGGTAAAACAGCGGGCTGACCTTCAGCGTGTGGAAATTGTCATCCGCCACCACGATGGCCAGGCTGGCCCGGTTCGGATTTTGCACCTGGCGCAGGGCGGTCAGCCAGATCACGGGCGCAAGGGTCTGCAGGCCGCGCCGGAAAGGCTCCAGCTTCATCACCGCGCTGAACTCCTTTATGCGCCCCTCGTTTTCGGGCGAGGGCGACGGCGGGCCGCCATGAATCGCGTCGTAATGCGCGGCGGTCATCCGGGGCACAAACGTCTGGAGGTTCAGCTTGAGCCGTTTCTTCAGCTCCTCGGCATGACGGTACGTGGCCGGCCGGTTGTAGCCGTGGTCGGCCCACAACACCGGGATGTCCGGCTGCACCTGCACGGCCAGATGCAGGATCACGGCCTCGTAGGGCCGGAAATTCGTCGAGACCACGGCCTGGCCCGGGGCCTGCGCAATGGCCCAGCGGATGATCTCCAGCGGCGATTTCGAGCGCAATTCCGCGTTGGCGTCTTTAATTTGGTCGGCGGTCATGTTCGTTAATCGGCTTCGATTTCGATGAATTTCCCAGGTTGGATGGAGTTTAGTTTTGCACGAATGGTTGGAGCGATGCGCGCCAAGATTTTCAGCTTATTTGTCGGCAGCACCAGAATCGCGATTCGCCGGCCTTTTAGATTCTGCTGGCACCTTAAATTCTTATCTGTCGTCATCAGAATATCGAACCCGTCTTTTTCAGCGGCGGCCACCAAATCACCATTTTCCAATTCCGCCCAGCCGTTGAATTGCGCGGTGACAATCTCATGGTCGGGAAAGTCCTGTCGGAGCGGGTGCGGCATGTTCACGTCGAACAAGATTTTCATGCCGTCTCCAACATGGATTTTTTTGCAAATTCAAGCACCCTGAGCGCCTGCGCGCGGGAAACAATTGGAAAAGCCTCCAGCCATTCGTCCAGGCTTACTCCGTCTTCAAGATTGTCAAAGAGGCTGTCAATCGGCAGCCGGGTCTTGTAAAAGCACGGTGCGCCGCTCACCCGCTCGGGATTAATCCAAATCAAGGGATTGATTTCATCAGGCAGCAATGCTTCTTTATTCATGGCAAAATCTCCGGTAATAACACCCGGTCGCACCAGTCGCCGAAGCGTTCGCCGGCCGCCCGTTCCTGGGCGAACCGCGCCAGCACCGGCCGCAGCTCGGTTTCGATTTCCGCATCTTTGAGCACATCCTTCCAGACGCGATTGAGCCGGGTGCCCGACTGGCTGCCGCCCAGCCAGACTTGATAGCGGCCCGGTGCTTTGCCAACGAAGGCCATTTCCGCCGTGTACGGCCGGGCGCAGCCGTTGGGGCAGCCGGTGGAGCGGATGACAATCTCCTCCCCCGCCAACCCGACCTCGCCGCAGAGTTTCTCCAGGCGGTCGAGCAATCCGGGCAGGTAACGTTCACTTTCCGCCAACCCCAGCCCGCAGGTGGGCAGCGACGGGCAGGCCAGCGCCGCCGCGTGCAGCACGCTGGCTTGCTGGTCCACCGCCACCCCGTGAGACGCCAGCAGCGCCGTGATGACGGGCTTTTCCGCCTCGGCAATGTTGGCCAAGATGACGTTCTGGTTGGGGGTCAGCCGGAATTCGATGCCGGGAAACTGTTCCGCCACCTGGCGCAAGGCCGTCTTTTGGGCCCGTCCGGGCACATCCTTCACCCGGCCGGACTCAACGAATAATCCCAGGAACCACGAGCCGTCCACCGCCCGCCGCCAGCCGTACAAATCGCTCATGGTGGTGAACTGGAACGGCCGCGTGGGCGCCAGTTCGATCCCCGCCCGCCGGTTGACCTCGGTGCGCATGAACTCCACCCCGCGCTCCGCCACCACATACTTGAGCCGGGCGTGTTTCCGGTCGGTCCGGTCGCCAAAATCCCGGTGGATGGTCAGCACCGCCTTCGCCACCGCCACCACGTCCTCCGGTGGGATGAAACCGATCACATCGGCCAGGCGCGCAAAGGTTGCGTCATTGCCATGGGTGCGTCCCATGCTGCCGCCCACGCTGACATTATAGCCGGCCAACCGGTCCTGTTCGATGATGGCCGTGAAGCCCAGGCAATTGGTGAAGATGTCCGTGTCATTCACCGGCGGAATGGCGAAGGAAATCTTGAACTTGCGCGGCAAATAGGTTTTGCCGTAGAGCGGGTCCACGAAATCCTGGTTGGCCGGATCGTCCAGGTTCAACTGCACCCCGTCAATCCAGATGGCGTGATACGCCTCCGTCCGGGGCGCCAGGGTCATGGCCACCCGGTGGCAATCCGCGAACACCTGCGCCCGGGCCGGCGTGTAGGCCGGCGTGGGCGGGGCCGTCACGTTGCGGTTCACGTCCCCGCAGGCGGCCAGGGTGGAGAGCAGCGACTCGTTGATCTTTTTCACCAACGGCCCCAGCCCCGACATCAGGACGCCGTGGAACTGAATGCTTTGGCGGGTGGTGACGCGCAGAGTGTGATTGCCGTACTGGGTGGACAATTCGTCAAACACGCACCATTGCCTGGGGGTCATCACCCCGCCCGGGATGCGGCCCCGGATCATCATCATGTACTTCTTCCCCGTCTTGCGCAGATCCCGGTCGTCCTGCTGGTAAATACCGTGAAACTTGGTGAATTGCTGGTCATCGGCGGAAAACTGGTCCGCTCCCGGCGTGGCCATCGTGGCCGCAATGGTGCCCGCCAAGGTCGGGATTGCCGCCTTGATGATCTCATTGTGCGTCAGTTTCGGCTCTTCGGTGGTTGTCACGCTCATAATCGAATCAACAATTTAACCCCTCCTGATGGATTGTTCAAGCACCGCTTGTGCGGGGATTCAGGCTTGGCTCAAATGGAAAAAACATGTGTAAATTGTTTTTGGAAAGCAACTTAAGAAAATATAGGCCCGGCGATGGCCGGGGGATGCTGCAAAATAAATCCAGTCATTCCGCCATTCTGACCCTTTAAAGACGACTATAATGATAGTGATTGTCTGCTGTTGCCCGTCGCCTCGGAGGCTGGACTCAGCCGGACTCAGCGCGACACAGCCATCGTCCCGGAAGGGCGGTGTTGCCGCGCCGTCCCAATATCGTCTATGTCCCCCAACCTTCCTCCATGCCAAAGATCAGCGACCGGCCAACCGCCAGACCCGCGCCGCCCGGTGGCGCTCCGTGACCGTCATATTGCATAACCGATTATACATGTCAAGCACGGTATTCCACCTCCGTCTGGCGTGTGTGGTTATCGGCCGGAGCCGGTCGAAGGCCTGTGGGTGGGGTTTTGAACCATGCCGGCCCGGCCAACCGCCTGGCCAACCGCCTTGACAACGCAGCGTGGCCGTGGGAGATTCCCATTATGAATGCCACGGTCACAGACAGCCGCCGCCGACTGGTGATGCCGCCGGAGTTGCCGGCCCGTTCGCCCGTCCTGGTCCAGCAGATTGATGTGGACACTTGGATCGTCAGGCGCGCCCGCCCGCAAAAAACGTACTTGGTCCTGCTATTGCCCGACATCAAGCACCTGCCGCCCGATCCGGAGTGGCAGGAAACCGAGAGCCGGATCGTGGCCCACCATGCCCGAACCATCGCCCCGTTTGAGGAGTGAAGCCATTTGACATTTATAGCTGGCAGCCGGCCGGTTGGCCCGGTCCGCATCCGGCAGTGATCGTGTCCAACCCGGACCGGGTGGCCAACAAGCCGGAGGTGGAAGTTCTGATGTGCTCCTCAAACAAGGCAGGACGCGCCGCGCTGCCGGGTGAAATTCTGCTGGACGAATCCGACGGTCTGGACTGGCCGACGCTGTGCAAGTGTGATTTGATTCATGCCGTGAAAAAATCTGATTTGAAAAACCAGCGCGGGGAGGTTTCGCCGACCAGGCGCGCCCCAATGATCCGCCTGGTCGTCGCGGCCCATGCTTGGGGGGAAATCCTCGCCAGCTGAAGCGGCCCGCGGCGGGAATCTTGCGGCCGAAGTTGCGGGCGGACTTGGAGAAACTGTTGATCGAGCTAAGCCGGAAATCCGGGGAAAAAACGTGGCGAAGGCCTGCGGAATGAATGCGGAGAAAGGAACGGAATGGGTAAAAAAATGCATGGTTCGATGCAGCCAAGTTACTCGGAAAACTGGCTGGAGTTGGGTCGGCGATTGAGTTCGCAATAAAGTGGGCAGACGGAGAATTTAGTAAGCTCATTTATTGTTTCGCTCTTTGTGGTGTTTTTGTCTTTATATGGTGTATATATGTGAGGTTTTTTGCATTGAAAACTGAACAAGTAAATTGGATAGACAAAAAAGGACGTTCATTTCCCGAAAAGCTGGTTCCAAAATATCCCCAAAGCGAGCTCACAACAGCGCTGCTTTTCATCGTGCAATTCCACTTTGTTTAGTTTAATCTTAAACACTGTGCTGGGAATATATTTCCGGACATTGTTAATGTTTCCTCAAACGGGCTTAAATTGGTGAAATTGCAGCTCAATAATTTAGTGCCGAACTAAACCGGAATTGATAAACCGGGAATTATCCTCAAAATTATGAGCCAAGTTCCACGCAAATGGCTGGCCGGCGGTTGCCTGCTGCTTTTCACCCTGCTGCCCGTGCCCTCGGCCCCGGCCGCTGATCTTCGGCTCACCTATGCGCAGCCGGCGGCGCACTGGACGGAGGCGTTGCCGGTGGGCAACGGCCGGCTGGGCGCGATGGTCTTTGGCGGCGTCACCAATGAACTGTTGCAGCTCAATGAAGCCACGCTCTGGTCGGGCGGCCCGCGCGACTGGAACAATCCTGGCGCCAAGGACGTGCTGCCGCAGGTGCGCGCCGCCATTTTCGCCGGGGATTATGTGAAGGCCGGCGAGTTGTGCAAACAGATGCAGGGGCCGTACAATGAATCCTACCAGCCGCTCGGCGATTTGCGGCTGACTTTCCCGGATGCGCCCGCCACGGATTACGAACGCAGCCTGGACTTGGACCGCGCGGTGGCCACGGTGCGATATCGCGCGGGTGGAGCGACCTTCACGCGCGAGGTGTTCAGCAGCTTTCCCGATCAGGTGATCGTGGTGCGGTTGACCTGCGACCAGCCCGGCCGGATTGCTTTCCGCGCCGGGGCTGACAGTTTGTTGCATTCCACCACGGTGACGGGGGGGACCAACACGCTGGTCTTGCGCGGCAAAGCGCCGTCGCATGTGGACCCGAGTTATCTGAATTCGGCGAACCCCATCCTCTATGAGGCCGGAATGAACTCCGAAGGCATGACCTTCGATCTGCAGGTGCGCGCCCTGGCCGAGGGCGGCACGGTGGCGTGTGACGGCCGGACGCTGTCCGTCACCAATGCCAACGCCGTCACCCTGCTGCTGTCGGCGGGGACGAGCTACAACGGGCCGGACAAATCGCCGGGGCGGGCGGGCCGTGACCCGGTGGCGGCGGCGGCGGGCCCGCTGTCAGCGGCGCAAACGCAACCGTATGCCAAACTGCTGGCCCGGCACCTGGCGGATTACCAGGCCCTGTTCCGCCGCGTGGACTTGAATCTGGGCGCGGCTCCGGGCGTGACCAATCTCACCACGGACGCCCGCCTGGCCCGCTTTGCCGGCGGCGAAGCGGACCCCGGCCTGGCGGCGCTGTTGTATCAGTACGGGCGTTACCTGCTCATCGCCAGCTCGCGGCCCGGCGGGTTGCCGGCGAACTTGCAGGGGATTTGGAACGATTCCATGCGCCCGCCCTGGAGCGCCAATTGGACGTTGAACATCAATGCGGAGATGAACTACTGGCCGGCCGAGGTGGCGAACCTGCCGGAGTGCCATGAGCCGATGCTGGATTTCATCCAGACGCTTTCCGTGCATGGCCGCCAGACCGCCACCGTCAACTACGGCGCGCACGGCTGGGTGGCGCATCACAACGCGGACATCTGGGGCCAGACCGGCCCGGTGGGGAATTACGGCGGCGGCGACCCGGTCTGGGCCAACTGGGCGATGGGCGGCGCGTGGTTGAGTCTGGATGATTGGGAGCACTACGCCTACAGCGGCGACAAAAAATTTCTGCGCGAGCGCGACTGGCCGGTGATGAAGGGGGCGGCGGAGTTCTGCCTGGACTGGCTGATTGACGATGGCCAGGGCCATTTGGTCACGGCACCCTCGGTCTCGCCGGAGCTGGGGTTCATCACCACCAATGGCCAGCACGCCACCGTCAGCATGGCGACCACCATGGACATTTCCATCATCTGGGAGCTCTTCACCGACTGCCTGGACGCCACCCGGGCGCTGGACACGGACCACGAGTTTGCGGCCAGGCTCGCGGCGGCGCGGGCGAAACTGTATCCGCTCCAGATCGGCGCGCGCGGGCAGTTGCAGGAATGGTTCCAGGATTTTCAAGAGCAGGATGTGCATCACCGGCACACTTCGCACCTGTTCGGGGTTTATCCGGGGCATCGCATCACCCCCGCCACACCCGAATATTTTGCGGCGGCCAAACGTGTGCTGGAGCTTCGCGGTGACGACGGCACCGGCTGGTCGCTCGGCTGGAAGATCAATTTTTGGGCGCGGCTGCTGGACGGCGACCACGCTTATTTGCTGGCGAAAAACCTGCTACGGCCGGTGGGCAATGCCGCGCGGACGAGCTACGGTGCGGGCGGGGGCGTTTATCCGAACCTGTTTGACGCGCATCCGCCGTTTCAGATCGACGGCAATTTCGCCTTCACCTCCGGCGTTTCCGAGATGCTCCTGCAAAGCGAACTGATGGCCAAACCCGACGCAGCGGAGCCGGAGTACACCCTCGACCTGCTGCCCGCGCTGCCGCGGGTCTGGCCCGAGGGCAGTGTGAAGGGCCTGCGGGCCCGGGGGGGATTCACTGTGGATTTGGAATGGGAAACCGGCCGGCTTGGCGGCGTGACCATCCACAGCACCGGCGGCCGGCGCTGCCGGGTGTGCTACGGCCCCTGGGTGAGGGAGGTCCAAATAAAACCCGGCCGTTCGATCACGTTGGATGCGAGCCTGCAGGTGTTTTGAGGGTTGAATTCTGGCCTGGCGCTTTACACTTGGCGCATGGCTGCGTCAGCGCTTAAACTGCCGCCGTGTTAATTTTGAGTTACTGCCTCACTTTCCTGGCCGCGTATTTGCTGGGGTCCATCCCCACCGGATATTGGGCGGGCCGGGCCAAGGGCGTGGACATCCGCACGGTGGGCAGCAAAAACATGGGGGCCACCAATGTCTTCCGCACGGTCGGGAAAATCTGGGGGATCATCGTGTTGCTGGTGGACGCCTTGAAAGGCTGGGCGGCGGTGCATTGGGTGGCGCCCTTGGTTTGGCGGATGTTCTCGTCGGAAGCGGTGCCGGCCTGGCTGCCGGTGGTGGCAGGGTTGGGGGCGATTCTCGGCCACAATTACACCTGCTGGCTGCAATTCAAGGGTGGCAAGGGCATCGCCACTTCCGCCGGGGTGTTCCTCGCCCTGGTGCCGGCGGCGCTGGGCATTGCGCTGGGTGTGTGGATCGTCCTGTTCGCGGCCACCCGCTATGTCTCCGTGGCCTCGATGGCGGCGGCGTCGGCGCTGCCGGTGGCCACCTGGTTCACCACGCAGGATGTTCATCTCACGGTCGTGGCCGGGGTGGTGGGCGCTCTGGCCATATACAAACATAAAGCCAACCTGGGGCGGTTGCTCGCCGGCACGGAACATCGCCTTGACTTGGGCAAAAAGAAAGGGGTGGCGCCTTGAAAGTGACGGTTCTGGGCGCGGGCGCGTGGGGCACGGCGCTGGCCCGTTTATTGCAATCGGGCGGGAACGAGGTGACCCTCTGGGGTCATGCCCCCGAGCATTTGGAGGATCTCCGCCGTACACATCGCAACGAGCGTTATTTGCCCGGCATCGTCCTGCCGTGGGAACTGCGTTTGGAACCGGATTTGCCCCGGGCTGTGGCGGGCGCGGAATACGTGGTGCTGGCCGTACCATCCAAGTCATTTCGCGGCGTCGCCCAATCCTTGGCGGGCTTTGCCGGGGTGGCGGTCAGCGTCACCAAAGGCATCGAACATCAGACCGGCCTGACCATGTGCGGTGTGCTGGCGGAAACTGCACCGCTGGCCCGGCGGGCGGCCCTGTCGGGCCCATCCCTGGCGCAGGAGGTGGCGCGGGACATTCCCACCGCGATTGTCGCCGCCAGCGCGGACCCGGCCACGGCTGCTGCGGTGCAAAAGTTGTTTCACCGGCCGGCCTTCCGCGTCTATACCAGTCACGACCTGCTGGGCGTGGAACTGGGCGGCGCCCTGAAAAACGTCATCGCCATCGCCGCCGGGATTTGCGACGGCCTGGGGTTTGGCGACAACACCAAGGCCGCCTTGGTCACCCGGGCGCTGGCGGAGATGCGCCGGCTGGGCGTGGCGGCGGGCGCCCACGCGGAGACCTTCGCCGGCTTGAGCGGCCTGGGCGATTTGATGGTCACCTGTTTCTCCAAGTTGAGCCGTAACCACGGTTTTGGCGAACGCCTGGGCCGCGGCGAGGCCGTCCCGGACATTATCGCCAGCCTGCATTCGGTCGCCGAAGGCTATCCCACCGCCCGCTCCGCGTCCGACCTGGCCCGCCGGTTGAAGGTCGAGACCCCGGTGGTGGATGAAACCTACGCCACTCTGTATGAGGGCAAGTCGCCGGCCCTGGCCCTCCGCGACCTCACCGCCCGCGAATCCAAGCCGGAAAATTGACACCCCCCGGACCGCGCCCGTCCCCGGACGCAGCAACGCAGGGCGGGGCAAAACCGTTGGAACTTCCCAACCGTCAACCGCCATCGGACTTTCCTGTGCCCGAGGACGGGCACACTCCGGGAGACAGATCGCCCCCTGCGCCCCCTTTTATCCTTTATCCTTTTCCCCTTCCCCCAGCGCGCCCTTGATCAGCGCCGACAACTCCGCATACGTGTCCACCGCCGGGAACTGGGGAAACTGGCTGATCACATTCGGTGGTGCGTGGAACAAAAACCCCGTGTCCGCTTCGATCAACATGGCCGTGTCATTGAAGGAATCCCCGGCCGCCACCACCTTGTAATTCAACGATTTCAGCGCCGCCACCGCCTTCTTTTTCTGGTCCGGCACCCGCAGTTGGTAGCCGGTGATCCGGTCGTCCGCCACGATCAGTTTGTGACAAAGCAGCGTCGGCCACGCCAGTTGCCGGAGCAGCGGCATGGCAAACTGCTCGAACGTGTCGGATAAAATGATGACCTGTGTGCTGGCGCGGAGGTCGTCCAAAAAGGCCTTGGCCCCCGGCAGCAGGGATAGCGAGCCGATCACCGCTTGGATGTCGGACAACTTGATTCCCTCCCGGTCCAGGATCGCGATGCGGTAACGCATGAGCTTGTCGTAATCCGGCTCGTCACGGGTGGTGCGGCGCAACTCCGGCAGGCCGGTCTTCTCCGCCACGGCGATCCAGATTTCCGGCGTCAACACGCCTTCCATGTCCAAAGTGACCAATGCTTGTTTCACGCGCGGGAGTCTTCCAAAACCCGCACCCCGTGTCGAGCCGTCTTCATGTCCGCCCGTCGCCGGGCCGCCGGCGGCCAGGTTGGTGGTGATGGTTCCTTTGGACTGTTAATCACGCTTTTGCTTCCTACGCGAAATGACCGTTGCTCTCCGGTCCGACTTCGTTCCCACAAAGCGATCACCCATTTTTGGCCGATGTCCGAAACTGGCACCCCAGTCTGCAATCTGGCGGAAACCGAATTCCATTTTGTATAAAAGATTCCTTAATCGGAAGTATAAAAAAAATTGACAGCACCCAATACTATGCAAAAATAAACCGCAAATTGTCAAACCGAACCACCATGAAACCATCAGCGGAAAGAGCATATCCGGGAAGTCCGGCGGCCGTGATGCTCCCCCGGGCGGCCAAGACATGCGGCCTTAAAAATATATGGCTCACGGCGCAAGCGGCGCTGGTCATCAGGGTCATGTTCCAGGCCGGGATGGCGGCCGCACAAAACTTGGTGACGAATCCCGGTTTCGAGGCGGGGAACACCTCGGGATGGTTTAATTTCGGGACGCCGACGCTGGCGGCAGTCACTTCACCGGTGCATTCCGGCGATTATGCGGCCCTGGTGACGGACCGGACGGCCACCTACATGGGGATCGCCCAGTCATTGGCCGGGGTCCTGCAGACGAATGTGACGTATACTGTGACGGCGTGGTTGCAACTGGCCGGCGGCACCAATGCGACGATGCAAATCACCGCGCAACAAACGGATGCCGGCGGCACGACCTACACGGAAATTACCAGCGGGACCGTGACCAACGGCGGTTGGACGCAGTTGGCGGGGCAATATTCGTTCACGGTCAACGGGACCCTGACGAATCTGAACATCGATTTTGAGATGCCGGGCAGCGCGACGAATGCGTATTACATTGATGACGTGAGCATCACGGCGCCCGCCGCGGCCGCCGGCACGAACGGGTCGTGCACGGTTGACTGGGATACGGTTTTTCAACGGATCGACGGGTTCGGCGCCTCGTCGGCCTGGGGTGGCAGTTGGACGGCGACGCAGGCGAACATGTTTTTTTCCACGAATGCCAGCGGCACGGCGACTTCGTTTGACGGCAGAACCAATTTCTTTTTCAATGGGTGCGGATTATCGTTGCTGCGGAATCACATTGCCTACGCCGGTTCGACGGCCGCGACGGAAGTTCCCAGCACCGTTGAAACCACCATCATGCAACTGGCCCAGGCGCGCGGCGCACGGGTGTGGAGCGCGCCGTGGACGCCACCGGCGGGTTTCAAAAGCCCCAACGACATTTACGACGGGCTCACCGCCACGTCCGGAGGCATCAACGGGGGCAGTTATCTGGGGAGCGGAAACAACATCACGAATCTGAATTATGCCCGCCAGTTGGCGAACTACGTCGCCAGCATGAAGGCCACCGGGGTGACGCTTTATGCCCTCTCCATCCAGAACGAACCGGACGCGCAAGTGAACGGTTATGAGGCCTGCCAATGGACCGGCCAGCAGATTCATGATTTTGCGACGAATCTTTATGCCGCGCTGGTCGCCAAGGGTTATGGCTCCACGAAGATCATTCTGCCGGAGAGTGAGAATTGGTCGGCTGATTCCGCCTTGTTCACGCCGACCCTGGCGGATACGAATGCGTCCGCCGAAACTGCCATTCTGGCGGATCATGATTATGTGGCCGACAATGGCGTAGGCGACCTCACCATCCCGGCGATGCTGCCGGTCAACAACCAGGCCGTTTGGGAAACGGAGGTGTCACAGTTCGGCAACGGGTTTGACGGCAGCATCACGAATGCCCTGTATTGGGCCGGAAGAATCCATTTATTCATGACGGCCGCCAATGCCAACGCCTGGCATTATTGGTGGTTGGTGCCCGCAAACGCGGATAATGAGGGATTGACGGACACCAACGGCGTGCCGGCCAAGCGGATGTACGCACTTGGCCAGTTCGCCCGGTTCATCCGTCCGAATTTTTACCGGATCAAAGTGACCAATAACACCAGTCCGGCCCTCATCAGCGCCTATAAAGACTCCGTCTCTCCCAAATTTGCCATCGTGGCCATCAATTCCACGGCGACGAATGTCTCCCAAGTCTTCAATCTGACCAATGTGCCGAACCTGTCGCTGGTGACACCGTGGCTGACCTCGGGAACCACAAACCTGTCCCGTCAACCCGGGGTGACCGTGACCAACGGGAGTTTTGGATATGTGCTGCCTGCGCTGAGCATTGTCACCTTCGCCGGTCAATACTCCAGCAACACCCCGCCGGTGTTCAGCGCGGCGGCCATCCCGCCGGTGAATGCAGGCATCACCTTGACGCTCACCAATACCGCGTCGGACACCAATCAGCCGCCGCCTGCGCTGACTTACGGGCTGCTGTCCGGGCCGGCCGGGGCGACCTTCCACGCTCAGAGCGGGGTGCTCACCTGGCGTCCGACCGTCGCCCAGGCAAACACCTCCAATAATGTGGTGGTGACGGTCGCGGACAATGGCGCGCCTCCTTTGCGCGCAACCAATTCTTTCGCGATTGTTGTGAATCCACTGACCAACCCGGTGCTGGGCGGAGCCAGCGTGGTTGCCTGGAATTTCCTGATGACCTTGAACGGTCCGTATGGTCCGGACTATACAATTCTGACGTCGAGCAACCTGATCAACTGGCAGACGTGCGCCATGAGCAACCAGCCGGTGCTGCCGTTCACCTTCACAGACACCAACCCGGCTGCGGGGACCCGCTTTTACAAGGTCCAGATCGGACCCTGAGGCCGCCACTGATGTTGGATCACCCGCCGTTTTCAACCAGTGACTGAATAAACCGGCTGTCTGCCCGCGGTCTTCATCCCTTCACCAGCGTCATGGTGCAATAACTGTTGAGGCTTTCGCCGGCGGCCAGAGCTTTGGCGGCCAGACGACGGTGCAGGGCCGGTTCCACGCGCAGCACAAACCGGCCGCTGAATTTTTTCGCGGCCAGCGGTTCGGGCAGAGGGTCGCAGTCCTTTTCCAAAAGTTCGATCCATTCTTCCACGATTTGACACAATTCGGCATAGACCCTCGCTTCATCCTTGCCGTGGCAACAGGGTCCGATCAGCCGCGGCGCGCTGCCGACAAAACAGTTGTCCTCGTCGCTCCATTCCACAATTTTCATCTGGCGGGCGGCTTGGACTTTGATTTGTTTGCGGGTCATGGCTTCACCCTCACCCAAACCCCCCGCCCGAACTGGGCTCCGGGACCACTCCGCCGAAGCCGCCGGTGCTGTTGCGCCGCAACCCGGCCAGCGCCAGCGCCTGATACCACAACGCCCGGAACCGGGCGGGCCGCTGCACCTGGAGGGGGGCCGGCGGCGTCTGGTCGTTCAGCTTCCAGGAGAAAATTTTGAGGCCCGCCTCCTGCCAGTGCAACAACACATGCGCCAGGTCGTTTTGCGGGAAGACGGCCCCCATCTGTCCCAGCACCACCGAGCCGACCCCACGCGACAGCAGGAAGTTCGCCGAGGGGAAATCCTGCGGAAAGGTATACCACCGATTGTCAAACATCCCCGGCCGGGCGGAAGCCCCCCCGCCGGACCTCAGGACATCCAGCAGAAATACTGGCGGCGCTTCCGCCGGCAACTGCAACCCCACCAGGGCGTCGGCCGCCGCCGCCAACGCGAAAATCGTCGGCGCCACATTGATCAGCGACGAGGGGCCGGCGGCTCCGTTGAACAGCGGGACCGGCCGGAAGCCGCGCTGACTCAACGCCAGGCCCTGCCGCACCGCCTCGGCCCCGGGCAAATCCAGAATGATCGCCGTCCCGCCGTCCGCCGCCGGCGCCAGATTCGTGGACACCAAGGGCGCCGGGCCGGGTTCCGCGCCGCCGATCCGGTCGTCCCAACCCGGCGACAGGTTGACATTTGCGCTGGCGGCAAGCCGTTCCGGCTCGTCGCAGCCGATCATTTCATCAGCGAACAAGACGGGCTTGGCCCACTTCGACCAGATCGAAGCCTCAGGCGCCCACAGTTTGTAAAGTTCGGATGGTTTCATTGTCGGAGTTTGGGTTGGGGTTTTGCTGGACCGCGTCCGGGGCGATCAACACCGCCGTGTCCTGCGCCAGATGGTTGATCAGCGGCTGGTGCGAGATGCGTCCATAGGCCCCGATGACGGAGCCGTTGAGGGTGTAGATGCCCACGCACGGATAAACATCGCCCTGCGGTCCCGCCAGGGGCACCGCGCCAAATTTCTCCTGGGCAATCCACAGCTTGGGATGCCGGCGGAGGGAACGGTTAATTTTGGCCGCTTCTTTTTCCGTGGTTAGTCCGGGCATCTTGATCATGTCGCCCACCCGGCCGAAGGCGGGTTTAAATACCAACGCCTCCGCCGCGCGGCCGCGCGCCAGCGCCTCCTGCGCGTCATAGGTTTTGGGCAGCAACGCTTCCCAGGCGGGCAGGCGGAACGGTAGTTCGCCCCACACCAGCGGGAATCGCTTGCTCTGGCTGATCAGGGCGGAGGCCGGATTGCAGAGCGGCGTGGCCGAGCCGCCCAAAAGCTGCCGCCAACCGCAGCGCCGGGGCAGGGTCGGCAACCATTCACAGGGAAAGAAACGGAATACAAAATCCACCGGCTCCTGCGCCCAGTCCGTCGCCACGCTGGCCCGTCCGTCTTCCCAGCGGAGATGGTCCGGGGCGAGGAGCAGCGGTTTGTGCCCGCGGGCCGCCAGGCGCCGCGCCAGAAAAACCATCACCTGGCGGTCATCAGTGAACGCCGTGGCATGCACCAGCGCCACCGTGCCCGGCCGGCCGAGGGCGGCATCAATCATTCCGGCAATGCCGGCCGCCGGGTCGCCGGACACCGCCAGCGAGTCGTAATGCCCGGCCATCAGTTTGGTGAAACCGGAGGCTTCATTGAAGCCGCCGGGCACATCCGTGTTGGCCTCCGAAATCCGCCAGCCGTCGGTCGTATAATGAAAATCAAAACGGATGAGGTGCGCATGACGTGACCGCCTCACCAAAATTTCCGGGTCGGTCAGCCGCCGGCGCAGCGACCACGGCAGGCCGAGCTTTTTGAACAGGCGGGGGGATTGCAGGATGGCCGTTTCCGCCGCCTGTGTTTCGGCCGCCAATTTTTCGGCCAGGACGGTCAACTCCCGCCAGGCCTCCGCCCGCAGCACCAGCGGCAGGGCGGAGAGTGTGCAGACATCCTCCACCTGCGCATCCCACTTGCAACCTTCAAAAATGGCGGCGTGTCTCACTTCCGCAAACCGCCGGGCGTCCAAGGTTTCGACCAGTTGCCAGGGCGGTTTCATCACCAGGGTCCTTGCAAGATAAATTCGACCATCCCGGCGGCGATGAAGAACAAACCGGGCAGCACGCCGAACAAAACGTGGTTGGGCGCGGGGCGTTGCGGGGTGGGCCGGGCGAAGCGGTCCAGCGACACGGCCACCGCCCAGAGCAAGAGCACGGGCCAGCCCCGGGCGATGAAATCGGCGGTGGTTTGGCCGGCGGAATGCCAGTCGCCCGCGACGGCGCGGCCCAGAATCAGCCCCGCCCCGATGAAGAACCCCGCGGCCCGCGCGCCGGCGGCCCGGTCGCGGTCGATGGTGATCGCTTCGCATGCTTGGGTCACTTGATTGCCCAACAGCCAGAGCAGCAGGAGCGCGGCCGTGGCGAGGCCGGCGCTGAAAACCACCACCCACCATCCCGGCCCCTCCCCGATGTTGCCCCCGGCAAAAATGAACGTCACCCCCAGCAGACCGCCGCTGAGGGCGGTGGCGGCGGCGGGGTTCTCGCGTTCCAGCACGTCGTCCCGGAAGCTCAATCCCAGATACGACCACGCCCCGCTGCACAAGCCCGTCCAGGCCAGCCACATGACGAGATAGAAAGCGATATACTTCGGATCGTCCCGCACATCATGGGCCGCACAATTGAACAGAACCCACAGCATGACCACCCCCGCCAGCGGCGGGAACAGCCAGGCCCGCCATTGGGTGGCGGCGCGCCGCTCGAATGGCTTGAAGAACAGCAGCCCTCCCAGCCAGCTTTTCCAGCCCAGACCGGCGATGATTACGCAGACGATGAGCGCCAAGATCTCGTCTCCAGACATGCTTGCATCATGGTGATAATAAACCGTCGGTGCAAATGAAAAGTCGCATAATTGAACTCGACAATAGAAAAAGGTGACATTACACTGTTAACGGTCATGGACAGTCCACAGGCACAGAAAGTCGTCCGGCGGGAGCGGTCACGGTGGTTTTTCTTTGCCACCGGGCTGGCTGATGACGAGTTGATGCGCCGGCGGGAGCGTTTGCTGAACGGGCTCACCATGTTTTTGGCATTGACGACATTGGTTGGCTATTTCGTATTTCTGGGTGTTTTCGGTACTTTTGCCGGGGGGTGCATCCTGTTCGCTTGCATCGTGCTTGGGCGACAATGCAGCGAGGAGGCGGATGAATGCCGGGACGTCCGGGAGCTTTTGCAGAAGTCCGGGGTCCGCAATCTCGATGGGCTTTTACGGAACCCGCCACCGGACCCGTCACTTGGACTGGCCGACAATTGTGCGTGATCAACATATATGCTCCATAGTGACCGGTGATCTCGCTCAAATCAATTACCACCATAAAAGCTATCGGGCTGGTAGTGCTGTCACTATCGGCGTGGTTCGGTCCCTTCGTGCCATACTTCTGGCTGTTCCTGTCGTCCGCCGGGTCAAAGGGGCATGAGCTTGGGGAAAGGATGCTGTTTGTGGCGTCATTTCCCGGAATGGGGCCGGCCCTTTTGTTTGCCAAGGCTTTCGGTTTGAGGCTGCACGGCTTGGGGCTCTGCTATTTGTTTGGCTTCGCCTTACCGGCCGGTCTGGCTTTCCTGGTGTTGCGCGCGCCCCACTGGCGGCTGCCGTTGCTCGCTGGTGAATTGATCCTGGCCATGGCCATGAGTGGTTACACCTTTTGGTACCTCAGAAATTACCCGTAAACCCGGGGGTTCCACCTTGTCCCGCCGGCGAAAACCGGTTTAACTGCTTCATGGTTGAATGGCTTTTGCAGAGTTGGAACACCTTTGTGCAGACGGTGGGTGCCGCGAACCCGGTTTGGCTGTTTCTGGCCGTGGCGGTGCTGCCGTTGTTCGGTGTGCCGGCCAGCCCGTTGTTGATCGCCATCGGCATCCGGTTGGGGACGGCGGCGGGACTGACACTGGTCATGGCCGCTTATGTGATTAATTTTACGGCCGGGTATTGGCTGGCCCGCAACTGGTTCCGTGTGCCGCTGGGTCGCTGGCTGGAACGGCGTGGCCACCGCATCCCGGAGGTGTCGGCCGCCGACGAGACACAGTTTATCCTGCTGGTGCGCATCACTCCCGGTCCGCCCTTGTTCATGCAAACCTATATCTTGGGGTTTGCCCGGGTCCGGTTCGCCCGCTTCCTGTTCTGGTCCCTGTTCATCCAGATGTTTTACATCTACGCCTTTCTCACGTTCGGGCGGTCATTGCAGCACAACGCCGTCTGGCACGCCCTCCTGGCCGTGGCGTTGCTGATCGGCCTCGGACTCGCCTTGAACCTCCTGCGCCACCGGTTGAAGGCGGGGCGGGGCAAGCAGTAACCTCCGTCTTCTGCCTTCACCGTCCGCAGCAGTTCTTGAATTTCTTGCCGCTGCCGCAGGGGCAGGGGTCGTTGCGGCCCACCTTCGGGCCGGTGCGCGCGGGCTTGGGCTTTGGTTTGTTCAGGTCGGCGGCGGCCTGGCTCACAATGTCGCTGGCGTGGGGATCGGCCTTGGGCGGTTCCGCGAACGCGCCCGGCGCCGTGTGGGTGGTGGTGGTCGGCACGTTGCGCAGGAAGTTCTCAAACGCCATCATCGAGGAGGCGCTGCGGAAGATGTTGTGACAGATTTCCGTCTTCACATTGACCATCAGTTCGTCGAAGATCTTGAACGCCTCCGCCTTGTATTCCAAGAGCGGATCCCGCTGGCCGTGCGCCCGCAGGCCGATGCTGTAGCGCAGGCTGTCCATCTCATAAAGATGCTCCTGCCACAACTTGTCAATGGCGCTCAGGATGGTGAATCGCTCAACCTCCTTCAGCGCCTCGGGATTTTCAAAGCTGACCTTCAGGTCATAGGCCTTGCGGATGCTGTCGGTCAGGAACGTGGCCACGGCAAATTGGGCCGGGGTCAGGTCGCCAAACAGCGATTCCTTCACCGGCGGCTCCTTGCCAGATTGGGCGGCCTTGAGGATTTCCCCCTCGGGCAGGCCCATGGGGAAGTTTAGGTTCACCCAGTCGGCCAGCGGCCGGACTTTCCATTCGTTGAACTGGTCGCCGGCATCGGTGAACTGCCGGATCTTCTCCACCACCACCTCCTCCATGATGTCCATGAGCCGGTCGCGGACGTCGGCGGAGTTGATGATCTCGTTGCGGAATTCATACACGACGCCGCGATGCTTGTTCATCACGTCGTCATATTCCAAAGTGCGTTTGCGCTGCTGGAAATGGTGCTGTTCCACCCGCTTTTGCGCCTGCTGAATCGAGCGGTTTAGGAGCGGATGGGTCAGCTCCTGGCCTTCCTCCAGCCCCATTTTCTCCATCAGTTTGACGATCCGGTCCGAGCCGAAGAGCCGCATCAAATCGTCCTCCAATGATATGAAAAAGTGCGACGAACCCGGATCGCCCTGGCGCGAGCAGCGCCCGCGCAACTGGCGGTCAATGCGGCGGGACTCATGGCGTTCCGTGCCCAGCACATGCAGGCCGCCCGCCTCGGTCACGCCCGCGCCCAGCTTGATGTCCGTGCCGCGGCCGGCCATGTTGGTGGCGATGGTGATGGCGCTGCGCTGGCCGGCGCGGGCCACGATCTCGGCCTCTTGCTGGTGATACTTGGCGTTGAGCACGGAATGGACCAACCCCTCGCGCTTGAGCATGCGCGAGAGCATTTCGCTGGTTTCCACGCTGATGGTGCCCACCAGCGCGGGCCGGCCCTGGGCGTGGAGGGTTTTGATCTCCGCGACCACGGCGTTGAACTTTTCGCGCCGGGTTTTGTAAACCGAGTCATGCACATCCTTGCGGATGTTCGGCTTGTTGGTCGGTATGGTCAGCACGCCCAGCTTGTAAATGTCGAAGAACTCCTGCGCCTCCGTCTCCGCCGTGCCCGTCATGCCGGCCAGCTTGGAATAGAGGCGGAAGTAATTTTGGATGGTGATGGTCGCCAAGGTCTGGGTTTCGCGCTCGATTTGCACGCCCTCCTTGGCCTCCACGGCCTGGTGCAGCCCGTCGCTCCACCGCCGGCCCGTCATCAGCCGGCCCGTGTGCTGGTCCACAATGATCACCTTGTTTTCCTGCACCACATATTCCACGTCCTTCAGATACAGGCTGTAGGCCTTGAGCAACTGGGAGATGGAATGGATTTTCTGCGCCTTGGCCTCAAAATCCGCCTGCAACTTCGCCTTGATTTCCAGGCGCTTGCGCGCGTCCGGTTCCGGCCCGGTGTCCACATCGTGCAGGGCGGTGGTCAGATCCGGTAGCACAAAGGCGTCCGGATCCTGGGGGCTGATGAAATTGCGCCCCTTTTCCGTCAAATCCGCCTCGTGGCCCTTTTCGTCAATGGCGAAGAGCAGCTCCTCCTTTTCCCGGTACAAATCCACCTTCTTCTGATCCTTGTGCAGATCCAGTTCCGCCCGGTTCATCAGGTTTTGAAACTCCGGGTTCTCCAGAATTTTCATCAGACCTTCGGATTTGGGCTGGCCGGTCTTGACCCGGAAGAGCAGCAGCCCGATCTCGTGTTCCAGTGCTTCGGCATCTTGCACGTTGGAACCGTCGGCGGGCTTCAACTTTTTGATGAGTTCCCCGGCTTCGTTCAGGAAGCGCGCGCACAGGCGTTGCTGGGCCTGCACCAGCGATTCCACGAGCGGCTTCCACTGGGCGTATTGCTCGTCGAAGGTGTGCACGGCCGGGCCGCTGATGATCAGCGGCGTCCGGGCCTCGTCAATCAGGATGGAATCCACCTCATCCACAATGGCGAAGTAGTGGCCGCGTTGGACCTGGGCCTCTTTGCGCATGGCCATGCCGTTGTCCCGGAGATAATCAAAGCCAAATTCGGAATTGGTGCCATAGGTGATGTCGCACTCATACTGCTCGCGGCGGACGCGGGGGGGCTGGTCGTTCAGGATGCAGCCCACCGTCAGGCCCAGAAACCGGTACACCGCGCCCATCCACTCGGAATCGCGCGCCGCCAGGTAATCATTGACCGTCACCACATGTACGCCGCGGCCGGACAGGGCGTTGAGATAAACGGGCAGGGTGCCGACGAGCGTTTTGCCTTCGCCGGTGGCCATTTCCGCGATTTTCCCCTTGTGCAGGCCGATGCCGCCGATGAGCTGGACGTCAAAAGGGACCATTTCCCATTTGAGCGGCAGATTGCGGACGGTGATTTCCCGCCCGCAGAGACGGCGGCAGGCGTTTTTCACCACCGCGAAGGCCTCCGGAAGAATTTCGTTCAGGCGGCGGGCGAGCTCCTCAGAATCCTCGATTTGGGACAGCTCGGCCTTCCACGCCGCCGTTTTCTGGCGCAGTTCATCCTCCGACAGGTTGTGCAGGCCCGCCTCAAGCTCGTTGATCTGGTGAACGACGGGCCAGAACTTCCTGACCTCGCGGTCGTTCTTCGACCCGAATATTTTCTTAATCAATCCAATCATGACAATGTCTGAAAATGGAAGGGAAACCCTACGTCAAGCAAGCCCCGGCGTCAAAGCCAATCACTGACGCTTTTCGGACGTTCGGACATGCGGGGGCGCTTGACCCCATCCCCGGGCAGGGGGCGGCGCGCTGCGCAGACCCCGTCGCCGAGCGGAAAGGTCAGGCGACGGAGCCGACCCCACCCCAAACCCGCCAACCCACCCCTGTAAGCCGGGTCCCCCGACCCGGCGTTCCGAGCGCCCCGTGGAAGTCGACGTAAGGGCGTGTTGCCCAAGTCCCGGAGCGTGCCCGTCCTCGGGCACAGCAACGTTGAAACCGATAAAATTTCTGGGTTTTTCATGTGCCCGATTGATTGAATGAGCGCTGTTTTTCCCCTTTTGTGTTTGGGCAACACGCTCGTGAGCAGGCTCATATTAGGTCAATGTCAAAAGTTGGGCTTTCCAAGCCCGACGCCGTCCGCAAGGCCATTTGGCGCTTTTTGACGGATTACAGCCTGACGACACGTCGCCGCATCAAAATACATCGTAAGTCATTTGTTATAATTACGTTATGAATAATATTTGGGTAACAAATAACCAAAAACAACCATAAATAACCAAATTAACAGTTTCGAATTTTTGGATGTCTCGGGAGGCACACTCAAGTTCTCATTTTCCCCATAATCCGTGCCATTCGCCATCAATGGCCAAACTCCCCGTCTTGTTGGATTCCGCCCTTTCCCACCATTCGCGTCCCTCCGGCCTTATCGCGGTTGAAAAACGGGAATTGAATTGTAGGCGGGCGAGGGAGCGTCTATGATGCGCGTTATTCATCATGAGCCTATTGCACGATATTTTTATCGGGACGGACAGCGGTGCGACAACCTCCAAGGTGGGGGGTGTGTGGGCGGACGGCCACGTCATTTCCAAGAAGCTGCTGCAGCATCCGACCAACGCGGACCAGGGTCGGGCGGCGGTGGTGCAGGGTTGGGTGGAGGCGGTCGCGGGCTTTCTGAAGCTGCATGAGCTGCCGTGGGACCGGGTGAAGGGGGTGGGGTTGGCGATTCCGGGGCCGTATCTGAGTTACGGCGTGCTGGGGCGTTCGGCAAATCTGCCGGCGGCGCTGGCGGGCTGGAATGTGCATGCGGCCTACAGCGCCGCCCTGGCGGAGGCTTCGGGGCGGAACGTGCCGTTAATCGTGGGCAATGACGGAATGTTGGGTGGGGTGGCGGAGGCGGCCAAGGTGCGGGGCGAGGACAAGTGCTCCGTGCTGATGCTTTGTCCGGGTTCGGGCCTGGGCAGCGCGTATATTGACGCCAACGGGCTGCCGTTGGAGGGGGACACGATGTCGGGGATGGAGACGGCGCACATGCCGGCGCCGTTGCACCTGTTGAATGTGAAGCCGTTCCCCTGCGGTTGCGGGCGGACATGGGGCTGCATCGAGACTTATACGACGATTTCCGGTCTGCCATTGTTGCTGGCGGAGGCGCTGACGCGGCATCCGGGGCATGAGTTGGCCAGGTCCACGGCGACACCCAAGGAGAAGGCGCTGTCGTTGCGCGGACTGGCGCAGGGGGGCGACGCGCTGGCGCTGGAGATTTTTGATTTTCAGGCGCGGGCGATGGGGGTGCATGTGGCCAATCTGGCGCTGGCGCTGGACCCGCATTACGTGGTCATCGGGGGCGGGTTGATGGACCCGGAGGCGACTACGGCAGAATTCCGGGAGCGGTATCTGGGGAAGATCCGGGAGACGGCGGATCTGTATATATGGCCGGGCCAGCGGGAGCGGATGAAGATTGTGCCGGCGTCGCTGGGCGAACTGTCACAGGCGATCGGCGCTGCTCTGGCGGCGCTGTATCAGCAGCGCCAAGGGTGAGCGGCGGCTATTCCTCGTGATCAAAGGCGAAGGTGTCCTTGCTGTTGTTGTCTTTGAGCAAGAGGCGCTGACCATCGTCAATGATGACGGCATTGAATGATTTATTGGAGAGGGTGAACTGGTAATTGGTGCCGCTCTGGGACCACTGGCCGTTCCAATTGACGGTGGGCTGGGCCTGGTCGGGCCGGGCCGTGGCGGTGGTGTCCGGCCAGAATTTCATGTAGGCTTGGTTGTCACCGCCGACGATAAGCATGGTCTTGGCGTAGGCCTGAGTCATCCAAGCGCGGGCGTCGGCCATCTCTTTGGAGGTGATTTTGGGCTGGCTCAGACTCACGTAGGCCGAGGTGACCCGCACATCAAAGTCCCAATGGCCGAGGAGGGTTTGCGGGTCGTATTTGGGGGATTTGCCAGTTTTCAGATAGGTGGTCAGGTCGTCCATGTTCGGCTCGACAACGCCCCAGACGGTGTTGAGGAGGTCGTTGTTGTTGAGGAAGGTCTGCATGGCGGGCTCATTGAGGATTTGGGCCATGGGGGCCTGGGAGGCCCAGGCGTTGGTGAATTCGTTGTCATGGGCGAGTTGCTTGATGTCCTCCCGTTCCAGCAAGGACAGGAACATGGGATACCGGGCGATCCGCGTGCTGACGCGCGGGTTCTGACAGATCAACCCGGCCAGATCGGCGAGGTTGTAATAATTGTCGGGCAGGTTGCCCACGGCAGGGGCGGTTCTGGCCAGACCGGTGTTCTCGGCGTCTTTGCCCAAGTGGTTGATCATCCGGGTGGTGAAGGGTTCGTTGTCAGAGCCGGCGGCCTGGTAGGTCCAGTAGCTAAAATTGAAAATGACGAAAGTGATGAGGACCATGTAGGCCGTGCCATTGAGGACGCCCACGCAGGCGCCCAGCCGTTGGTTGAGACGGGTCCAAATGGAGTGTTCCAACTCGCTGGTCCGGTGCTTGGAATGCACTTCCGATTTGCGATGGAGCCAATTGCCGGCCACTTTAAACAGGATCAACACGACCGGAAACGCCGCGATGGGCGCGATCAGCCAGGCCATGGTTGCGTTTTGAATGCCCACATGCAGCAGCACCGGCTGGATTAGCCGGCCCAGAGGCACGGCCAGCAGGGTGGCAAAGAAAATGCCGACCAAGGAGAAAGCCGCCCGGATCACTCCTTGCCGGTACCCGAGGCCGACGGTTGCAGCCACCATCAAAATTGTCAGAATCCAAATGGTCATGCCCTACAGTTAAAAACAATCCCATGGAAATGCACGCAGAAAATGATAAACTTTGCGGGTTGAACATTTCCATTGTCATTCCGGCCTTCAATGAGGAGCGGTTGCTGGGCGTGTCGCTGGCGGACATCCGCGCCGCCGCGGCCACCTTTGAGCGGCGGGGCTGGGTGGTGGAGGTGATCGTCTGCGACAACAATTCCACGGACCGGACCGCGGAGATCGCCCGGGCGGCCGGCGCGCGGGTGGTGTTTGAGCCGGTCAACCAGATCGCCAGGGCCCGCAATGCCGGCGCGGCGGCCGCCACGGGGGACTGGCTGGTGTTCGTGGACGCCGATTCGCACCCCAGCGCGGAATTGTTCGACGAGGTGGCCGGGCAAATTCTGGCCGGCGCCTGCCTGGCCGGCGGCTGTACGTTGCGGATGGATGAGCCTTATCTGGTCGGCGGCCTGTTGACGAATCTATGGAATTGGGTCAGCCGCTGGCGCCGGCTGCTGGCGGGATCGTTCATTTTTTGCGAGACGGCCGCGTTCCGCGAACTGGGCGGTTTCAGTCATGAATTATTTGTGGGGGAAGAACTGGAACTGAGCGGGCGGCTCAAACAATTGGCGGCCAGACAGGGCCGGTCCATTGTAATATTGCATCGCTATCCGATGTTGACTTCCGCGCGGAAGCTGCGGCTGTACACGGCCCGCGAACACCTGGGGTTCGTGCTGCGCGCCATTTTCCGGCAACGCCGGACCTTGGGCAGCCGGCAGGCATCCTATCTTTGGTACGACGGCCGGCGGTAGGCGGGGACGGTCAACGCTTGAAGGCCAAGATCAACACCCCGGCCCCGACCAGCAAGATGCCAGTCCATTCGCGGGCCGAAGGGCGTTCTTGCAGGAAAAGGAAGGCAAACACCGCCACGAGCAGCAGGCTGAGTTTGTCCACCGGTGCCACCTTGGAGGCCGCGCCGATTTTGAGGGCGCGAAAGTAGCAAACCCAGGAGGCGCCGGTCGCCAGCCCGGAAAGCACCAGAAACACCCAGGTTTTGGCGGAAAGCTGGAACGGGTCGCTCCATTTGCCCGCGAACGAAACGAAACCGGAGAGCACCGCCAGAATGACCACGGTCCGCACCAGCGTGGCATAATCCGAATCCACCCCGGCCAGGCCAATTTTTGCAAAAATCGCCGTGAGCGCTGCAAAAACCGCCGAGAGCAGCGCCCAGAAAAACCAGTTGGAGGTCGCGGCCATAGGCTTGCCCGGAGCGACGGATTAACCGGCCTTCACCGCCCACCCGGCCTGCACCAGCGCCTTGTAGCCGCCCATGATGGAATGCACATGGCGATAGCCCATTTTCTGGGCCGCGTCGCTGGTCAGCGCGGAACGAAACCCGCCGCCGCAATACATGAGAATCTCGGTTTCGGGATCGGGGTGCAGTTTCTCCAAGTCACGCTCCAAGATGCCTTTGCCCAGGTGGACGGCTTCGACGGCATGACCGGCCTGCCATTCGTGATCCTCGCGCACGTCCAGCAGGACGGCCCGGGGGTTTTGCGTCAGGCGGGCGCGGGCTTCGGCCACGCTGATTTCGCTGATGCGCTTTTTGGCATCGTTGACCAAATTCAAAAAACCGGGCGAATGATCCATGCCCAGAAAGTAAAGCGTCCGGGGCGCGGGTCAACCAAATTTCATTGGCAAACCGGGCCGAGGTTGGCTTACTGCGCGCGTGTCGAAACGGAAAAACCCTGCGGTCATCGCCGGCAGCCTGCTGCTGGTGATCTTTCTGTGGGGTGGCAATAACGTCGGAACCAAATGGCTGGTGGCCGCCTGGCCGCCGGTGTTGACCGGCAGTGTCCGGTTTCTGGCGGCGGGACTCATCCTGTTGGCCCTGCTGTGGTGCACGTCCTGGCTGGGTGAGTTTCAGGTGTTGACGCCCGCCTTACGCCGGGCCTTGTGGTTGCGGGCCGGCCTGGCGCTGGGCGTTTATATTATAGCGTTCAACTGGGCGCTGCGGCTGACTTCCGCTTCGCATGTTGCCTTGTACCTCGGGGCGTCGCCGGTTTGGACCCTGCTGGGCGAGGGGAAATGGGGCCCGGTGCGGGAAATGGCCCGCCGGTTTCTGGCGGCAGCGCTGGCAGTGGCGGGGGTGTTGGTCTTGTCGTGGCCGGCGTTGGCGGGCGGCAAGATGAGTTTTTGGGGCGAACTGCTGGGTTTGGGGGCGAGTTTGTTGTGGGCGGCCTACAGCCATGAGGTGCGCCTGTTGGGCACGCAACTGAACGGCACCGAGGTGGCGGCGCACACCATGTGGATGGCCGGGGTCTGGCTGCTGCCGGTGGGCTTGTGGGAATGGTGGCATTACCCGATGCCCGCCCTGGGCGTCCGCAGTCTGGAGGTGATGTTGTTCTGCATCATTTTTGGCGCGGTGATCCCTTATGCCCTCTGGAACAGCGCCCTGCGCCACTGGCAGGCCGGCCAGGTGATGTTGTTCAGCAACCTGATCCCATTGAGCACCTCGCTGTGGGCGCTGGGGTTTTTTGGCGAGCCGATGACCCATACGTTTTGGGCGGCGATGATTTTGATTGTGGCCGGGGTGGTTTTGGGGCAAACAAGCTTATTCAAACGGGGCGAACCGAGTTAAACATTTAAATTTTTATGGACATAAAGAATCTCGAAGCGGTTGATTGTTTCATCACCAAGGATGGTTCGGAAATCCGCGAATTGCTCGCGCATCGCAATTCGGTGATTCGACATCAGAGTCTGGCCGAGGCGCGGCTGCCGGCGGGGGGCGCCACCCAGGAACATTATCACCCGCTCACCGAGGAGATTTATTACATCACCCACGGGGTGGGCGAGATTCGCATCGAGGGGGAAACCCGGCCGGTGCGGGTTGGCGACGCCATCGCCATTCCGCCCGGGCAGCGGCATAAATTGCGGAACACCGGCCCGGGAACGTTGCGCTTGCTCTGTTGCTGCGCGCCGGCTTATGAACACGCGGACACCATCATCACCGAATCGTGAATTGACCTGCTCGGGAACCGTGGTTTAATGAGCGCATGAAATTACTGGTGGGCATGACCCTGGCGCTGTCGGGCGCGGTGCTGGCCGGTTGTGCCGCAGCGCAGAAGAATACCGGCGCGGCCACGCCGCGTCCGACCGCTCCGCCGGCCATCATCACGGTGGACAATTCCTTGCCGGCCAAGGTGGTTGATTACAATGCCCTCGGCCGGTTTGTGGTGCTCAACTTTTCCGGGGCGCGGTTGCCGAAATCCGGACAGATTCTTTCCATCTATCACGACGGTCTGAAGGCGGGTGAGGTCAAAATCACCGGGCCGGAGCAGGAGGACAACGTGGTGGCCGACCTCCTCAGCGGCACCGCCGAGGCGGGCGACGAAGTGCGGGATCAGTAACTTCCGCCCGTCACGTTCCCGCTTGCGGGGGCTTGTCGCCCAGCACTTTCACCGTCTTGGGCAGCACAGTTTTCTGGTACGGCGAGTGCAGGTTGAAATAGATGCCGCACAGCGGGCGGGGGTCGTCACTCTGGCTCAAAATGACCGTCACCTGTTTGTCCAGGGCAATGCCGTGCCGCATCCCTTCGCCACGGTTTTCGTAGGCTTTGATCGCCTTGGCGAACAACGAAACCAACGACGCCTCAAACTCGTCCGGTGTCTTGCCCAAGCAAACCACATGCTGGTCATAGACTTTGACGGCGGCGGCGATTTCGCGTTTGAATGAATCAATGGTCATCGTATCAAGCAAGACAACTTACGCCCAAAATCTCCGGTTTGCACCAAAATTAATCGCCCGATTCCGTGGCCGCAACTTTGGCGGGATACTGGCGTTTGCCAAACAACGCCGTGCCGATCCGAACCAAGGTGGCACCCTCCTCGATGGCCACCTCAAAATCTCCGCTCATGCCCATGCTCAAATGCGGCAGCGGCGCCCCCAGCAGGTCTTCGCAACGCGTTTTCAACTCGCGCAACCGCCGGAAGTGCGGGCGCGCCTTTTCCGGGTCGGTGGTATAGGGCGGCACGGTCATCAGTCCGTGGATTTCCAGGCGTGGCAGGGCGGCCAGTTCCCCCCACTCGGCCAGCAACTGTTCGGGCTGGTAGCCGAATTTGCTCGCTTCCCCCGCCACATTCACCTCCAGCAACACCGGCATGGTTTTGGCCGCCGCGTCGGCCCGCTTGTTGAGTTCCCGCGCCAGAACCAGGCTGTCCACACCTTGAATCATCGAGAACAGTGCCACCGCCTCCCGGCATTTGTTGGATTGCAAATGGCCGATGAAATGCCAGCGCAAATGTCCCGGACACAGCGGAATCTTCGCCCGCGCCTCCTGGATCTTGCTCTCGCCAAAGAGCCGCAACCCCGCCGCCGCCGCCGCCGCGATGGCCTCCGGCGGATGCGTCTTGCTCACCGCCAGCAAGGTGACCGACTCCGCGGCGCGACCGGCCCGCGCGCAGGCCGCGCTGATCTGCTGTTGAATTGCTGTAATATTTGACGCCAAGTCCATGTGCCCGCCATTTTAGTCCGGGCGGCCTATGGAAACCACTGAATTTAAAAACTTGGTTTGCCCCCGGAGGTGCGCTTATTTTCCGGCATGAATTACTGGCTCGTCAAATCCGAACCGGCGGCCTACGCCTGGGCCGCTTTCGTTCAGGACGGCCGCACCGCGTGGACCGGCGTCCGCAATTACCAGGCGCGCAATCATCTCCGCGCCATGAAGATCGGCGACCTCGTTTGTTTCTATCACAGCGTCACGGACAAACAAATTGTCGGGGTGGCCCGGGTGGCCCGGGAATTTTACGCCGACCCCACGGCAACGGAAAGCGACTGGTCCTGCGTGGATTTGCAACCGGTCAAGGCCCTCCCCAATCCCGTGTCGCTCGACGCCATCAAGGCGGACGTGTTGCTGAAGTCCATGCCGTTGGTCAAAAACTCCAGGCTCTCGGTGACCCCGATGACCGAGGCGCAGTTCCGATGGCTGATGAAGCTGGGCGGGGACCAGTCCGCATAGCCGCCGGCGCTGGCCGGTCCGCCGTCTTGTTCGCCGCCGTCCCGCCTTGGGGGACGAAGCAAAAAATGAAACTGTTATTTTGGTTGTTTATGGTTATTTATGGTTATTTTTTGCCTCGAAATGCTGTGTAAGGCAATGTAAATAAGCAGCTTACAAGCAAAATGGACATTGCACGGTGGTGGCTCATGGATCCGGGTTCCGGCGACGGCGGGTCTGAGTCCCATAAGCAGCACCCTGATTGAGGAAAAAATGAGTAAATCATTGGGATTTTTGAGCCATTGCGCCCACCTTTTGGGGTTCTCACGGATCAAAAGTCAGCAAATTGAAGGAAAAGAAGGTTAGTGCTTATGGGGCTGGGTCGGGCTGCATACTTCTTGCAAAACCGAGCTGGGAGACGACGGCCACGTCCTCCCGGGGATCGGGCTGCGGCGGCTCGCGGAGCCGTGCCCCGGGGCAGAGCGCGGAGGCGCAACCAGTGATGGTGCGCATCTTTGATTTTTCTGAGGTGGTAGCGGAGGTTAATCATTTTTCAGTTGGCGGGATATTCGGTGGTTTGAGTTTGGTGTCTTGGCCGGGGGTTAATTGAGCGCGG
>Ga0182012_10000606_pt1 | contig 39775 bp, 28 predicted proteins | sample 612S2SmetaG_FD_120486 | JGI IMG/M metagenome (GOLD analysis project Ga0182012, IMG submission 120486) | Permafrost microbial communities from Stordalen Mire, Sweden - 612S2S metaG | ecosystem: Environmental > Terrestrial > Soil > Wetlands > Permafrost | place: Sweden: Stordalen | collected...
AACCGCATAGCGCTGAATCTACTCAAACAGGAAACTACTTTCAAGCGCGGAATCAAAGGCAAAAGACTCAAAGCCGCATGGAATCACCCCTACTTACTCAAATTACTGGGGATTTGATATGCGTCGGCCCTGTGGGGTGTACCTTATGTCGGCCAGACCGCTTTTGGGGTTCAACACACAATTCGTAAAGTCAAGACCGACACCATCGAGTTGGAAATGGAGGATTATGATTGGCTTTCGTCGAATTACACGGACGACGGAACGGACAACGTATTCTCCCTGACAGTCGAACCTGAATAAGCCCACGCCCTTTCTGGCGAAATTGAGGTCATTGTGATCGGGAAACTGCGCGCCCCGTTCACTTCGCGCTATGTCGATGGCGCCGAATCGTCGCTCGAACAGGCGGAGCCGACAGATATTACGTTGGTCCATCGCCTCCTTCACATCGCCCTAGGCGGGTTTGCTGTTTGCTCGCGTCCGTCTTGCAGTTATTCCCCGCCGCCCTTTTCCCACCGCTTCGGCCGCCGATTCTGCTGCAGAACCTTCTTCCGCAGCCGCAGCGACTTTGGCGTGACCTCGACCATCTCATCTTCCGCGATGAACTCGATCGCTTGTTCAAGATTCAGAGCCTTCACCGGCACCAGGCGAATCGCCTCATCCGCGCTGGATGCCCGCATGTTGGTCATCTTCTTTTCGCGGACCACATTCACATCGAGATCGTTATCGCGCGAATGCTCGCCGACAATCATTCCCTCGTAAACCTCAACGCCGGCGGCGGTAAACAGAATGCCGCGCTCCTGCAGGCCATTGAGCGAGTAGGTCGTCGTCAGCCCCTGGCGGTCGGAAATCAGCGCGCCGGTGGGCCGCTGCGGAATCTCGCCTTGATACGGAATATAGCCATCGAACAGCGCGTTCATCACGATAGTCCCGCGCGTCTCAGTGAGCATTTCGCTTCTCAGCCCGATCAGCCCGCGGCTGGGCACGCGAAACTCCATTCTTACTCGTCCAGACCCATGATTGTGCATCTTGGTCATCTCGCCCTTGCGTGGGCCGAGCTTCTCAATCACAGTGCCGGTGTAGGCCTCGGGGACATCGACGGTCAGGTGCTCGACGGGCTCAAAGCGCTCGCCGTCGACGGTCTTGGTGACGATCTCCGGGCGCCCTGCCGAGAGTTCGAAGCCTTCGCGGCGCATCATTTCAATCAAAATAGCCAGTTGCAATTCACCACGGCCCAGCACCTTGAACGTGTCCGGCGAGCCCGTGTCTTCCACGCGAATGCTGACGTTGGTCAGCAGCTCTTTTTCGAGCCTCTCGCGCAAATTGCGGCTCGTCACATACTGCCCTTCGCGCCCGGCAAACGGCGAGTTGTTCACGCTGAATTGAATCGCAATCGTCGGCTCGTCGATCACGATCAGCGGCAACGGCGACGGGTTCTCGACGCTGGTGATTGTCTCGCCGATGGTGATGCCTTCCACACCGGCCACGGCGATAATGTCGCCCATCGTGGTCTCGGTGGTCTCGGTGCGCTTCAGTCCATTAAAAGTAAACAGCTTCGTGATCCGGGTCTTCATCAGCGACCCATCGCGCTTGGAGATGGTCACGTCGTCGCCCGCGTGCAGCGTGCCTTGAAAGACGCGGCAAATCGCGATACGGCCGAAATATTCGGAGTAGTCGAGATTGGTAACCAGAATCTGCAGCGTGCCTGTCTCGTCGCCTGTCGCCGGAGGAATGGTCGAGACGATGGCTTCAAACAGCGGCTGCAGGTTTTCGCCCGGCTTGGCCAGATCGGTGGTCGCCAGCCCGTTCTTGGCCACGGCATAGAGCACCGGAAAATCAAGCTGCGTTTCATCGGCATCAAGGTCGATGAAAAGGTCGTAAATTTCGTTCAGCACTTCCTGCGGACGCGCATCGGGGCGATCGATCTTGTTGATCACAACAATGGGCTTGAGCTTGGCTTCGAGCGCCTTGGCCAGCACATAGCGTGTCTGCGGCAGCGGCCCCTCGGCAGCGTCCACCAGCAGCATCACGCCGTCCACCATCTTCAGCGCGCGTTCTACTTCACCGCCAAAGTCAGCGTGACCCGGCGTATCGACAATGTTGATCTTGCCGCCCTCGAAGTTGATAGCCGTGTTCTTGGCCAGGATGGTGATGCCGCGCTCCCGTTCCAGCTCGTTTGAATCCATCACACGATCGGCGACCTGCTCATTGGCGCGGAAGGTTCCCGATTGCCTCAGCATGGCGTCCACAAGCGTTGTCTTTCCATGGTCAACATGGGCAATGATGGCGATATTGCGTATCGTCTGCGTCACAGGGAGTTTTTTCCTTTTTGTTCAGGCCTCCTCTTTTCAAGGCAGGAGGCAAATGGGGGTTGGGAGCGCCACGGCGGCGAATCGCCACACAATGCGGCAACTTCCATTCTACCAGCAGCGTCGCGCGAGCCGGCCTGCGGGGCTTTTTTCACGGAACATCGCGGCAAGTGCATCCGTATTCCTCTTGAATTGCGGATTCCTGAATTAGGAGCCAAATGTGATCAACGACTTGAAAATTGCATTCCGGCAATTGCGAAACTCCCCAGGATTTGCTGTGACGGCGATCGTGACGCTGGCGCTGGGGATTGGGGCGAACGCGGTGGTGTTCAGCGTGCTGAACGCCGTGGTGCTGCGGCCTGTGAATGTGCCGAACGCACAGAATCTTTACCTGGTGCAGCGCGGCCAAAATTCATCGCAGTCCTATCTCGATTATGTGGATCTGCGCGACCGGAACCGGACGTTTGAAAGCTTGGCCTCCTTCAACATCATTGGCCCGGTGGGCGTCGATACCGGCGGAAATCCGTCCACCGCGTGGCCCTACCTGGCGAGTGGAAACTACTTCGATGCACTCAATATCGAGCCCTATCTGGGCCGCTTCTATCACGCCGCCGACGAACACGGAAAGAACAGCGCTCCCTATGTGGTGCTGAGCTACGCGTACTGGCACGGCCATTTTCACGACGACAAAGGCGTCGTGGGTCGCCCTGTCGAAATCAATAAGCACCCCTTCACGATCATCGGCGTTGCCCCTCCCGCATTTCGCGGTACCGAACTGTTCTTTGCACCCGCCATGTGGATTCCGATGGTCGAGCAGCCCACCGTCGAGGGCCACGACTCGCTGCAGTACCGTGGCGATCACTCCGCATTGATAGTAGGGCGGCTGAAACCGGGTGTTACGGCCGCGCAGGCGGCGGCGGACCTGAATATTCTTGCTGCGTGGCTCTCAAAGACGTATCCATCCGACGACGATGACGTGAAGTTCACCTTGGCCCATCCGGGCTTGATGGGAGATATGCTGCAAGGTCCCGCCCGAGCGTTCATGGGGGGACTGATGCTGCTGGCCGGGCTCATTCTGCTGGCCGCGTGCGCCAACCTGGGCAGCCTGTTTGCGGCGCGCACGGCAGATCGTGCCAAGGAGACCGCGCTTCGCCTGGCGCTGGGGTCGCGAAGGGGTTTGATCCTGCGCAAGATGCTGACCGAGGCTGTCCTCGTCTCGCTTGCGGGAGGAGTGCTGGGCCTCGCTGGAGGCGTGGTAATCCTCCGCTTGTTAAGCGCATGGCAGCCCATGCCTAATATTCCCATTAACGTGCCGGTCAATCCGGACGCAGGCACGTACCTTGTGGCGCTGGGGCTGGCGTTGGCCAGCGGCCTGCTGTTCGGGATTGTGCCGGTGCGGCAGGTAATGCGTTCCGATCCCTGGCAGGTGATTCGCACCGGCGCAGCGGGTGTCGGCGGGCTGCGGCGCTTCACGCTGCGGGATGTTCTGCTGGCGGTGCAGATTGCGATCTGCGCGGTACTGGTCACGTCTTCGCTGGTAGCCGTGCGCGGCCTGGTCCGATCCATGCACAGCAACTTCGGGTTCGATCCGCAGAACGTGATGCTGGTGAGCAGTGACTTGCAAATGGCCGGCTACACCGGCGACCGGATTCCACAGGTACAGCGCCGTATGATCGAAGCCGCAGCGGCCATTCAGGGCGTAACCGCCGTGGGTTATGTAACCAACCTGCCGCTCAGTCTCGGCGGCGGCGACTCGTACGTCTACACCGACAGCACGACCGATTTCCGGCCATCCAATGAGGCCGCGGACGCCATGAACTACAACGTCTCCCCCGGCTATCTGGAAGCCGCGGGCACAAAACTGCTCGCGGGGAGGAACCTGACTCTGAACGACGACAGCAAGGCGCAGAAGGTGGCGCTCATCAATCGGGAGTTTGCAGTCAAAGTCTTTGGATCGGTAGACAAGGCCATCGGCGGTCATTTCAAGTACTGGGGTGGGGAGCGGGCGGAAGTAGTAGGGGTGGTGGAAGACGGGAAATACCGTACCCTCACCGAGGATCAGAAACCCGCGATGTTCTTTTCGTTTCTGCAGCACCAGGATAGCGGCACATGGCTGCTGGTCCGCTCGGGACGCGATCCGGGAGAGATTGCACGTGGGCTGGAGCAGAAACTGCACGGGCTGGACGCCGGCCTGCCGCTGATTCTGGGAACGTGGAATGAGGAGATGAGCTCCGCGTTGTTTGCCGCCCGCGTGGCGACCGTGGCGTTGGGAGTGCTGGGGATGCTCGGCGCCATGCTCGCCGTGACTGGAATCTTCGGGATGGCATCCTATACCGTAAGCAAGCGTCTGCGCGAACTCGGGATTCGCATGGCGCTGGGAGCACGGCGGAAGCAGGTGCTTCGCGCGGCTCTGGGGCGGGCATTCGTGCTCTTGGCGGTGGGCTCCTGCGCTGGAATGGCGCTGGGCATCTTGGCATCGAAGGTGCTGTCGTACATAGTGTACGAGGCTGCGCCGAGAGATCCCCTGGTCCTGGGCGGAGTGGTTCTCACCATGCTCGTGCTCGGCTTGGCCGCCGCGTGGGTCCCCGCGCAAAAGGCGCTAAGCGTAAATCCAATGATCCTGATGAGGGAAGAATAAGAAAATTCAGGAGCCGCGAACACGAAATTCGCGTTCGACGGCTCCTGCCGTTACCTCAACACCTCTTCAATGCGAGGGCGCGACAAACTCCGAAGGCAGCCCCGAGCCCTCGCCGAAGAAAAACTGCTCCATCTGTTCCACCAGGAACTGCTGCGCCGATGGTGTCCACGGCTGCAGCCGGTACTCATTCAGCAGCATCTTCTGCCGGTCTACCCACTCGCCCCACGCCTGCTTGGACACGTTCTTGAAAATCTTCTGGCCGAACTCCGAGTCGAAGGGCGGCTCGTCCAGGCCCTCCATCTCCTTCTTGTTGCGAACGCAAAACACCATATGTGCCATTAATTCATGCTCCCCAAACCCATTGTATGGGAAGCCGGCACATTTCAAGCTCAAACACTGGTTTCCTGCGCGTGGCCCCGTTATCCTCTGAATCATGTGTGGCCGATTTGCCCGGAGATCAACCCAGGAAGTCCTCGCCGACTGGTTTGGCGTGGAGCTTGAGGACATGCCGTGGTTTGCGCCCAGCTACAACGTTGCGCCCCAGAGCGTGCAGCCCGTCGTCCGCCTGAATCGCGACACCGGCCATCGGGAATTCGCGCAAATGCGCTGGGGGCTGGTTCCCTTCTGGGCCAAGGACCCCAAGTTCGGCTACAGCACCATCAACGCCCGCGCTGAAGAGGTCGCTGCCAAGCCAGCCTACCGCGAAGCCTTGAAGAAGCGCCGCTGCCTGGTGCCCGCCGATGCATTTTATGAGTGGCGCCGTATCGACCAAAAAACCAAATTCCCATTCGCCTTTGCACTCAAAAGTGGCGAGCCTTATGCCATGGCCGGGCTTTGGGAACGCTGGCAGCCAAAAGATGGCGAGCCGCTGGAAACCTTCACCATCCTGACCACCGACCCCAATGAGCTGATGGAGCCGGTGCACAACCGCATGCCGGTAATTCTCGCGGCCGACGATTACGACCGATGGCTCGAACCCGGCGGCCCCGCCCAGCCACCAGTGGACCTGCTCCGCCCTTTTCCAGCAGAAGAGATGTTTTCCTGGCCAGTCAGCGAGCGCGTTGGCAACGTCCGCAACAACGATCCGCAACTGCTCGAGGAGCCTCAATCCGCTCAGAACAGTCTCTTTCCTGCCAATTGAGCCAGACGAACGATATTTCGAACCCGGCGTGCTGTTTCGGCCTCAAACGCGGCAATGGTCCAGCCATCGCCTACAACATTTGTGTCGGTTACCCCAGTAACGATTTACGTACCTACTGGAGGAATACGCTTGACAAGCAGTCGAATCAAGGGTTTCCTTGAGTTGATTCAGCAAATTCTCGCCTCTCGCGGACCAGGTATTCTCCAGGGTGCGCAGCTTGGCCTGGGCGTGGAGTAGACGAGTTCGAAACCCAGTTTCGACCAGGAAAGGAACCTGCATGACAGATTCGACTCCATCCGGTATCTCCGACAATGGCGCTGGCGCGCTTGCCTACATCACGATCATTCCGGCGATCATCTTTCTCGCCATGCCGCCCTACAACAGGAGCCCCTATGTGCGCTTCCACGCCTGGCAGTCCATCTTTCTGACCGTCGCCTGGATCGCGCTGTTCATCGTTCTTGCCATCGTGGGCAGGCTCCCGATCATCGGCTGGTTTGTCTGGCCACTCATGATGCTGATCGATCTCGGCATGTTCATCCTGTGGCTCTTCGTGGTGCTCAAAGCCCTGAACGGCGTCAAATTCAGCATTCCAATCATCGGCCCCCTGGCAGAACAGCAGGCCAACAAGTAACCGTATTGTTGGAATTGAAGCCTCCGGGACGGCCTTCGCAGGGAAGCCGTCAAAGCCCCCTGGATCGTCGGTTCTGCCCAACTGCATCCTCGGTTCAAATCTCAATCGACGCTTGATTGAGATTTCGTTCTTGACAATTCATGGGTTACGGGCTTTTCTTATCTTGTCCCAACTTCACGCTCAACTTGCGGATTCACAGTCGGAAATCCCCTCATGCTCACACGATCTGAGCATGTTACAACGAGTTCCCTAACTAAGCCTCAATCTCAAAAGGAGTCTACGTGCCCGAAGATACTGGACTTAGCGACAATGCCGCTGGTGCATTGGCATATGTGACGATTATTCCGGCGATCATCTTCCTGGTCGTCGCACCCTACAATACCAACTCCTATGTGAAATTCCACGCCTGGCAGTCGATCTTCCTGGGAATAGCCGCCTTCGCGATCGGCATCATCAACGTGATTCCCATCCTCGGGCAGATCATCTTCCTGATCGGCATGCTGGTTCTGTTTATTGCCTGGATCATCTGTATCCTCAAGGCTTCCAAAGGCGAGCGGTTCAAGCTTCCGCTCATCGGCGCCCTCGCCGAGAAACAGGCAGGCGTCTAGTTCCAGCCTGGGTGCCCCAGGTTCGGGTTCCCCACGGATAGGTCTTCGTCCGTGGGGTGGAGATCTCGATTTTGAGACCTGGGAGACTTCCGCTCCCAGGCGGCACGGGGATCTCCGAACCCCAAGCCTCAGCGCCGTTTACCCTTTTTGCCGAACCGCTTCTTCCCCTTGGAAGCCGGTGTCCTTACGTCTTTGCGTTTATCCTTTTTCGGCTTTGAGGAGGCGTTTGCAGCCTTCTTGCCGGTAAGAGGAATCCCCTCTTCCACAATCGAAAACTGCAGCTTGCGTTCCTGGGCCAGGATACGGTCCAGAATCACCTGAACCCGGTCGCCTGCACGGTATCGCCGTCCCCAGCGTTCGCCAATGATCTCGTGGGTGTTCTCCCGCCAGGTATAGCGGTCGTCGCGCAGCGTGTCGATAGGGACCAGCCCCTCGACAAACATGTCGGTCAGCTCGACAAAAAGCCCGTATTTAGCAGGGTTCAGCACCAGCGCGGCAAATTCCTCACCCACCCGGTCCTGCATGAAACGAACCTTTTTCCACTCCACTAATTCCCGTTCAGCCTCGGCGGCGCGGCGCTCCGTCTGGCTGGTTTCCTCGGCAATCTGCGCCAACTCAGCCTCGGGAATCGGAGGCTCACCCGTGAATGCCAGCTTTGCCTTTCGCGGCTGGGTTACACGAATTCCGGCCAGCCCCTCATGCGGATGCGTCCACGGAGAGCTGTGCCGCCCCTGCTCCACGACTCCCTTCCCAACCACACCTTCCCGCAGCAGCGCCTTGGTAATGCGATGCACAATCAGATCCGGATAGCGGCGGATGGGCGACGTGAAGTGCGTATAGCTGGGAGCGGCCAGCGCAAAATGACCCTCGTTTATCTCGGAGTAGCGGGCCTGTTTGAGCGACCGCAGCATGAGGTAGCTGAGAATCCGCTCCTCCGGCTTGCCTTCAATCTTCGCCGCCAGTTTCTGGTACATCCGAGGCGTGACCGGGATATCTTCGGGCACTTCAAGGGTGCGAGGGTTGCGCCCGCTGCGCTGGGATTCGCGGCGATCTCCCCGCGTCTGAATCCGCTTCACCGGCAACGCGCCCAGCCCTAGCGAGTAGCCGAATGCAGCGGCCAGTTCTTCGAATTGGACAACACGCCGCGGTTCCAGCTTTTCATGAATCCGATAAAGCGAAGGCACGCCCAGGTCTTCGAGCCAGGTGGCTACGCATTCGTTCGCCGCCAGCATGAACTCCTCAATCAGCCGGTTCGCCCACGTGCGCTCGGACTTGGTAACGCCGCGCATCTGCCCTTGCTCGTCAAACTCGATCACCGGCTCGGGCAAGTCGAAATCAATGCTGCCACGCTCCTCGCGCCGCTTGTTCATCAGCCCCGCCAGCTTGCGCATCCGCTCAAAATTCGGGGCCAGATCGGTGTATCGCGCGCGGGTTTCGGCGTCGCCTTCCAGAATCTTGTGAACATCCGTGTAGGTCATCCGCGCCGCCGAGCGAATCACCCCTTCCACAATCTCATAGCTCTCGATGCGCCCCTCGGCGTCGAGTTGAATGATGCAACTGAGCACCAGCCTGTCTTCGCCGGGACGCAGGCTGCATATGTTTGTCGAAAGCTCCTGCGGAAGCATCGGAATCGCGCGATCGGGAAAGTAAACGCTCGTCCCGCGCAGGCGGGCTTCAAGGTCGAGATCGGTCCCGGCGCGGACGTATTCAGACACATCGGCAATGTGGACCTGCAACTCGTATCCCCCATCCGGGCGCTCGGTGACCAACACCGCGTCGTCAAAATCCCGTGCGGTCTCTCCGTCGATTGTGACGATCGGCAGACCACGAAAATCGCGACGGCTATTAGCTTCCGCTTCGTCCAGATGAGCCACGCTGCGAGCTTCTTCCAGCACTTTTTCCGGAAATGCCCGAGGCAACTGGTGTTTCCGGATCATCATCTCCACATCCACGCCGAAATCGTCCGGGTCGCCCAGCACTTCAATCACGCGGCCCATCGGAGGACGCGTCGGCGTGGGCCAACTGGTGATCTCTACGTCCACCACCAGGCCTTCCAGGTTGTCGTGGATTGTTTCGGTCTTAGCTTCCGCGCCGAGCACCCGATGCGCTGTCCCACCCCCAGCCTTCTCCGGCACCTCAAGCCCTGGAGGAATCAGAATCGGCTGCGTCATCCGCTCGTCAAACGGCACCACGGAATGCCCCTGCTGACGATCCGACCGCGCATAATGAAACACGCCAACCACAGTCGGATTCCGCCGCTCGATCACCCGCACAATCCGCCCCATCCGCCGCCCATCGGCCTTGGGCGGTTCCACTTCGACAAGCACCTGGTCCCCTTGCATGGCCCCATTGATTTCGTTAGGCGGAATGAAAATATCTTCCTGCCCGGTAGCCTGCCGCGCATTCGGACGCACAAATCCGTAGCCGTCACGATGCAGATCGAGCCGCCCGGCAGCAAGATTCTCCCGTGTGCCGACAGCCTTTGGAATGCTCCAGTGTTCGCGATCCAACTTGACCAGCGCGCCACGAGCCGTCATCCGCGCCAGTTGCTCCAGCAGCAGACGCCGTTGCATGCCGCCGCCCAGGCTCAGTTCGCGGACCAGTTGCTTATATCCGGCTCTCTGGCCGGGCGAGCGGGCAATGCGCGTCAGCAGTTCCTTGTCAGTCATAACTCAAGAGTAGGGCATGGACGACCTTGCTGGCGTCATTTGGAAGAAGGGGCTTTGTGTGCTTTGCTCGGCGCTTTTGCTCGCCTCATTGGCCCATAGATGGTCACTGCGATCTGAGCGTTGACTTCAAGAGCGGCCTGAAGCGCCTTCGGGGATAGATCGAACCAATAGAACTTGTAAGGCTTCCCTGACTCAATGCCGATATCGAATTCGCGAGTCTTGGAATCATCCCAAAGCTCTCTCGCACCCGGCGGAAGCCTCCCAATTACCTTGCAAAAGCCGAGAATGATCGCTTCTGGACTCCTTTTATGTCCGGCTGCGTTACGGTGCGATCCATCCAGTTCGAGACGTGCCTGGTGGTATCGCTTCACGCGACCAACATACATAACGATAATCTTGTCGCCCATCGCGTCGACCAGCGGCTGCAAATTCGACTTCGAACGGATGTCGAGGTCGACATTTAGAAACAGCGTTTTGTCCAGGACGTTTTGTCGCATTGGTATCCTGTTCTCGCGTCGAATCTATCTTCCTTTTGCGGCATCAGCGAAGGGAGCGAAGAACAGAAGCAGGTCCTTCGACTCCCTTCGCTACGCTACGGTCGCTCAGGATGACAGGTCTTTGGGGGCTACCGGCGCACTCGGGTGCGTGTTCATATGATCCCGAATCAGGTTAGCCAGCAGAACATCCACCAGCGTTCCACCCGAGCCACTGCCACCGCCGCCCGCAATGATCTGCGGAACGAGTTGCACCTTGTTCGAAGCCAGCGCCTGCACCACCTGCACCAGCGCGTAGTTGCCCGATTCCATCGAGTCGATCTTCAGCTTGATGACGTCGGCTTCGGAAGTTCCCACAGCCAGCGTTTTCGAAGCTTCGGCGTTGCCAACGATGGTGATCACGTTCGCGTCGGCCTCAGCGTTGATCTTCTTCGACTGCGCCTGGCCACGTGCACCTTCAATGGCCGCTTCAGCGCCGAACTTGGCGATTGTCACGCTTCGTTCGGAATCGACGACGCGCGCCTGAGTGTCAGCCATGGCCCTCGCCTGTTGCAGATCTTTACGGGTCTCTTCGGCCAGTTGCTGCGTTTTGTAGGTCACCTGCTCCTGCTCAGCGATCTTGCGGTCGGTGAGCGTCTTCATCAGCGCTTCCGGCGGCGTAATATCCCCGATCAGCGTGTCAATGGCGTTCACGTTGTACTCGCCAAGCGCCGCAGCGATGGACACCTTAGCTTCCGCCTGCCGCTCGCTGCGCTTCTTCAAAAACTCAATCACATCCGAGGTCTGCGCCGCGTTGCGGAAATAGTTGCCGATGGTCGGCTCCAGCACCTGCGTAACAAGGTTCGCCATGGTTCCGAAGCGGGCAATCACTTTAGGTGCATCATTCCGAGGAACATGAATAATCTGGCTCACGTCCAGGTTGAAGGTAAAGCCGTCCGACGAACGCACAGTGATGGTCGATAGCTTCTCGTCCAACTTATGCGCTTCGCTCTTGCCGGTGGCCCAGTTCAAAACGATGTTGGCGGTTGGCACAATTTCAACCTTATGCGTGAATGGATTGATGGGATACTTGCCCGGATCAAGCGGATCGCACCAGACTCCCTTTTGCCCGCGACTCACCAGGTTGCCATGCTTGAAGGTATCGCCGGTTACGTCCTTGCCCTCTTCGCCCACATAAGCGATGACCACGCCGACATTGGCAATGGGAACGTTTGTCATGGGATTGGTTTCGACAGTCGCGAAACGCGGATTGATGAAATATCGCCCCGCCAGAATCACCTGCTCCTGCAACCCCTTGTGTCCGCCATTGGTGATGAACGCCTCGGCATCCTGATACATGTTGTGCCCCGGCACTTCCTTGCCTGCGATTTCACCTGTCGCCAGCGGCTTGCCGTCTTTGGTTGTAACCACTCCGACCATGTTGTCTGGAATCTCGAGGACGTCTGCCGCCGCCACCTGGAACAGCGATGTGTTGATGCGGTAGGTGCCGGGGGGAATGATGGAGATCTGCGGTCCGCGCTCGCCGCCGTTCGTCAGAAATTCGCGCGCATTTTGAAATGAGTTGCACTCGACGGTCCTGGCAAGGACACGGCCGCCAGAGAGCGGACGCCCGTCACGCGCTTCGACAATGCCGATGTGGCCTTTGTCAATTGTAGTGAAAGGCACCTTGGTTACTGCATACTGCCAGGCCCAAAGACCGAAGTGAATGCCCGGCGCCAGTGTATCCGCCTGCAATCCGGCTTCGCCATTCAACGCAACAATGGCGCCGTCGGGCAGAGTTCGATTCTTGCCGAAAAGGACCCACTTCTTGTTGATGATTCCGATCTCGTCTTTGGAAACAATGACCGTTCCACAGAACACGCGCAGAAGCATCTTGTACAACACGAGAATCAGGATGAGTACAAGTACCCACCCATACTTGACTACCGGATCAACAGCTGTTGAATCCATGGCAATGCACTCCTTGATTGAGGACCCTCAATCATACTCCAACTGTTATGCCCGCTATGGTGCGTGTGCGCAGTGTCTCAGGGCACAGAAACGTGCTTGGTTTAAGGCACGGACCCCGGTCCACGCAGCACCTTGCCGGGAAGAGCGCCAGGCCTCTTGCCGCCCCCAATTTCGGGCACGCCGTTGGCCGGCACAAACTCCATGCCTTGAGAAAGTTGATTGAGGTTTTCGAAGGCGGCTTTGTCACGGATGGTGATAGGGGCGAAGACCACTCCATCGGCCCACATTCCCCGCTTCAGGACGCCGCGATCGATAAGCCTCATCCGTTGCGCGGGCAGCGCGGAAAACTCGGCAGTGGCTTCGGGCAGCATCAACTGATTCTCTTCCCTCACCTATTTACGCAGAATTCTCGTAAATGTTCCGTAAACTCGCGGTTGGGGCCTTCCTGAGCCAGAATCCTGCCGCAGATCTTAGCCATGGCGGAGGCGTGAGCCCGGAGGCGCCCGAATCCCACACCGCTCGCTCTGCGAAAATAGACTTGTATGCTCTCTTTGCAAAATGCCGGCAAGCGGTTTGGCCCGCGTGTGCTGTTCCTTGAAGCCAACTGGCTTATCCGTTCGCGCGAGAAGACTGCGCTTGTTGGCGCCAACGGCACGGGCAAGTCCACGCTGATGAAGGTGCTGGCTGGGCTTGAATCGCTGGACTATGGCAGCCTGCAGCAGACGCGCGGCATGAGCATCGGCTACCTGCCGCAGGAGGGGTTGCGCCTTACCGGCCGGACTGTATTTGAGGAGTGCCTCTCCGTTTTCGACGAACTTCGCGACATGGAGCGGGAGAACGAGCACCTGGCCGGACAACTTGCCGTGCTGGACCACGCCGGTCCCGAGTACGAGTCCGCCGCCGAGCGCTTTTCAATGCTGCAGGAGCGCTTCCACGCCCTCGACGGCTATGCCCTGGACGCGCAGGTTGGCGGCGTGTTGACCGGGCTCGGCTTCGGCAAGGAAGATTGGGGGCGGCAGACCGACGAATTCAGTGGCGGCTGGCAGATGCGTATCGCGCTGGCCAAACTGCTGCTGGCCAAACCCAACTTGTTGCTGCTCGATGAACCTACGAACCACCTGGATCTGGAAACCCGCAACTGGCTGGAAGACTATCTCAAAAACTATCCCTTCGGTTACATTCTTATCTCTCACGACCGCTATTTTCTCGATGTTACAATCGACCGCACCGTTGAGATATGGAACAAGCGGCTGAATATCTATCAGGGCAATTACACAAAGTATCTGAGCCAGAAGGACGAGCGGCGGACGCAGCTTGAGTCGGCTTACCGCAACCAGCGAATCCAGATTGAGCACTTAGAGGCGTTCATCAACCGCTTCCGCGCGCAGGCTACCAAGGCAAAGCAAGTACAAAGCCGCATTAAAGAGTTAGAAAAGATCGAACGCATCGAGATACCGGAAGAGGAACCGGTCATCCACTTCAAGTTTCCGCAGCCGCCGCCTTCAGGCCGCGCGGTTGTTGAGGCGGAGAACCTATTCAAGAGTTATGGCCCCAAGCAGGTTTTGAACGGTGTCAACTTCACCATTGAGCGCGGCGATCGCGTGGCACTGGTCGGCGTCAACGGAGCCGGCAAGTCAACGCTCATCCGCTTGCTCACCGGCGACGAGACGCCGACGGCAGGGCAGGTAAAGCTGGGTCATAACGTGGTCAGCGAATACTTCGCGCAGGATCAGTACAAAGTGCTCAACGGCGATGCGCGGATGCTGGACGATATCAGCCGCGCCGCGCTCAAGGTGCCGGAGCAGGCGTTGCGGTCTTTGCTCGGCTGTTTTCTTTTCAGCGGCGACGATGTGTTCAAGCCACTCGGCGTACTCTCCGGCGGCGAGCGCAACCGCTACGCATTGGCGCGCATTCTGGTTTCGCCGTCGAATTTTCTTCTGCTCGACGAGCCAACCAACCATCTCGACATGCGCGCCAAGGATGTGCTGCTGGAGGCCATTGCGGCCTTTTCCGGCACTGTCGTCTTCGTCTCGCACGACCGCTATTTCATTGACCGGCTGGCAACGCGCGTTCTGGAAGTGGAAGGCGGAACGGTTACAAGCCACGAAGGCAATTACGAAGACTATCTGCGGCGGAAGGAGGCGCAAGTCGCCGGAGTTCCTGCCGATAAAAAGCCTGTCATCCTGAGCGACCGAACCCTGAGCAACGCGAAGGGGGATGGAGTCGAAGGACCTGCTTCTCAATCGCAGACCGTGCTCGCTCAATCGGATGAGACAACCAAGGCGAATGGAGCCGCGACTGACCGTCCCCGCCGCCTCAATCCCATCAAGCAGAAGCAAATGGAAGACCGCTGCGCCTTTCTTGAAGAAGAGACACCGCGGATCGAAGCGGCCATCGCGCATACAGAGGAGCAGCTCGGGGTCTACGTTTCCGCCTCTGAAACCGCTCGCCTAAGCGCCCTCGCCGACGACCTGCGCACCCAGCTAGCCGCGTTAACCGCTGAGTGGGAGGACCTGATGATACAACTCGAAGGCCAAGGGGCGGTGTCAAGTGGGTAACTGCCCCTGTCGTCTCCGTTCCCGCATTCGGGCAATCGTTCCAGTATAGTTACGTCAGAGATGAACCGGCTGGACGAACACCCTTGAAAACTCAGAAATTCGGGAGCAATAATAAAATGTCATCCAACCCGGAAGGGTGCCTATGGTGACCGCTCGACCAGCCGATCTGCCGGACTTCAGCAACCCGCCAGTTGCTGAAACAGTGCTTTCTGTGCAGTTCGATCGACTATCCGCATTGCGAACGGCTCACTTTGGTCTGTTCTGGGGCGAAGTTCACGACAGGTTCCCAGTTACCGAGGAACACGGCGAGCTTGCTTCAATCATCGAGCGATCTCCGGACCAGCCACAGCCGATAGTCGGGATCCAGTTTGAAGCGTTCGAGGCCCCGCCCACCCGATTTTGGTTCGTGGATGAATTGGGCACCGAACTCATCCAACTTCAAAGAGACCGCTTTATCAAGAACTGGCGCAAGGTGGGTGAGGGCGATCAATACCCGCGGTACGAAAGGGTGCGCGCAGGGTTTGACCGCGATTTTTCTGGGTTCGCCCAATTCGTGTCTCGCAACCAGCTTGGGACACTTCGTGTCAACCAATGGGAAGTGACGTACATAAATCACATCGTGGCTGGCCTCGGTTGGGAGTCTCACGCAGACGTTGGCGAGGTTTTCACGGTTTGGCAGCAGCCTCGATCGATCCACCCTGGACAGGCACAGGATCTAACATTTCGCGCCAGATTTCCGATAGTCGATGACAGCGGCGGATTTGCCGGGCGGCTTCACGTTACTCTTCAATCGGCAAGGCGTCTCTCAGACGGTGTGCCGATGTTTATCCTGGAACTGACTGCCAGGGGACAGACCAGTGGGAATACGGATTTCTTCGATCTTGGTCGAGAGTGGATAGTACGCTCGTTCACGGAGTTGACGACCCCCCAAATGCACAAAATATGGGGGAGAAGGAGCTAGGCATGGCGGCGATTGCGCTACCACAGTTTCAGCCAACGACAGCATTGACGGGGGATCAATTCGAGTCGCGCTGGGAACATCCCGCAACGAGTTCGGCGGCGCTGTCAAAACCGAAAGTCCGGCGATACAAATTCTCTTTCGGGAAAAGCGCATTCAAGGTCGTTGTAACCGAACACGTCGTTCCGGCTGGTTTCACCGAGAACTCTCTTCCGACTTGGGTCGAGCCAACTATAGCAGCCTTCATGACAGTCCGAAGCTTGGCTGAAAACTGGGATTTGTATGGAGGGAAAGCGGTAGGCTCCGATGTGGTTGTCGAGTCTTTGTCCATTCTTGGGCAAATAATGGACGCTGCATCGCCTGCGCCGTCCGTGGTCCCTTTGGGAGATGGTGGGCTTCAGCTTGAATGGCACAGGAATCAGCAGGATTTGGAAATTGTATTTCCCAGCGACGATGTGCCGCAGTTCTACTACAGAGACAGAAGGGCCGGAATAGAACAGGATGGGCTTGCCAGCGACTTTTCCAATTTGGCTCGACTATTGCGCGGTATTGCCTGACGCATGTCGCCTCCCGTTTTTCAAGACGATCTGTCGATCCCTGACGAAGAGCGCCTACTCCGTCGTGTGCATATCCAACAAATTGTCAGAGATGACGACACGGGATTGGCAAGGGTCTCTTCTGGTGTATTTCGGGACAAAGAACTTTCTATAAATTTAGAATCTGCTTTGAGTGATCTCGGCGGTTCAGCAGAATCTTGCCTGCAAGCATCGAGTGCCCACAAGCTTATATCAATCACTGCGCAAAATGCTCGGCAGTTCAACCAATCAGTTTGCCGCGATCCCGTTCCCGATGATCTGTCACATGGTTTGGTGTACGGTTCCAAAAGCGGGAGCGTGCGTGACGGGCTTCGAGCCGCAGCTGATTGGGTAATACCAGCTAACGCGCCTCGTTATGAAGAGATTGAGGCGGAGAGACGCCTGCTAGGCATTTAGTGCCACCGATCAACCTTGCCCGCTGAGCTTCGACGGCCTAGACGCGCCTTCCTGAGACGGCCCTTATAGCCCTTCGTGCATAATCAAAAGACGATGGCCCTTTTGTGGAATCCCGAGAGCTGGTCGCAGCGGCTGGCGGAGTTGGAAGCGCAATCCGGCGACTTGAAAGAAGCGCCCTTGCGTCGCGATGTGCGCTCGCTCGGCATACTGCTCGGCGACGTGTTGCGTGAACAGGCCGGTGAAGACCTATTCGATCACGTTGAAGCGCTGCGGCAGGGCACCATTCGCAGGCGTGACGCCGAATCCCGCGGCAGCGAGGAAGAAGCCGCGCGCCACGCCGCCACCGCGCTGGAACTGGTGCACTCGCTTCCGGCGGAGCGCGCCATCCTGCTTACCCGCGCCTTCGCTTTTTATTTCGAGCTGATCAACCTGGCGGAGACCAACCACCGGAAACGGAGACGCATTGCGCTCCGGCTCAGCGGTGGGGCTGCACGACAGCGCGGCTCGCTCGCCGGTACGCTGTGTGAGATGCGCCGCGTGGGCATCAGCGCCGATGAAGCGCTGGACTGGCTGCGCCGCGTGCTGATCGTTCCGGTTTTTACGGCCCATCCCACTGAAGTGGCGCGCCGCTCTGTCATGTTCAAGCGCCGCCGCATCGGCGACTTTCTCGCCACGCTCGATCGCATCCCCGTTCCCGAACAGGACCTGGCCCGCCTGGAGCAATTGGTGCTGGCCGAGATAACAAGCCTGTGGCAGACAGACGAAGTCCGCTCTCGCCGGCCTACTGTCTACGACGAAATCAAGATGGGACTCGACTACTACGATGTCTCCATCTTTGAGACTCTTCCGAGCTTGTATCGGGAGATTTCGGAGGCACTGCACGCTTCCTACGGCCTGGAAATCGACACTTTGGCACTGCCGCAAGTGCTCGAGTTCGGTTCCTGGATCGGCGGCGATCGCGACGGCAATCCGTTTGTCACGCCGAAGGTGACGCGCGACTCGATTCAACTGGCACGTGGCCACCTGCTTCTCTATTACCAGCGGCAACTCCAGGAGATCATCGACCTGCTCACCACCAGCGCTCAGCAGCGGCCGGTGAGCGATGCGCTTCTGGAACGGCTTCAGGCTTACGTGGCACAGGTGCATACGCCGGAGGCGCAGGTCTTCGGCGAGCAATACGAGTTTGAGTATTACCGGCGCTTCGTCATTTGTCTGAAGGCCCGCGTTCACCGCACCATGGAACATCCCGGCCGCGCTGCCGCTACTTTGCCGGTGACTTCCTACACCTTGGCCCAGGGCCAGGAAGAGCTCGCGCAGGTGCTGCCCGCCTATTGCTCAGTCGAAGAATTTCTGGATGACCTGGAAGCATTGCGCTCGTCCCTCGCCGAGAACCGTGGCCTGCGCATTGCCCGCACGTTGATCGATCCGCTCATTCTCCAGGTCCGTACTTTCAGGCTACATCTGCATTCGCTGGATATTCGCCAGCACGCGCGCGTTCTTGCCTCTGCATTGCAGGAAGCTATTTCCGACACCATGGCGGCCGTGCTGCCCAGCAGCCTCTCCGCGGAAACATCCAGCGTTCTGGAGACCTTCCGCGTGGTTGCGGAGATTAAAGACGGCTGCTCGCCAGAGGCGATTCGCCAGTATGTGATCAGCGGCGCGGCAGTCGTTGAAGATGTGCTGACCGTGGTCCGCCTTGCCCGGCTCGGCGGGGTCCGGGTAGAGGGTTATGGACGCGACCCAGGCCTGATGCCGGTGCCGCTTTTCGAGTCGATCGAAGACCTGCGCAACGCCCCCGCTGTCTGCCGCGAACTGTGGTCGCGGCCTGACTATCGCATGCTCATGTCCACGTGGGATAACTGGCAGGAAGTCATGCTCGGATACTCCGACTCCAACAAAGATGGCGGCATGCTGACCAGCACCTGGGAGATATTCCGAGCCCATCGCGACCTGCACACCGTAGCCCGGGAAGCAGGCGTCAAGCTGCGGCTCTTCCATGGACGCGGAGGCACAGTAGGCCGTGGCGGCGGACCTACGCATCGCGCCATTTTCGCTCAGCCGATGGACTCCTTCGATGGCCAGTTGCGCATTACCGAACAGGGCGAGGTGCTCAATTTCAAATACGCCGACGAAGTGCTGGCCGAGCGCAACCTGGAACTCATGATTGCCGCATCGCTCGATGCGCTGGCGCGCCCGAACGCACGCGATCCCCAAGGCCATTTCACAGGCATTTTGAAGCCGGAATGGGAGGGCGCGCTCAACCGGCTTTCCGATCTGTCTTACGGCTATTACCGCGAACACATTCTTGAAGACGAAGGCGTGCTGACCTATTTCGAGCAGTCAACCCCGGTGGGCGAGCTCGAAAACGCCAAGATCGGCTCGCGGCCTTCGCGCCGGAAAGCGTCGCCATCGCTTTCGGATTTGCGCGCTATTCCCTGGGTCTTTGGCTGGACCCAGTCGCGCCTTCTGGTGCCGGCATGGTTTGGCGTCGGCTTCGCGCTGGAGGAGTTTCTCACGAAGTCCGGCTCGCTGGACCTATTGCAGACCATGGCAGGCGAGTTTCCCCTGTTCATCGATCTTTTACGCAACGTCGAAATGGCGCTGGGCAAGGTTGACCTGGCCACCGCGCGTCTCTACTCCATGCTTGTTGAGGATTCGAGCCTGCGGGAGCGGATTTACGACATGTTCGAAGGAGAATTTCATCGCACCGTCCGTGCTTTGCTGGCGATTTTGCAACAGAGCGAACTGCTGGAACAGAATGAGGTACTGGCCCACTCTATCCGGCTGCGGAACCCGTATGTAGATCCCATGCACCTGATTCAGGTCGACATGCTGCGCCGCAAACGCGCGGGCGAAGACACGCCAGAGGTCAACCGCGCCATCGCGGCGACGATCAGCGGTATTTCGGCGGGGCTGCGGAATACCGGTTGATTTTCGCTGTAGGCCTGCTGGACCCGCCTTGGTCGCGACCGACTCCGTCTGCATCGAACTGAACGGAGACAAAGCGATGGGCGTGACGGATGGATTGAAAGCAGAAAAGGCCGTAGATGAATCCAAAGTAGATGAGACCAAGGCAGTTGAATCCAAGCCAGCTGAATCCAAAGTAGACAAACCCAACGTTGATGAATCCAAGGCAGATGAATCCAAGTTGGATAAATCCAAAGCGGATGAACCCAAGGCAAATGAACCCAAAGTAGATAAACCCAAGTCAGATGAACCCAAGGCAGACGAATCCAAGATTGAACAGCTCCTGGCTGTGAATCGTCAGTTAGGAATCTTCCTCGAAGAGCAGCTCGACACCGTGCTGGCTCTTCGCAAATCGGTAGCGGCAATCCAGGGATTTATAGAGGGTGACCCCGCGCTGAAGAAAAAATATGAGAAGTATCTTCAAACCGTAAAAGACGATGAGGCAAGCCCTTCCGACATTCACGCTGCGAGTCGCATTCGTGGGGTGCTCAGCCGTCTTCAGCGCACGGGAACCATTTAAGGCGCGAAGATTTCCAGCTCATTCGTCCCTTGCAATCGGCCGCCCGATCTCCCAGTGATGTCCGTACGGGTCGACGACGCGGCCCACCCGCCAGCCATGGCCCTCGCTTACCGGGTATACCTGCGATGCGCCCGCCTTCAACGCGCGCTTAAACATCGCGTCAGGATCGGAGACGGTCAAGATGACTCGGACCGTAGAGCCCCCGAGCGACTCGGGGCTGAAGTTGAAATGCTCAGGCGATTCGTCGGCGACCCAGAACTCCGCTCCATCCACTGAGAGTCTGGCGACCACGCTGCCGTCGGGGTCAACGAGGCGATAGACCTCGATTGCCCCGAACGCAGCTTTGTAGAACTCGACCGCCTGGGCACTGTTCCGAACCGACAGCCAGGGAACAATCGAGGTTGAGATCGGGGCCGACGCATTACTGTCCATTGAAGCCTCTTTCTCTGCTTCCCTTTACCGCATCGCAAAATGTACGCCGACATGCAGTGCCATGGCCAGTCCCGTGGCCAGAATTCCCGCCGCGATGGGCCCTTTTTTCCGCCAAAGCAATACGGTCGCCACCACAAAGATCGCTTCCGGAATTGCCATCACAGCCAGCCAATATGCCCATCCGGAGTGTTCCAGCCCCAACCCCGGAAAGAGAATGCCGATGATGCGCAGGCCGGCGAATAGACATCCAACCAGTGCCAACGCAGATAGTATCCCCAACCCGACTCCAAGCGCCTTTTTCCCTGTGTTGTTCATCCCTGCCTCCTTTTTTCCCTTTTGTTTTAGCCACCCCCGCCAAACGCTGACGGCATGTCGCAAAATCGCCGCCGTGCTTCCCAAAGCCCAGAAAAACGCCGCCCAATCGCCTTCAATGAAATCCAGTTCGCGCAGCATGGCGACGGCCCAGTCCCGGGTTTCCTCCGGAACGAGGCGAGCGACGCCCCCCAGGAGCTTTGCCGCCAAAGTCCGGGGCGCACCCATCAGGCCTTCACCAGCCCCAAAGGCACCCGTCCCAACGCAACCTGGCCCAGGCGGCCACTCGCGTGTGCCGTGGCATTGGCCCTGGCGAACCGCAGCCCATCCGGAGTAAACCGGTACATATGGCGGGGAGGCTTTCCGGGCTCACCCTGCTCCCATTCGGTCTCCAGCAGCTTCCGCTCCGCCATCCGCATCAGGATCGGATAGAGCGTTCCCGACTTCAGCCCCGTCACGCGGCTCAGGTCGTAGCCATATTTCCAATCCTCGGCATGGTCGAGAAACGCATCCAGGACCAGCAGAGTCTGAGGGGACAATCGCAACTTCATTTGAAAACTCTACATATGTAGAGTTTTGTTGTCAACAGGCAATTTTCAACATTCCTGGGACTGCGTCAAGGCGACTGCGGACAATCGTGCGTCTGCTATGTTATCGACTCCAATCAGGGCACGCCGCTCCGATGCTCCGCCATTCTGACTCCATCGATGGGACGAGGCATTCATAGATCAAATTGTCGAAGACGTTGAAGGGGTCGGACCATAGACTGATCGATAGTTCAATAGCAAAGCGAAATCGTGCTTCCGCCGCATCGCGAATGCGCGGAGCCCGAACGAGAGGCCCGGCCCGGCGCACAGTGTATGCGCCCTTCAAGGATTCCCGCCTTCATCTGCGGGCCTTTTCTGAACATGCATTGCGTCCTTGAAGGAGAGCCATGATTCGCAAAATCGTGTTAGTTGTTCTTTGTCTTTTGATTATCCCAATCACAATTCACGCTCAAAGCAATTACGCCGTTGTGCGCGGATCGATTCTCGACCCGCAGCATCGCCCCATCGCCGGCGCGCGCGTGCATATCACTGCGACCGCGACCGGCGCCGTGCGCGAGGTCTCCTCCAATGCCACCGGGCTCTACGAAGCTGCGGGCTTGCAGCCGGGCGCATACACGCTGGCTGTAGATAATCCGGGCTTCAGGCAGGCCACACAGGCCATTCAACTTGAGGTTGGACAGCAGGCAACACTCGACCTGCAATTGAGCCTTGGGTCTGAAAGCCAGACCGTCACGGTCGAGGCCGCTCGCGAGTTGCTCAAGACTCAGGATGCAAGCGTGGGCGAAGTGGTAGACCAGCGGTCGGTGGATTCGTTGCCGTTGAATGGCCGCATGTTGATCGACCTGGTCCTCACGGTGCCGGGAGCGCATGTCAGCCATGGCCCTTCGACTGGCGACATGAGTTCTCTCTATTGGAGGCCGGGTGAGCGTTCAGCCGTAAGCATCGGCGGAAGCCGGCCAAACGCGAATTACTTTCTGCTTGACGGCGCAACAAATACCGACCCGACCTTCAGCACACAGAACCTCAGCCCTTCGCCCGACGCCGTACAGGAATTCGAGGTGCAGACAGGCAGTTATTCAGCTGAGATGGGCGGGGCCGGAGGCGGCCAGATCAATATCGTAACTCGATCGGGGAACAGTCACCTTCACGGTACAGCCTATGAGTTCCTGCGCAACGGCGACATGGACGCCCACTCATTCAACCAGATGGGCGGATCGAATTTTCTGGTGCAGAATAACTTCGGAGCGTCAATAGGCGGCCCGGTAAAGCACACGGGCAAGACGTTCTTCTTCCTCAACTACGAAGCCCTGCGCCATGTCGAAGTCGATGCCATGGTGGACACCGTGCCCACCGCAGCCGAGGCCTCAGGCGACTTCAGCCAGAGCGGCGTGAACATCTACGACCCCAGCACCACAACCAAGAACCCCAACTACAACCCCGGCCTGCCTGCCAGCCCGTCGAACCCGCAGAACATTCGCCAGCAATTTCAATACAACGGCGTGCTGAATGTGATTCCTCCGAACGAACTGACCAAGGCCGCCACCATCATGCTGAATAAGTACACGCCGCTGCCAAATACCTCCAACATGGGCGGCGCAACCATGATGGGCCAGCCAACGGTGATCGGCGCTGGCAACGACGCCAACAATTACCTGGACACGCGCAAGGAACGCATGACCGACGACCAGGGCACGTCGCGCGTGGATCATAGCTTTGCCAACGGCGACACGGCATTCATTCGCTACTCCGCCGCCAGCGAATATGGTTTCATGCCCGAGGGGCTGCCCGGCTTCGGCTTGTATCACGACAACTTCTCGCAGCAGGGGACAGGCGCCTGGAACCGCGTTATCTCGACCCACATGGTGAATATGGCATCGGTGGCCGTTTCGCGCCTGGCCATGTCGCACACCACCGAGAGCGCCGGCGTCAACGATATTGTCGACGAACTCGGGATCACCGGTACGGGCTTCGGCGGTCCGAAGGCCTGGGGCGCGCCTTACTTCACTGTGCAGGGATACTCGCCGCTTGGCGACAACTACCTTGCCACGCCCATGAAGGCCTGGGACACGGTGATCGAAGGCCGCGACTCGCTGAACTGGCAGATCGGCCGCCACAGCGCCAAATTCGGCGGTGCTTATCAGAAGTTCATCTGGCCCATGTGGGGCTTCTTCCAGAATCGCGGCTACTACCAGTACACCAACGGCTATTCCACTCAATATGCGCTCAACGACGGCAAGACCGGATCGGCGCTGGCCGATTTCCTGCTTGGCATGCCGGCAGCGCGCCAGGGTCAGGCGGGCGTGCCACAGATGAATCTGCACCAGTGGTATGCCGATGGCTACGCGCAGGATGCATGGCGGCTGACCACTGCCACCACGCTTACCTACGGACTCCGCTACGAGTTCATGAGCCCGCTCATCGATGTGGACTACACCAACAGCAACCTCGATCTTTCCAGCGGAAAGCCGCAGGTCTTCATCGGCGGACAGAACGGATACCCGCGCGGCCTGATGTATGCCAATCACACCAACTTCGCGCCTCGGCTCGGCTTGGCGCAGAATTTCCCCAGTCTCGGAGTGGTAGCGCACGTCGCCTATGGAATCTTTTATACGCCGGTCGACATGAATACCTGGTGCAACCAGCGGCACAACGTACCCTATGTTTTCCCGGAGACCGCGCAGAGCGATCCCTACATTCCATCCATCACCACATTGAATTTCCCCGCTCCGGTGCTGGGCACAACGGCGGTCAGCTTCACTTCGCTGCAGTTGCACGCGCCGGCCGAATACATTCAGCAGTGGAGCACTTCTCTCGAAAAACAGCTGGGGAAAGAGACCACTATTGAACTTGGCTACCTGGGCGCTGGCGGCTTCCACCTGCAGCGGTCGCACCTCATCAACAATGCGCAACCCGGCCCCGGCCTGATTCAGCCGCGCCGCCCGAATCCGAAAATCAGTTTCGTGGCCAACACGGTCTACCCGTCCACGACCACCCTGGCGCAAGGTTTCAACGGCATTTTCCCAGTGAGCACCATCAACCTGCTTGAGAATACATCGCAAAGCTGGTACGACGCGGGCTATGTGAATGTGCGCCGCCGCGCCTCAAACAATCTCAGCTTCCTGGCCAACTACACCTTTGCCAAGGCGCTTGAAAACGCGCCGGATTTCCGTTCGCCGATGTTCGAGGCAGCCACGCCGCAAAACAACGACGACTTGAATGCAGAGAAAGGTCCCGGTTGCGACATTCGCCATCGCGTTGCCGTGAGCGCGGTCTATAACACGCCCACGCTCGGTGAGAGCCGCCTTGTCCGCGACCTGACTCGCGATTGGCGTGGCTCGCTCGAATACCAGGTACAGTCGGGCTTCCCGATGACGATGTCGGTTTTTGGCGACACAGCCAATGCTGGAACCGTCGTGGGTGAGAATCCCATCCGCGCCAACTCCACCGGCAAGCCAATCTACGGTTCTGGCACCCGGAACTCGACCACGTGGTTCAACCCCGGCGCTTTTACCGCACCGCCTGCTTACACCTATGGCGATGTAGGTCGCAACACAGTCTATGGCCCCGGACTGCAGACTATGGACTTGGCACTGGTGCGCAGTTTCAGCCTGACGGAGAAGGCAAGGTTTGAAACCCGCGCCGAATTCTTCAACGCTTTCAACCATACCAACCTGGGAACCCCCAACCGCTTCGTGAACACATCCAGCTTCGGCAGTATCACCGAAGTTTCCACGCCGGGCCGTGAGATTCAGCTCAGCGCGAGGGTGAGCTTCTAGTGCCTCTCACCAAGCGCGAAGGAGTTGCTCCCGATGCAGGTAAGTAAGGAGCTCCTCCGCGGAACGAATCCAAACTGAAGGGTCACCCTTGCGTGACCCTTCAGCTCACACGAAACTTGGCTCTCTTCGATGAACGATACCACTCCGACGAATCGACCGTTATTCCGCGTGCATTTCATACGCGTCAGTGGACCTGAGAGCGATCCAACGGTCCGAGTCCTTCTAGTCGAGAAGACCGGCAAGCAAACTACATATGAAACATTCGGAACCTGGTCGCAATGCTGGCGCTGTGTGAACCAGATTTCAGAATGCGCAATTTTCGGAGATCAACTAGCCGCGGTCGAGAAGCGCCTTGACCTGAAACGGCTGGCGACGATTAACGAAGTTCAAGTTTCATTGGGGCGTCTTGAGTCTGCCGGCTTTCGCCGCGCAGATAGCTGACAGGGAAGCGCTAGCCACGTCTGATCTGGCGCTCCGACTTGCTCCGCCAATCCTGCCTCCATCAATCGATGGAGCCCAGCACCCCTCCCAACGATTGAAGACATGAGCTTCAGAGATCGTCGAGAATTATGCGGCAAGCATTTCCGGGCTTCACGCATGGTCCGGACGATCATCGCTTCAAATTGCACGAAATTACTACCATCAATACTCCCGCGCTCATGACATCCAGCCAAGCTGATGCATAGTGCCCAGGAGATCTCTGTCCGCTCACTTTGGAGGCTTCGTGAAGATTCGCATTCAATGTCTCGCACTATCCTTGCTGTCGATCGCAGTCGTATTTCTTGGGACTGGTAAAATCCAGGCACAAGCGACCACGGCGTCGATTCGCGGTACTGTAACCGATCCAACAGGCGCGTTTGTCGCAAACGCGACGATCATTGCTACAAACACGAGTACGGGGATTTCGAACACTCAAACAACCGACAACAAAGGCTACTATGTCTTTCCCGACCTCCACATTGGCGGCCCGTACACGGTCACTGTGAGTGAGCAGGGATTTCAGAAGTTCATAACAACGGGCATCATGCTCGACCTGAGCTCCGCTCTCGACATCGATGCAAAACTTCAGGTCGGCACATCGTCGCAAACGGTCCAGGTCAATTCAACGACGGTTCAGGTCGAAACCTCCGATGTGCAGCTTAAAAATGTGATTGGCGCAGCGGAACTCGAGGAACTGCCGACGCTTGGCCGCGACGCTGTCCAGCTTCAGAAGACTGCGCCCGGCGTAGTAGAGTCTCAAGACCGCAATGGCACCTTCTCGACAAATGGCAGCCAGACGGGCGAGAACTCCTATCTTTTGGACGGCACTGACATCAACGACATCTTTTTGAACCAGCCCGGAATTACGGTAAATCCCGATGCGTTGGCGGAGGTAAATTTCATCTCCAGTACGCTCGATCCGGAATTCAACCGCAACTCCGGCGCTATCGTCGACGAAGCCTTGAAAAGCGGAACGAATCAATTTCACGGAGACGGCTTTGAATTTTATCGGGACACGTTCCTGAACAATGGCAATTACTTCTCGGCGACGCGGCCCGTCTTCCACCAAAACGTTTTTGGCGGAACACTGGGAGGACCGATTCTTCAGCACCATGCATTCTTCTTCCTGGCTTATCAAGGCTTGAGAAGCCGCACGGCGCAAACGCAGCTGACACAGGTGTTCAGCAACGATCAGCGAGGCGGAAACTTCTCCGCCGATGTCGACGCAGGGGGCACTGGAATGCTGTCGAGCAACCCGATTCCATTTCCCGCCGGCCTGCAGGGGCCCAAAGGCTTTTGCCCGGCCGGAACACCTTGGAACCAGTGCTTCCCGAATGCGCAGATACCGGCATCGAACTTCAATTCAATAGCCAGCAGTCTTCTCAACAAGTACGTTCCCCCGGCCAACTACACCAGCGGCGGCATCAATTACTACAACTTCAATGCCCCAAATACCGCCGGGGACGATCAGGGCATCATCCGCATCGACGATCAGCTAACATCGAAGGACGCGCTGTGGGCGTCGACAATTTTCGATTCAAGCCCCAGCTCGAACACCCTGCCGCTGCCTGCTACTCAATCGACAGGGACCGGAGCCAATCTGCCTGGATTTGCGGCTGACAACTCAGCGCACATCAAAATCTTCAACGCATCGTGGACCCACGTTTTCAATAGCACCACGTTGAATGAATTACGTGCCGGATACTTCCGCTACAATTTCGCGGAACTGGAGCCGACGGCTTCCACGCTGGCTGCGCCCTCCTCCTTTGGATTCAATATTGTGCCGCAGGATGCCGCTGCCGGGACCCTGCCTTTTATGAACGTCTATGGATATTTCGCGCTTGGCTTCAGCACAAATGGGCCGCAACCGCGCAAGGATGAAAACTATACCTACTTCGACAATTTCAGCAAGGTTGCTGGAAACCACAACTTGAAATTCGGCGCGAATGTGGAGCGCTTCGTCTTCAGCAATCCGTTCTATGCCAACAACAGCGGGGCATATCAATTTGTTTCGTCCGGCTTTTATAGCTCCGGCGATCCGGCCGCGGATTTCATGCTCGGCATTCCGGCAACTTACAGTCAGGGGTCCGGCTTTTTTGTCGACGTGAGAGCGTCGCAGTACTATGCGTACGCGCAGGATCACTGGAGAGTTTCCAACGATCTGACTTTATCCTATGGTCTTGGATACGATGCCGAGACGCCATGGGAGAACCTGCAATACGACGGCGTCGGAGTTACATGCTGGGTGCCAAGCAACGCGCAGTCTAATGTATTTCCCGGCGCCCCCCCGGGACTGCTCTACCCCGGCGACAAGGGTTGCAACAGAAATGGAAGCCCGACGACTCACTGGGATCATTTCTCTCCACGCGTCGGTTTCGCATGGTCCCCGAATGGCGGTCTAGGTGCGGTCTCCGGCTTGCCAGGCCAGCACGCATTGGTCATTCGCGGTGGATTTGGCCTGTATTGGAATCGCGTATCCGGAGAAGGGTCGCAGGTGAATTCGAACGATCCGCCGTTCTCGCTGAGCAGTGTTGGCGCAGCCGCGCTGGGCGGGAATCCGAGCTTTGCAAATCCGTTCCAGGATATTGCCGGCACTCCCGGTGCATCGTACTCAACCAATCCGTTTCCGTACGCAGTTCCAAAGCCGGGGCAGAACGTGAACTTCTCCTCACTTTACCCGTTGGAAATGGATAACCTCTCCTCCGATTTCGACGCCCCTTATGCTTATAACTTCAACCTGAATGTGCAGCGCGCCTTGCCCAGCAACATGGTGCTGACGGTGGGCTATGTCGGTTCGATTGGAAGGAGAATGATTCGCGCTTACGATGGTGACCGCACCACGCAGGCAGGCCACGACGCCTGTTTGAGCGGTACTGGAACAGGCGCGCCCATTTCGCTGAACGGCACGACTTTCTCGTGCTTGCAACTGGCCGGTGAACAGTCACTTTACTTCCCCGGCGACAAGACACAGCCCGGAACAGTCCCGGGCACGCAAATCCCGGGTGTGTTCCCCAACGGATTGCCCTATTACTTGTCAATTGGTGACATGCGCACGAACGGTGCTTCAAGTTATCACTCTCTGCAGGTTACGCTGGATAAATCCCCAACGCATGGTCTGTATTTCGGCCTCGCGTACACTTACAGCCATGCTTTGGATAATGCCTCCAGCCTGGACGATTCTGTAGCAAATGGTTATGGCACCAACTATGTTCCCGGCTTTGAACACCTGAGCTACGGAAACTCCGCTTACGATGCGCGTCAGCGGCTGGTTGGGCGCTATAACTATGGAATTCCGCTGCTGCGTAGCCTCGCGGGAAATTCATTAGCTCACTACGCGCTGGCCGGCTGGCACTTCTCCGGGATCACTACGCTCCAGAGCGGCTTTCCCGTCCTGATCTGGGATGGTGGCGTGTATAACTCTCTCTATTGCGACCAATTCAGCTTCGTCAATTGCCCGGACGTTCCAGTTACGTCCACCTTCCATATCAAGACGCTGAATCCGAGGCAACCGGGCAATTACTGGTTCAATCCATCCACCTTCACACAAGAACCCATTGGCACTTTCGGCAATGTAACCCGTAACTTCTTCCATGGTCCCGGATTCAACTATTCCAACTTTGAAATCTACAAGAATATTCCGGTTGGCGGGCTGGAGAGGTCGCGTTATATTCAGTTGCGCCTGGAAGCGTACAACGCCTTCAATCATGCCAACTTCGCAAACCCAAATGGCAACTTTGGCGCAGGATCTCCAGTCTTCGGCTCAATCAACTCCGTCGATCAGCCCGTTAACCCAAGCGGCGATCCGCAGCCGGCCCGGGCAATTCAATTAGCTGGAAAGTTTTATTTCTAGCTGCCCTGTCAAGCGGCTCAACGGCTTTACCGAGCCGGCACATGAAACGAATCTGGCACTCTGCCGTCACCACGAATCATGTGGCCGCGGCAGGGTGCCAGAGTGTCAATGGCGGAAGTGCATGTGAGTCGAACACACCGTCGCCCGTTAAGAACGACCACCGGTTTTGAAGACCGGGAGGATCACCGGAGCCTAAGCACTTCCCTGAACGCAATCGCAGCATATTCGAATCGCTGCGTTCCTAGTATGTTATCTGAACATGGAGGTTCCAATTGGCCGGATTGACCGAAGTCAGGCTGACGCAGACGGTGAAGGCCGGCGGATGTGCCAGCAAGCTTGCGCCTGGCCTGCTCGCAGAGGTTTTGTCGAGGCTTCCGAGGCAGAGCGATCCCAACGTTATCGTCGGTTTCGATACCTCCGACGATGCCGGCATTTACCGAATATCTGCGAATCTCGCCCTGGTTCAGACCGTCGATTTTTTTACGCCGCTGGTAGACGATCCATTCACATTCGGTCAAATCGCAGCCACCAATGCGCTCAGCGATGTGTATGCCATGGGCGGCGCGCCGGTGACCGCTCTCTCGGTTGTGTGTTTCCCTCAAGACGGCGATCTGGACGTGCTGGAGCAGATCATGCGCGGCGGTATGTCCAAGATGGCGGAAGCTGGTTGCGCCGTCGTCGGTGGACACAGCGTTCGCGATGCGGAGATCAAGTTCGGGTATGCCGTCACAGGCCTGATCGATCCACAACGCGTCCTCACAAATTCCGGAGCGCAATCAGGCGATGTGCTGATCCTCACAAAGCCTATTGGCACCGGAGTCATCACAACCGCGATCAAGCAGGGTAAAGCGAAAGCCGACTGGATTGCGAACGCAGTGGAATCCATGACGACTCTCAATCGCACCGCTTCCCGGCTGGTGACAGCAGCCACCGGCGTGCATGCGATGACCGATGTTACAGGCTTCGGACTGATGGGACACGGCCGCGAGTTGGCGCTCGGCAGCGGCGTGAGAATCGAAATCGTGGTCGACCAGGTTCCTCGAATCGAGGGCGCGCTGAACGCCATTCATCTCGGCGCGATCCCCGCCGGTTTGCTGGCCAATCGCGAATTCGCGGAATGCATCAGCGCGGACGCTCCGGGCTCTAAAATTCCGGATGATCTGCGCACTTTGTTGTACGACCCACAGACCGCTGGGGGTCTGTTAATCTCAGTTGCAGCCGACTCTGCGGACGCGCTTCTTGGAGCGCTTCGCGGGGCAGGTTTGAATGCAGCGAAGATCGGCTCAGTGCTTGGCCCCTATACTGCTGGCCCGGACGAGCCGGCCATTCTGCTGCGATGACACAAGCTAGTGCAGCAAACTCCTACCGACAGCGGTTGACCTATGAAGAGTGTCGAACAACCGAACGACAGTTGCGAAGCAAGCAATCTCTATAGGCTGCTGCCTTCTGTGAACGATCTCCTGCTCACGACCGGATTCGTAAAGTTACTCCAGATTCATTCGCGCGGCGCGACGACCGAAGCCGCACGAAACGTTCTTCTTCGTATTCGCAAAGAGATAGCCGAAGGACAACACACGCCAGCCAGCCTTGCCCACCGAGTGACCTCCCTCGATGATGCGGTCGCTGAAGAACTCCACGGCAATAGGCGCTCCTCGTTGCGTCGCGTGATCAATGCGACCGGTGTGATACTCCACACCAATCTCGGACGCGCTCCGCTCAGCGCATCCGCGATTGGGCACATTGCCGAAACAGCGAAGGGCTATTGCAATCTGGAGTTCGATCTGGAAAACGGCGAACGAAGCCGTCGCGACGTGCATGCGGAGGAACTCATCTTGCGGCTGATCAGGATGAAAGCCGGCAGCGTCAATGCGCCTGATCCGAATATGCCTGTTGCTGCGCTGGTGGTCAATAATTGCGCGGCGGCAACTTTCCTTGCGCTCAATTCGCTTGCCGAGAATGCGGAAGTTATAGTTTCTCGTGGCGAACTTGTCGAAATCGGCGGCGGCTTTCGCATCCCCGAGATTCTTGCGAAGTCCGGTGCTCGCATGCGCGAAGTCGGTACGACGAACCGCACCCGCCTTTCCGACTACGAAAACGCAATCCAGCCGGAGACGGCGCTTATCCTTCGTGTGCACCAGTCCAACTTCAGCATGGAAGGCTTCACCGAGCGGCCGTCCCTTGATGAGTTGGTCTCGCTGGGAAGGCGCACCAACATTCCTGTCTTCGAGGATCAGGGTACGGGCTTGTGCATTTCGCTTGACGAACTGGGCGTGGGCCGTCAACCAACTCTGCCCGATAGCTTCCGTCTCGGTGCCGACCTCGTCGCGGCAAGTGGAGACAAGTTGCTTGGTGGCCCGCAGTGCGGTCTTCTCGTCGGTCGCGCTGATCTGATCGAGCGCATAAGGAAGAACCCCTTGTTGCGAACCTTCCGCATCGACAAACTCACCTACGCCGCACTGGAGGCGACGCTGATGGATTATCTGTCGGACACGGCCGAGTCGATTCCCATTGTCAGAATGCTGCGTGCTTCTCCCGCCGAAATTCTCGAGAGATGCGAGAGGATTGCCGATCAACTAAGCAGCACCGACCTTGCCGCGGATGTTGTTCCCGCGCTCAGCCTGATCGGTGGAGGGACCGCTCCGGCAGCGCGTTTGGCGAGCTCAGCCGTAGCGCTTCGCCACAACGTGCTGCAGCCCCAGGAACTACTGCATGTTCTTCGTCAACTCGATCCCGCTGTCATCGGCCGCATCAGCGATGACAGAGTCTTGCTGGACCTCCGAACGGTTGAGCCCGAATTCGATGCAACACTCGTTTCTCTGCTGCGACAAGCCGTACAAAGCGATGTCGTCTCTCCGTCGTGTACACCCAGCCCCGAGTGAGCCGTCGAATTTCGTCCGAAGCGATCTCGACCCCATGAGTATGCCGATCAGATCCATCGTCATTGGAACCGCTGGCCATATCGATCATGGCAAGACGGCGCTGGTGCGCGCACTCACCGGCGTGGACGCGGATCGCCTGCCCGAGGAAAAGCGGCGCGGTATCACCATCGACCTTGGCTTTGCTTCAATGGATGCGGTTGCCGCGGACAACTCCCCGCTGCGCATCAGTTTTGTCGATGTACCCGGACACAGACTCTTCATCCGCAACATGCTCGCGGGAGCAGGATGCATCGATGCGGTCATGCTGGTCATCTCGGCTGAAGAAGGTATCAAGCCGCAGACCGAAGAGCATCTCGCAATCTGCAATCTGCTCGGTGTACGTCGAGAGCTGACGGCAATCACCAAAGTCGATGCCGTGAGCCCGGCCCGGCTCGATGCAGTCCACTCCGAGATACAAGCATTTCTTCGCGGTAAGTTTCTTGACGGGGGTATTTTCCCGGTCAGTGCACGCACCGGTGCAGGCCTGGAAGAACTCCGCCTCGAGCTGGTATCTCTGGCGACGCAGCCAGTTGCCGGTTACCCCGATCATCTTCTCCGGCTCCCAATCGACCGTGCTTTCGCGATGAAAGGATTCGGCACGGTTGTCACCGGAACGCTCCTTTCCGGATCGATCGGGATCGGGGACACGCTGACGCTCGAGCCCGGTAGCCGCGCAGTGCGCGTGAAAGGATTGCAAACCCACGGTCGTCCGGAAGAGAGCGTCCACTCCGGCTCGCGTGTTGCTCTCAACCTCGGCGGCATCGATGTTTCCGAGGTGGCCAGAGGACAGACCCTCGTCGCTCCGGACACGCTGACCTCCGTATCGATCGTCGACGTCGAAGCCTCTCTGCTGCCCGGCGTCAGGAGTTTGAAACATCGCGCCGACATTCACTTTCACGCCTTTACCGCCGACACGCTTGCGACCGTTTCGCTTTACGATTACCGGCCAGTCGAGGCAGGCACTCGCCGTTTGATGCGGCTCAGGCTTCACTCTCCTCAAGTCCTCGTGCCCGGCGACCGCTTCGTGTTGCGGCAATGTTCGCCGGCCTGCACCATTGGCGGCGGAGTTGTGATGGATGCGCATCCGCTTCCCAATCTGAGAAAGGCAAAGTGCCTGGCATGGCTCCAGACTTTGAACGGCGCCTTGATCGAACAACAGCTCTTGCTGCGCATTGCGCGCCGCGGCGCCGCCGGCCTCACCGTGCAAAGACTCATAACCGAGACAGGCCTCAACCGGGAAGCGCTCATCCCGCTTATGGGGCCGTTGATGAGCAAGAATCAACTCGTTGCTATTCACGGCGATCTGTTCGTTACTCCTGAAGTGCTGTCCTTAGCCATTGAAAACATCGACAACCGCCTGAAGACCGACGGAACGCAAATAAGGCGGGCCGAGTTGAGAAGTCAAACCGGGCAATGCAAAGAGCTCTTCGATTTCACGATTGAAATGCTCGCGCGCGAACAAAGACTCCGATTGAATGGCGAATTCGTCTGCCGATTTGAACCGGATGCGCAGGCCGCTGGGCGGGACCAGACCGCATTGGCCGCAATTGCCGACGCATTCAAAGAGGCCGGGCTAGCCGCTCCCCAGGCCGCTGAAGTTGCTGCAAAGCTGAACCTGTCAGAAGCCGAGATGCGCAGGCTGATGACTCTGCTCCTCCGCGACAAAGTACTGATCAGGATGGGAGCAGAGGCGTTGTATATCCACCAGAACGCCCTGGCGCAATTGCGGGCGCAGATCGGCGAACTGCGCGGCCAGACGCTCGATGTCGCGCGCTTCAAGCAACTCACTGGACTCTCCAGGAAATATGCCATCCCTCTACTCGAGTATCTCGATCGTGAGAGAGTTACGCGCAAAGTCGGAGACCAGCGCCTGGTTCTCTAATTGCTTGGCGCTCTGTTCAAAGTGCAAGAAACCTGCGGACTTCGCCTGCCGCGATATGCTAATCTTTCCCCGATGTGTTCGAACAGGCAAACGTAGACAAAAAAGGCTGAAGCGAGCGACGAGCAGATAACCATGGCAATGAAGAAGAAGACAAAGCGATGGTTGGTCGCCACATCGGCAAGCCTGTTCTGCCTGTGGATCGCGTTCGTGGCCTATATCGACTGGGCCATGCACCAGCCGCCGGAAGCCTTCGGCCACGTGATGGCGCGCATGCCGATGCCTGCCTACTTCCTCTTCCCGTTCGAGACCATGTGGACCGATGCTCGCAAGGGACCACTCAGTGCGGGCGACTTGGCGCCCGATCTCACCGTCAAGACGCTCGACACAAAGGTGCCGACTCAACTAGCGTCTCTGTGGGCAGACAAGCCGGTCGTCCTCGTTTTTGGGAGCTATACCTGACCGCCCTTTCGGCGGGAGGTTCCCGCCCTGAACAAATTGTCGGAACAGTACAAGGGTAAGGTCGACTTCTATGCGGTCTATATCCTTGAGGCACATCCCACCGATGTGTGGCAGATGCAGAGTAACGTGCGCGAACAGGTGCTTTTCCGCAGCCCGCGCGACGAGGCGGAGCGCTCCGCGGTAGCAGGCACATGCGTGCGGAAGCTCGGCATAAAGTTTCCCGCCCTCGTGGACAGCTTCGACAACCGGGTGGAGCAAGCCTATACCGGCTGGCCTGATCGCCTCTATCTGATTGCGCCTCAAGGCCGCGTCCTCTATAAGAGCAAGCCCGGGCCGTTCGGTTTTCATCCCGAAGATCTGGCTGCGGCACTTCAAAAGGCAGCGGGCAAACCTTGATCCGCACCTCATACGCATGGGGCTTCACACAGCCAGGCAGGTCCACGTTCGCCTATCCATCCAGGGTTTGAGGGTTGATTCATCCTTCAGAAGGTTGCGCTTTTGCTCGTCCACTTCGATAATCCAGTTTGAGCGATTGGCTTCCCCTTGCCCTCGCCTATAATCCAATCTTTTCGAGGATATTTTCAATCGGGATTCCGGAAGGTTGCGGGCGCTCACCGGCGTCGGTGATCTGCGCTGCGATCGCCACAGAAGGAGAAGCAATGTCAACTGCCGAAGCGGCTTCACAAGCTTTCCAGGATCGTCGCAGCCCCGAACCGCCCAACCCGGAACGTCCCAGGCGAGGGCATTTCACGGCCAAGGCGGAGACGCTGGCGCTGCTCAAGACGTCGGGCAATCCGATTAACGGACTGGGCGAAACGGCCCAGCGCAGGCCTTCGCCGTTCTTCTGGCACCCGCCCACCATGCATCCGTTCGAGGATTTGCAAGTTGCCGCGCGATCGAGGATGAGCCAAATTCCAGGCTACGATGCGGCGTTTGCGCCGGCCCGCAACCATCCGCCACTGGTTCCGGTGGCAGCGACGCGGACTGAGGCCTCAGCCGAGGAGCTCACCAGGGCGGTGTGTGAGTTCGCGCTCTCGCACGAAGCCGACGACATCGGTATCACACCAATGGATCCGCTCTACGTGTTCGAGGGGTACACGATCGAGGAGCCCACGGTGATCGTTCTCGCTGTCGGCCATAATTACGAGCGGCTCAAGCAGGTTCCTTCCGACGAGACCAACGGCGAGGGCATTTGCGACGTAGGCGACCAGTACGCGCGCGGCACGCGATCCTCCTTTGCGCTGGCCAATTGGATTCGCTCGCAGGGGTACACCGCGAGGGCGTATCCGGGGCCATCGGCAGATGCGCTACTTCTAATTCCACCGGCGGTGGCATCCGGCCTGGGTGAGCTAGGCAAGCATGGCTCCATGATCAGCCGGAAGTTCGGCGCGGGCGTTCGCCTGGCAGGCGTGACTACGGACATGCCCCTGGTGATGAACTCTCCCGATATCTTCGGCGCGGACGAATTCTGCAAGAATTGCCAGGTATGCACCAGGGCCTGTCCTCCAGGCGCCATCGCCGAACAAAAGAAGATGGTGCGCGGCGTAGAGCGCTGGTTCGTGGACTTCGACAAGTGCATCCCCGCTTTTACAGACCTGGCCGGATGCGCCATCTGCATCGCGGAGTGCCCTTGGACGCGGCCGAGTGCGCGGCCCAAGCTGCTCGCCACCATGGCCCGCCGCCTTGGTCCGGTACCGAACGAGACCTAGAAACGCGGTCCTCGCTCAGAGTCCTCGCTCAGAAGGGAACCACGCGTGTCTGACAAAACTCCAACGGAAGCCGCAGAGGGCTCGCCGTTTTACGAAGGATGGCGCGTCGTCGCCGCTGCGTTCGTCGGCGTCATGGTCAGCTTTGGCTCCATCGTGCCGTATACCTTCAGCCAGTTCCTCACCCCTCTGCACCAGGCCTTTGGCTGGAAGCGGGAAGCGATCTCACTGGCATTTGGAATCGCCGCGATGACGCTGGCCATCTGCTCGCCTGGCATCGGTCATCTGTTCGACCGCTATCCCCCGCGCAGAATCATTCTCCCGGCGATCGCTCTCTTCTCGGCCGGAATCGTATCCCTGGCTTTTCTGGGACCGCATATCGCGCAGTTCTACTTGTCCTATCTGCTGTTGGGGATTGTAGGCAATGCCACCGCGCAGCTCGCCTATTCGCGGGCCATCTCGACATGGTTCGTTGAAAGAAGAGGATTTGCTTTTGCGCTCATGCTGACGGGCAGCGGCGCAGGTTCAATCGTGCTTCCGCTCTTTGTGCAGCACACCATGGAGGCACACGGCTGGCGTGCGGCTTATTTGGGGCTGGGTGGAATAGCGCTGCTTGTTGGCTTTCCCTTGACAGCGCTCTTCGTTCGAGAAAAACCCGCCGCCCTCCGCGCTGCCAATCACGGATCTTCAGAGGGGATGTCTCTCGCCCAGGCCATGCGGAGCAGAGTCTTCTGGATCCTCATGCCGTCCATTCTGCTTTACGCCCTCAGCGCCAACGGCGCCATTGCCCATCTCTCGGCCATTCTGACTGGCTATGGAGTGACCGCTCAAAGTGCAGCCATCGCTCTTTCGGTCATGGGTGCATCCGGAATCGTGGGCAGGATTGTGACCGGCCACTTGCTCGACCGATGTTTCGCGCCTCGCGTCTCCATGTGCATGCTCCTGCTCTGCACCTGCAGTTTTATCCTTCTGGCGCACACGCACACAGCGGTGGTTGGCATCTCGGCCGCTGCGCTGCTGGGCTTTGGGCTTGGCAGTGAGGCTGACGTGACGCCTTACATGATCGCGCGCTACTGCGGGTTGAGGCATTTCTCCACGCTCTATGGGCTCAGTTGGACTGCCTACGCCTTCGGCGCCGCGTTTGGGCCGGTGATCACAGGAAGGGCGTTCGACCGCGCCGGAGCCTATCAAGCCAGCTTCATCACACTACTTTCCCTGCCTTGCCTCGCTGGGGCGCTGCTCACCCTGCTCTTGCCGCGATATGCGACATCTCCTTCGATAGAGACCAGCCTGGACATGTTGGTACCTTCCCCCAGCGCGGACTGATCGCAAATCGAAGTTGCTCCGACGGCCCCTTTCCCACAATCCGGTGTGATCTAAATCACTGCATTAATCTCGGACTTAATTTGTCGTATATTAAATGAAGACCAATTTGGTCGCATATCCCGACCGTACCGAGGAAAACCTGAGCATGGCTCCTTCAAAAGGCATGCGCGGGGCAAGAAAATCCCCAATGTTCCCTAATAACCAGCATCGCCGATTCGCTCTTCAGTTGAGCTGCCTTCTGTTGTTGATTGCCGTCAACGCCTGGGGAGCCGTCGCCGGCAGCATCTCCGGCGCAGCCAAGGACGCTTCTGGAAGCGTTATTCCGAACGCCAGTGTGACCGTTCGGGAGGTCGATACAGGCCTCGTTTACCGAACGCAGACAGACGGCAACGGCTATTACGTGTTGCCGGTTCTGCCTGCCGGCCGTTATGAGCTCAAAGTAGAGGCGCCAGGCTTTCGCGCATTCGAGTTGAACGGCATTGTGCTCGATACCAATGCGGCGCTCGCGCTTGACCCGTTGCTTGAAGTCGGAAGCGGGAGAGAAACGGTGAGCGTGAACGACAATGCGCTCCATGTCGAGACCGTCGAGACGGAGCTGGGGCAGGTGATCACCGGCAGGCAAATGACGGCTGTTCCTCTCGATGGCCGCAGCTTTACTGACTTGCTCTCGCTGCAGCCGGGTGTAGCTCCGGCCTCGACCATCAGCTCCAACACAGTGCAGGATGTGGGCGCCACCACGCTTTCTCCGTCGGGAACGCTGAATCCCGGCACAATTTCCGTCAACGGCCAGCGGGAGTTTGCCAACTACTTCGGCGTCAACGGCAGCGATGTCGAAGAAGACATGAATGCAGGCACCGCGATCATTCCCAACCTGGACGCGATTGCCGAGTTTCGCATCATCACGAGCAACTTCGATGCCGAGTATGGTGAATTCTCCGGCGGACAAATCAGCGTAATCACCAAATCGGGCAGCAACAGGTTCCACGGCAGCGCGTTCAACTTTCTGCGCAACACAGATCTGGATGCGCGCAACTACTTTTCACCCAGGCGCGGCGCGTTCCGCCAAAACCAGTTTGGCGGCACCTTCGGCGGGCCAATCCGGCGCGACAGGGTTTTCTTCTTCGCGGATTACCAGGGAACGCGCCAGACACAGGGCATCGATACGGGGGAGATCCCAGTTCCCAGTGTTGCCGAACGAGCAGGCAATTTCCTCGATCCATCAACCGGAGCAAGCCAACTGACGGGGTGCGTGAGCGGACCGTACCTGGCAGGCTTGCTTTCAAAAGAGCTTGGTTCGACTGTTGCGGCCAACGATCCCTATTCATCGCAGTCGGCGGGATGCACGCCCGGAAGAGCCGCGGTCTTCCCAACCGGCACCATCCCGATGAGCGCATGGTCGGTTCCGGCGCAACGATTGCTCCAATACATTCCAGTTCCGAACACCGGCAACGGGTTTGCCACATCTGCCTATGACCAAACCGTCCAGGACGACAAGGCGGCCCTCCGCCTGGATGCGAACACCCGGCTGGGTTTGGTTTCGGCCTACTACTTCATCGACGGCTTCACGCTGGATAACCCGTATCCAGTGGCGCAGAGCGGCGCCAGCGTTCCCGGCTTCGACGCGCTCACCGCGGGCCGTGCGCAACTGGTTGCC
>Ga0182012_10000610_pt1 | contig 39617 bp, 30 predicted proteins | sample 612S2SmetaG_FD_120486 | JGI IMG/M metagenome (GOLD analysis project Ga0182012, IMG submission 120486) | Permafrost microbial communities from Stordalen Mire, Sweden - 612S2S metaG | ecosystem: Environmental > Terrestrial > Soil > Wetlands > Permafrost | place: Sweden: Stordalen | collected...
ACGGCTTCACGTTTAAAGGTTTGGTCAAACTTCTGACGGGTCTTAACGGTGTTCTGGCTATTGGCTTTAATCATTTGATTGTCTACCCAATTTACCGTCCGTCAAATCGAAGCAGCCTCAGGGTGTCCCCGTGGTGTGTAACTTAAACCATGCAGGGCATTTGTGACGGTCTGGCGGGGTGGTTGAAAAAGCTGAAAAGCTAAAATTCCAAAATTTTAAAAGGGGGAGGAAGACAGAAACAGAGTGCCAGAGGTCGGAGGTGGGAGGTCAGGTCGGAGGTCGGGCGCGGACGGATTGGAGGTCGCGGGCGATTTGGGCGCTTAATTCGGCGGGGGTGGAAAATTTTATTTCCGGGCGCAGGTGGTCGCCGAGCTCGATCTCCAGTTCCTGGCCGTAGAGATCACCTTGGTAATCGAGCACGTGGGCTTCGACGCGCAGGGCGGGCGTGGGTGAGGCGAGGGTGGGGCGATGGCCGAGGTTGAGGGCGACGGCGTAGATTCGGTCCTGAATGCGGGTGCGGCCGGCGTAGACGCCGGATGGGGGCAGGCAGAGGCCGGTGGGATCGAGGTTGGCGGTGGGAAAGCCGAGCTGGCGGCCAAGGCGGTCGCCGGTGACGATGCGGCCGGCGAGGGCATAGGGGCGGCCGAGCATCTCGGTGGTGTCGGTAAGGCGACCGGCGCGGATGGTTTCGCGGATGCGGGTGCTGCTGACGACGTGGCCGTGGAGGGTGACGGCGGTGAGTCCGTGGACGGCAAAGTTTAATTCGGCGCTGAGGGTTTTCAGGAGATTGACGTGGCCGCTGCGGCGGTGGCCGAAGGTGAAGGCGGCGCCGACGCAGATGCTGTGGAGCGGGGCGAGGTCGCGGGCGAGGGAGAGGACGAATTCACGTCCGGTCTGGCGGCTGAAGGCGAGGTCAAAGGGGATGACAAGGGCGGCATCGGCGCCGAGGGTGGCAATGGCGCGGAGTTTTTGGGGCAGGGTGTAAATCAGGCTGGGCTCGCGGTCGGGGGCGACGACGGCGTTGGGATGGCGGTCGAAAGTCAGGACGAGGGCGAGGGCGTTTTGGGCGCGGGCATCGGCGATGGTCTGGCGGATGATGGCCTGGTGGCCGAGGTGAATGCCGTCAAAGACACCGATGGCCAGGCATACAGGGCGTCCTCCGGAACGTAATTCTGTGGCGTCACCGATGATTTTCATGGGGTCAGCCGCCGATGGCGAGTTTGAGGAAGGGGATGACCTTGGCCTCGAGCGCGGGCTTGGTGAGTTTTAACACTTCATCGAGCGTGAGGGCGCCGGCGACATCGAATTTGCCGGAGGTGGTGCGGCGGAGGGTGGTGAGATGGGCGCCGCAGCCGAGTTTTTCACCGAGATCATGGGCGAGGCTGCGGATGTAGGTGCCTTTGGTGCAGGCGACGCAGAATTCGGCCAGGGGCGGCGTGCAGGTGGTAAAACGGAAATTGTAGATGTGGACGAGCCGGGGTTCGCGGGCGATCTCGATGCCCTGGCGGGCGAGCTTGTAGAGGGGGACGCCGTTTTTCTTGATGGCGGAGACCATGGGCGGGGTCTGCAACTGGTCGCCGATGAAGGTGGCGGCCTCGGTGTTCAGCAGTTCGAGCGTGAGCGGGGGGACGGGGCGGGTGTTGACGAGCTCGCCATCCGAATCATGGCTGGCGGTGGTCTCGCCGAATTTAATGGTGCCTTCGTAGACCTTGTCGTCGCCCATGAGGCGCTCGGACAATTTGGTGGCGCGGCCGAGGACGATGATGAGGAGGCCGGTGGCATTGGGGTCGAGGGTGCCGCAATGGCCTACCTTCTTGAGCTCGAAGCGGCGGCGGATGGCGTCGACGACATCGTGGGAGGTGGGGCCGGCGGGCTTGTCGACCAACAGGGCTCCATCGAGGGGGCTGAATTCTTGCATGGGATTATTTGACGGCGGCCACGGCCTTTTTCAAGGCGGCGATAACTTTGCGTTGGACGGAAAGGGGATTGCCGGTGATGCGGGTGCCGGCGGCGGCGGAATGGCCGCCACCACCGAAGAGGGCGGCGACTTCATTGACATTCACCAGGTCGCTTTTGGAACGCAGGCTGATGCGGGTCTGGTCGGGGGCGAGCTCCTCGAAGACGCAGGCGACGATGACGGGTTCAATGGCGCGGATATGGTCGATGAGGCCCTCGGAGTCGTTGCTGACGGCGCCGGTGCGGGCGAAGTCGGCCTTTTTCAGCCAGAACCAGGCGATGCGGTCGTTCTGCGTGAGGCGGAACTTGTTGTAAACGAGCTTGAGCAGGCGGACCCGGGAGAGAGGATAGGATTGATATACTTCCTCGCAAATCTTGGCGAGGTTGGCGCCGCGGGTGACGAGCTCGGCGGCGGTGTGAAAGGTGCCGGAGCGGGTGGTGGAGTATTGAAAGGAGCCGGTGTCGGTGGAGACAGCGGTAAAAAGGTTGTCGGCGATGGTCTGGCTGATGGGCCAGCGGGCGACCTTGAGGAGACGGAAAATCAGTTCGCCGGTGGAGGGCTCACGTTCGGAGACCCAGTTGATATCGCCATAGCGGGTGTTGCTCTGGTGATGATCAATGTTGATGAACAGCTTGCGTTCGGTGATGCATTCGCCAACGCGGCCGAGGCGCTCGAAGCTGGCGCAATCGGTGGCGATGACGCAGTCAAATTTTTCGCCGCGCCGGGGCCGTTCGAAGAGACCGTCGGGGTCCATGAACTTCAGCTTGGCGGGGATGGCGTCCTCGTTCCAGCAGACGACGTGCTTGCCTTCGTGGCGGAGGGCGAGGGCGAGGGCGAGCTGGGAGCCGATGCAATCCCCGTCGGGGCGGATATGGCCGACGATGCAGAAGGTCTGGTGTTCACGGATGGACTCCAGAATCCGGTCAATGACTTTGGGATGGCGTTTCACGCGGTGGGGAGCGGGGGCGGGGAACCGTCCGGGGGCGTGGTTTTCTCGATGTCCTCGATGATCTGGAGGACGCGGTTGCCGCGCAGGATGGAATCATCCACGACAAATTTGAGGAGGGGGGTGTATTTAAGAACGACGGCGCGGGCGACGAGGGACTGGAGGCGGATGCGCTGCTCGTTGAGGAGCTGGAGGCCGCGTTTTTGCTGGCTGGGATTGCCGAGAATACTGATGTAAACGGTGGCGGATTTGAGGTCGCCGGCGGGGTCGACGTCGTTGACGGTGATCAGGCCGGCTTCAGCGACCGGAAATTCGCGGCGGATGGCCGCGCCAATCTCGCGCTTCAGGAGCTCGCGGACTCGTTCATGTCGGACACCGGGCATGGCTTGAAAAGGTTTGGACTAAAGGTAATGACCGGGCCGGCCGGGGGCCGGCCCGAGGGGAATCATAGTTTGGCCGCGACTTTTTCCAAGGAATAACATTCGATGGCGTCGCCGACCTGGAAATCGCTGTAGCCCTCGATGCGGATACCGCATTCCATGCCGGCGCGGACCTCGTTGACCTCGTCCTGGAAGCGGCGGAGGGACTGGGTGATGCCCTCGTAAATAATGTCCTTGCGACGGCGGACGCGGACCTTGCCCTTGACGATGCGGCCGCTGCTGATCATACAACCGGCGACGGGAACACCCTTCGACAATTCGAAGACCTGGCGGATCTCGGCGGAGCCAACGATGACTTCGCGCACGAGCGGATCGAGGAGACCGGCCATGGCTTCCTTAACCTGGTCAATGAGCTCGTAAATGATGGCGTAAAGCTTGATCTGGACGCCGGCGTGCTTGGCTTTTTCAGCGGCAGTGCTGTCCAGCCGGGTGTGAAAACCGAGGATGATGGCGGCGGAGGCGGAGGCGAGGGCGACATCGTTTTCGGTGATGGTGCCAACATCGCTGTGGATGACCTCGAGGGAGACCTTGTCGGACTCGATTTTGTTGAGGGCCTCGACGATGGCTTCGACGGAGCCCTGGGTGTCGGCCTTGACGACGACTTTGAGGACCTTGCTCTGGTTGGCGGCGAGGGTGGCGAAGAGGTTTTCGAGGGTGACCTTCTTGTCCTCCTGACCGCGGGCCTTGGCCTCGAGGAAGCGCTGTTCGGCGAGTTCGCGGGCGGCTTTTTCATCTTCGATGACGCTGAATTCCTGGCCGGCATCGGGGACACCGTTGAGGCCGAGGACCTTGACGGCGACGGAGGGACCGGCCTCCTTGAGACGTTTGCCTTCCTCGTTGATGAGGGCGCGGACGCGACCGTAAAATTCACCGCAGAGGAGGATCTCGCCGATCTTGAGGGTGCCCTTGCGGACGAGCACGGTGGCGGTGGGGCCGCCGGGTTCGACGCCGGATTCGATCACGTTGCCCTTGGCGCGGCGGTTGGGATTGGCCTTGAGCTCGAGGAGCTCAGATTGCAGAAGGATCATCTCGAGCAATTTGTCCACGCCGACCTTGGTGAGGGCGGAAACATCGACGAAAATGGTGTCGCCACCCCAGTCATCCGGCACGAGCCCCTTGTCCTGCAACTGCTGGCGGACCTTCATGGGGTTGGCGTTGGGATGGTCAATCTTGTTTACGGCCACGAGGATGGGCACCTTGGCGGCGCGGGCGTGGCTGAGGGCCTCGAGGGTCTGGGGCATGACGCCGTCATTGGCGGCGACGACGAGGACTACGAGGTCGGTGACATTCGCGCCGCGGGCGCGCATGGAGCTGAAGGCGGCATGGCCGGGGGTGTCCAGGAACGTGATCTGGGCGAGCTCGGATTTGCGCTCGGGATGGGGAACGGCGATGGTATAGGCGCCGATGTGCTGGGTGATGCCGCCGGCCTCGCTGCTGGCGACATTGGCCTTGCGGATGACATCGAGGAGGGAGGTCTTGCCATGGTCGACGTGACCCATGATGGTGACGACGGGGGCGCGGGGTTTGAGTTCCTCGGCCTTGTCCTCGAAATCGAGCTCGACTTTTTTCTCGGCGGCATGGACGACGCCGGCGCCGCGCTCGCGTTTTTCCACCTCGAAGCGGAAGCCGTATTTGGCGCAGAGCTGCTGGGCGATTTTCTCATCGATGGCTTGGTTGACATTGGCGAAGACGCCAAGACCCATGAGGTCGCCGATGATTTTAAAAGGCTTCTGGTTGAGCTGGGTGGCCAGTTCCCGGACGGAAATCGGGGGCTTGATGACGATGACTTCACCGCCGGCGGGCGCGACAAACTTGGGCTGCTGCTGGCCGGAAGATTTATTGGTGTCCTTGGAGGAAGCCACGCCGGGGCGGCCGCCGGGTTGAAAGCGCTGGCCGGGCCGGAAATCATTGCGGGTCGGCTGGGGCGATTGGGCTTGCCGGGGCGGGGGCGGTTTGACGGAACCCACCTTGTCGCCGGGACGCGCCGGCTGGTGCCGCTGGGGCAGATTGATGCGGCCGACGAGATCGCCGACCTTGTGGACGATGGGCGCGGGGACAACGGGGGCCGGGGGCGGAACCGGGGCGACGGACACCACAGGTGCGGCCGGCGAAGGGGTGACCGGGGCCGGGGCGGAGGACTCGGCAGCCGGGATCGTCTCGGCTACAGGTTCGGGGCTGACATCAACTGCAGAAGGGGCCACGGGTTCGGGCTCAGGAGCAACCACGGGCGGGGCGACGACGACGGGTGCCGGCGGAGCGGTGATGAGGACGATTTTTTCCTCAATGACGGGGGCCTTGGGGGCTTCGACCGGTTTTGGGGCCAGGCGGGCGGCCAGCTCTGGGCGGTCCTTGATGAGTTCTTCTTCGAGGTATTCGGCGCTGATTTTATCAAGCGAGCTCGAGGGGACCTTGGCGGCGGCAATGTTCAACGCCTTGGCCTTGGCCAGGATGTCTTTGTTTTCCAGGCCAAGCTTCTTTGAAATGTCGTAAATCCGAACGGGCATATGTATCTTTCACCGTTTCCGGCCTAAATGTGAGGTTTGCCTGCATGGCTCAACTCACCAATAACGCTTTATTAAGGCGTTTCATAAACCAAATCATGGGTTGACGGGGACACCGCCAGCCGACGGGTCGCGGCGATCAGCCTCGGCCTTGGCGGCTTGCAATACTTCCGCCGCCTTCTCCCCGATTTCCGGGATGTCGGCAATGTCGCCGGCTTCCGCCGACAATAAATCTTCGATGCGAGTGAGGCCGGCATGCACGAGGGCATTGGCCTGTTCGTGGGTGACGCCGGGGATGGCGGCGAGGGAGGCAATGGCTTCGGCCACTTTTTCCTCGAAACCCTTGGTGACGATGTGCTCGGCGTCAATATCCACTTCCCAGCCGGTTAGGCGGGCGGTGAGGCGGGCGTTTTGACCGCGCTTGCCGATGGCGAGGGACAACTGGTCCTCGCTGACCAAAATTTTGACGCGCCGGCCTTTTTCATCCGTCTCTATGCTCTTAAGCTTGGCGGGTTCGAGGGCCTTGGTGACGAAGGTCTTGATGTCGGCGGACCAAGGGATGACGTCGACTTTTTCGTTGTTCAACTCGCGGACGATGTTTTTGACCCGCTGGCCGCGCATGCCGACGCAGGCGCCGACGGGGTCGACCTTGTTGTCACGGGAGTAAACGGCCATCTTGGTGCGGAACCCGGGTTCGCGGGCAATGCCCTTGATCTCAATGGTGCCGTCGTTGATCTCGGAGACCTCGAGCTGGAACAGCTTGATGATGAACTTGGGGTCGGCGCGGGACAGAATGATTTCCGGGCCGTGGGGCCCCTGTTCGACGGCCTTGACGTAGCAGCGGAGGCGTTCGCCGACCTGGTATTCCTCGGTGGGGACGCGTTCGCGGTTCGGGAGCAGGGCCTCGTACTTGCCAAGGTCGAGGATGACATCGGAGCGTTCGAAGCGGCGCACGGTGCCGCTGATGATGTCGCCGACGCGATCCTTGAATTCGGTGAAAATGAGGGCTTTTTCGGCGATGCGGATCTTCTGCATCAGGGCCTGCTTGGCATACTGGGAGGCGATGCGGCCGAAACCGGTGGGGGTGACTTCGATTTCGAGCTCGTCACCGACCTGGGCGTCGGCCTTGATGCGGCGGGCATCGAACACGGAGATCTGGTCATGCTTGGAGATGACCTTTTCGGAGACAATGAGCTTGGCAAAGGCGCGGATATCGCCGTTTTTCTGGTCGATCTCGACGCGGAGTTCGCGGGCGGCGCCGACGGCTTTCTTGGCGGCGGAGAGCAGGGCTTCCTGGACAGCACCGACGAGGACATCACGATTGATGCCCTTTTCACGTTCCCAAAATTCCAGTACGGCCAAAAAATCAGCATTCATACGCACAACCACGTGTTTGGATGCAGCGAACAAAAAAGCCGGAGATGGTGATCATCCGACTTCGCGCGCTGGTCAAACCAGTAAACTTTACCGTTAGAATGGGAATTATAGGAATACGGACCAGTCCGTCAAGTTCAAATGATGGGTATTGATTAACGACTGTAACCACCGGTGGCGGATTTCGTCCTAATAAATAATGCCACATTAGCAAACGTCGGCCACTTTGGGCGCGATGGATGATGCTTTTGTGCTTTGAACAACGAGCAAACATTATAGCTATTACATGAGCATATTTAAATTACCCGGCTGGCGCGGTCTTCTGGGGTCGGTCATTTGGGCGGCCGCCCTGACGGGGACGGGATTACGCGCCGGGGTGACGGTCACGGACAATGGGCGGACGTGGACGCTGAACAACGGCATTGTGAAGGCGGTCATTGACAAGCATAACGGGGCGATGGACTCGTTGATTTACAAGGGCATAGACACGATGGGGCATGAGCAGGGGCAGCCGGGCTATTGGGAGCAGGATCCCTCGACGGCGGCGGCGGCGGGCAAGCTGACGGATTCCGTGACAATAGATCCGGCCCAAAACGGCGGGGAACGGGCGGAGGTGTCGGTGAAGGGGGTGACGGGCGGGCAGTTTCAATTGACCCCGGGCGCGCCGGGCGGCGGGACTTATTGTGACATGGAGATTCGGTATGCGATGGGCAGCACCGACAGCGGGGTATATGTCTATGCGATTTTCACCCATCCGGCGGGTTATCGCGCGGGGGGCGTGGGTTCGGAAAGCCGGTACATCACCAAGGTCAACCAGGACTTCAATTGGATAGCGGTGGATGCGGACCGGAATATGCTGACGTGTTCGCCGAAGGACTGGGGCAACGGGGTGGTGGTGCATGCGAAGGAGCAGCGAATCATGTCCACGGGGCCATACAAGAATTCGGTGGAGCACAAATACAATTATTCCGGGGTGCAATACCAAACGCATGCGTACGGGTGGTCGAGCACGAAGAATCACATGGGCATCTGGTTCATCAACCCGACGATTGAATATCTGAGCGGGGGGCCGACGAAGCTGGAGCTGGACTGTCATTTTGGGGACAACGACAATCCGGACCCGATCATCTTGGACTATTGGGAAGGGGGCCATTACGACGGCGGTTCGCGCTGTCCGGTGGCGGTCGGGGATAATTGGAACAAGGTCATCGGGCCGATATTTATTTACGTGAACTCGGTGGCGAATCCGGAGGAACCGACGCAGGCGGATCTGGACACGTTGGCCGCGACGGCGGGCAACCCGACGGTGCCGCCGGCCTGGACGGACAATGCGAACGCGTTGTTCCAGGATGCCCAGGCGCAGGCCCAAAAGGAGACGGCGCAATGGCCTTATGAGTGGGTCAATGGGGTGGATTATCCGCACAAGGATCAGCGCGGGACGGTGACGGGCCAGTTCGTGCTGAATGATCCGTTGGCGCCGACCCCGATGACCCAGTGGCAGCACCTGACGGTCGGGTTGGTGCATCCGGACTTGGTGGCATCACCGGCGCCTGCCGGTGCGGTTGCCGGTGCCGGCGGCCGCCCGGGCCGGGGTGGCGGTGGATCGACGGATGGGATGCACGACGCGCGGTTTTATCAATTTTGGAATGATGGCGGGGCGGACGGGAAGTTCACGATCACGAACATCCGGCCGGGCAAGTATACGCTGCATGCGTTGGCGGACGGGGTGCTGGGAAATTATTTGCAGGCGAACATCACGGTGACGGCGGGCCAGACGGTGGATCTGGGCCGGCTGGAGTGGAAACCGGTGCGATACGGCCGGCAGCTCTGGGACATCGGGTATCCGGACCGGACGGGGGACAAGTTTTTCAAGGGCGACGGCCCGAATTACTGGCTATGGGGCTGGAACCTGCGTTATGCGCTGCTGTTCCCGAACGACATCACGTATACGATCGGTCAGAGTGATTATCACAAGGACTGGTTTTTTGAGGAGGTGCCGCACGCGGAGAATCTGTCGTTTGTGAATCCGGCGGCGAAGGATCCGGCGAATCAGCGGTTTGGCTGGGTGAAGTCGGAGTCGCTGGCGCAGTATCCGCAGACGAACACGCGCGGGCCGTGGGCGATCTATGGCCATGGCCGGGCGACGACGTGGACGGTGAAGTTTAAGGTGGATGGGCCGGTGACGGGCCGGGCGGCGTTGCGGGTGGCGCTGGCGGGGGTAAATGCGATCACTTCATTGCCTGTGACGGTGAACGGCCAAAGCGTGGGGGCGATCGGGGGCGGGCCGAACGCAGAGAATGCGCGGCTGCTGACGACGAACACGATCCGTTACAATTCGGACAAGGGGCTGTGGCAGGAACGGACGCTGTGGTTTGACGCGGCGTTGCTGAAGCCGGGGGAAAATGAGATGCAGTTCACGGTGCCGGCGGGCGACCTGCAGAGCGGGGTGGTCTGGGATTACCTGCGGCTGGAGCTGGCGGATGGCAAATAGTTGACGATACCATTGTCGTCGGCTATTGATTTAACCCGTTGATTCCTATCCGCTTCCGGGCGGCGTGGAGGCGAAGTTAATTAAACCATCCGATTTTCCTATGAAAACCTATGCCGGGCTGGTTTTGGTCCTGATGTTGACCGGGTGTGCCATGGTCCAAGACGGGGCCATTGATCTGGCACAAAAATACATTTCTGAGAAAAAGTATGATGTGGCACTGCGGAATTTGGGGGAGGCGTGCCGGGCCGGCAAACCTGCGCCGGAAGTAATGGCGGAGATTGATTATTTGCGAGGGGTGAGCTACGCCGGACTGGGCAAAAAAGTGGAGGCGGTGGCGTATTTCCAATATGTGGCGGCCAAATTTCCGGATAGTGAATATGGCTATCTGGCCGGGCTCAAAGCCAGACTGTCTTGGCCGATGTCATGCCGAAATAATTTCAGCTGGCCGGCGCCGGGGCTGACAACCGTCTTCAGGCTTTGACGGCGGGGGCCGGCTTTTTCGCCTCAAAGCTTTTCCAAAATTTGGTCGGGAGGAGACCAAGGATGATGATGGCGACCTGGGTGCCGATGAAGAGCATGAGCCATTTAAAGGCGGCTTCCATGAAGCCGTAGCTGTGGAGGCCGATGCCAAGCATGTTGACGCCGAACCAGGAGAAGCTGGTGACGATGTTGCCGAAGACGGCGAGATTCATGATGCCGCGGTCGCGGACGAGACCGCCCCAACGGGCGTGGAGGATGATGGCATTCCAAAGGACGATGAGGAGGGCACCATTTTCCTTGGGGTCCCAGCCCCAGAAGCGGCCCCAGGACTGGTCGGCCCAGATGCCGCCGAGGACGGTGCCGGTGAAGCTGAAGAGGGTGGCAAAGCAGACGATGGCGTAGACCATCTTGGTGAGGATCTTGCCGAGTTCGACCTGGCCGGTGCCGATCTTTTGAATGAGCATGGGGGTGAAGAGGCCCAGCAGGATGTAGGTGATGGCCAGGAAACCTGACATGAAGGTGCTGGCATAGCCGAGGGTGACGACGACGACGTGGGTGGCCAGCCAGAAATTGGTGTCGAGGACGGCGCGCATCATCTCCATGGTGTCGCCGTCGATGGCGAGGTTCTGGGCGATGACGAGGGTGACAAAGCCGGCAAAGGAGGCGACGGCGGCGCCGAGGCCGACGGCAAAGACTCGTTCGAGGATGAGGCCGAGGACGACGCAGCCCCAGCCGATGAAGATGGCGGAGGAGTAGAGGTTGGTCACGGGCGGCCGGCCTTCCAGGACCATGCGGAAAATGATGGCGAAGGTGTGGATGAGGCCGGTGAAGATGATGAGATAAAAAGCGGTGCGGCGGAGGGTCTCGGACGCCTTGGGTGCGATGGCGAAGGTGAGCAGGGCGATGACGGCCAGCAGGAAGGCAAGGACGTAGAGGATGATGGCCTTGTAGAAGGCTTGGAAGAAATTATAGAACGCCTCATGCACGCCCTTGGCGGTTTCAGCGGGGTACCATTGGCCGACCCACTGGTGGTATTGGTCGAGGGCCTGGTTGAAGTCGTCGGGCCGGTTGTTTTGATAGGCGGCGACCATGGCAACGTAGCTCTGGGTGGCGGGGTTGAGGTCTTCACCACGCGAGAGACTCATGAGGGTGGCCCCGAGGTTCTGCCAGTCGTCGCGGGATTTGGCGCCCTGCAACGGGGGCACAACGAGGGGCAGCGCGTACTTGGACATGTCGTCGAAAGCGGCGAGGAAGCCGAGGAATTCAGTGAGGGTGGCATCGTCGTATTTTTTGCCGGCCTCCTTGGCGCGAACGGCGGCGACGCCATCGGGAATCAATTTCTGGTAGACGGCCAGTTCAATGCCGAGGTCCTTGGAATCCACAGGGCAGAGGGTCAGCTTGAGCTGCTGATACATCTGCATGGCGTTGTAGAGCTTCATGAGCTGTTGCTCGAAAACGCTGCGGTCGGAGGCGTCGATGTGGTCGATGCGCTGGGCTTGTTTGTCCACGTCGTCGCCGTGGGGCTGGAGCTCGTTAAAGGAATAATATTTTTGTTTTTCGGGCAGGCCCAGGAGGTTGAGCAGCTCAATATTATCAATGCGGAAGATGGGGCGCTTATCGGCGGCGGCGGGCTGCATCATGAGTTCGACGAGCCATTGATCGGCGGTGGCGTCATCGAGGCTCTGGCGGGCGCGGATCTGGAGGAGGGAGTTCCGGGCGACGGAGTCAAAGGGCTGGATGCGGCCGTTGAGAAGGACGGGGAGGCGGCCGAAGTCCCGGGTATGAAAGCCGGTCTCAGGGGGTTGCCGGAGTGTGCTGAGCAGCCACCCGGCCAGAACGATGACCGTCAACCAAGGAATCCATTTTTTCATGGTGCGCGTCTCCGTTTCAAAAAGGGTACGAGGTGCGAGAGGAACTGCACGACGAGGCCGGTGCCGACAAGGATGCAGGCGAGATACGGGGTGAGCCAGCTCGGGTTGTGTACGACCTGTAGGACGGTGCCCTGGTCGTCAGGGTCAAAGCTGGCCTGATAAAAGGTTTCGCCGGCATACCGCAAGGGGTTGTTCATGTAGATCAAGACTTCGCGATGTTCGCCGGTTTCGGGGCGGTTGAGGAGCAGGCGGCTGGAGAAGTTTTTGGGGACGTCGGTGCCCTTGTAGACATCATGCTTGAATTCCTCGAGGCGCAGGCTGTAGGGGCGGTAGAAGCGTTCGGGGCGCAGGAGGAGTTCGTAGGTGTGTTTCTGCCAGGTGAAGGACTGGGGCGTGCCGATATAGGCGGAGACGAACCAGGTGCCACCGGAGCCTTGGGGGGTGACGATTTCAATGATGGCGGAGGGCAGGTCGCGCAGGTCCATGACGGTCTCGCGCGGAATGGATTTGAGCCAGAAGCCGTCGGTGCCGCGACCGCCGGTGACCTTGACGGGGTCGTAGCCGTCGGCGGCCTGGTTGGTGAGGGCGCTGTTGAGGTCGTAGGTGAGAACGCGCACGGAGAAGGGCAGGGCGGCGGGGCTGACGGTGCCCTGCTTTTGCAGGAGGCGTTCCGGAATGGCGACGATCTGGGCGGCCTTGGAATCGGTGACATCGCTGACGACGAGTTCGTAGGCGCGTTCGGATTCGGAGTAGTTGCGGGCTTCGCCGACGCGGAGGTGCAGGGTGCTCTCATGGGCGAGCATATCGGTGAGGAGCTGGCCGACGAGCAGGAGGATGAGCCCCATATGGATGATCCAGATGCCGGCCTTTTTGCGGGTGAGGGAGAAGCGTTCTGTGTGAGCGGCCACGAGGTTGAGCAGGAGCAGGCCGCCGAGCAGGTAGCCGCCGGGCAGAACGGGGATTTTCCAGGCGACATTATCCGGCTGCCAGAAAACAATGAAACTCCGGAAGAATTCGTTCTGCGCCTTGTACAGGCCCAGATGAACCTGGGCGATGGTGCCGGAGAAGATCAGCACGATGCCCAGCCCGAGCAGGACGACGGTCAGGCGCAGCGAGGCAAAAAACTTGATGAGCCGGGTCAGTGGCATTTTAATATTTGGCGGACTGGACGAAGTTGAGGAAATCCGCCTTTTGATGATCGATCACGGTGGCGTCGCCCATGAACTTATAGAACCAGCTCTGGCCGTTCAAAGGGAGGATGACGCCAACCAATCGCGCCGGCTGGCTGGTTTTGGCGTCGGTGCCGGTGATGTCCACCACCGAGGCCTGGCCGGCGGCGGTGGTCAGGGGCGTGACGGCCTGCGCCAGATCGGCGTCGGCGAGCGGGGCCAGGGCAACCTGACGGCGCCAGCGGTTGATGTTGGCGAGGAGGCCGCCGACATCTCCGGGGAAGGAGCTGACGGTGACTTCCGCCGCCTGGCCGTTTTCGGTGGCGGTAAATTTGGCGAGCAGCATGGCCGAGGGCGCTTGGGATTGCCAGGCTGCGGGGATGGTCCAAGTGGGCAGGGCCGGAGCGGCCCCGGCATCGGGCGCGCCGGCGGCCAAGGCCGGGGCGGGCGTGGCCTGGGCATCGATATCCGGATGTCCGGCGGGCAGGTCGGCGGCGGTGGCGACAAACTGGATGGATTTGAGCCAGGCGATGAAATTGGCTTTTTGCAGGCCGATGGAGTCGTCATCGCCCGTGGCTTTGAAAAACCACATCATGTCCGGCCGGTGCAGGGCGACGGCGAGGATGCGGGTTTTGACGCCTGCACCGGGGGGTGTACCCGCCTGATCATATAACGGGGCGGGGGCGTCGCCGACGGAGATGGTTTTGGCGAGGCCGGCCAGATCGGTTTCCTGAACGGGGTTGAGGCCCACCTGGCCGCGCCAGCGGTTGACGTTGTTCAGATCGCCGCCGGCCAGACCGGGCAGAGGGACGATGGAGATGTCCACGAGCTGGCCATCCTTGCCCGGGGCGGAAAAGCTGGCCAAGCGCATTTCGCCGGCGGCCTTTTGGGACCAACCATCGGGCAGGGTCCATTTAAGCTGTGGAGCGGCGGACTGATCGCCGGCGGCCGGGGCGGTCATCCCCGCCGGGGCGGTCGCCGTTGGCGGGGTGGCGGCGGATGAATCTTGATCGGCCACTTTGTACACTTTGACGCCATCCTGATCGCAGCCGGCCGGCAGGCCGGCGAGCAGGGCCAGCAGGGCAGCCATGAGCCAGGTTTCTTTGGTAGAAAATTTAGAATTCATTTCGTGCCTGTATATATAATGAGACGACGAGCTTGTCGCTCATATTAAGTTGTTAATAATACAACATTTATTGCCAATCCAAAAGCAAAAATTATTTATCCCCCAACGGTGGCTTCCCAATTATCCTCCGGTTTTACTCAATTTCTTTCGCCGGAATTGGCCGTCCGGCCACCCTTGATCAATTAAGCCGCATCAAAATTGAATTATTTCCGGTGCCCGGCGCGTCTCATCGCCATCACCCCGGTCGTTCAGATTTCTGAAAAAAGTTATTCCATGGACTATAGATGTCCAACCCCCCGGTTTAAGCTCTTCACGAATCATGGGATTGCCCATGATGGTTGGCAACGGATGGCTTAATGCCTTCCGGGTTCATTGACATAGACCGTCGTCAGGACCGGGTCGGGTCGGGCTGCCCGGATCGCCCTACTTCTCGGACTTCCGGTTGCTCAGCTCCGATCCTGAAAGAAATAACGATAAATCACATTAAATAACAAAAAAACACGATAAATAACATTTCGATAACACGCAAAAAAGCCCGTAAAACACGCTAAAGCACGATAAATAACATCAAAAAAAACGCGCTGGGAACGGTCCGGTTCAGTCTGGCTGAGTCCAGCCTCAGAGTGGTAGGAATCAAGGCTAATCCGACCCAATCCAACCTAATCCGATCGTGCAATGAGAAATCGAGCACATCAAGCACCCAGCAACCCGGCTCACACCCCGCCCGGACCAGTTTAGTTGTTCCAAGTACGGCCGAATCCAGCCTCAAGGTGTTAAAACCTGACAATCACGCCAATGTCTGAAGCCATGGAAAAGCAGATAAATAGCACCCCAAAAAAACGCGCGACCAACCAGTCAGGCTAAGCCCGCCCTGGGGAAGGAAAATCCGGGTGAATCCGACAAAGCCAACCTTTCAATTGATTTGTTATGCCGTGGATCACCGCCTGGCCGGATGCTTATCGTTGGGGTGGGCCATGCCGGCGGTTGCCATTTTTTGCCGGGCACGCACCCTTTACTTTTATTGTCCGAGCCCCGGTCTTTGGCGATAGAACAAAACCTGCCCAACAAATAACAAGAAAGGGGAAGCTCAGAATTCTGGCGGAGTTAAGGTAGCTTATGAATTTAACCAGATCAGGCGGCGGCGGACCGAAGGGATCAGGAATGGTTGGGTTCGTGACGCCTGGTTTGACTCAATAAATTTTATGGCCCCGAAACTTTTTGTTGCCGGATTAAGTTACAAGACCGCCCCGGTGGAGCTGCGCGAGCAGATGGCCGTGTCCCCGGCCAAGCTACGTTGCGCCGGCTGCCGGCTCAAAGTGGGCGGTGGCCTGATGGAGGCGGTGGTGCTGTCCACGTGCAACCGGGTGGAAATTTACGGACTGGCCAGCCATGTCAATGGCAACATCCCTCCGCTGTTTGGTCATTTGGCGGCGCGCTCGGTGGATGTGGAACAATATTTATATGTGCATGAGGGCGAGGCTGCGGTCCGGCACTTGTTCTCCGTGGCCAGCGGATTAGATTCCATGGTCCTCGGCGAAACGGAAATCACCGGCCAGGTCAAACAGGCTTATCAGTCGGCGCAGGCGGCGGGCCTGACCGGCAAGGTGTTGAACCGTCTGTTCCAAAAAGCCCTGCAGACCGGCAAGGAAGTCCGGACCCACACCAATGTCGGCCGGGGCGCGACCTCGGTGGGCAGCGTGGCCGTCGAACTGGCCGAAAAGATTTTCAGTGGCGGGCTGGCCGAACAGCGGGTGATGATCATTGGGGCGGGCAAAATGGGCGAGGCCTGTCTCCGGCATCTGGCCAAGCGGGGCGCCAAATCCGTGCTGGTTTCCAACCGTTCCTACGACCGCGCTCAGACGCTGGCGGCCGAATTTGCCGGCCGGGCCGTCCGGTTTGATGACTGCATCGCCACGATGGCGGAGGCGGATATTGTGGTGAGTTCCACCGGCTGTCCGCAAACGATCCTGCATCGCGCCGATCTCGAGGCTGTGATGAGCCGGCGCGCCGGGCGGCCGCTGGTGTTGATCGACATCGCCGTGCCCCGCGACATCGACCCCGGGGTGCAGTCCGTGCCGAACGTATATCTTTATAACATTGACGATCTGGAGGCAATTGTGCGGGAGAATGTCCGGACCCGGTCGCAGGAGCTGGATCATTGCCGGTCGATCATCGGGGTGGAGACCGCCGCGGTGATGGCCAGGATTTTTCCGCCCGTCCGGGAATCGTTCAGCGCCCCGGCGGCCTGGAATTTTGCCGGCACACCGGTTTGTGCCGTATGAACATGAATAATCCCAATTTAAACCCCTCGCGCACCGGCCAGATTCCCGTTCCTCCGGGTGGTCGCGCGGGGTGTTTATCTTCCTGGCGCACGTCATCGCCAGTTAAGTTCCGGCCCTGAACCCATATTAATCATGCTTAACGTGGAAATCATAGTGGCTATTACGAAGAAGAAAAAATTAATGGGTAAAAATATTACTTTGGAATAGTTTATGAAAAACATTACCAACACCAGTCCGGCGGGCGGCAAGCCCAACGGACCGGCGTCCAGCAGAAGTGAAACCAACCAACCCTAATATGAAAAAACTAAACCTCCTCGGTAGAATGTCGGCCGGCCTGGCGGCGGCCCTGACATTGCTTGGCAGCCTGTCCGCCTTCGGGGCGGCCGCCCCGGCCCTGACCGGTTATCTGATCCTGCGACCGTTGTCGCATACGGAGATCAGCACCTACAACCTGACCAACACCACGGTGTCATTTTCCGGTGGTCTCACCACCGTGGGCATAGGCGAACCCGCCTATCTCGAGCCGATGGTGAACCTGTCCTTGTCCTCCGCCGCCATCACGAACATCACCTGGACGCTGGTCAGCAAACCGACCGGTTCGGGAGCGACCATCCTGCCTAGCCCGCTGGGCACCAATGTGCCGGTTTACTATCCGGCGGATGCCTCCATTTACAAGGTTGCCCAGGTGGCTGGCGTTTCGGGCCGGCGGGTGTTGCGTCCGGACGTGGTCGGGACCTACACCGTCAACCTCTATCTGGCCATGAGCGGGAGCGGTTCGACGAATCCGAACGTTTACTCGACCAATCTGACGATCAATATCACGGGGGCGACTTATCTGGGGGTGCAGACCTGCGCCTCCTGTCATAGCGGTTACTTCCCCAACATTTCCAGCATCTATCCTACGTATACTAATACGGAGCACGCCTCGTTCTTCACCCTGGCCATCCAGGGGCTGGAAAGCAGCCATTACAATTCGAGCTGCATCCAGTGCCATGTGGTGGGTTACGACCTGAACAACACCCAGTATGACGGCGGCTTCAGCGACGTCGCGTCGGCGCTGGGCTGGACTTTTCCGGCCACCCTGACCGCCACCAACTGGACGGGCATGCCGTCCACGCTTCAGGACTTGAGCAACATCCAATGCGAAAACTGCCACGGACCCGGCAGTCAGCACGTGCAATATACCGGCGGTCTGCCGGCCAACACCAACGCCATCGCGGTCAGCTATGCCGCCGGTGCCTGCTCGCAATGCCATGATGATTTGCCCAACCATTATTATTATGCGGAGTGGGCCAATTCCAAGCACGCCAACATGACCCGGACACCCTCCGGCTCCGCCAGCCGCATCATGTGCGTCCGCTGCCATACCACGCCCGGGTTCATTGGTTATGTCAACAACTTGGTCACCCCGGCACCGTACGTCACCAATTATACTTTTGAATCGGTCGACTGTCAGGGCTGCCATAATCCGCATGACGCCTCCAATCCGTTCCAATTGCGCACGGGTGAGAACTTCACCATGGCGGACGGCACATTGGTCACCAACGCCGGGGCCGGCGGGTTCTGTTTCAACTGCCATAACAGCCGTAATGGTTCCGTCACCAACAGCCTGGTGGGATATCCGAACTTGCAAGTCACGTGGAACGGTGGCAGCGCCTTTGGCACGCATGATAGTCCGCAGGCGGACATGCTAGAGGGCGTGAATGCCGTGACCTACGGGCAGGTGATCGCCCAGGCCCCGCACGCCAACGTGGTGTCCAACACTTGTGTGGGCTGCCATATGCAACCCATCGCCTCTACGGACCCGGCGTTCACGCTGGCTGGCGGTCACAGCACCCTGATGTCTTACAATGTTATCACCAACGGGATGACCAACAAGGTCGTGGTTGCCTATGTCTGCACCCAATGTCACGGGGCCGTCACCAACTTCAACATCCTCGTGCCGGATGCCGTCGGCTACGGTTACAGCCAGGGCATCCAAACCCAGGTGCAGATCCTGCTGAATCAATTGTCCATGCTGCTCCCGCCCTCGGGTTATCAGGCCAATCCCAACAACTACATTGCGGACGGTCTGGTCAAATCTCCCTCCTCGCAGACCAACTGGCCGCAGAAGTTCCTGCAGGCGGCCTATAACTACCAGTTCGTCAGCAACGACGGCAGCTTGGGTGTTCACAACGGGCCCTTCGCCATCGGCCTGCTGAAGGCTTCCATTGAAAACCTGACCGGAATCTCCACCTCCGGCGGCCTGCCGGATTCGTGGGAAACCCAATATTTCGGTCCCGGCTTTGCCACGAACTCCGCGGCCAGTCCGTATGCTATTAATAATACTGCGGGCGTGCCGAACTGGATGATGTACGCCTTGGGGCTGGCTCCGACCGCCGGCTTCAATGTGGGCAACGGCGTGCTCTACTTCAACGGCAATAACATTGTCAGCGGGACCACCAACACCATCGCTATCTACACGGCGGCGCAGATCAGCTTCAACACCGTGGTGGGCGAGTCCTATCAGATCCAGGGCATTTCCGCCCTCACCGGGAGCTGGCAGAACATTAGCACCAACATCTCTGGCAACGGCGCTTCGTTCAGCTATCTGACGCCGACGCGTGGCACCCAGCAGATGTTCTTCCGCGTGGTCCACACCCCGTGATGACGGGCTGAATCCAGATTAAAATACAACACCCCCTTACTGTGTGAGCAAGAAGGGGGTGCTTCTTTATAAGGGATAACCAAGAATCGGCAGCGAGGTTAACCGGCAGTTCTGGCGATTGGTCCCAGCTATTTTTTAACGGCGAAGGCTCAGGCGTTCGTGAATAAACTGCCTCAGGCTTTCAAACCCGTTCCGGCCCAGAAAAAGCGCATCACTTATCAAGGTACCGGCCACCAGCAGAAGTTCCTGAGTGTCATGTATGAATTTCTTCACGGGTCATTGCTTCATTGATAGGCTGAAGCGTAATGAAGATGGCCACGGTGTTCTACTGCCCTTTGGGGTGGGGCCATTGGCGGGTCAGCCTGTCCTGCGGCTTTCCGAAAGATGATTAACCATGGCTGGCGGGCATCATCCAACCCGCGGATGACCGGCGGGGCTTCGCCGGAGAATTTATTTGGCGTTGGCGGCAGCCTTCATCTGTTGAAAGACGGCCAGGCGGGTTTGGAGGCGGGTGGCGATCTGCCTGATTTTCTCCCCTTGGGCAATTTCCACCTTGGTCAAATTCTTTTGGGCGGCGTCCAGTTCGGCCTGCGTGCCACCGGCCTGGGCGCGGCCCAACTGTTCCTGGGCGGCCTCCAGTTGCGTTTTCCGTTCGGTGTCGGCGGCGGCAAGTTCGTTCATGAATTCAGCGTGAAAAATCTGGTCCGCGTTTTCGACGGTGGTCGCACTCACATCCGGGATGAGCCGGTTGATGGAGGCGATAATATCCGCGCTGGGTTTGGCAATTCCCGGCCCCGGTGCCACCGGGACGGGGCCGGCCGCTACCCGCTGGATGGCGCGGGCCAGATCGGCCTCCAAGGCCGGTTCCCATTCCGGCTGGAGGTGGGGAAAGGGCTCACGGTTCCTGCCGCTGGTCATGGTCAGGCCGAGAAAGCTGGTGCTGCCCTGATCCAAATTAAAGGCCTGCACGCCATCAGTGGTTGCCGCCGTGGCATTATTTTCGGCGGGGTTGTCCAAGATGGTGACTTTCACCTTGCCGTCACTGTCGGCTTGCAACGCACTGAGCAGCGCGCCTACGCGGCCCGCATAGGCCTGCAATGCCGGATCGGCGTCGGTGGGCAGCAGGTCATAGTAACGGATGAACACCGGGCCTGTCAGTTGTCCCAAAACAGATTTGGTCGCAGCGGAAAGCGGGTCGGCGGTCGGTCGGGTGTTTGGGCGCTTAAACCAGTAGCCGGTAAGCCCCACGCCCAGCAAAAAAAATGTGCCGGCCAGCAGCCAGGGCTGGCGGCGGGTCGGGGGCGGGGAGGTCGGGCGGGGTGCGGCGTTCATGCTTAGATTAACTTTTACCTGACATTCTCCGGGAATGGGCCGGTCTGTCAATGGCAGAAGCGGCGCCAGAGGCCGCTTCGCAATTTTGGCCTAGCTTGAAACAATAAATGGGTAGTGCGTTTTGGGCCGGCAGGTAAAGTGATTTAGCTGATTTAATTATGGTGGCTTGCGGGTCACTGTCCGGCGGAATCCGCGTTTGAATCTCAGCTTCTGGATTGCATGAAATTTTTATCTATCAGACTGGTGGTTCTGTGGTCGGCGGTCTGGGCCGGATGGGTCCTGCCAGCGGCGGTCCAACCGGTGCAGCATCTTACCATCACCCAACCGGGCGGCATGCCCGGGCTGCCGCTGCTGGAGAGTATTTGTAAACGGACCAACGGCATACAAATCAACTGGACCGGGCCGTCCGGTTATTATCAGGTGCTGCAGGCCAGCAACCGTCTGACGGCTCCTTGGATCGCGCTGGGACCGGCCACCAATCTGATTTGCACGGCCACCATCACCAAGCTTTACACCAACGCGTTCTTCCGCGTTTCCGGGCCGGCACCGAAATACGCCGGTTCCCAGCAGTGTCTCGCCTGTCATCAGGCCGTCTGTCAATACGAGACGAACACGCTGCATACCAGTTCCTTCACGGATCCTGCGTTCAAAGCGCTGGGCGGTCAGACGAATGCCACTTGTCTGCCCTGTCATACCGTGGGCTATGGATTGCCCACCGGATTTGCCCTTACCAACCATGCCGGTTATTATTCCTACACCACCAACTTGGCCGGGGTGCAATGCGAAAACTGTCACGGTCCGGCGGCCAATCATGTGGCCAGCGAGGATGACCCGTCGGTGCGGCCGCGTGTGGAGATCGCCGCCACGCTCTGCGGCGGCTGCCACAGCGCCAGCCACACCACCTACACCAACGCGCCGACGTATGAGGAATGGTCGACCAGCGGTCATGCGGCCGTGGTGCCGGCAGTGCTGGCGGACATGGCCGCTGCCACCAATGACATCCGAACCTGCGGCGCCTGTCATTCCGGCTCCGCCCGGCTGGCCCTGCTGAATGGGCAGGATCCCGCCTTTACCTTGGCGAATGATTACAATGTCGCCGTCTCCTGCGTCGTGTGTCACGACCCGCATGAGACTAATTCCACTGCACCGGTCCAGTTGCGCAATCCCCTCTCTTCAACGAATGCCATTCATCTGGCGGACGCGGATCTGGCCTCGCTGGCGGCATTCACCAATTTCTACAAGACCTGCACCAACGTCAACTTGTGCGCCCAATGTCACAATGACCGCGGGGCCAGCTACACCAACACCGACTGTGCCCCGCATCATTCGATGCAGTATAATTTTCTGCTGGGCTCCGTCGGCGAACTGCCCGGGGGCACGGCCACCTTCAATCCCAGTTCCCACGTCGGCCAGCCGGGGGACGCTGTTGAATCCATCTCTGGCACGTTTTACCTGACCAATCAATGCGTCTCCTGCCATATGCCGGCCGAAGCCGCGGCACCAGGTGCGCCCGTCCATACCTTCACGCCCGCCTACACCGTGTGCGCGAACTGTCACGATGGTACCGAGGCCCAGGCCTTCCTGACGCCCGACCTGTCCAACCAAGTGTCGTTCCTGATCTTCACCCTGAACCGTTGGGCCGCCCTCAAGGCGCCGGCGGCCCTGCAGACCAACGGGGTGGTGGCTTGGGAATATACCACTCCGGGCGGGCTGAACTGGACGACCGGTCCGGGCGGTTACGTGACGGGCTGGACTTTGGGCGGGCCGGTGACCTTTACGGGGCCTTCCGCCGCAGGCCAGGCATTGGTCCCCACAAACATTCTGAAGGCCCGATACAATCTTTATCTCGTTTTGAATGATGGCAGCTTTGGGGTGCACAACCCCATTCTGGCCCTGAACATTTTGGATGCGGCGCAAAACTGGGTTTACCAAGAACTGGAACCATAAAACTGGTGCTGGCGCCCGCAGATGTACCCCGGGGTTGCCACCGCTGAAAAACCGAACATGACAAAATTTATTTTCTCCAAGCAATGGTGGCCGCGCCACCTGCTGGCGGTCGCCTGCGCGGGCATCGTGCTGCCGGTGGTGATCTCCTGCAGCACCACACGGCATGCTGTTATATTGCCCGAGGTGGCCGGGGCCACCTACATCGGTTCCAGCGAGTGCGAGCAATGTCACGATGAAATCTCCCGCAGTTTCAAGACCGCTGACCATTCCCGGCTGCTGGCCAAGGGCAAAAATGGCAAGGACTACGGTTGTGAATCTTGTCATGGTCCATGCAGCGTCCATTCGGATTCCGGCGGCGACACGCTGCCGCCTTACACCTTCACCTCCGGCCGTCCGCTGCCCACCAGCCTGGGCGCGCGGGAGCCCGTGCAATCGGCACGGGCCATCGAGACGGTTTGTTACACCTGCCACATGGATGTGCGCGGCATGTTCAATCTGCCCAACCATCATCCCGTGCCCGAAGGCCGGATGACCTGCATCCAATGCCATCCGCCACACTCCGGCACCGCCTTTGCCGGCGGTGGCACCCAGTTGATGTCCCAGAATGACAACTGCCTGCAATGCCATCCTTCCCAGCAGGGGCCGTTTGTTTTTGAGCATGACGCCCTGCGTGAAGGCTGCACCACCTGTCACTCCCCGCACGGCAGCGTCAACCCGAAGCTGCTCATCGAGCGGAACGCCAACCTGTGTTTGAAATGTCATTTCCAACAGCCCGAGCCCGGCGGCGGCCTGCTGATTGGCGGGGTGGATCATACCACCAAGCTCAGTCAGGGCACGTGCTGGAGCGCCGGCTGTCACGAGGCCGTCCACGGATCGCGCGTGAGCCCCACCCTGCGGTTTTAACCCAAGCCCGGCAAACCGATGAAAAAAAATATCCGCAAATCAAAAAAGTTCCTCGCGCTGCGGCGGAAGGCCCGGTTGAGCCTGCCGACCATGGGGGCATCGTTCCTGGCCGCCGCCCTGCAAGGCCAGGCCGCCGACCCGGTCACGCCGGTACAATGGTATGAAGGCGGCACGGACACCTACAACAACTGGGTGGAACTCGGTGCCGGCGGCCTGATCTCCACTGGTAACAAGGCTCAGGGCCAGCAGATAGCGGGTCTCCCGGGCGGTTCCTTTGGCGGCATCGAGGATGCGCATTATCAAACCACCATCGCCAAGAAAACCACGCTTACCGTGGACGGTCATTATCTGCCCGAGAATCATGATTACAAGCTGGGGGTGCGGGTGAACAAGGAGGACATTGGGTTCATCCGTTTCAGTTATGAAAATTTCCGCACCTATGACGCCGGCAACGGCGGTTATTCCCCGGTGGACGGGCTTTCGTTTCCCAACACCGGCGACGCTCTGGGGCTGGATCGCGGCCTGATCACGGTTGAGGGGGCCTATAACAAGGACGGCAAACCGCATGTCACCTTCAAATACACCCACTCTTACCGGGATGGCGAGGAGGGCTCGACCATCTGGGGCTTGCCGGTGGTCCCCACGGTCAACACTTTGCGACTCAATCCCAGCATCGAGTCGGTGGATGACAAGTTCGATGCCTTTCAATTGGATGTCTCGGATAACATAAAGAAAACCCAGGTGGGGCTCGGGCTGCGGTATGAGTCAGGCCAGATCAACAATGCCGATCTATTCACCTCCTTCCAAAGCCAGAAGATCACCGACCAGGAGAACACGACCTACGACATGGAAAGCGTCCATGCCAACACGGAGACCTGGCTCAAGCCCAATCTGTTTCTGTCCACCGGGTTCATGTTTGAAAATCTGGATGACACGTTTTCCGGTAGCCGAATTTATGGGGACGATTTTGATGTGGTTTATTCGCCGTCGTATCCGGCCAATTATTATGGCTATTACAGCCTGAACGGCGGGTCGCACCAGAACGAATACGTTGTGAACGTCAACTTATTGTCGCTGCCGACGAAGACGAACAGCTTTACCATCGCGCCCTCATTGCGGGTGCAAAAGGAGGGTTGGAACGCCAATTCCACCGAGGTGGGCACTTGGAATGACGGCTCGGCCGAGACCCAGGACTATGAGAACAACAGCGCCTACAGCTCCATTGACGTGCGCGAGCAACTCGCCATCCGTTACACCGGCATGACCAACTGGGTCTATTCCTCCACGAGCCAATGGACCGAGGGGCAGGGGAGTCTCAATGAGAACGGCGGCTTTTACCAGGGCACGTATGGTGGTCCGGACGGTCCGAACCCAATCAAGTTCAGCACGAATGACCGGCGGTTCTTCCAAAAATACGCCTTGAATGCCCGGTGGTATCCCACCCGCACGGTCAGCCTGGACTTTGGCGGCTACTACAAGAACAACAAGTATAATTACGACAACACCTACGACAGCACTCCGAACTACGCCGGCCCCGGCAATGAATTGTATCCGGGCTTTCTGGTTTATCAGGGCTTCCAGACGTGGGACGGCAGCACGCGTCTGACCCTGCATCCATTGAGTTCGCTCATGCTGGTGAGCCGTTATGAATACCAGCTTTCCACCATCGACACGACACCCGACCCGGCGTCCGGCCTGAACGGCCAGGAGGATTCCCAGATGTACAGCCACATTTTGGGTCAGAACGTGAGTTGGACGCCTCTGAACTGGCTGTGCCTGCAAGTCGGGGCCAACTATGTCATCAGCGAAACCACCACGCCCGCCTCCGATGTCGCGGCGTCCACCACGCAATCCATTCTTAATTCACAAAACAATTACTGGACCATCAACGCCAACGCCGGCCTCGTGTTGGACGACAAGACCGACCTGAACCTGGGCTATTATTTTTATCGCGCCAAGAACGGTCAGGACCAGCTCGTCAACGGCCTGCCGTTGGGCACGGATGTGGAGCAGCACAGCATCACCGCGACTCTCACCCGGCGAATCACCAAGCACCTGCGCTGGAACCTCAAGTATGGGTTCACCCACTTCGACGATTTTGCCTCCGCCGGCACCTACAACTTCACGGCCCAGTTACTGTATACCAGTTTGCAGTACCGATTTTAGCTGGGCCTGGTTTTCTTATCTCCCGGTGCCGTCCCTTGTGGCTGTCTGGCCGGACTGGCCTCCAGTTGCGGCTGCTCCTGCTTGGTTGCGATCATGGCGCGATAGGTCACCGGCACCTGCCAGTCGGCGTAATCCGGGCTGACGGTTTTCAGGCTGCTCACCATTTGCTGGCGGAAGGTGTTTTCGATCAAACTGCCTTGGCCCGGCCAGATTTTGAAATGGACGCGGATAAACCGCCAGTCGCCGCCGGTCACGGTCTCCACCGGGCCGATAACCGGTTCATCCAAGATGATCGCTCCAAATTGTGACCATACCCCCAACGCGACGCTACGGACGGTCTGAACGATTTTTTCCGGGTCGGCGCCCGCTGGCAACTGGATGTCCGCATACGCCAGCACCCCGCCGTGCGGGAACCGGCTTACGTTGGCGATGGTCCGGTTGGGGATGAACACCGCCTGATTGAATAAATTGCGCAGCGTGGTGAACCGCAGGCCGATGGTTTCCACCCGGCCGATTACAGGGACGGTGCCGAGCACCTCCACCATGTCCCCCACGTCCATCGTGTCCGAAAAAATGAGGGTCAGGCTGATGACCACGTCCTGGACGAGCCCTTGCGAGCCGAAGCTGATGGCCAGGGCCAGGATGGAGGCGCTCGCCAAGTAGCCCTTGAGGTTCACCCCGAACTCCTCCAGCACCAGGCCCATGGCAAAGAAATACATGATGAACGTCACGCCGCTGGCGATGAGCTGGATGAGTGTGATGAATTTCGGTTGTTGGGTGACAAACCCAAACGGATTTTTCTGCGCATGACTTTTGTGAATGAGCCATTCGCTGATGTGGCGGATGGCCTTGACGGTCAGATGCAAGATGACCGCCAGAATGATGATGAGCAGCAGCCGCGAACCTGTGGAGGACCCGTGGCGGGTGAAGTGGCTAAACAAATGGCCCATCACCGTCAGGGCGGCGTTGGTGGGCTCGGTGGCGGCCGCAGCATTAGTATCGGCCAAAGTTGTAATGGGGGTCAAAGCGGTCATGTTCATCAAAAAATCCACCGGCCGGTCAGTCCGGCATCAGGTGGCATAAAATATTGGTCCGGAAGCCTGTGGCCCAAGTCCCGAGAAGATTAAACACGGTTTGGGCGGCGGCGCAAGGTTTGGGCGAACTGAGGTGCGGGGATTTTCGTCGGTTGTGTTGTCACGGTTTCATGGCATACCCTGTCCAGGTGAGCATCGTCACTGATAATATCCGCTGGTGCGGGCTGGCCGCGGGACTGGCGCTGTGGGCCTTTGGGGCAGTCGCTGGTTCATCCACGGTGGTGTTGGGTTATTACAGCACGGATTATCCCTTGAGTTTTGAAGCGCTGACCAATTACCCGGCGCTGACCGCCGTCTCCACGGATTGCTTTATCCTGAACGCCGCCGGGGATTTGACGGGGGATGTGCCACAGAATGTGCTCGCTTATGCCCGATCGCGGAAGCTTGCAGTTTATGCGTGTGTCTCAAACGATAACTGGGATTCCAAGATTGTTCATCGGAATATCACCCGGCGGCAGGCGGTGTTGGTCGCCGGGTTGGTGCAATTGGTATCCACCAACGGCTATGCCGGTGTAAACATTGATTTCGAGGGGCTTAATCCTGCCGACCGCGCCGCGTTCAGTGGTTTCATCCGGGCGCTGGCGGCGGCGCTACACGGCCGGGGATTGCAGTTGGTCATCAGCGTGCCGGCGGAGACGGCCAACGACCCTGCTGATACTTGGAGCGGGGCGTTTGATTACGCGACGCTCGGGCAGGCGGCGGATTTTCTGCAGATGATGACTTATGACGAAACCGTGGCGGGCGATGATCCGGGACCGGTCGCCGGTCTAGACTGGATGACACGTTGCGTCCGTTATGCCGTCACTCAGGTGCCGCCTGCGAAGCTGTGGCTGGGTTTGCCGGCGTATGCGCGGGACTGGCGGGTGAAGACGAAGCGGGCCACGGAAATTGACTGGGCGGCTCTACCTGCATTTATCCGAAAACATAACGGGGTTCTGGCTTGGGATGCCGCCTCGGCCAGCGGATATTTTGATTATTGGGCGACCGACGGGAAACACGCGGTCTGGTGTGAGACGGCAAAGGGGCTGCAATTGAAAAGCGCCTTCGTGCCACAGTTCCATCTGGGCGGCATTTCTTTCTGGGCGCTCGGCATGGAGGATGGGTCCTTTCGTCAGGCTGTCCTTGCCGGTTTGGGCAATTGACCGGTACGGAGCGCACGCCCCTGTCTTCAGCCCTTCGTTTGTTTCAGCAAGCGGGCGAGTTTTTCATCGGCGGACTCCCGGTTGAGTTCGGGTTCCGAAGCCGGGCCGGTCTGGGTAGCCGGTTGGACCGGCTCCTGGGCGGACTTGGAGGAGGAACCGGGCTTTTCGGGTTTGGCGGCCAGGGAGGCTCCGCCCAATCGATGGGCCAGGTCGGTGAAAATCAGCAGGATGAGGGAGAGCAGAAAGATGACGCCGCCGGAAAAGACGAGGTCATTGTAGGAGAAGGAGTCAAAATAAGGGTCGTTGAACCGGGCCAGCAGGTATTTGACGAGCGACTTGCCGCCCGTCACCAAGCCAACAATCCCTGCCATTAGGGCCAGCCAATAAAGTCCGCAGCGTAAAAATCGTGTCATAGGTCAAATGAATGCAACTTTTTGGAGATTGCATTGTTTCATTAGTGTTTGATAATGGTCCAATGTCACATAATGGTATGAAAATTACGAATAAATTTAAACGTCTCCAAACCGGTTTTACCCTGATCGAAATCATGGTGGTCGTGGCCATCATCGGCCTGCTCATGAGCGTGGCCACGCTGGGCATCCAACATGCCATCAAACATTCCCGGGAACAAGTCTGCCTGATGAATATTGAGGCCATCGAACAGGCCAAACAGTCTTGGATGCTCGAAAGTCAAAAGGGCGACAATGATACCGCCACCGAGGACAACTTGAAGCCGATCTTGAAGAACAATGCCTTCCCCACCTGTCCCGCCGGCGGCACCTACACCATCAATGCCAATAACGTCAGGGCCACTTGTTCGTATCACGGGGCGCTGACCCCCACCGGCACCACGCCGCCCGCCAATTAATAGTTGTACGGAATTTGTTTTTGGAAGGGCCGCTTTTTCCACCGTTAGCGGATGGGAACCTGCAATTGCGCTTTGTCTTTTGCGGACGCCTTTGTTTCAATGACAGGATATGAACGCACGGTCGGCCACCATTAAACGGGAAACCAAAGAAACGCGCATCGCCATCCGGCTCGATCTGGATGGGAAGGGCCGGTCCGTCATCAAGACGGGCATCCCCTTCTTCGACCACATGCTGACCCTTTTCGCCAAGCATGCCACGGTGGATTTGCGGCTCACCTGCAAGGGCGATCTGGATGTGGACGCCCATCACACGGTGGAGGACTGCGGCATCGCGCTCGGGCAGGCGGTACTGCAGGTGCTGGGCGATAAGCGCGGGCTGCGGCGTTACGGCACGGGGTTCGATCCCCGAAACCCGTTGACCGGAGAGGCGTATGTGCCCATGGATGAATGTTTGGCGCGGTGCGTGATTGATTTCAGCGGCCGACCTTATCTGGTGTGGAAGGGGCTCAACCACTATTCCCAGAAAAAAATTACCGCCGCCGAGAAGTCCCAGGATGTCTCGAGCGCGTTCCGCTTCGGTCTGGCCCGGGAATTTTTCCAGGGCTTCGCCAACGAGGCCCGGTGCAACCTGCATCTGGAACTGCTCTACGGTGACGAGCCGCATCACATTGTCGAGGCCTTGTTCAAGGCGTTTGCCCGGGCCACGGACACCGCCTGCCAGCAGGACCCGCGGATCGCCGGTCAGTTGCCTAGCACCAAGGGCAAGTTGTAAGAGCTGGTTTAACTTTTGCAAAGCAAAACGCCCGGCGGTTCTCCGCCGGGCGTTGTTTGATTTACCGGCGGCTCAACCGCCGACGCTGGCGAGTTCCTCGTTGTTCTCCACGTTCACAATCTTAAACTGTTCGGCGTGCATGCCGGTGTCCGCGCGGAACGACAGTTTGCCGAAGTAACGTTTTTCCATTTCGATGAGATGCTTCTCGTCCTCCGTGCGCAGCCGTTCCAGCACGGTGGGATGCACGACGATGCGGAGCTGGAAGTCAGATTCGTCGCGCGGGCGTTTCTTGAGGATTTCCTGGAGCTTGCGCTGGATCTCCACGCTCATGGTGATGGTGCTCTTGACCTTGCCGCGGCCCTTGCAATAGGGGCAGTCGTCATAGACGGCGGCGCGCACACTTTCGGTGTGGCGCTGGCGGGTCATTTCCATCAGGCCCAGTTGGGAGATGGGCAGGATGTGTGTCTTGGCCTTGTCCCGGCGCAGGCCGTCCTTGACCTTCTGGTAAACCGACTGGCGGTCGCGGCCGGACTTCATGTCGATGAAGTCGAGCACGATGAGGCCGCCCATGTTGCGCAGGCGGAGCTGCCGGGTGATCTCCTCGGCGGCCTCCAGGTTGACCTTCAGGATGGTGGCCTCCTGGTCCTTGCTGCCCTTGTGGCGGCCGGTGTTCACGTCGATGGCCACGAGCGCCTCGGTTTCATCGATGACGATGTAGCCGCCGCTGCGCAGATGGACCTGGCGGGAGAAGGTGTTCTCCAGTTGTTTGCTGATGTTGAACCGGTCAAAAATCGGCTGGGCTTCCGTGTACAGCTTGATCTTCTTGGCCGACCGGGTCGAGATTTTGGAGATGATCTCGCGCATCCGGTCGTAGGCCTTGGAGCTGTCCACCACGATGCGGTCGACATCCTCGGTGAGGAAATCCCGGACGGTGCGTTCGATCAGATCTGGCTCCTGGAAGACGCAGGTGGCCATGGGCTGCTTGTTGATGTTGGCCTCGATGGTGCTCCATTCGGCGAGCAGCAGGGCGAGGTCACGGGTGAAGTAGCGCCGTTGCTGGCCTTCGCCGGCGGTGCGCATGATGACGCCCATGCCGTCGGGGATGGTCAGGTCGCGGAGGATTTTCTTCAGGCGTTTGCGTTCCTCCTGATTTTCAATCTTGCGGGAAATCCCGGACTGGTCGGAGTTGGGCAGCAGCACCAGATAACGGCCGGGCAGCACCAAGTTGGTGGTGACGCGCGGTCCCTTGGTGCTGATGGGCCCCTTGGTCACCTGCACGATGATTTCACTGCCGGGCGGATAGAGCCGCGGGATATCCTTCTGGGTGATCTTGGGCTTGTCGCGTTTGCGACCACCCTCGCGTTCCACGATCTCCACCCCGCTGTCGAACTGGTTGGGCACGATGTCCCAGTAATGGAGGAAGGCGTTCTTTTCGAAGCCGATGTCCACGAAGGCGGCTTTCAGGCCGTCCTCGAGGTTGCGCACCTTGCCTTTGAAGATGCTGCCGACGAGGCGCTCCTCGGTGGTGCGCTCGATGTTGAACTCCTCCAGCTTGCTGCCTTCGGTCACGGCCACGCGGGTCTCCAAGGTTTCGGCGTTGATGATCACTTCCTTGAGAATTTTCTTCTCGGGGCGGATCAGGCGCTGGACCTTGCGGACCAGGTTGGAGGCGGCGAACTTGATGGTCTCGATGAGGCCCTTGGGTTGCTCAGGGATGGCCACGGGCTCGAAGGGTTTTTCCTCCTGCACTTCGGCCGGGGTTTCCAGGTTGGGTTCGCGGTAGCCCTGGCTGTCGGCGTCGGCCCGTTGGGCGGGTTCGCCGGATTCCGGCACGCCGGCGGCGATGTTTTCCGCCCGCTCGATTTCGTGGTGGTGGCGTTTTTCAAACAGGCGTTCGTCGCCGCCCTGTTCGCTCACCACTTCGGCGCGGGCCTGGACGGCCTCGCGGTCGGTTTTCTGCGATGATTGTCCCAGCCCTCCTTTGGGGCGGAAACGCATTCCCCGGCGGCGCCGGGAAAATTTTTGGTCACTCATGATCAGTATCCCTTTCGATGGATGTATATGTTTTGCATCAAGCCCAGCGCGATTAACGAGACGAGCACTGAAGACCCGCCGTATGACAACAGCGGCAGTGGCACTCCCGTTACGGGCATGATGCGAATGTTCATGCCGATATTTATGAATACGTGGCTAAAGATGAGGGTCACAACCCCCACCGCCACCAGCTTGCCCAGGCGATCCCGCGCCTGGCCGGCGGTTCTCAGACCGGTGAAGAGAACCACCGCGTACAGCGTCAGCACCGCCACGCTGCCAACGAACCCCTTCTCCTCGGCAATCACGGAGAATATGAAGTCGTTGTGTGCCACGGCCCGCGGCAGATAACCCAGCGCATTCTGGGTTCCCTGTCGCCAGCCTTTGCCCATCAGCCCACCGGAGCCGACGGAAATCAACGCCTGCCGGACGTTATAAGCATCATCCAGTTCTTTTTGCCGCAGGCGTTGCAACTCCGCCGGTGTGGCGTTCGGCGGAGCAAAATGGGTGTAATCACAGCCAAAATAGATGGCCAGCCGGTCCCGTTGATACGGCTGCATGGGGATCTGCCACCAACCCGTGGGCAGAAAAAAGACATCGACCACAAACAGTGTGGCCAGCAGACCGACGATGCCGACCAAGCGGATCAGGAAGCGTTTGGGCGTGCCCGCCACCAGCATCATCACCAATCCCGTGGGCAGCAGCACCAGCGCGGAACCGAGGTCCGGCTCCTTTAAAATCAGGGCGAAAGGCAGAAACAGAAGGCCCATGCCTTTCCAGAATATCATCGGCTGGCGCAGTTCATCCACCGGGCGGCTCAGGAAATTTGCGGCCGCCAGGATGAAGGCCAGTTTGGCGAACTCGCTGGGTTGAAACTGGAAAAAGCCCAGATCGATCCATCGCCGGGCGCCCCAGCCATGGGTGCTGCCGATTTTGGGAACCAACACGGCCAACAAGGTTATGATGGTCGCCCAATAGGCCACGGATGACCAGCGCGCCAGCGCCAGATAATCCACCGTGCACAGGGCGGCCCCGGCGCCCAGCCCGAGCACGTACCACAAGATCTGCCGCACCCAGCTCTGGTCATACCAAGGCAGCAGGGTCGCGGTGCTGTTCACCATCGTGGCGCTGTATACAAATGCGGTGCCGATGAACATCAGCCCCGCCAGGGCCAGCAATTGCAGCCGGTCGAGGCGGGCGGTTTGTTCATGGAATTGCAGTTTCATGGCTTAATTCCGCAGGGCGAGCACCCGGGGTGCCGGCGCGGTTTCCTTCTTCACAATTTCGGCATAGATGTCATGGGCGATGGGGGCGCAGACCGTGCCGCCGAAGCCGCCATGCGTGGACTGCACCATCACCACGACGGCATAATGGGGATTTTCATAGGGCGCGTAGGAGGCGAACCACAGGTTGCGGCCGATTTCGCGGCCGGCGGGATCCGTCACCTGGGCGGTGCCCGTTTTGCCACAAATGTTAATGCCGGGCACCGCGGCCTGCGTCCCGGTGCCTTCCTTGTCTTCGACATCCGCCTGCATCGCCGCCCGGAGCAGATTCAGGTTCCGGGGATGAATGCTCACCCGGTCGCGCACCTGGCCGGCCGGGAAATTGGTGGTCACTCCGCCGACGGTGGGGTCCAACGGCTCAATCCGCTGCACCAGCCGCGGCCACAGGACGTATCCGCCATTGGCAATGGCTGAGACCATGACCGCCATCTGCATCGGGGTGACATCGATGTCGCCCTGGCCAATGCACATGTTGGCCGTCTCCCCGGCCCGCCATTCCGAGCTCAGGACCTCTTCGGTGGTGGGAAAATTACCGCGGGTCTCCTGACTGGCAAACAGGCCCGTGCGTTCACCCAGATGGAATTCCTGGCCCACCCGAACGATGTTTTCCGGCCCGGCCCGCAGGCCGTAGTTCACAAAATAGGAATTGCTGGAGTGGATGAAGGCGGATTTAAAGTTGTAATCTCCGGGCGGCGCCTCGTCGCCGATGATGCGCCGGCCGAGGCGAAAGCAGCCTTTGGAAGGTTCCCGGGGATTGGCGTCAACGTGGTAACTTTCATTGGGGTTCAAGCCATTCTCCAAGGCGGCGATGGCCACGACGGTTTTGAAGATGGAGCCGGGGGCCAAATTTTCCTGCAAGGCGCGATTGATCTCCGGGCGCAGCTTGGGATCGTTCATGCGAGTCGGGCTATTTTGGGAATAATCCGGGTTGATGGCTGGGGAGGAAACCATGGCGAGCACATCACCATTGCGGACGTCCATCACCACGATGGCGCCGAGGGCGTCGGCGCCCTCATGCGCGAGCAGGGAGGCCTCGGCCGCGCGTTGGATGTCCAGATCCAGCGTCAGCACGACGCTGTGGCCGGGCTCAGGCTGATTCCAGACCGTTTCCGACTGGCGGTAGCCCAAGTTGTTGACGAGCACAGATTCTGCGCCCGCGCTGCCCCGCAGGACGCCGTTGTATTTGCCCTCAATGCCGGAGATGCCGCTGTAATCCGGCAGACGGTAGGAAAAGAAGGCGTCCTCGCCTTCCGCCGAACTGTCATCACGTTTGACGTAGCCCAGCAGATGCGCGGCAGTGGTGTCCAGCGGATAATTCCGTTCGGATTCCAGGTCCAGATCGGCCAGGGTGAAGTTGGTGAAATTTTCCTCAAACTTGGCAATCTGCATGGGGTTGAGCGAGGTCAGGATGGGGAACGGCATGGCGAGGCGGGTGGCGTAGGCGCGCTCAAATATGACGGGGTCGAGTACGATCGGTTCGCCCATGCGCCGGCTGATATCCCCCACCACTTCCGCCACGACCTGCCGGCGCGTCTGGCGGCCGAGCTCGTCCAATTGGTCGGTGGTGATGGCCAGCGCCTTGCGTTCGGCCTTGGTCAGGGAACGGCCCAGCAGTTTTTCCTGCGCGGCCAGCCGTTGTTTTTGGGCGATCAGGGCGTCTTTTTTCACCCGGTTGAAGGCCAGCTCAAATTTCGGCCGCAACGCCTCCAAGTTCAGGGTCAGATTGAAACGCGGCCGGTTTTCCGCCAGCACATTGAGGCCGGTGTTGTCCAAAATCTTGCCCCGCACGGCGGGGATGCGGATGGTGCGGTAGGACTGGGTCTCCAAATGGTTTTGATATGTGCGGGCCGAGACGACCTCCACCCACCACAGCCCGACCAGCAAAATCAGCAGCCCGATCGTCAGCATCAGCGCGACGAGGCGGAGCTGCGGGTCGTTCTTTTTTAGCTGGTCAAAAAATAGCATGGGTCAATGGCCGGGTCAGCGTTTGCGGCGGATCTCCCGGTCGGGGCGGAAACTGGATTCCGAGCGCAATTGATAACCAAAGGCATGGTCGAACCACTGGAACAGGGCAAAAATGATGGGTGTGGCCACGGCGCCGCCGACGGTCAACACGATCCATTGCCAGAGCGAACCCCAGCCCAGCAATAGCGGCGTGCCGGCGGTGAGCAGCAGCAGCACCTTGAGCAGCGGCACGAGGGCGCTGGCGGCAGCCCCTAAAATTATCTGGGCGAAGGACAGGTCACGCAAAATCAGATCGCGTTGCAGGTAGATAATAAAGCCGACCAAGAACAGCGGCAGGATGGAAATGCCCAGCGGATTGGCGGAGAGGGAGTCGAAAAACATGCCGCCGAAAACCGCGAGCAGGCCCACGGTGGTGATGCTGGCGTACAGCGCGGTATAAACCATCAGGGCCGGGAGCAGGTCCACCTGGGCGCCGAGCCAGCCCCGCAGACCCGACAGGGTGGACTCGCCGAACACGGTCAGGAAGGCCGCCGCAAAGATGAGGGTGAGGTTTTGTTTGCTCATCGGAACAGCACCCAAACTTGTTCGAGGGTGCCCAGGTTGGCACCCAGTTTGACCCGCGCCTGGGTATACAGGCCAAATTCCACCGGCCGGGAATCCACGATCTGGCCGATGGGTATGCCCTTGGGGAAGACGCCACCCAAACCGCTGGTGATGACCGCCTGGCCCGGCTTCAGGATGGCGGTGCCGGAAAGGTAGGTGAGGTCGGCCAGGGTGTTGTCCAGCGTCCCGGCGGCATTGACCACGCCGATGTCATGGGCGGGGTTGTCCACCTGGGCGGAGACGCGGCAATTGGGATCGCCAATTAACACGACCTGGGAATGGGTGGGCCAGACGGCGGAGATCCGGCCGATGAGGCCATCAGCGGTGAGGACGGGGAGGTTGTTGGTCAGGCCGTTTTCGCTGCCGAGGTCAATTTCCACGGTGCGCCACCAATTGGCGGGGTCGCGCATGACGACATTGGCCAGTTTGATCTTCCAGGGTGCCTGGCGCTGCCAGCGGAGTTGATACCGGAGCTGTTCGTTCTCCATCGCCATACTGGCGTTTTGGAGGGCCTGTACCTTCAACTCCTGGTTTTCCTGCTGGAGCCGGCTGATTTCCTGGAGCAGTTCGCGGCGGGGGAGAACGTCGTTGGCGACATCGGCGGGCAGTTGCTGGGCGGTGGTGGTGAGGCTGGTGAGAGGCAAAAACAAACTGCCCATGGCCAATTTGAGCCGGGAAGTCACGCGCTGAGGCAGGCTCAATAAGAGCAGGGCCACCAACGTCACAGCGCCAAGCGCGAGAAAATGTTTTTGTTTAAACATCCTGCCACCGTCGCCGGAATCAGTCCGGCCACCGCGCAGGCGAACGTGGGAAGAATCAGCTAATATTTGGCATTCGTGGCCACCCGTTTGAGGAATTCAATTTCCTGCAAGACCCGGCCGGTGCCTTCAGCCACGGCGCTCATGGGGTCATCGGCCAGATGCACGGGAAGTTCGGTCTCCCCGGCCACCAGTTTATCTATGCCACGGATCAGGGAGCCGCCGCCAGCCATCACGAGGCCGCGATCGACAAGATCGGAGGCCAGTTCGGGCGGGCAACGTTCCAAGGTCAGCCGGATAGATTCCAGAATGCTCGAAAGCGGTTCCTGCAAGGCTTCACGAATCTCCTCGGAACGAATGGTCAGGGTTTTGGGCAGGCCGGTGCTTAAGTCCCGGCCTTTGACATCCATGGTCATTTCCTGTTCGAGGGGAAAGGCGGAGCCGATGCGAATCTTGATTTCTTCCGCAGTACGTTCACCTATCATCATGTTGTAGGCACGCTTCATGTGCGCAACGATCGTGTCGTCAAATTCGTCCCCGCCCACCCTCAGGCTGCGGCTGAATACGATTCCGGCGAGGGAAATGATCGCGATCTCGCAAGTTCCCCCGCCAATGTCCACGATCATGTTGCCCGCCGGTTCATGCACGGGGAGACCGACCCCGATGGCCGAGGCCATGGGCTGTTCGATCAGATAGACTTCCCGGGCACCGGCATGGGTCGCTGAATCCTTGACGGCCCGTTTCTCGACTTCCGTAATGCCGGAAGGCACCGCCACCACGACACGTGGGGCGATCAACTTACGATGGTGCACCTTTTGGATGAAGTGCCGGAGCATGGCCTCGGTGATCTCGAAGTCGGCGATGACGCCGTCTTTCATCGGGCGGATGGCCACGATGTTGCCGGGCGTGCGGCCGAGCATGCGTTTGGCTTCGTCACCCACCGCGAGCACGTTGGTCGTACCCGCCTGGATGGCCACCACCGAGGGTTCCCGCAGGACGATGCCACGGTCCCGGACATAAACGAGGGAATTTGCCGTACCCAAGTCTATCCCAATATCGTTGGAGAACAGGCTTTTGAATTGCGCAAACATGAATATACCTAACGCGAACAGTTAAGCGGATGGCGGCTTATTGTCAAGCGATGTTTGATAAAGTGTGAAATTTGGTGCCAGCGGGAGGAATTGAACCTCCGACCAAAGGCTTATGAGTCCTCTGCTCTACCCCTGAGCTACGCTGGCGAACCAATTCGCCTTCCGGGCCGGAAGGTCCCAACCAACCGGCGAAAAGTCCGTCCATAATAGGCAGGGCGAAGGGCCGCTGGCAAGCAATTCAATTCGCGGAAAGGCAACGGAAAAGCAATTGGTCGCTGGGCGAACAGGATACGTCCGCCCTCACCCCGGCCCTAGCCCCTGTTGGTTTTTGCATAGTCCTTCAGAAGATGGCAGATGCGAGAAGGTTATGTCAATTTCGCCATTGCCGATGGTGACCTTTTCAATCAAGGCTTCGACGATTTTGCGCTTGCCGCCGGTCGGCATGGACGGCCAGTTCTCGTACAGCGTCCCGGCTTCATGGAGCACGTCATCGGCGGAGAACTTGTTGACCTTCAAGAAATCAACGTCAGCTTCAAGCCTGGGCAGTTCCGCTTGCAACTGCTTCATGCGAATTTCAGCGGGGCCATACAGGTCGCGGAAGCCGTCGCCTGAAATCTGCTTGTTCAAGTACAGTTCATGGGTCTGGTGCATGGAATCTTTGACCTTAAAAATCTCCCGGCGATGGGTATCGAGCAGGGCTAATTTCTCGGTCAGGTTGCGGTTCGCTTCCTGCAAATGGCTGGCAATGCGTTCGGTCTGGCCGAAAAACACATTAAGCTCTTGGTGAACAATGCTTTTCAAGTCAACTATTGGGATTTTGTTCCGGCATTTGCGGCAGAAGTATTTCGGATTGTTGGCGGCAACGTACATTTTGCTGCCGCAGGTGCAATGGGCAAGACCGCTGAATAGATGCACCGGGGGCTTGCCCGGCTTTTTCCATGCCTTCAACTGTTCCTCAATGATCTGGTTGAACCGGTGAAAGTAGGTGGCCAGCGTCGCCTGGGTGCGGGGCGAGTAGTTAAGCAGTTCCAGATGCTGGCGGTAACGCTGGCACAAGGTGTCAAGCGACAGGGTTTGATTGGTCGTGGTGCTCATGGGGTGGGGTTGGTTGGTGGTGCTTGTTTGTGGCCGCTGTGCATTGGGTCTTGGCCTGACGACTGACCGGCCCATTTCAACGGTCCCTGGCTCGCTTGTCAACTTCCCCAGTCGTGAGTGAAGCGGAGCGTTGGGGATGACCGCTGACAGAGGGGGCGGGGGCTGGCGAGCGGTCAGCACCAGAAGCGGAGTGGAGCGGCGGCTGGAGAAGTTGACAAGGGAGCGCCTGCGGGGGGGAGCCAAGTCTGGGCGGGTGGGGCAGCGTAGTCTGTAAGGGGAAGCCCCACCCGGCCAGTCTTGGCGAGCGAAGTTGGTTATATTTCAAAAAATGTTTAAAACCATCACCAAGTAATTTCGCCAACATATACAGGCCAAGCCCACCGGGGAATACGCTCAAAATAAATCCAAGCAGAGCGGGCCACGAGGGCTTTTCCTTCCTCCAAATGCCAATTACGGCAAAAACAAGGCTTGGAATGCAAGCCATCAGACCCAACCCGATGCCCGCAATCGCCGCTCCCAGAGAAGCCATTTCTTCCGCTCCTGACACCATTCCTATTGTTGAAGCCACGCCCACAAGAACACCAACGAACAATGCCAATAAGGATAGCCCGCCAAATATAGCTTCTGGTTGCTTCATGGCTCGCGGGGTTTTTACAAGCACCTCAGGGCGTGGCGACTTGTTCAAACGACTGCAAACCATCGAGCAAATTCTGCTTCGGGTCAAACTCCACGTTCCGGTCGTTTGGCGTGGGATTCAGATAATATTGAAAACCAATTCCGGCGCGTGGCGCTTTCGTGCCGACGTAAAATTTCACATCACCTTGTATCTTGCCGTAAAGGGCGCTTTGGACGTTGCCGTTTGAGTCTAATACCGTGCGCACACGGATAAAATATCCGGAGGCGGGTTCGGAAGTTTCCGTAAAATTATGATAGTTCCATGTCAGTGCTGATTGATAACCCGTTTCCGCCGCCGAACGCGGCAGCACCAACGGACTATCGGTCGTAGGAGCGGGCGGCACGACGACAACGCTGTCGCCAGCATTGGGGAACGCCAGCCCCAAGCTGGCATCAAATTCTTGCGGGCTGGTGATTTTACGATGCACGGTGAAAAGCACATCGGCGGATTTGCCTGCGCCATACGGCGCAATCCAGTCTCCCACCTTTAATCCAAGGGAAATCCTCCGGCTGGGCCGGAGGACTCCCGAAGTTTGAGCGCTCCTGGAGGCGTTTGTGAGTCTACCGATCGTGAACCGCTCAAAGTTTACGAAAGGAAAAGGCCCTGC
>Ga0182012_10000611_pt1 | contig 39603 bp, 29 predicted proteins | sample 612S2SmetaG_FD_120486 | JGI IMG/M metagenome (GOLD analysis project Ga0182012, IMG submission 120486) | Permafrost microbial communities from Stordalen Mire, Sweden - 612S2S metaG | ecosystem: Environmental > Terrestrial > Soil > Wetlands > Permafrost | place: Sweden: Stordalen | collected...
CGCATCGCCGTTCACATACTTGTCCACCGTCCAGCCGGTCTGGGTCGCGGCCCACTCCGCCAGAGGCTGCGCCAGTTCATCGTGACTCAACCTTGTCGCTGCGTCCCCGTTGTTAGACACGCCAAAAATAGCCGCGCGCTTTGCCAGCGCCAGTGTTCCCGTCTCGGCCGCCACCACGGATTGAGCGTAAGCGGCATAGTCGGCAATCGAATCGAAATGGATTCGGCCCACCGCATACTGCACATCCAGCTGGTACTGGAAGCGGAAAGGAATCGTGTCCGGATCGCCGACAATGAGCAGGTAATACGGCACGATCAGCGGATCAACCGGTCCAGGTCCCGCGCCGTTCCGCATCAGAAAATTCTGCTTGCTCTCTGCTGGTGTGTCCCCGTTGGCGCACCGGTAAGCGGTGGCCCCAACATACTCGCGATACCGGTCGCCGGCCTGCTGCTTGCGCAGTTTCAGCAAAGGAAACAGCGCCTCGTAGACTGCCGGATCGGCGCCGAACGCAAAGATCACGCCCCAGCCCGTCTCCTCCAGCTTCTTCGGATCGACGCCTTCTTTGGGCGCATAGTGGGCTTCGGTGTCGCGCAGCCTGCGCCGTTCCAGCTCTTCCAGGTGCGCCTTTTCGTCGGGCTTGGCCGGGCCTGTTCCGAGAACAATCCGCGAAAACGCCTCCGCCGCCATCGGCTCGACGTTGTACCGGCCGGTCGCACCGTTGATGCCGTTGAACGTCAACAGAGCATCGGAGCCGCTCATCGGTTCTCCTTGCAGGACACTTTCATTGGGACGGGGAAGTCCTATTTTCGGGGCGGATATTCCGGCGAAAAAGTGTGAAGGCAGCGCAAGAGAGAATTTTCTCGGGCACAACCTTTCAAGTTTACTAAGTCTGGGTCGTGTTTGTGGCCACAGGGAAATCGACGCCTTGGCCCGACTGAACGACAAGCGCAGGAGGCGTCGCCGCCAGTCCGAAGTTGAAGCCTTCCGGGGCAGGGTCCTCGGGTGCCTGGGCAATGACCCCGTAAGCTTCGTGTCCAGGAGCCGCAAACGTGTATGTGACGGTTTGACCGAATGCCAATTCAACCCGAGCCTCTGGGCGTGGCGACAGGATCGACGCGGTGTGCGGGGAGAAGTAAAGAGCGGAATCCGCGCCCTCATCAACCTTGAATGTGATGCTGTCTGTCGCGGCGATTGTCACAGCCGGGATGCTGGGCACTCGCAATCCCATCTCGTCGCGAATAACTACGTGTGTGTCGGCCATATCGCCGAAATTATCTCGTTTTTCCGGCTTTGTCCAGTGAAAGTTTTCCCCGCTCAGAATTCAGTGCCTCCTTGAATCTTGAGTCTGCGCGAAGAGACGCAAGCTCGGGACTTCGTTGGAGTTGATCGGCGTTATATCCCAAGGCGAGGGACCTCGCAATAAGTAGAATGGCATCGCTGCGGCGGTGCAGTATCTCGTATCCGTCGCCCGCAACGAATAAGACTTGAGGATTGTCTGGCGCAAGCACAACTGCCTGACGAAGCAGTTTGAGACTGTTTTCCGATTGGCCAGAAATTGCGTAATAGCCTCCAAGAGTTGCAAGCAACTGCGCATCTCCCGGTGTCTCCTTTCTGGAACCTTCGGCAAGTTCAATGGCCTTGCGATAAGTTTCCATCGCCTTGTCGTGCCCACCAGGGCTCCAGAGGTATCCTGTCGCCAAATTGCCCCAGGCGACATAGTTTGTCTTGTCCAAATCGAGAGCCTTCTTGCTCATCTCCACCGATTCTGTGAATTTACCCTGCGCGGTCAACAACTCCGCCAGCGCAGAGTAGGCAGCGAAGCTGGGTTGATAATCCGCCGACTTCGTAAGACTGATTCGTGCATCGTCGTATCGTTCCAATTGAAGCTGCGCCAGTCCAAGGTCCAGCCAGGCAATGGCGTTGTCCGGCGCTTTCTCTGTCCCAACCCGAAACTGCTCGGCCGCCTCGGATAACTTCCCGGCTACAAAATAGTAGTGCCCCAGCAGCACCGGCCACCGCCAATAATCCGGATCCAAGGTGGCCGCTTCTATGACCGAATCAATCGCATCCTTGCTCCGTCCCTCGTCATCGAGCACTTCCGACTGCGCTCCATATGCGTCGGCACTGCGCCGGTCAAGTTGCAGCGCTTTCTGTACCTCCTGTGTTGCGAGCGCCGTATTCCCCGCCATAGCTTCGATTCGCGCCAGAGTGATGTGAGGCGGGGCAATCGTGGAATCCATCTCGATAGCCTGGTTGCATGCTACCCGTGCCTGATCCAGCAAGCCGAGGCTGCGGCTTACGCGGTACTGCAGATAAAATGCCCGACCCAGAGCAGCCAGAGCAAGCGGATTCTTCGGTTCTTGCTTCAGCACATCGTTGAGCAGGTCGATTGCGTCGGTAACATTTTTCCGCTTGTCATAGCGGAGCAACAGCGCATCCGCCTTCAGATATTTATCGTTGAGTCCGCCGGACGTTGCGACGGAAGCCGCTTGGCTATTCACAGCTCCGGCTGGCGCTCGCTCCCGCCGCAGATAAGCAAACGCCCCAGCCGCCATAAGCAGAATCAGAACCAGCGCCACCTCATAAACCCACCTCGGCCGTCCCTTCCGTAGGCGCGTTTTCTCATCCCCCGCAATCGGCCCAGCCAGCACCTCAGAAAGCGCCGCCGACAGTGCGCCGGCACTTGAAAACCGCTTCAAAGGATCGGGATTGATTGCCGCGTCGACGATGCGCGCAAACGCCTCCGGAAGATCCGGACGGAAGTCCACAACAGACCGGCTTGCCGCTGCACCTGCTGCACGCTGCTCCCGCATGGCGGTAAGCGACGTGGCTTCGGACGTCACCTCGTCGCCACTTACCTCTGGACGGAGCTGTGCTCCGCCGCCGCCGGTCTGCGCAGGGTAGTCTCCCGCAACCAGGTAGAACAGCAGGATGCCAACCGCATAAACATCGCTTGCCACCGTAGCCGTTCCGCCGGTGAAAAGCTCCGGCGCCATGTAGCGCGGCGATCCCGCAAGGTCGCTCTGCCGGCTCTGCAATGTGGTGAGTCCGAAGTCCATCAGCAGAATCCGGCCACCCTCTTCGCGCATCACATTTTCCGCTTTGATGTCGCGATGCAGCATCCCGGTGCGGTGTACCGCGCTCAATGCCTTGCAGACATCGAGTCCAATCAGCGCCGCCTCCCGGTAGCCGAAGGGGCCCTGTTCGCGAACCACCCGCGCGAGCGTCTTGCCATGAACAAAGTCCGTCCAGAAGCCCACCAGCCCGTCATGCCGGTCCACACCATAGATAGGGACAATGTTCGGATGTCGAACCGAAGCCAGGGCGCGTGCCTCGCGCAGCAATTCCTCAAACTGCGCTTCGCCTCCAACCGACCGCGGCAGCAGAATCTTGAGGCCTATCTCCCGCTGCAGGCGAGGGTCCCATGCGCGAAAAACCTCACCAAAGGTTCCCCGTCCAACCACTTCCAATAATTCAAAGCTGCCCCACGAGCGACCCTTCGCGAGCCTTTGCCCGCGGTCCTCCGGGTCGAATTCCATGGGCGAATTGGAGGCGGGGTCCATTGTGAAATGAGCAGGGATTCTCCAAAGTGCCCTGAGTATAGCAGGGCCTTCCCGCACCAATCCAAACCTGCGCCAATCCAAACTTCATGACCCGGAATTCTCGGCTCTACTTAGTCTTTTCTCCCGGCTTGACGGCTGACTGCGTCTTCGCCTCGGCCATCATTTGTGCCACTTTATCTTTTCCCTCGTAGTTAGGGTTGGCCGCCAGCAGCTTCTCCCAATCGGCGATCGCCCCAGCGCTATCCTTTTTCCCCTGCAGTTTGACGAGCCCAAGGTTGAAGAGCGTATTCGGATTCGTGGGCGCATACGTGAGTGCCTTGTTGAACTCCGTAATCGCTGAGTCGGCGTTTCCCATGTACCAGTAAGCAGTCCCCATATCGGTGCGCACCGCTGCGTCGGAAGGCCTGGACTTGAGCGCGCGCGCGTAGTAGTCAACGGCGGTGGGATACTGGTGTGCGTCGTAATAGACGTTGCCGATACTGGTCAGCAAATCCGGGTTATTGGGATCCGACTTGAGTTTCCCCAGTTGCGGGGCGGCCTGCGCGTCGGCCATTGCCTGCAATTGAGCAGGGCTGGGGGTCTGGGACACGGAATTGGCCGGAATCCCCGCCGTCATCGAATCGCCGCCGGCCTGCGCAGGTCCGCTGTCCGCGGGACTCTGCCATGCGCGTATGCTCCATCCCCCGGCGATTCCCACCGTCAGGCTGACGGCCGCCAGGATAATTGCCGGCTTCACGGTCCATGGCTTCATTCGAACTCGACTAGTGTCCGTCATTGCGCTGCTCCCCTGGTCCCTTGTTGAGCGGTCCCATGTTGATCGGCCAGCGTCGTCATCACGTCGGCCATCAGTTTCTCGACCGTGGCTCTGCGGTCCGTGCTCAATTCTGGATTTGACTTCAACAGTTCTTTCCATGCAGCCAGGGCTCCTTTGCCATCCTGTTTTCCCTGCAGTTTGATCATGCCAAGGTCGAAAAGCGCATTTGCATCCTTCGGGTCATAGCTCAACGCCCGGTTGAGCTGTGCGATGGCCCCATCCACATCGCCGTCACGGTAAAGACTGGAGGCCAGCTTGGTGCGAATTGCAACACTCTTGGGGTCCACCCGCACTGCCTTGTCGTAATATGCGGCAGCCTGCTTGAACTGATGAGTGGTGTGGTAAATCGCTCCCACCTGGATGAGCAATGCGCTGTTGTTTGGATCGCTCTTCAGTTTTTCAAGCAGGGGCGCCGCCTGCTTGTCGGCCATCTGCTTCATCTCCGCCAAGCTCGGCATTTGTGCGCGGGCCATCCCGCCCCCGTGCGCGGCGTTTGAGGCCGCATTGACGGCGGGCTGTGCCGGACTGCTTGTCCGTTGGGTTATCTCGCCGGCGCTGGGATGCTGTCCGCCGCCCATCGCGCTCCCAACGCTGGCAGCCGGCCCGGAGCTACGGGGAGCAAGAGTACGGGATATCGGCGATTGCGACGCTCGGAACAAGTATCCGATCGCAAGCCCCATGACCAGGCAGACGATTGCCATCCCGTAGACCTGCGTCGTCTGCAAAGTTGGATTCGCAGTTGGGGCCGCTGTTGATTCGTTTGCCATGCCTAATCTCCCCGAGTCCGAAACACGCCGGATCGGACTCTTCCGATCCTCAACGTCGATGCGCCAGCGAGCCGGAGAACGCACTTGCAGCCAATCGGAAAGCCTTCTCCGCCTGGCCCGTTGCAGCCTTGCCTCGATGGTGTTGACGGATTTAGTGGAGCACTTTCAGTGGCGGCGAAGAGTGATGGAGATCACACTTAATGACAGAAGTCACGAACGTGATTGGCATCACATTCGGTGACATTAGTCACGTGCAAATATTCTGCATTACTCCGAGAGCCTGCAGAAGTGTTGTAAAACGCTACTCTGCTTTCTTGAGAGTGAGGGTTCTCACGTATGAAAACGACACAAACAGGATCAGAGTACCTTTGGGGCATATTACCTAATTCCATGTGCCGGAACGCCCGCCACTGCGGTGGTGAACTCTGTCACATACCTCAATCGCAACTCTCGGAGAATGCAGAACCCTTTTTCTCAACAACTACTAACGAGATGCGAACAAAAACCGTCCCATCCCGCGTTACCGGCACGTTCATGCACGAGTCGTGCATGAGGACTGAACTGCGAACCGCACCATTATGGTCAACGTCGAAGTGCAGTCGAGCAGCTTGAGTGAGCACTAGGAGGCTCTTTCAAATGAAGCGCAATTTTCTAATCGCAATGATGTTCATGGCGACCGCGGGCTTCGCGGCAGCCCAAATCGGACCGCCCACGTCTGACGTCCTCGGCGCTCACCTTAACTACGGTCGCGGTTGCGCGGCCTGTCACGCACCGCACAGCGGCGCATATGGTAACGGCGCAGCCAAGGCCGCCGATCCGACTTCGGGCAGTGCGATTCTCTGGGGTGAGGATGTTGCCAGTTTGTACGGCAAGACCCTCTCATTCGGTGGCGCAAACGGATCAAGTTACACGGAAACCCTGCCCAGCGCGATGACGGCCACAACGCCTGACGTGAACGGCCTGCTCACTTGCCTCAGTTGCCACGACGGCAACTATGCAGAGGGCGCCATGATGAAGAACAAGGTCTATGAGACCCTGCCTTCGACTTACGGCGGCTATAACAATGTTCCGACCCTGCTTGGAAACGACGGCACTACCCCTGGAAACTACCTCAACGACCACCCGGTAGGACTGAATGCCGCTGTCAGCTGCGGCGGACAATATAACTGGGATTGCACCGAGGCGGCTGGAGTGATCAGCATGACCGGGCCAAATTCCACCGCGTTCGTCAAGAACTACGGCTTCTTTGTCAGCCTCACGGCCTACAACAACACCGCCGTTGTCACCTGCACGAGCTGCCACAACCAACACCTGATGAACGTTGTCAGTGTGACCAATGGCAAGAATTCCGGCCTGCCGACTGGAAACTACGCGACTATGTTCTTCCTGCGCGGCCCCTACAACCCAGCCAGCGGAACCGCCGGAAGCAACCAGACGGCGCAGTTCTGCCGCCAGTGCCATGGTGGCGAGGCGAATGAGTCCAACGGCTCTTACGCGATTCCTACCACTTTCTAATCTGTTTGCATGAAAGGGGAGGGGACTCAATTCCCCTCCCTCTTTTTTCGAAACCAGGATGGCAATCATGAAGCACAAACTTTCAATCTGTGGATTCTTTCTGTTGGCCCTTGCTACAGCCGGTGCCCAGGTTGCTTCCCATGCACCCACGGTCTTTAACCAGGCACCGCCTCAAGGACAGACGACAGTGGCGCTGGTGGCAGCGGGCAAGCCGGTAGCGCGTGTGAACGGTTCAACGTTGACCGACGCCGATCTAGTACGCGAGGAATACGCGATCTTTCCCTATGCTCGCCAGCACAATGGAATCCCAAAAGAGCTGGAACCGCAGGTCCGCGACGGCGCCCTGAAGATGATCGTCTTCGAAGAACTGGTTTACCAGGAGGCGCAGCGCCGGAAAATGACGGTGCCGGCGATAAAAATGGAACATGCCGAGTCGGATTTCCGCGGCCAGTTTTCGACGCCGGAAGAATTCAATTCACTTTTGCAAAGCGAGTTTCATGGTTCACAGAAGCTGCTACAGGAGAAGATTCGGCGCTCCCTGCTGATTGAAGCTCTCCTCAAGGCCGAAGTCGACAACAAAAGCACGGTCTCACTGGCCGAGCTTAGGTCTTACTACGATAAGAACCCGGCTCGCTTCCAGCACCCGGAATCGTTTACCTTTCAGACGATCTCTGTGCTCCCTCCCGCCAAGGCCACCGCTGACCAGCTGAAAGAGGGCCGGACGCGGGCGGACAATGCGCTGCGCCAGGCCAAAACAACCAAGGATGCGGAAGAGTTCGGTATGTTGGCGGAAAAAATCTCCGATGACGATTACCGCGTGATGATGGGCCAGCACAAACCAGTCCCTGTCGACCAATTGGCGCCACAAGTTGTAAAGGCGCTGCTGGCCATGAAGGTGGGCGATGTCAGCGATGTGATTCAAATCGACCAGGCTTACACCATCGTGCGCCTCGGAGAGCACACGCTTGCCGGTGCAGCAAAATTTGAGAGCGTCCGAGTGCAACTCGCAAAGGAACTGCAACAGACCAAGAGGAACGAGCTTCGTGCGGCGCTGGACAAGAAGTTGCGGCAGGATGCAAAAGTCGAAGAATTGTAAGGGACTGACGGAAAAGCCTGGATTCGAGGCCCAGGCCAAAATGGGCAACTGGTTGAGAAGAACTGGCGGTATGGCAGAAGCGATACCCGGTACGAGAACGAGATTCCCGGCAGCATGCTCGAGCTCGGCGAAGTTGAGGTGGTCACAAAGTGTGGAGGTCATTGCGAGTTTCGTGGATAGTGCAGGCCGGGCTCTTGCTTCTGGCTCTCCCTGTTGCCGCACAGGTCAAGCTCGGTGATCTCAGCACCAACCTGAACGGCACCATCGCTCCTGGATATACCGCCGATTACGGGAATATGACTGGTTCAGACCATAGCTGGGCGCTCGGAGGTTCCGCCAATTTCTCCGGCTCTTTTTACAATCCCAATTTTTTATCCTTCAACGTCGGCCTTTACCTGAATCAGTCGCGGGCGAATTCCGACTACCAGTCAATCTCCAATGCCAGCGGGGTTAACGCCTCCGCCAACATCTTCGGAGGCAGCCGCTTTCCTGGTTCGATCAACTATTCCAAATCTTTCGACAGCGAAGGAAACTACGCCGTTCCGGGCATCGCCGATTACGTAACCCATGGCAACAGCGATGCATTCGGCATCAACTGGGGCGAAAACCTTCCCAACGTGCCCAGCTTCTCGGCGGGCTTCCAGATGGGCAGCAGCCAGTATTCGGTGTACGGAGCAAATGACCAAGGGGCAAGCACGTTTCACTCGCTCAATCTCCATTCGTCCTATAGCCTGGCCGGCTTCGACATGGGCGCCTACTACTCCACAGGAGGCGGTCACTCGCTGATCCCGGAGGTGGTCACCGGCGAGCAGCCAACAGAAACACATTCAAGCGACACTGCCTACGGCTTCAACGTCACACACCGGCTGCCCCTGCAAGGCTCGATCTCGGCCGCAGTCAACCGATCCGATTTCGACAGCAATTATCTCGGTACCAGCTCCAGCGGAACCATTGACATCGTCAACACTGTCGCGGTGGTTCACCCATTTGGCAAGCTATCGCTTTCTGGGAGCGCGAATTACTCTGACAATTTGTCGGGGCAGCTCATCCAGTCGGTGGTGGCCGCTGGTGGCGTGGTTCCAGCGCTCGACACTGGGGAGCGCTCAGATTCCCTGGACCTCTTGGGGACTGCGGGTTACGCTCCCTTTCCGAATCTTCAGACTTCATTTTACGTCGAGCGACGCACCCAGTACTTCATGGGAGAGGCTTATGGGATGAATTCTTACGGTGGAACCGCCACATATGCCCACGTGCTTCTTAACGGGAATTTCAACGCCGCGCTCAACGTAACCGAAAACACATCGGATCAGACGGGGGCCGATACTTTGGGCTTTTCGACTACCGAGAATTACACCAGCGAAGTCCTGGGGTGGAAGGTTTCCGGGACATTCGGTTATGCGCAGAACGTGCAGACCTTGCTGATCACTTACATGAATTCCTCCTTTAACTACTCTGGAAACGCGCGCCGGCGCTGGGGAAAACTGAACGTCAGTGCGGGCGGTGGCGCCGGGCGAACCGCTTTGACCGAGCAAGCCGGCACCGCGAACAGCAGCCAGGGATACAACGCCAGTCTGGGCTATGGAAGCTGGCTCACTGCGACCGGCAGCTACTCCAAAGCAAACGGGCAGGCGCTGGCGACGGGTGCGGGCCTGGTCCCGGTCCCGGTGCCCTCACCCTCCTTGCCCGCGAACCTGGTGAGCCTCTTCGGTGGAAGTGGTTATTCTTTTGCGCTGTCGAGTGCTCCGGCGAAGAAACTCACGATTACAGCTTCCTATGCCAAATCGGCCAGCAGTACTTCCAGCGCGGCGGCTGCATCGGCGAACGAGAACGATCAATATAACGCCCTCATCCAGTACCAGTTCCGAAAAATGAGCTTCAACAGTGGATTTGACCGGTTGGAGCAGGGCTTCAGCGGTTCGGGCTCACCACCGCAGGTTGTATCATCGTTCTACATCGGGGTGTCGCGGTGGTTCAACTTCTTCTAAGAGGAGCGCAGCGACAATGCCTGCGCACCGCCCTGATCCTGGTTGGCGCCGCTCTGTTTCTGGCTCCGATCTGGGCATCTCCAAAACCGAGGCGCGAGCCAGTTGCGCCCGAGGCGTGGGAGATGTCGTTGGATGGTGGGCGAAAGCTCACCTGGGAACACAGTTTCAGTTCCGAATCGGAGGTCAAGCCAAACCGCGGCTTCTGGAACAAGCTGGTGGATATAGTTGCCGGCGCGCCCGATTTCCACTCCCTGGTGCGTCCCTACGGCATCGCCACCGATTCGCGCGGCAGGATCATTGTTACTGACCCAGGTGCCGAAGGCGTACATATCTTCGATTTCACGCAGCATAAGTACAAATTTATTCAGCGCACGGGAAAATCCAGAGATTCGATGCATACACCCCAATGCGTCGCGGTCGATGCTCAGGACAACATCTACGTCACCGATTCGGATGCCGGCGAGATTTTTGTTTTTGAGCCCAGCGGAAAGTATCTCCACGCCATTGGCAGCCTGAAGGGCGGCGAAGGCTATTTCAAACGGCCTACCGGGATCGCCGTGGATTCGGTCGCTCAGCGGATTTACATAACCGACACGCTCCGCGACGAAGTGTTCATCCTCGACATGCAAGGCAACATTCTGCAAACCATCGGCAAGAGGGGGGAAGCCGATGGCGAATTCAATCTCCCCACAGAGCTGCGCCTGGATGGGCCGAACTTGTTGGTGGTAGACGCGATGAACTTCCGTGTGCAGGCATTCGACCGCGCCGGAACCTTTCAGTACTCGATTGGAAAGATAGGCGACAGCCTTGGAGCCATCTTCCGGCCGAAGGCAGTCAGCGTCGACTCTGAAAGCGACTTGTACGTGGTGGATTCACAGTGGGGCGTAGTCCAGATCTTTAATCGAAAGGGTGAATTGTTGTATTACTTCGGTTCACCAGGTACACACGCGGGAGAGTTCCAGTTGCCGTCGGGGTTGTACATTGACAGGGACGATAGGGTATTCGTCGTAGATTCGTACAACCGCCGTGTCCAGGTTTTTCACTACCTTGCTTTGAAAAAGCCGGCCGTGGGAGGAGTGCAGTGAGGCTTGGAATAGGTCTGGCCGGACTGACGATGCTGCTGACCGCATCCAACCTGTCTGCTCAAATCTCAGGGGACGTTATGGGAGTGCACAATCTGGGGCCGGGCAGCAATTCCCCGATCAAAGGCGCCCGGCCCGACTCCTGTGCATACTGTCACGCGCCGCATTCCGGCCTGAATCGCGGGCTCTGGAACCAGAAGCTGACTACCCAGAACTACACGACATACAGCAGCGATACCGAGACCAACCTCACCAGACAGCCTCGGCTCGGCGAAGACAGCAATCAATGCCTGAGCTGCCATGACGGAACCGTCGCGGTCGGAGCCACTGTCGCCTATGGTCAAGTCACTACGAGCGGCTCAATGAACACGTTGGACGTATTCGGCAGCACCATGCAATCGTCCCATCCGTTCAGCCTTGTGCTTCCCTTGAAGGATAATATTGACTTGGCCGCCTCGCTTGTGGCGAGTCACAGGACCGCGGACCCAACCGGAGCGGTAAAACTGATCAAAGGCAATGTTGAATGCACGTCGTGCCACAATCCGCATGTGCAAGCTAAAGACACGGTATCGCTGAATTTTCTCGTGAAAGACAGTTCCAATGGCCAGTTATGCCTTGCCTGCCACGATCCCACCCGGCAAATGGGCAACCAGGTCAACCCGCTTGCCGATTGGGCCATCAGCGCCCACGCGCTTTCGAGCGCCGCCATCTCGCCAGCCGCGCTGCTGGGAAGTTACAAGACAGTAGCAGCCGACGGCTGTATCTCCTGCCATGCTCCGCACAACGCCAGCGGAGTCGCGCGCCTGTTGCGTGGCCTAAATGAACTGGATTGCCTTTCATGCCACAATGGCGGCTCGAGCATCACTTCCGGCATGGCGCCCTACGCCAACGTGGCGCTTGAATATGCCGCGCCCAAGATCGGGCATCCGTTTCCTTCTTCGACCAATCCCCACGATGCCGCCGAGAGCACTTTGCTCAACAACAACCGTCACGCCACGTGCGTAGACTGCCATAGCGCGCATGGCTCCGAGCCAGTGGGTGTCTTTCCAACTCCCCCGCTGATCCGCATTTCGCAAAAGGACATCGCGGGCATCAATGCCAGCGACGGAATCAGCGTGCTTGCGCCTGCCGTCAACCAATACGAGAATTGCCTGCGCTGCCATGGAACCAGTTCCGGCAAACAGGTGCAGGCCATCTATGGATACTTCCCGGTGCGGGCGGTGTCGGCAGGCGACGCTCTAAACTTGATCCCGCAGTTTGCCGTCTCCGCAACTTCCAGCCATCCCGTGATGCACACCAGAAGCAGTTCGCTCCCACAACCGAGCCTGCTTACGAACATGCTGAACCTGGATGGTGTAACCCACGGCCGTTCGATGGGGACCCAGATTCTCTGCACCGACTGCCACAACAGCGACGATAATCGTGAATTCGGAGGCGCCGGCCCCAACGGCCCCCACGGCTCCAAGTGGACACATATTCTCGAGCGCCGCTATGAATTCAGCCAGACCGCAGTGCCGGGTCAACTGATTTCCAATCTTTTTCCCAGTCCGGATTTGAGCGTGAATGGACCCTACGGCTTGTGCGGCAAATGCCATGACTTATCCAACCAGATTGTGAAGAACACCAGTTGGAATCAGCACAGCGCGCACATCAATGCCGGCTTCTCCTGTTCCACCTGCCACACATCGCACGGCATGGGCGCGACCAGCGGAACCATCAGCGGCGAACGTCTGATCGATTTTGACATGAATGTCGTGGCCTCAAACGGCGGCCTGCCCATCTCCTACAATCGCGCCGCGAATACCTGCGTTTTGGTCTGTCACCAGGTTGCGCACAATCCCGGCGGGACGGTTTCACAGTCCAACCAGCATAGAGGGACTCTGCTCAGGAAATGAGCAGGGCAATCGCATGAAGAATCCTGCTGACAACTAATTTCAGATATTTTCCAGGAGTTTGCAGATTGATTCTTGGGAAACGCGCACAATTAATTCATGGTCAACACGACGCCACAAATCCCTCAATTCCCTCAGTCCAACCTGTCTCAAACGGCGATTTACCCCACCCCTCCCCCCTTTTCCTCCCACGCGCATGAAAACAATAACGTTACGTCGAAAAAACGCTAAACGACCTACCAAAACAAACAACTTACACCTCGTGATTGACGATTTGCCAGCGTGCGCTTCGACACCGCTTGTCCGCTCTAGAACACGGTACTCGCCGTGCTGCCGTTCATCTCGTTCGATTTGTCGGCATGGCACTGACGGCAAAACTGCGATGTCTGGTTAGACAGGGGGTTGCTGTCGTTCGGGTTGTAAGGTGCGCGCAGGAAGAACATAGTCGCGTAATTGCCGCGCGGCAGGCCTGACGTCGAGTTACTCGATACTGTAACAACATTCATCACATGCTGGTCGTGACATGTCGTGCAAACCACCACGGCGCTATTGTTGTATTTGCCCGGTTTGACAAAGAATCCGTAACTCGAGACAAACCTGCTCGAGTTCGCGCCTTTCATGCTGATCGTTCCGTTGACCTGCGTGCAATCCCAATTACTCGACCCGCCGCAACTGAGCTTGGCGCTCAGGCCGACGGGGTGCTCGTTCACGTAGTTTCCGATGCCCGTGCCGTTGTTTCCAAGCAGCGTCGGCACGGAGTTGTTGGTTCCGTACGTTGAAGGCAGCGCCTCATAGACCTTGTTCTTCATCATGGCGCCAGTCGCATAGTTGCCGTCATGGCAGCTGAGGCAGGTGAGCAAGCCGTTCACATCAGGTGTCGTAGCCGACAGGCTCGTTGGCAATACCTCTGTGTAGCTGCCTCCGCCCGTTGTGATCGTCTTGCCATAAAGGCTGCTTACGTCGTCGCCCCACAGCATGGTATTGCCCGAATTGGGGTTGGAAGATTTGGCGTTACCGTTGCCGTATGCGCCGCTGTGTGGAGAGTGGCAGGCAGTGCAACCACGGCCGTAGTTGAGATGGGCTCCGAGAACGTCAGTCGACGACGTCGTCATCTGGGCCGCCGCGAAGCCAGCGCCGCCTAGGAACATCACCGTGACGAACATTAGAGTCTTCATCGAATCGAACCTCCGTGGGCACACTTCTGCTGCATCGGCTGAGTTTCTATGAATCAGGAGAACGAACGGTGCCTTTGGCAACGCCGCAGTAACTAAAACCGGAACTTTGAAAGAGTGGGAAGTGGACAGTTAACGAGAGACGGGCGATGTGGCTGTTTTGGTGCGTTCGATGCAATTTCCGCGCACAAATCCTGGACAAGAAACGGCATCTTGCCTGGCGGGGCCGGTACTGTTGGCTGGTGCGGCCGAGTAATTTGAAGCCCCTTAACGTTGTGCCAAGCTCGTGGTCGCAGGAGCATCGGCGGGAGTCATCTGCAGGGTGTCCATCGGCTCGTTGGGCCTTTTGATTCAGGCCCCCATATCGAATTGTGAAAAAAGCAACCGCTCGCCGTGGAGACTTAATCTTGCTAACTTCAAGCGGAGGTCGTAAGAGCTTTCTGCACAATTCAGGATTTGTCCCTACTCATGAGGAACGTCACCAGGCACGCTACCCCAGAAGGTCCATGGTGTGATCTAAATCACCGTCAGGCGGTTCGTTCACAATATCTAATTTCTCTACAACTTGTTTTGGTTTCCTCGCTTGCATGTGCGTCGTTTCTCGCCGCCGATTTCCAGAGTTAGAGCGGCATTCGTGCAACGCACTTTCCTCGGAGTCTGTATGAAGCTCGTCCCTCTTCCCGTCTGGTCCCGCAGGACGGCTGCTCAATCCAGCGGCCCAAAGTACGCTTGCTACTTATGGATTTGCATCGCTTTGCTGGTATTGCCTGCTATCCGCACTTTTGCTGCGGTTCATCCCGTTCCGCTGGACAAGAATACTGACCCGGCTAAATGCCTCGAGTGCCACGAAGACAAAACCAAAGGCAAATCTGTTCATTCCGCCATGGCCATGGGCTGCACTACCTGCCATGAGATCCGGGTCAACAAAGACGTCACTCGTGTGAAGCTGATCACCGCGACTCCTTCCGCGCTTTGCATCACTTGCCACGCGGACAAGAAAGCGGCCGACATCAAGGGCACTGTCCATCCACCAGCGGTCCGCGACTGCCTCACTTGCCACGACCCGCACGCCACCGACAACAAGAATCAGCTCCTCAAGCCAGCATCCGGCGGGGAGAAAGAAAACCTCTGCCTCAGCTGTCACCAGACTGGGTTGAATGTGTCCGCGAAGGGCAGCCGGCACGCCGCGCTGGATATGGGCTGCGACACATGCCACGTCACCCACAAGACCGGCGCTGAACCGTCCATGGACAACCTGTTCCATCTCACCAAGGCGGCCCCGGCGCTCTGCCTCGATTGCCACGATGCGAAGGACGCAGACTTGCAAAAGGCTCATCAGAACCAGCCTTTCGCCACGGCCAACTGTGTCGAGTGCCACGATCCGCATCAGTCGGCGTCTCCCAAACTGATGGCCAAGTTCATGCATGCGCCGTTCGAGGCCAAGAGCTGCGATACCTGCCACGCCCCCATGAAGGATGGAAAAGTGGTGCTCACGCAGCCCGATGCCAAGAGTCTGTGCGTCATCTGCCACGACGACAAGGCCAAGCAGATCGACAGCGCCAAAGTCCCGCATCCAGGGGCCGCCGGCGACTGCACCGATTGCCACAGTCCGCACGCCAGCAATCAGCCCGGCCTGCCGAAGACAGACTCAGTCAGCATCTGCCTGGGGTGCCACACCGACCTCGACGATCTGCGCAAGAAGTCAGTGCATCACCAGCCGGCCTTTGTGCAGGGATGCGCCACATGCCACACACCTCACGGCGGGGATAACGATCATCTGCTGCGCGCCAAGGGCAATGCACTTTGCCTGGAGTGTCACGGGCCCGATTCCGCTCCGCAACCGGTGGCAGGCGAAAATCTCCTCACCATCTTCAACGGTACTGTCAAGCTGCCTGACGACTACTACAAGAAGAACAAAGTTGCCATCCTGCCTCTGCGCTTTGGCTTGGGACACCCGGTGGAATATCACCCCGTCTCCGATGTGATGGATCCGACCAACCAGAGCAAAGTGCTGACGCCGCTCAGTTGCCTCTCCTGCCATCAGCCGCATGCCTCCGCTCAGGCCGAACTGCTCGTGAAAGACCAATCCAACAACATGGCCTTCTGCGATAGCTGCCACAAGAACAGACTCAATATGAAGCAGACCATTCCGCAGGGCAAGTAAATGGAGATCAAGATGTTTCGCTCTCACGTCAATCCAATGCGCATCCGCAAGCCGCTCGCCGCGATCCTCCTTCTTGTGCTGGGCGTTGCTTACCCGCACTTCGCCAATGCCGACAAGAAAAAGAAAAGCGACACAGCCGCTGCCCCAGCCACCGGCCCGCGCAAGTTCTCCTTCGACCCCAAGACGCTGGTCTGGCCAAGCCCTCCCAACATCGCGCGCGTGCGTTGGCTCGATTATTTTGCCGGTTCTAAGATTGATTACACGCAAGCCGCGAACGATAAGCCGAAGGCGTCCTGGATGGACCGCCTCGCGGGAGGGCAGTCCGATGCCGAGAAGGTCAATCTCAAGGCTTTTCCTTTTCAACTGATCGGGCCTTCCGGAATCGCTGTCGACTCCAAGGGACTTGTGTATGTGGCCGATCAAAAAGTCGGCGCCGTCTTCATCTTCAATACAGAAACTCGCGACACTCAGTTAATCCGTAATGGCTACGAAGCCCACTTCGGCTGGATCAACGGCCTCACCATCGATGATGACGATCGCCTCTTTGTTTCCGACGGCAAGATGCACCGCGTGATCATTTTCAATACCAAGCACGAGGTCGAAAGCCAGATCACGGAAGGACTGGTGGATCCTGTCGGCATCGCTCTCGATACGGCCAACCGCTTTCTCTATGTTGTTGACACGCAACAGGACCAGGTTGTTGTCTACGATGCGGACACGCTCAAGCTGTTGCGCCGCATCGGAACCGGCGGCAAGAATCATTTCCTCACCACGCCCGGCGACTTTGGCGCGCCACAGGGCGTTGCAGTGGACGCGGACGGTAATGTTTACGTAACCGATACGCTCAACAATCGCGTCGAGATATTCGATGCCGACGGCGCATTCATCAGCCTGTTCGGCAAACATGGCGATGGCCCTGGGACCTTCGCTCGGCCCAAGGGCATTGCGATTGATGGCGACGGGCACATATGGGTCGCCGACGAGATGGAAGACAGGCTGCAGGTCTTCAATCGTGAAGGCCAGTTGCTGACGTATATCGGCCAGGGCCACGGAGAGTTGCCTGGACAGTTCAAAGCACTGGTCGGAGTCGCGATCGATAAGAAAAACCGGGTCTTCACAACCGAGCAGTTTCCCGGACGCTTGCAGATGTTCCAATACGTGAGCGACGCTGACGCAGCGGCCGAAAAAGCGAAGCATGATGAGGAGCTGCAGAAAGCTGCCGAAAAGCGGCAGAAGTCCGGAGCTTCGCCAGCGCCGGCGAAGCCAGCGGATGCGCCTTCACAGAAAGCCCCGGTCGCACCGGCTCAAAGTGACAGCCCATCGCCCAAGGCGTCGGCACAGTAGCGCAGTCTCTGCATCTGCGGCGTTTTCCGGGGTGAAATTGGCGAATAAGGGCTGGTCGGGCTCTTCTTAAAACCATCGTACGCTCAATGTCCGTAATTATCTGCAATCAACTGCGGTGAGCCTGATGGCGCTTGCGCGCTGGGGGTTCCGATGTTCCCCTTGGTTGGAATTCGGGCGAGCTCGATGGCAGTCGCTGCGGCATTTTTGGGAGTTATCCTCGGCTGGGAGGGGTTCGTTGATTCCAGGTCTCAAGGTCAAGACCAGGGGCACCCAGTTCATTGGCTGAATAGGTGGGCCACCCGCCACCCTGAGGTTCAGGGTGGGTCACCCGCCCATGAAAATGGTTCTATCCTGGCTTGAATTGGTCTGGGTGCTCCCTGGTTTTTTGCCTGGTTATCCGATAATTGGGGATTGATATGCGTCCCTAAGAAAGCATTGTGCTAAAACCACAGTTCTGTGCTAGATTTCACACATTTATATTGCTCAGATCCCAATACATGAGATTGTTTCCAGGAGTGAATAGAATGAGGTCCAAGGTTTACCCCAAAACCGGAAATATATGGTTCAAGCTGCTGCTTGTGCTGGCCGCGCTTCTGCTAGCCACTGTTGCGCGGGCGCAGTGCTCCACCTCCGGCGCGACAACCACGTGTACCAGCAGCGACACCATTTCCACGCCCGACATCTATGGATCGTATACCGGTAGTGGGTCACCCCCTTTCCAAAATGGCCCCTACGCAGCTAGCCCATACCCTTCCGAAATTACCGTCAACGGGCTGAGCGGAACGGTTGCCTCGATCCAGGTGACACTGTCAGGCATGGATTCGAAAGGCAATAACAACTCCCACGGTCAACAATATTCGAGCGTATGGGGAACTGAGATCATGGTGGTCTCGCCGGGAAATAAGGAACTGGAAATCTTCGGCGAACCGGGAGACAGTGCCGACGGAAGCAACACTTCGGGATATGGGGACGTCTATAACTGCGCTGCCAGTGAAACCCCGGTGTGTGGTTTGCAAGGTCTGAACGTCACCATCGCCGATGGGAACACTCCTATGCCGGGAAACAACGGGGGCAGTCCTTCGAACCCGACGGGCCAGGTCGGGAGCGGTATTATGCCGCAGACCGGCAGCTACACGTACGAGCCCTCTTCGTATCCGGAGCCGGAGCCTTATCCAAGCGGCCCTCCATTCACGACTCCCAGCTACCCGCAATCGCAGGGCACGAGTACTCTCAGTTTGAATCCGTCCAGCGGTGTGTTTACAAACGTGAACCCGAACGGCACCTGGAAGCTCTACATGATGGACCAGTTCGGCGACCCCGTTACGATCCACGGCTGGACTCTTCAAATCACGGTAAATTCGCTGGCCAGTTCGAACACATCCGTCAGCCAGAATCTGCAACCGTCCTTTAGCACCGGCCCAGATAATTCCGTTACATTCACCGCTACGGTCAGTTCTCAGGGAGGAACCCCAACAGGAACCGTTACGTTTACTGCCAACGGCTCGAACCTGACTTGCGCCAGCGGCAATCCGGCAGCGGTGAGCGGTAGCCAGGCAACCTGCACCACTACGTTCGGCGCCGAAGGGATCAATCAGATCGTTGCCACGTATTCGGGGAACGGAACCACCATCGCGGGCAGTTCCAGCACCACGCTCGACCAGTTGGTGGAAGTGCATGCCAGCCAGTCTGGAGACCAGTGGTGCAACAACAGTTCCCTTTCGATTCCCAGCCTGAGCATCGGTCCTCCGGCTCAATATCCCATTCAAGGCTATCCTTCCGTAATCGGAGTTTCCGGTGTGTCCAACACTGTCGGCAATGTGCAGGTACAGTTGAACGGAGTGCTTCCGGCGAACATCGGGCTGTATTACGATTCCTTCCTCCTGGTGGCGCCGAACGGGAAAAACCTGGACTTTCTGGACGGGTCATTTAGCGGTGGCACGAATGGGAAAGCGAGCCTGACATTTGGAGATGGTTTAGGCGCATCGGCCCCGGAAGACGGGGACGCTGCGAGCGGCAGTTACCTAGCAACCGATAACCGCTCCCAGGCGACCAGCTTCCCGGCGCTATCTCCGACTGCGTCTTCTCTGGACCCGAGCATTCCCGCCATTCCCGGGACTATCAATTATGCGCAGCCATGGGGCGGAGGCGGCGCACTGGACTTCGAGTCGGCTTTCGGCAATTCCCCAGCCAATGGCGACTGGTCGCTCTATATTTACAATCCCAGCGGCGGGGACAATACAGAGCCGATCAGCCTCACCGGCTGGTGCTTGAACTTCACGCTCAACTCCGGCTCGGGGACAACCACAGCCGTAACTTCGTTGCCGAATCCTGTGTTCACTGGAAATCCGATCACATTGACGGCCACGGTGACCAGCAATGACACTCCAGTAACTTCGGGGACCGTCACGTTCATCGACAGCAGCACGAACACGACACTGGCCAGCAATGTAGCGCTGACGAGCAACGGCACGGCCTCTGTGAGCAGCACTTCGTTCCCCAGCCCGCTTGTCGAAGGCGACCACAATATCACCGCGACGTACAGCGGCGTGACGAATACCTACAATGCCAGTACGGGAAACCTGTGGGTGCGCGAGAATACCGCGACCACTTTCTCGGGCGCAGGTACGTCGCAGAGTCCAGCGCTGTTCTGCAACCCCGGGGGAATCACCCTGCCCAACCAGGTGGAAAACCCGACTGAAGAGGGCGCTGCGGCCCCCAATCCTTCCAACATCTTCGTAAACAATCTGCCAGGCACCATCAGCAGCGTCGAAGTTGAATTGGAGCAATTCCAGAACACGACTGCCGTCGACACGATTACGGCCACTGCCTCGCTCCTGGTTGGGCCGGGAGCGACGAGCTCCAATTCTCTTAACTTCTTTACCGGAACGGGCGCCCCGGACAATTCTACTGTTCTTTCGCTGGGCAATTACTACTTCTCCGACAGCGGTAGCGAACCAGTGCCGGAGTCGAATTACGGCCCGGGCATCTATCAGCCGGCCAGCTACAGCTTAGTCCAGGTCAACAACACGTTCACTCCGAGTCTGAGCGGCTTTTATACGCTTCCCGGTTCATTCGATTATGCCCAGCCTCACGATCCCGCATACACATTCGGAGATTTATACAATACGACCAATCCGAATGGTACCTGGAGCCTGTATTTCAACCAGTACACTTCCACCGATAGCGTCAGCGCGACCGCAGCCGGCTGGTGCATGGGCTTCGTCGAGAATCTGCCGGGAGCTACCGTGACAACGGAATCCACCGACACTTTCACGCAAGGTCAGCAGAACGCGCCGTTCATGGTGAACATCACCAACAACGGGCCCGGACCCACGGGCGACCCAACCAATGGCAGCAATCCGATGACTGTCACCGATACGCTGAACTCGGCGTTCACCTATACCGGCGGATCGGGCACGGGCTGGAGCTGCTCGACGCCTCCCGCGACGACAGTGACCTGCACCTACGACGCGGCGGTCGCGCAGGATTCGTCCTATCCAGAGCTGACGCTGAGCGCGAACGTGAGCCCGACGGCATCGGGAAACATCAGCAACAGTGTGAGCGCAGGCGGCGCGGGCGTGGCGACCACCAGTAGCAACACGGACACCATCGCCATTGAGGCGCTGACGACCACTTCAGCCGCAAATGTTTCGACCACATTCTCATCAAGCAGCCAGAGCGTGACGTTGCAAGCCACTGTCTCCAGCGCCGGAAGCACTGTGAACGCGGGTACGGTGACGTTCTCGGTTTCAGGGATAGCAGGGAGCAGCTCTGTGACCAGCGGAACGGTCACCAACGGCGTTGCCTCAGCCGTCTTCACGGTGCCGGGCGGCACGGGTGCGGGCTCATACGCCATCATTGCGAGCTATAACCCCGGAGGGGGCTACGAGGCGAGCAGCGACAATTCGCATACCCTGACAATTGCCCAAGCTTCTACTACGACTGCTGCGAGCAGTCAGACCGTGGGCTACAGTGCGAGCTCACAGAATGTTAGCTTGACCGCGACGGTCAGCAGCGTCGCCGGCGCGGTGAATGGCGGTACCGTTTCATTCGCGGTGACGCAGAACAGCACCACATTGTGCTCGGTAACAAGCGGAACAGTCGCGAGCGGTGCGGCAAGCGCCACGTGTACTGTGCCGGGCGGTACGGAGGGCGTCTTCAGCATCACTGCCCTTTATAACGGCGGGGTCGACTTCTTAGGAAGCTCAGATACCACACAGACGCTGACCATAGTGATTGCCAACACCCTCTGGATCGGCGATTCGAACAACACGACAGCAGCATTTGCGGCGAGCGGAATTCCGTCCCTTTCGACGCCCGAATCATCCGGCGGCACGGGAGTGGCGATCGATAGCAAAGGAAATGTCTGGAGCCTGAACCCAGGCTTGGACAGCGTTGCCGAGTTCAACAGCCTTGGCACAACCACCAACACCTACAGCAACGGCGGACTCTCCACCCCAACCAGCCTGACCATTGATGGCGCCAACCAGGTATGGATTACTAACTCCAATAACTCGATCTCGGTTTTCGCTTCGAGCGGATCGCCGATTTCGACAGCGGCTTACGCCGGCGACGAGCTCGATGCACCGTCGAGCGTTGCCATCGATATTTCTGGAAATGTCTGGATCGCCAACAGCGGAGGCAACTCAGTTACCAAGGTTCTCGGAGCTGCCGTACCGACCGTTCCATTGGCGATGGGTGTTGTCAACGGCACACCGGCGACCGAACCATAGGGCGGAGCGTCGGAAGCGCCATCGTTCGATGGTGTGCTGTGGGATGGCGGCCTTGTGGAGCGGGGCGTCGGTGCAAGACACTGTCCACTTCGTTCAGGGCCGCCTTGAGTACGGAGATGTTCTCTATGCAGGAGCCTGCTTCGAATTAACACGCGCGGTTGCCGGCGTCTTGAGACGCTGGAACGCTTCCGTCTATCGGGATCGCCTTTCAGGTCATCCGTTGTCCAACGCGGGTGTTATCGAAAGTAGTTATTCATAATTTAATAACTGGCTGTTTAGCGACGATCCTGCCGCGAAATTGCCATTCCGTCTATTGAGAACCTAGGAACGAAGCTGAGAAATACGCTAAACGGTCGCTGCGTGGGATTACAGCGATTCAGCGCCCCGCGCCAACCGTCCATGGTTTGCCTGCATCGAATGGAACCGAATAGCTGCGGTCCCTTCGCCCGATAAGTCCGGTCGCCGGATCAACCTGGAGCTATCCCAGACAAATCAACATAAGGCAGGCTCCCATGAAGGCTGTTCCGTCTTTGGCACCAATCCTCGCTTTGCTTGCGATTTCAGCGTTTGCCGCCAGCGCAGCAGCTTCCGTTCCCACCGTTTCCATCACAGCCGGTTCCACCAGCATTTCAGCCGGGCAGTCCGACACCCTTACAGTGACGGCAACCAAGGCCGGCTCAGTGCATGTGACCGGGTCCAACGGTACTTCGTACGACCTGCCCTATTCGGGCGGGACGATTTCAGTAGCTCCAAGTGCCACAACCGCCTATACGGCGACGGCAACCAATGGGAGCGGCAGCTCGAGCGCGCAGACCACCGTGACTGTCGGTTCCGGCCCCGGCCCCGGTACTGGGACCGGAACCGGTACCGGCGGGGCTCCTAACGTCTCCATCGCGCCGAGTTCGAGCACGATCTCCGCGGGACAGTCCGATACCCTTACAGTGACGGCAACCAAAGCCGGCTCGGTGCAAGTGACAGGATCCAACGGCACTTCATACGGCCTGCCCTATTCCGGCGGAACTGTCAGCGTAACTCCAGGTTCCACCACTACCTACACGGCAACAGCGACGAACTCGCACGGCAGCACGACGGCACAGATTACGGTCACAGTGGGTGCAGGGCAAACGACTCCAACGGTGTCGATCACGGCGCAGAACAACTCGATCAGCCCCGGCAGTTCCGACACGCTGACCGTTACTGCAAGCAATGCGACCAAGGTGGTGGTAACCGGATCTGACGGAAGCTCCTACACGCTCTCATCTACCGGAGGCACCCAGGCGGTGACTCCGACTGCGACCACCACCTACACGGCGGAGGCAAGCAATGCGGCCGGGACGGTGGCTTCGGCAGAAACGACAGTGACCGTCGGTTCATCATCGGCCGGCCTGAGCTCGATCCAGCATGTTGTATTCCTGCTGCAGGAGAACCACACCTTCGACAATTACTTCGGCATGCTCAATCCGTACCGCAAGGCGAATGGCTGGAACATCGGCGACGACGGGAAAGAGTATGACATCGATGGGATCGACGACAAGCTTGACACTATCTCGAACGAGGACGACCAAGGGACTGCCTACCCACTCTACAAGTTTCGGAGCACCTGCATCGACGACGATTCCTCAGACTGGCTGGCGAGTTTCGGCGACGTGAACCGCTATGACACACTGGCTACGCGCCCGATCCAGATGAGCGGATTTGCCCACACCGGCGAAGGGTATGACACCAGCTGCCTAAAATCAGGGACCTGCGGCGGGGCGTTCACCGACACCACAGGCGAACGCGCGATGGGTTACTACGATCAGGATTTCCTGAACTACTACTACTACATGGCCTCGCAATTCGCGGTTTCCGACCGTTGGTTCTCGCCTGTGGCTAGCAAGAGCGTGCCCAACCGCATCGCCGTCTTCACGGGAGGCACGACGCAGGGCCTGGTGCACGACCCTGGCGGGAACGATCACCTGCCACAACTGGACATCAACAATATCTTTGAGGAACTCGATCAAGCGGGCGTGTCCTGGAAAATCTATTACACCGTCACGGAGGGCTTCTGCCTGGATGAAGACGATTGTTCCGGGACCGGTAACAGCCTGTATCCGGCCGAACACCTCTCGAACCTGAGTTACGCGAACCAGTATCTTTATGAGAACCCGAGCAAGGCGGCATGCAAGGCCCCAACGCAACCGTCGAGTGTGGTTGGCGACTCGACCAACTCATTCTGCATCGATACGGCGCACATTGCTCCGGTGTCGCAATACTTCAGCGACCTTTCGAACGGCAGCCTTGCCAGCTTCGCGTTTATTGAGGCCGGCTATGGGCGGAACGATGAGCACCCAGGGTCAGAGCAGTCCGTTCTGATCGGGCAGGCGCAAGTTGCGAGCGTCGTGAACGCCTTCATGAGCAGCCCGGAATGGAACAACTCTGTTTTCTTTCTGAGCTACGACGAAGGCGGCGGCCCGTACGATCACGTTCCGCCGGTTCCGGGCCACTCGAACGATTTCACCGATACGTCCCTGGGGAGCATTCCAGACATTGCGACGATTGCCGTGAATCCGGACAGCTACAACCCGTGTGTGCCGTCTGGCGGCAAAGCGACGCTGCATTGCGATCTGGCTTCGAGTGATCCCGGTGCTCACTCGGGAGATGCCGTAGCGGCGAATGGATTTGCGGCGCAGATCGGATTCCGCTTGCCGAACATCGTGATATCGCCGTTCTCGCGCAGGCACTATGTCTCGCACATTCCCATGGACCACACGGCGGTCATCAAGCTTGTGGAGAACCGGTTCATTGGCAGTTCCGCGCACCTGACCGCGCGCGATGCAGCCCAGCCGAACCTGCTGGATTTCTTCGATTTCAGCGGAAAGCCGTGGGCCACTCCGCCCACTCCTCCCACGCCGGTATCGGCATCGACGCTCGGGTACGACCCATGCCTGGCGCAAGACATGGGGCCGTAACGGGACCAGCCTTGCACCCAATACGAGTCTGAAGAGAAAGGAAAGTGCTGCATGAACGCCAGAGTCGTTGAGGTGCTTGCGCGCTACGAGGAGCGCTTGCAACGCGAAGATTCGGTCGTCGCGGGATTCACCGCGGATGAGTACCTTGAGAATCGCGACGACTGTCTTTTGGGAATAGGCGCGGCGACTGGCAGGTTCCTGAACATTCTTATCAAGGCTGCCCGTCCTCGGATGATCGTTGAAGTTGGAACGTCTTACGGATACTCGACGCTCTGGCTTGCGGAGGCTGCCGCCACGCTTGGTAGCCAGGTCTTGAGCCTGGAACTGAGTCAGGCGAAGATCGAATACGCGCGGGCCAGACTCGAAGAAGCCGGCCTTGTTTCTGTAGTCACGTTTGCCGCGGGGGATGCGCTGTTGCACCTGGAGTCTCTGCGCTTCAAGGTGGATTTTGTGCTGATTGACCTTTGGAAAGAACTCTACATTCCTGCGTTCGACCATCTCTACCCACACCTTGCAGATGGAGCCCTGATTGCTGCTGACAACATCTGCCTTCCGGCCCTTCACGCGGCAGCGATGAAAAAATACGTCGATCATGTCCGGTCTGTGCCGGGGATTGAGTCTGTGACAGTGCCTGTAGGGAGTGGTATTGAATTAAGCAGATTCTCCTACGAATATGAGGAAGGGCATAGCCGTTCCTGAGCGAATTGCCAACGGCATAAAAGAATTCTCGCTTGGAAATGCGGGCAAGCCATGTTGTATAGGTCCTGTTCTCCTGTCTATCGAGTTGCATTGCCCGAAACAAAACGGGACTTGATTCCAGGTTGGAACTGACCCTCTCCGATTTTTCCCCCTTCAGGTGATAGGAATCCCATGCGATGCCGATGGAACAGGAAAGCGATTCCTACCAGGTTCCGTGCCAGCCCCCCTTGCCGTGCCCGAATGGAATAGAAATCGTGTGTTCGGAAACGAAAAGGGTGGCTATCGATGCGGAAAGTGAAAGTGTGGTTTGCGGGCTTGGTCTTTCTGACCATTGCGTCCGTGCCCGTTCTTGCGGAAAACAACAATGCCAGGCCGGCAAACGACAACCCGCCAGCCGCAACCGGCGAGAAGGCGGGGACCGCCCCGGTAACTCCGCCCGCATCGTCAACCATGGCCAGAAAATCGATCCCGTCGATCAATGCCGTGAATGTTTCGGGACTGCTGGATGCGCTCTTGAAGAAAGGCGTGCTCACGCTGTCCGAGGCCAATTCCATTCGCAACGCAGTCCCCGATGCCGGACTGCATCTTCTGGTTGAGACCCTCATTCGGAAGGGCGTATTGGACGCGGCGGATTTTTCCACGACCGCGACCGCGACGGTGGCTCCGACTGCCGCTCCTGGCGCTGTGTCCGCGCCCAAGAAGCAAGCTCCAGTGCCGCAACCCGAGGCTGCGGAGTTGAAACCAGCCACCTCGTCCATAAGCCCGGCGATTGTTCCTGTACGTGTGTTGGCTTTGGACCCCCCCAAGTCAGGCGGCTTAGTGGGTCTAAAGCTAGGGCTTTTGACGTTCACGCCTTACGGATTTATCAAAGCAACCGCAGAGCAGGACAGCAGTTCGCCGAACGGTGACGATTTCCCCATTCCCGCCGGCCTGATGTTATTGCCCGGCAGCAATACCGGCCCGACTGCCGATCCCGAGTTCCACATGAAAGCGCGCCAGAGCCGCATCGGCATCAACCTCGAGTGGCCAACCATTTCGCAGAAGCTCGTCCTCACTGGCCGGTTCGAAGCGGACTTTGAGGGCAATTTCAACGAATCCGATAACGCAGATGTAACTTCCATTCGCAACCCAAACCTGCGTATGCGTCTGGCCTATGCGCGCGTGGATTTCCGCGCTACGGAGTGGACCAGCATATTTTTTGTAGGTGGACAGGACTGGACGTTGTTCGGTTCGAAGGCTGTCCCCAATATGCTCGATACCACCTGGAACGCGGCCGACTACGGCGCCATCTTCAACCGCTCGCCGCAGTTCCGTTTTGGGGTTGTTCAGAAGCTGGGCGAATCCTCGCGCAATTTCAAGCTCTCGCCTGAGTTTGCGATCATGATGCCGAGTTCCGGTCAAGTTGAAAAGCTCACCTTCTGTACGCTGGCAGCGCTCGACTGTCCTCCCGCTGTTTCTCCCACTGCAGGCCTGTTGAGCCAGGTCGGCGAGGCGGAGCGGCAGGGAGCCGATTCCGACACTCCCGAACTGAACGCTGGATTGACATTGCAGTTCCAACTCGACAAGGCGCCTGCTGTCGTTCCTGCGCAAATTTTCTGGACCGGAATGTATGGACGCCGCTCGTCCATTGTTCCTAATACAGCCCAGGATCTTATCGGGGATGACTACCCCACCGCGCTGGTTGCGGGAACTCCGTTGGCCAAGGGCTATACCGCGGGCAGCGACATGTATGGCAACCAGATTGCCGCGCAATTGCCCACCCGTTGGGCGACCTTGGTCGTAAGCGGATATCAGGGCGCCGATCTTCGCCAGGTGCTGGGCGGTCAACTGACGACGAACTACACAAACACCATCGGCCTCTCCGCAATACCCCTGGTGAACGCAAACGGTGCAACGCCTGCGCCGTACTTCCTCGGTACGGGCATTGATAACGTCGCGGGCACGCTCTCCGGCTTCGCATTGCTGGGTTGCAAAATCAATCCGGGTGCTGGGATCTGCCCCTCCGGCAATGTTGCAGTGGCTCCGGAGCATGGCGTGCGCGCCTATGGAGGATTCGTCGAGCTTGGGTTGCCGCTTTCACGCTGGTTCAACGCGAATCCGAAGGGCTACAACGCGGGCTGGCAACTTTATCTGCACGCCGGCAAAGACCAACTTGTGCACAAGGATGCCGCTATGCAACTTGGGTTGCTCGACGGAGCCGGCCCGAACCAGATTGGCCAGGGGTTGGGTATTCCCATGATTGGGAGCGAATTCATTGGGGCGACGTTGTACTACAAAATCAACCAATGGTGCGCGTTTGGGCTTGAGCCGACACACTATGGTTCCCGCGCTATTCCTGAGTTGGGCAAGTTCTGGATCATCGCGGCGAAACCGTCCCGCATCTGGCAGGACCAGCGTGTGGAATTTGGACCGATCTTTACGTTCTAGTGCTTTGACCGTTTGGATTGGTAGTCTCCCAGGTCTCAAACGCGAGACCTGGGGCACCCACAGTTGGAGGGCGAACTATACATTCACCCGGTCGAGGTACTAGCAGGGACTCCATGATGAACGTGAAACTGGAGACGCGCTGGAGTTTTGAAGCGTTTAGCAAGTCAGCCTCCGCTCCGCGGAGATCGCAAGCTAGCGAGTCAGCTGGTTTCTTTGACTTATTCGATCTCCGCATCTGTTCATTGCAGATGTAACATGCGACGCAAGTCATGGTGCTCGGGATGACAGGGCTATCTTGATATGAACTTTGGACTCAGGGCACTAGACTCGAGAGAGATTTTGCATCAGCGCTGCCGGGATCTGATCGAGCGGGAGCACCTGATCGACGGCATTGAGAAGGATAGCTTCACGCGGCATTCCGAATACCACGGATGTTGACTCGTCCTGCGCGATCGTGAAGGATGCCGCCTGCTTCATCTCCAACATGCCTCGCGCGCCATCCGCACCCATCCCGGTCAACAACACTCCCAGAGCGTTCTTTCCCATGTTGCGAGCGCACGAGGAAAACAAAACATCGACGGAAGGCAGATGGCGATTCACGCGCTCTCCTCTGTACACATGCACGGCATATTCTGTACCTTTGCGAACTACGGCCATGTGGTGGCCGCCGGGGGCCAATAGCGCGTGCCCTGGCAGAATGCGGTCGCCATCCTGTGCCTCCTTCACTCGTATCCTGCAGAGCGAGTCGAGACGCTGGGCAAACTGATGGGTGAAAGTCTCCGGCATGTGTTGCACAATCACGATTCCGGGAAAGTCGGCAGGCAGAGGCGACAACAGTTCTTTGAGAGCCTCAGTGCCGCCTGTTGAAGCACCGATAGCAACGATCTTATGAGTAGCCGTGAACTGGTAAGACCTTCCCAGAAGGGGCGCAGGCGGCGGTGCCGCAAAGGGGCGCCGCACTCTTGCTTTTGCTGCCGCTTTAACCTTGGCGAGGATTTCTTCAGCTTGTTCGATAGTGCCGCTCGAGACATCCACCTTGGGCTTGGAAACATAGTCGATGGCGCCAAGGGCAAGCGCACGAAGGGTGGTGTCAGAGCCCTTGCCGGTCAGCGACGAAATCATGATCACCGGCATTGGATGGCCGCGCATCAACTTCTCCAGGAAGGTCAGCCCATCCATGCGCGGCATTTCGATGTCGAGGGTGAGCACGTCTGGATCCAGCGATTTTATTTTCTCTCTTGCGACGAACGGGTCGCCGGCCGTCCCCACAACTTCAAGCTCAGGGTCGGAGTTGAATATCTGCGTAAGAATCTGGCGCATCAATGCCGAGTCGTCTACGATGAGCACTTTGAATCGAGTCGTCATTAGCAGGCTGCCTCATGCCAGCCGAAAGTGAGGTTAAGAGAGCAACTCGAAAATGCGCCGACACTGTTCAATAGAAGCACCTGTCAAAACAGCGTGATTTCCCCGCTATAGGATCGAGCAGGGCAAGGCGGCTTCCAGTAGGAGCCTTCAGCGGCGATGATTTTTGGCAGGCTCGAACCATCCACAGTGTGCACGGTAGCTTTGCCTGTATCCGTTCGAAAATACAAATGAACCGCATGGTTACCCCCCATCCGTTCGGCGACCAGGGGTATGCCTTCGAGGGCGAGGAACTCGCGCACGAACTTTGCATTCCACTCCCCGACGGAGGGCATTTTGAGACTGCCAAGAACATTGCCTCCGCCAAACGCTTTGGCAACGAATCTTCGTCGATCTCCTCCGAGCTTCATCAGTTCGTTGATGAGCAGCTCCATCGCATGGATTCCGCAGCGCGGACTTTTGTCGCCCACGCGGCACTTTGGCAAGAGGATATGATTCATGCCGCCGCTGCGCAACACCGGGTCGTACATGCACACCGCGACACAGGACCCAAGTAACGTATCGATGACAGCGGGAGATTGGCTGGCCGCAACATCGCCGATGTATAGGCGCATGCGATGCCTGGCTGTTGGATGGACTCTACCCTGACCGCGCACGGGCGGTGTGGCTGCTGAAGCAAGATCGCTCTTCACTCGCAAGTTATATACAGTGCCACAGTGCTCTTCGGAGCGAGGGCGCGGGTTAGTGAGGATGTTGATCATTCCACGTCCCTCAATCGATACATGGTTTGATTCAACGGCTCCAGGATGCCGTGCAACCAGGGAATATGTTCGGCATTGCCGAGGAAGAGATAGCCGCGCGGCTTGAGATGCCGGACCATCTTGCGCAGGAACACATCTTGCGTGTCCTGATTGAAGTAGATGAGTGCATTGCGAAAGAAGATGACGTCGAAAAGGTCTTCGAGCGGCCAGCGGGCATCCATGAGATTGATGCGCAGAAAGTGAACAAGCCGGGCGACCTCCGGCTTCACTTTCACCTGGCCGAGCATGTCGTCTTTGCCGCGGAGGAAGTACTTCTTTTTGAGCGCAGGCGCGACGCTGGCAAGCGAATCCAGGTTGTATGTTGCGCGCTGGGCGGTCGCCAGAACCTTAGTGTCGATATCGGAGGCAACGACATCAATCTTCCACGAACCAGGGGCGAACGTCGACGCCGAAAAATCCGCGGAAGCGGTTCTGGTGCGCTGAGAGATCGGACTCCTGGCGCCACTATGCATTTGCAAAGCTTCGAGCAGGGTAATGGCAATCGTGTATGCTTCCTCCCCTGTGGACGAAGCGGCGCTCCAGATTCGGATGCTCCTGGGGCCGCCACATTGAGCCGCCTCCTGAAGCGCCGGCACAATGGTATTGGCCAGAAAATCGAAGTGGTGCCGTTCGCGAAAAAACGAAGTCTTGTTGGTCGTTACACAGTTGATCAGTTCACCGATTTCCTCGCCATTGTCCGGCAAGTTCTGGATGTACGAGTAATAGTCGGCAAAGTTATGCAGGCCATGGTGACGCAGCCGCCGCGACAGACGCGATGCCAGCATGATCTGCTTGCCGTCGCGGAGCCAAATCCCGGTACGCTCGTGAACCAGGGTACGAAACAGCTTGAATTCACGCGGCCCCATCGGAACGACCGAGTTGTCAATTGCAGGCGCGGGCAAGATCGGTTCTCCTCTTCAATGACTTGCTTCATGCGCGAAATGTGCTAAGCGGCGATGGATTGCGGCAGAGCAAGTTCGCCCTCGGAAAGAAGTTCTTCGAGGTTCAACGCGACGGCGAGATGTTCCCGCGACTCGAAGACGCCGTTGATGAATCGTGTATCGACGGCCGAGCCGAAGTCGGGCGCCTCGCGCATTGCATCGTTCGCGACCATAAGAACATCTGAAACAGCGTCTACCAGCAGCCCGACGATCTTGTTGCCGACCGTGGCGATTACGATGACGGTGAACTTGTTGTATTCGACGGCAGGCAAGCGGAACTTCATGCGCAGATCGACGACAGGAAGAACGGTGCCACGCAGATTCATCACGCCGCGCACATGCGGGGGAACGTTAGGAATTGGAGTGATGGGCGCATATCCGCGAATCTCCCGGATCTTGAAGATTTCCAGCCCGTATTCCTGTTCGTCGAGCAGGAAGGTAAGAAACTGCTGCGATTCCTGAACCTTTTTTTCAGCCAAAACTTTCATTGTGTTTCCTTTCCGAGGCCGCTGTGCCGCAGCACGGATCTCGACGAAAGCCGGATGTGAGTGGTACTTCCCGGCCGCTTCAAAATGTCTCAGAACTCTTCGAAGCTGGCATCGTTTCCGCCTGCTCCACTGACGGACGCTGCGGCCAGGGCCGGCTGCCTTGCGGCTGCACTCTTGCTGCCGCGGGAACGCTCAGGCTTCGCTGTTGAATTGCTGCGAGGCGTCCTGGCGAAGCGGTGCGATGGTTGACTGGATTGTGAGGCCGGGCTTGGATGCGGCGTGGAATGCACGACACTCGACCGCGGCGAACTCACAGGACTCTCTTCGGCCAAACGCGCGAAACTTGCTTCGCGCGGATGAAGCGTCTGCCGGTCCCGCGCATTTCTTCCGCCCTGGCTGAGCGTGAATGTGCTCACCAGTTCCATCAAATGAGCCGACTGCTCGGAGAGCGATTGTGCCGTCGCCGATAGCTCTTCGGTCTGTGCGGAGTTTGATTGCGTTACCTGGTCCATCTGTGTCATGGCGGTGTTCACCTGTTCGATGCCGGTGCTCTGTTCTCCCGAGGCCGCGGCGATTTCGCCGACGATGTCGGTCACCCGCTTCACCGATCCGACGATGCCGTGCAGCGTCTCGCCCGAACGGTTTACCAGCCCCGACCCGGCATCGACCTTGCGCAACGAATCCTGAATCAGGACCTTGATCTCCTTGGCGGCAACAGCGCTTCTTTGCGCCAGGCTCCGCACCTCGGAGGCCACAACGGCAAAACCGCGTCCTTCGTCGCCCGCGCGCGCCGCTTCAACCGCGGCATTGACGGCCAGAAGATTGGTTTGGAAGGCGATTTCGTCGATCGTCGAGATGATGTCCGATATTTTTGCTGAAGCGGCATTGATCTCCGACATCGCGGTAATCGCATTCGTGACCACGTCCTGGCCTTGCAGCGCGGAGTCCTTCGAACAGGCTGCAAGCTGACTGGCCTGGTTGGCGTTGTCGGCGCTCTGCCGAACTGCCGCTGTGATTTCTTCGAGGCTCGCCGAAGTCTCTTCAAGACTCGCCGCCTGCTCTTGAGCGCCGGAGGCGATGTTCTCAGCAGCGGCGGCAAGCTGCTGCGAAGATGAGCTTGCATTTGCGGCGCTGTCCGCCACCTCTTGCAAAGTGCTGTTCAACTTTTCGACCGCTCGGTTCAAGGCTCCGGCCATGCGCCCGACTTCGTCTCTGGTGTCCACATCGAGCGAGACAGTGAGGTCGCCGTCGGCAACTTGTTCGAGCACAGCCACCGCCTGTCCAAGGGGCAGAGAGAACCCGCGGGCAATGACGATACTTAGGATCACGCCGAGCACCAGTGAAATGACGGCCGCGCCGATCATCGTGGTTCGCGTAGTCTGATAAGCCTGGTTATTGGCTTGGAACTTTTCTTCCGATGTTGTTTCCTTCAGCTTGAGCGCGCTATCGATGTCGGTGCTCATTTGAGCGGCGATTGCGGCTATCCCTAATAGGTTTGCTCTAGCACGAACCGGGTCTTTGGCTTCAATAGCGACAGTGACGGAGTTGACGGATTGCTCATACTTAGGCTGGGCATCCCGAATGTTAGCGAGCATTCCCTTGCCTTCCTTGGTGTAAAAGCACAGTTCCGCTGTTTCAAGATTGGAGTGCATGCTCGAGTAGGCCGACTTGATGGAGCCGAGGTCTTCGGATACGGCTGCGGGATCGTCAATTTTGACGATGGCATCCCTGACCAGGCGCGCAACATCGAGTTTGCTGGCCGCAATGTTCTGGACAGCGATGACGCCCTTCATATCCTCCTGGTAGAGCGCCTGCACGCGGTCGTTGGCCGCGCTCAGGTTGCTGATTGCCAAATAGCTGATGCCCAGCGTGAGCACCAGCAGAACCCCAAAGCTGCTCATCAGCCGGGGCATTGCATTGAGATTCTTAAGCCAGTTCATGTGTTCCCTCTCCTCTTGCACTTTCAATGGATCAAATCGCTCTAACTTACTGTTCCGGTGATACAAACTCTTGGAAAGACTTGACTGGATTCTGAAGCGAGAACAGATCCATGGCGCCGATGCCGGTCACATCGACGATGGGGGCGACACGGCCGTCGCCGAGGATGGTGGCACCCATCAAGCCGTCGACCTTGTGAAGATGCCGTTCGAGGCTCTTGACCACGACCTGTTGCTGGCCGAGAAGTTCATCGACCACCAGGCCAACCTTGCGGCGGCCGGCTTCCACAATTACCGCCAGGCGGCGACTATTGTTCTCTGCTGCAGTATCACCTGTCGTTTCCTGCGGCAAGCCAAGGTACCGGGAAAGGCGCAGCAGCGGAACGGATTCGCTGCGGATGTCGACCACCTCACCGCGCTCGGCGATGCGAACGATCTGCTCGTTGCGCAAGGGCACGGTTTCGATTACCGACAAAAGCGGCAGAACCAAAGTCCGGTCGCCGACACGCACCAACAATCCTTCCAAAATCGCAAGCGTCAGGGGCAGTTCGATGGTTACTGTCGAGCCCCGGCCTTTCTCGCTCACCAGGCTTACTGTGCCATTCAATTGCTGGATGTTCCGCTTCACCACGTCCATGCCGACGCCCCGGCCGGAGAGGTCGCTCACTTCTTCTCTGGTAGAGAAGCCCGGCTCGAAGAGCAGCATGTGCAGTTGCTCGTCGCTCAGCTCGGAGTCGGGCGCGATGAGTCCGCGCTCGATGGCCTTGATGCGCACTCTGTCCAGATCGATTCCGGCTCCATCGTCCGATCCCTCGATGACGATTCTGCCCGCGCGGTGGAATGCCCTCAGCATGATTAGGCCTTCCGCGGGCTTGCCAGCGGCCAGGCGCGCTTCCGGACTCTCGATGCCGTGGTCGGCTGCGTTGCGAACCAGGTGGGTCAGCGGATCCCCGAGCAGTTCCAATATGCTCTTGTCGATCTCGGTTTCTTCTCCGCTTGTTTCGAGACGAATCTGCTTGCCGGTGGCTTGCGCAATGTCGTACACCGTGCGCGAGTATCTCTGAAACAGTGTTCCGACCGGCAACATGCGAATGCCCATCACGCGTTCGTGCAGCTCGCGGGTATTGCGCTCCATCGACGCCACTGCTTCGCGCAGCTTGGGTAGGCAGGAGGGTTCGAAATCTTCGACCATTTGCGCGGTCATGACGTGCGCGATGACTAGCTCGCCCACCAGATCGATCAGCCGGTCGACCTTGTCGATGGCCACGCGAATTGAACCTGAATCTCCGCCTGCGGCCGGCTTTGCCGGCGATTGGCGCCGATCTGCCACGGACGATTGACGGCGATCAGCGACCGCCGCATTGCGGCGTTCAACAAACTGGGTCGGACTGGCGGATGCGGGGGCGGTTGTGTTGGCTGGAACTTCTTCTGCTACTGAATTCTCGGCCGGGGCGGAGCCAGGCTGCTGCGGCGCATTCGAACGGGAGATGCGTATTTCAGCCAGATGCTCGACAAATTCAAACACCTCACGCAACTCTGCTTCCGAACATGCGCTGGCCAGCTCCACTGTCCAGCTGAGATAGCACCTCGCCGGGTCAAGATCGGCCAATGCGGGTAACTCTTCGCGATGAACATGGCAACAACTTACGGCGCCCAATGCGGCGAGATTCCGCAAGAGCACGATAGGGTTTGTACCGCTATCGAAAAGCTCCCGGTCGGGGCGAAATTCGACGCTATAGAGCCTGATCTCCCGATCGTCCTGGACGGGCTCCGGCGCTTCCTCGGAGAGTGTTTCTTCCTGAGCAGGCTCGGCGGGCTGCACTGCTTCGATTCGTTTCTCAAGTTCCATCGCGGCAGCGGGCATTGCGGCATCTGCGTCCGCTGCAACCAACTCGCGCAGCACGTCAACCGATCGAAGCAGCAGATCGATTACCTCGCCTGTGGCCTGCATCTGCGACGACCGAAGCCGATCGAGCAGATTTTCAAGGGAGTGGGTGAAGCGGACCAGGCTCGTCATTGCAAAGGAGCCTGCTCCTCCCTTGATGGTGTGTGCCGAGCGAAAGATGCTGTTGAGCAACTCGACGTCGCCGGGCGCAGACCGAAGTTGGAGAAGGCCAGTCTCCATAGAGGCGATGTGATCCGCGCTCTCCAGGAGGTATGTTTGACGAAATTGGTTGAGGTCGATTTTCATGGCTTTATGGCAGTACCCTTGCGATGGTTAGCAGCAGCTTTTCGGGGTCGAAGGGCTTAACGAGCCATCCACTTGCACCGGCAGCCTTCCCCTGTTCCTTCTTCGACGCCATACCTTCCGTGGTCAGCATCAGGATTGGCTTGCTCTTCATGGCCGGCTGCTTGCGCACATTCTGAATCAGAGTGATGCCGTCCATTACCGGCATGTTGAGATCGGTAATGATCAGGTCTACGGTGCAGCCCTGCAGTTTGCTGAGTGCGTCCTGTCCATGCTGGGCCTCGATCACTTCATATCCGCCCTGTCGCAGTGTGTAGCCGACCATCTGGCGCATGGACACTGAATCGTCGACGATCATCACTTTTCGCACTTTGCTATACCTCCAGAGATTTCCATCTTTCGCGCGCTCCATCGCGATCAAAATAACTCAATATCTCCGCCTGCGGATTCGTTACCGGCAATGCCGGCGACTTGCCGCTCTTCATGCATCGTGTAGGCGCTGAACCCCTCATCGGATGCGGCTTCCCATTCCCCTGCGGAGCCGGCCCGGGCCGTTAGCTTCGCATATAACGTGTCCAGGTCTTCGACGACATGGGAAATTTGTTGACTCGTCCGGTCCTGGAATTGGAGTCCCCGCACCGCCGTTCCAATTTCGCCCGCAAGCAGTGTCCCTTCTTCGGTCATGCCGGTCAGCATATTTTTCATCTCGCCGTGAGCAGCCTGCATGTCCCGGAGCGATTCGTCCACTTCGTTTCTGCATTCGTCAGCGCGCTTGCGATCCTTGTCGATCATTCGCTGCAAGTCTCCCAGCGTCGATCCGGCCAGGGCTCTCAGGCTGAGGATCAGTTCGCTGACTTGAGCGGTTACCGCCTGCGTTTTCTCCGTCTGCGCTACCACTTCCACCGCAACGACGTTGAACCCCGCCCCCAGGTTGCCGGCGTGCGCGGCCTCGATGCGCGCATTCATCGCCAGCATCTTGTTCTCGCGGGAAATCCGCTCCAGCGTGACCAGCGCAGAGCCGATCTTCTGCGATGCCTTATCCATCTCCTTGACTCGTTCAATTGCACGGCGCGAGGTTTCGCTCGCTTCCTCCCGCGAATTCAGAATCTTCACCAGGGTCTTACTGCAACTCTCGATGAGCCCCTTGAACGACTGTTTGCCGGAAGATCCATTGCCCTCCGAACTGAGAAAGCCCGCAGCACGGGCAACGGTTTCTCTTGCCCGCTCGGCGATTCCCTGAAAGCTGCTGCAGACGTCAACTACAGAGCTTTCGATTTGCGTCGATGTTTGCTTCAGTTGCTTGCTCATTCGGCTCAAGTGCGGCAAATACCGGCGCAGATCGTCTTCCATTGCCGGCTCCTCTTGAGCGACCACCCCCGCACTCCCCGGAAGCATGGTGGCCCAAGCCCCGCCAGATTGGTTTTGCGCAGATCTAGTCATTGCTGCTCCGCCCGGTCAGGGCTTAGAAGGTCAGCCACTCCCGCAAACTCGAACCACTGCCGCAAGCGTGGAGAAGCATTGGTCAATTGAAGCTTGTGAAAGCGCTGATGTTGTTCCGCATCAAGTGCCAGCAGAATCTGCAGCGCGCTCGCATCCAGGTGATCGATTCCTTGAAGATTGAGGGCAACATCGGTCCTTGCAAACAAGGCAGCCAATACTGCGTCGCGCAAGTCCTCGGGGGGCATCCAACCTCCCGAACGCTCGACATCGATCGGGCCGGGGGGCCGGTCTGAATCTGTCCGGTTCCCGGTGACGCGGGCTTTCTTCGCTTTAACGCTTCCAACGCGACGATTTGGGCGTTCGCTTGTCATCCAACTCTCCGTCTAAACCACCGTGATTGACCTGACGAAGAATCTTCGCAGACCGATAAACTCGCCGATAAACTCTAGGAGCGGGGAGGCTGAGAGAGTCGAGCATCATATCGACCGTAAGCCCACTTTCCATGAGTGGCTTCAGATGCACTTTCGTCATGGCCGAACATTTTAGAGGGACAGCGGTAAACATCGCGCCAGCCCGCGCTGCGCCACGGTCACGATGCCGTTCAAGCCCTGGCTTCGTCCGGAGTACTTGATCCTGAACGTCCGCGTCAATTGCTGGCGGACTCTCTGCACTGCGAACCGGGACGCACCGCTCCACTCGCTGCATCCAGGGGCCGTGTCGCTGGGCAATTAGGAGCTACGGTGAGGCTGGGCGTTCCACCATCCACGCTTGGCCATCTGTGCGGGCATACGTTTCGACGGAGCCGTCGATCGAAACCGCGAGGATGCGCCGGGTGTAGCGATCGGAGAAGTAGAGGCGGCCGTGGCGCCAGCGTGGGCACTCGGTGAACGAAAGGCCGTCGAGAAGAGTAGTGAACATTGAAATTACTCAGTGAGGAAGCATCGGGCAGAGATAGGTGAACCTGGCGCCCGGTCCTGCGTAAGTTCTTTGTTTTCGCAGGTCATTTTAGGTTTTTTCCGCGTAACGTTATTGTTTTTATGCTCGTAGGAGGAAAGGGGGGGTGGGGTAAATCCTCGCCGTTTGAGGTCGCTGCCGTATCTGAGGTGAGGAATTCTTTGTTGCGGTGGAGGCCATTGTGTTGATTATGTCCCTTTTCACGAAATGGACTGCAAACTCCGGGGAAATATCCGAGATTTTTTTGAGCCTGCTGCGGTCAGCTTTCCAGGCCTCGATCAGCGAGACGTCCGCGGTAAAGCGCGTTCCCATGAGGAAAGTCTTACCATTGCGTTTCCGGATACTCAAAAGCAGACGCGCATGCCCTACGCATGTTAGTCAGAGGTCGGGCGAGGCGCCGTGTGCCAACCGGACAAACCAATGGCGCAATCTCACAGTCTTCGAGTCCGTGAGGTGGATCGAAAGGAAGTGCGGAGCGCAGGAGATCAACAAGCTGCCAGCGGCGCTAAGAAAATCCTTCCCAAACGAATCCATGCTGCACAATGTATGGACGCCGTGTGATGCGGACAGAAATGTGTTCGAATCGGACAGCGGTTTGTCGGTATGATACTTCCCCTTTGGAATGAAAAGCGCTACGCACCCTGCAAGGTTGCGGCACTGGTTGAAGTTCTCTACGAGCAGGGAATTGCTCCCGAAGCGAGCTTGTCGGGCTCCGGCCTGTCGCCCGAGAGTCTTATTCAGCCGGGCACGTTGACTTCAGTTCGCCAGTACATTACGGTGTGCCACAACGCTCTGCATCTGTCGAAAGATCCCGAGACGCCATTCAGTGTCGGCAGTCGCATTCCACTTTCAGCGTACGGCATGTACGGATTCGCGCTGGTGTGCAGTCCGACGATCCGCGAGTACTTCCAGGTGGCGGTCAAGTATCACAAACTGGCCACACCTATTCTGACCATGTCGTGGCGCGAGGAGAAAGACTGCGTGTCATGGGCACTGGAGAAGAATCCAGTGGTAGCTTATTCGGATTCGCTGGTGCGCTTTCTGTTGGAGCAGCATCTGACTCAGTTGACGACCCATTTGAGAACTGTCGTCGAACCAGGCTGCTGCCATCCTATCCGCGCCGCGCTCCCGTATGCGGCACCGCGCCACCTGAACCTATACAAGCGCTCACGGGTGTCCGGGGAAAATCCTCGTGACTTGCCGTAACGCGTAGATGTTCTTGTAGATAAGAGGCACTTTTCGCGGGAACGATTTGAATTTCATTCCGCAACCCGTTGCGATTGTAAAAA